>Ga0209318_1000461_pt1 | contig 40132 bp, 33 predicted proteins | sample RifGroE1_FD_183999 | JGI IMG/M metagenome (GOLD analysis project Ga0209318, IMG submission 183999) | Groundwater microbial communities from Rifle, Colorado, USA - Groundwater E1 (SPAdes) (version 2) | ecosystem: Environmental > Aquatic > Deep subsurface > Groundwater | place: Rifle, Colorado... | reverse complement strand
TTCTATAATGAGAAAAGGATACATCAGAGCTTGAAATATGAAAATCCAGCTGATTTTAAAGAAGAAAATATAGCATAATGTCCGGATTTTTTTATAAAAAAAGTCTTGACTTTAGGGGGTTAATGCAATAGGTAGATTTATCAATGTTGATCCGGTGCAGGACGGGACGAACTGGTATGTGTATTGTAACAATAACCCGTTGAATGCCGTCGACCCTACGGGGTTGAGAGAAGCAAATCTATTTGATTTAGTGAAACTTCCTATTAAAGGGGTTGTACAAATTTTTAGTCCTGGCAAATATGAAAAAACATTTTATCCGAGTCAACATATTGATACCAAAAAAATGCCTGATAATTTTGCTGTTGGTCCCGGTGCACGCATAACTCTTGAAGCCAATATGCGAGAAGGGAATTTAAACGCAAATTTTAAAGGGGGTATTGCTGAAGCACAAGGACAGACTAATACTTTATATCCACCAAAGACTAAAGAATTTGGTATTAGTTTCAATGGAGGGTTTGATGCTCTTACTATAGAAGCACATATTGGAAAAGATGGTAATAGTGCTGGAGCTGGCGCTTCAGGGAAATTAGTTGGAGTAAATGCTGGTATGACTTTAACTGCGTTTGGTCGAGATTTTAGTGCAGGTCTTGAGGGATCACTTGGTGCCGGTGCTGGTTTAGATGTAGGAATAGAAAAAGGTAAGGATAAGTCTATATCTGCTCGGATTGGTGTTGGGGCTGTTTTTGGTGGAAGTCTTTCATATGATGGTAAACATGAAGAAAAAGAAGAAAAGAAAAAATAATACATTAAAGTAGAAGGTGTTTTATGAAAAGAATAACAATTATTTCAATTTTTTTTATTATCATTGGAGTTGTAAATATTACTATGTATGCTCTATATGAACACTCATATAGCAGATCTAAATTAAATATAGAAAGAAAAATTGAAAATTCTTCAGAACTTATAAGCAATGAAGATGAAAAAATATCTATTACTAGAACGGTTTTTAGATGGATTGCTTATTTATCTGGTGTTTTAATATTCATTAGCATTTTAATCATTCAAGTAATATACCTTGTACCTTTTCTTTTTAGAAAATTTAAAGATATTTTTTTTAATGTATGTTAATTGGGATTGGCAGGAGGGTATCAGAAATGGTACTTGCACGATAAATTGGGAAAACCCTGTCCAAATATTTGGACAGGGCACCTCATATAAAACTACAGGTAGATTTTTAAAGAAAAAGAGAAAGTGAATAGGAAATAACAATTGATTACCTGAATGATCTTTGATATTCATAGTTTTATACCTCTTTATTTAAATGAGTTTGGCAGAAATACTGTCGATTTTCAAGAATTCTTATTGACTGGGCAGACTTCACCTATTCGCTAATTTCTTGAAGATTAAGATTAACACCTGAATGTGCTTCATTTGGCGTTAATCCTTGAAGTGAGCAATGAGGTCTATCATTGTAATCCGGGATAAACTTTTCAAGATACTTAGAACACGACTCAAAATCAGGAATCTTCTCACGAAAAAGATAATTGTACTTCATGATTTTGTTGACTGCTTCAATCATAATACAGCAAACCGGCAGACCTGAATAACGACACTATGATAAACGGAGCCGATTACATCATTGCGAGCTTTGATAATATATCAGATGTATATGATGTTGAATCGTTTGAATATGACAAAAACGGTAATAGAACCAAACTAATTCAGAACGGCGATGTGTATTACTCAACCTACGGGGTAAATAATCGGTTACTGAAAGTTGAAGTAAAGAAAAAAGACACAACAACAAAAAGAATCTTTACCGAATACATCTATGACGGTAACGGAAACACAACCAAGAGAATCATCACGAAAGATGACGGGCAAAAAGACACAATCGACTTCGCTTATGACACAATGAACCGTTTGACACGGACATTGGAAAATGGTAAAATTACAGAGTACAGCTATGATAATGCGGGTAATAGGTTAATCAAGAAAACTGATAAAAAACTTACTGTCTATCTTCGTCACGGGCAGATAGCCGTTGCAATGGATTTAGAAGTAAACCTTCTTGATCCAACAAGTGATGTTGGAAGTATCAACAGATATGTACTCTCAGGTGACTTACTTGCCGGAAGGTTAACAACAACCTTTAAGACCGATGGTACAAAGGAAACCACAAAGTTCTATTATCATTTAGACCATTTAAACAGTACAAAATGTGTGACTGATAAAGACGGTAAACTTGATGTAATGTATGAATACCGGGCATTTGGGGAAGAGCTTAAAAAGTTAGGTAATGGCGATGCGAAGTATACCTATGGCGGGAAAGAGCTTGATGATGGAACTAATTTGTATTATTTCAACGCTCGGTATTATGATGCGACTATTGGTCGGTTTATTAATGTAGACCCGGTGCAGGATGGCGTAAATTGGTATGGGTACTGTGGGAATAATCCGCTGAATGCGGTGGATCCGACGGGGTTGAAGGTGTTGGTTCAAGCTCATAATGTTACCAAGAAAAATCAACACGCATCTTTTAGAATTGTTCCTGAAAATCAAAAATATTGGGTAGAACATAAAGAATATGGAAAGTATTTTATTAAAGGTGCTGATGGTAAATATTATGCTACTATTGGGGCTGGTCCGACAAAAGGACTTCAAATTATTCCAGAATCTTCAAAATTAAATGCTGGTATAAATCGAAGTAGGGATGCTGACCTTGTAAATGTTCCTAAGATTGAAGAAAAGGAAATTAAATTAGGAAAGCAAAAGGAAGATGATGTCATTTCCAATATGTTTAAATTAGAACAAAATTATGAAAAACAATCAAATAATAAAATAGATTATGATTTATTTCCAAATAAAAAAGGGGATGGTTATAATTCAAACAGTTTTGTAAAAGGACTCGGTGAAGCCACTGGTCTTGAAATGCCAAAATTAGATTCTAATGTACCTGGCTATGATAAACCTGTACCAAAACAATACTTTGAACCAAGCCAAGAATCTAATAAGCAGGTGGTAAAATAATGAAGCATATCTATATGTTATCAATATTATTGTTATTTTTTATAATTTCATTTTTTATCGTTAGTAGCAACCATTTTCAGCGAATTTTAATATTAAAAAATAACCCATATGGAACTTTATTGAAAGACATTAAATTTCATAATAAATTATTTCAATTCAAAGGATTTAATAATTCACCAACAACTTCATTACCAACTATTAAAAATAAATATATTAGTGATGAAAATAATTATGTTATCTCATGTGTGTATTCTACAAAGATGTTAATTATTAATATCGATATTCTTTGTTTATGGATTTTTGATAACAATATGAAATTGTTAGATATTGTTATCTATAAAGATTATGATTCCTTTTAATTTAATATTTGCTAGTCATCACAAATATTTCAGGGGGCGTTGTACGATAAAATGATAAAACTCTGTCCAAATTTTAGACAGACCACCTTCTATAATTGCTCTAAACCCGATCTCCGTCATCGTGACGTCGATTCGGGTCCGCATACCTCACAATTAGCTAAAATTGCCCGTCCTTGGGCAACATCAGCTAATTGAGAAAGTATGCGGGGCTGGGTTGGTTAAGAACTAATCATTTGTATTTAATCAATCAGTTGGTATAGGCTGTTTAATCGCACCAAGTATTCAGGAATAACTTTCAAATAATTTTGAAGTTATATCTTCTACCGGTATAACAGCTATATATTTTTATATCTCAATAACTATCTTATCGTATGTAACTTCCGGGTGTATTGATTTTCTGTTTCCTGTTGATTCTTCATTAAGATTGACAAGACCAACTTGATTGAGTGCCATTACATTATTATATACTGATTTGAAATCCTTGTTTACTGTTTTTGCAAGAAGATAAATTGATTTTGGATGCTTGTGCTTGATTACTCTTAACAAGTGTATTCTTTGAGGAGTTAAGAACTTTTCCATATCTTCTTCAGATGCAAAATAGTAAGCAAAACTATGTTCAGGTTGTTCGTTCCTATCAAGTCTTTCAAAATCTTCAGTAACTTCTTTTCTGAAATCTTCAAAAGATTTTACGCCAATTTCAATATTAGAATTATGCATTTAAGTACCTCCATACATCATCTAAAAAGTCATTTTGTAATTTTTTTAATGTAGAAAAGTTATACTTTTCTTCTTTTAAGTAATAATGTCGATGGTCTCCTTTTTGTTCGCCATTATCGTATCCGATTACTCTTTTACCGTCTTCTATTAAGACTAAAGAGTATTTATATCCATGAGGTTTGTGAGTGTCTTTGGGGACTTTCCATACCTTAATTTCAACTATGTGTTGCGGTGATGGATTATATTTTTTATAATAAATAAGTTCTGTTTCCATATATGGTAAATATACCATATAAAATAATTAGTTTCAATTGTAATTTGATAATTTTGCAGTTTTGTTTATTAAAGTATAAAAAAACAGGAGATGATTTCACTTCCCTCATATAATGACCCAGATAACCAGCCGGCGAAATAGCGGAGAATGTGCTGTATCAATAAACCGATAACCGGTGAATTAATAATCTGTCGGTCTGGTTCATCTTTTTGTTATATATGTATTAGAATAATTCCGATATATTAAATATCATCAATATTTAAGTGCCTGTTAAGATCACGAGACCCATGTATTACGGTAAGAATGTAAATTGTATCAGCACTTTCATTGATTAAATATCATTCTGTAATTATGATAAATTATCTCTCGTATGTTTTGATTTTCATATTCCGCAACAATTCTCCTGGTTTTTGGAAATGGCAGAATATTGTCTATTTTGTCAAAAATAGTATTGATGAAAATATTTGCGTAATATTGTGAATCATGTCCAATATATTCTTTTATATCGGTTAAGTTTTGTAATGCCGGTTCGGTTATATAAGATCATCCCAAGTTGCATCGTCCGGTAAAATATCTATGATGTGCTTAACTTCTTCTTTTAAAGTGGTCATAGTAAAACTCCTGTGTATAATATATCAAACATCCTGCGTGATGACATTAAGTTTCAATAATTTTTTTCATTAGCTTAATAATGAACTTCTGATCATCAAGAGCAAGTTGTCTGTCAGCTTTCACTCCGGTATTTTCAAATGCTTTGTTAAGGAAATTGAAATGTAATTTTTGACCGGTAATGAGAGCGTGAATTGAAATATGGTAAATGTACCATATAATTCATATAGTTTTAATTGAAATCGGGTAGTTTAGTGGTTTCAATTATCAGCATTGAGCGTCCATCTTTGAGAAGAAGTCATCAAGTGAGTTATAGCTGTTAAGATTCACTCCATTATCAGTATCCTTGAATGTTTGTTCTGTAACAGCATTAGGAATCTTTAAATCCTCAAGAATCTCATCACGGTGCTTAATGAAAAGAATATAACCGAGCACATTCTCGATAAGGGGCTCAGGAAGTGAATTAACTTCTGTTAATAGTCTTTCTTTTGTTGCAGTTAACATGGTTATTCCATTTTTAAGTTCATATTTATGAATAAATTTTCGTATGATACGCACTTCAGTTTTTAATTTAACAGCAATCTAATCAATTGTGACTAACACTTAAATAAATCTTACAATTGAAACATTAAAACCCCCAGTAAGTTTTTTACCCGGGTCTTTACTGATTCTTTTTCGGGTATTTTCCATATCAGAGATGTATTGTCTTGATAATTCGACATATTTTTCACTGATTATTTTTATTCACCGCGTGAAAATTAGTTTATATTAATAAAAATACTTATAAATAAAATTGAGGATCGATAAAAAAACTAATTATTTTTTTTTGGTGATTTCAACAAATAATGTGGTATTATTCTATTTCAATAAAGTAATAATTAAAGGGATAAAAATGAGAAAAATATTTTTAAGTTATATGCTATTATTTTTTATAGTACTAGCTTGTACAACACCAACACAAAATCTACCAAATGATGATGGTACAAATACGAACCAGTCTGAAGAAAAAAAATCATCAGATACAACACCTCCTGCAATAGTTACTGAAATGAAAGCACTAACTGGCAATGGATTTGTATATTTATCATGGAAAAATCCTGAAGACAATGATTTGGATCATGTAGAAATTATAATTACTCCAACAGTTAATAATTATACCTCACCCATAATTGTTCCAAAGAATGAAAACTCAATAAAAATTGAGAAGTTGATGAATAAAACAGTATATACATTTAAAATAGTTTCAGTAGATGCTTCCGGTAATTATTCTGCAGAGGCTTTAATAACTACTACGCCTGATGGTGAAAATCCCACGATAAATATCAGTACATCGAGTGAATATCATACTAACTCCAAAGCAATTCCGCTTACTATTGAATTCAGCGAAAATGTTTCTGAACTTAATTCTGCAGTTTTTGTAATAACTAATGGTAGTATTAAAGATTTCTCTTTGAATAATGACCATACATACTCATTAATCCTTATTCCTCAGAAAGAAGGAATTGTATCCCTGACAATTCCTGATGCTGCGGTACATGATGTAAGCAGTAACCCCAGTCTTGAAACACAAATGATTTTTGAATTTAACAATACCCCTCCTGAACTTGATATTAAAAAAAAATCATCTGATTTTGTAAATGATCTTAATATAACTTTTACTCTAACATTTTCTAAAAGGGTAACCGGCTTTGATAAAAATGTGATTTTTGTTACCAATGGCACTCTTAGTGAATTATTAACAGATGATAACATTTCTTTTATAGCAAAAATTACTGCAATTGATGAAGGGGTAGTCGCTATTTCTGTACCTGAAAATAAAATAAAAGACATATATGGAAATTATAATTCTGCTTCTCAAGCATCAGTTATATATGACAAAACAAATCCTGTCGTTACTTTTTCTTACCTTAAATCATCAAGTATAAATTATTCACCAGTTACTTTTACTGCAACTTTTTCAGAAGAAGTAAAGAATTTTTCAAAAGAAGATATTTCTATTACCGGGGGAGTTGCATCAAATATCACAACGACCGATAACATACGTTTTCTCATAAATATTATTCCAAACGATAGAAATGTCTCATTTCAAATTTCAACAGATTCTTTAATTGATTTAGCCGGAAATTTTAATTTGAAATCAGAAGTGGTATCTTTTATTTTTGATAGTGATGAGCCTACAACTTCTTTAACAAGTGAAATGACCTTTCCAACAAATTCTACAATATTATCTTTTAATGTTACATATAGTGAAATTGTAACAGGTTTTGTTAATACTGACATTAAAATTCAAAATGGTACGATTAAAGATTTTTCAGGAGATGGTAAAAATTATACCTTTTCGATTACGCCGTTGTCAGATGGTGATGTAATACTTTATGTTCCGGAAAAAACAGCCTTTGATGTGGGGGGGAATGGAAATTTTGAATCAAATAAATTAACAATTCAATATGATAGTACACCTCCTCAAAATCCCGTTATCACAACGCTTGAAGAAACAACAGAAAACCTAACTCCTGAATGGACGTGGTCTGTGCCTGAAGATGCTGTTAATTTTTCATATAGACTTGACGACTCCGAATGGATTTATGTTGAAACAGATACAACCTCATTCAAACCATCAACAAATCTATCTTTAGGGGACCATGTATTAGAAATTCGTGCAAAAGATAATGTAGGAAACTGGTCTCAAATCGAAAAAAAATCAATTAATATCATTCTTGCAACCCCGCTTCTTAATTCATTTGCAGAATCGTTTTCAAATCAAATTACAATATTCTGGGAAAATAATACTACTTCTTCGAGCGGGTGTATCGTAGAAGTCAGGAAAGAGGGAGAGAGTTTTGTAGAGTTAATAAGATATCAGTCAGCCTATACTTCTTATGCTCATTCAAATTTAAATCCTGATACATTATATAGTTACAGAGTAAAACTATTTAATGCAGGCGGGGATTCTGAGTATTCAAACATTATTGAAGTCAGAACTAAACCGGTATTGATAGCTCCTGCGAACTTGACAGCAGAAGTTGTTTTTGAAAATGGTGATGGTTACGTCAATCTGAATTGGAAAGATAATTCTGACTCAGAGTATAAATATGTTATATATTTTAAACCCGTAACAGGTTCAACATGGGAATCAGAGGAAGTATCTCGTAATGTAACTAATACAAAGCTTTATTATTACCGCTTTGAACATCATGATTCAACTTTTTATGAAATGGCAACTGATTATGAAATAAAAGTAATGGCTCAGAGATCCGAGAGTGACGTATCTGCATTTTCGAATATCACAACAGTACATTTACCGGAAAAGATTAATGCACCTGGTAATTTTAAAGGTATGTTAATTTCCGATAACGCAATACAGCTTTCATGGAATGATATGGCAACTAATGAAATAAGTTATGTAATAAAACGACTGAAAGTATTATCAAATCCTTATAATCCTGATGATTATATTGAAATTGCCCGATTGTCCGCTAACTCTACAGAATATATTGATTCGAATGTTGAAGCAGGTTTTTCATATTTGTATAAAATCTATGCATCAGGTAATATGAATAAATCAAATGTTGAACGTAAATATAGTTCATTATCTATACCTGTGGTTATTAAGTCTTTCGGAGAATGGGTGGAAGCTTTTACTCCCTCTTATTTTACTGGTACACTTTTTGTCATTTATAATAAAGGTATGGCAGAAAACAATTATAAATTTTTTATTGACGATAGTGTCACTAATCCTGCTAATTATAATTTTTCAGTTGAATATGCGTATGGAGGTGCAGAAATAACTGGTTATATGAGTAATTCCACTTATTATGACCCTGCAATTAGTAATAAATCACTTTATTTTCCGGCTAATACTGAAAAAGTATATCTTCATATACGAAATAAAAAAACTACTGATCCCGCTGGAAAATTCGCGATAAAATTTGAGTCAAGAGTATTATATGATATTTATATGGAGGGGGGGGGGTATTTATATAACTCAGATGAACTTGACTGCGGAGATGCAGATATTGATTTTTCTGAAATTATTACTAAAACCATATTTATTAAAAATAAAGGTGAAGGTAATTTAAAGATTCTTGATATTGGTTTGGGTTACTCTACATTGCAAGAGATTGCACCTTTTTCCATTAATACTACCTCAATGATAACATCAATTCCTCCAGGCGGGACAACGAGTTTTAATGTATCCTTTTTTCCAGATTCACTTGGAAGTTTTACCAATAATTTATTAATAGATTTTGAGGATCTTTTTGATGGGCATTCAGAAAAAATTATAATCAGGACTGCTGGTAACGGAGTTGCCGATTTACCTGAAATGTCTGTTCATAAAAGTAATGAATTTTTAGTAAGTGATAATATCAGTGTAGTTGATTTTGGAGCTGTTGCAGTTAATGATACAAAATCAATTAGTTTATATGTACACAATTCCGGTAATCTGGATCTTAATCTCACTGGTACTCCAATAATTTCAGCATCGGCTCCTTTTGACGTTGAAACCACATTCCTTTCTTCTGTTATCCCTGCTCATACTACCATTAACTATTATGAATTTTCTGTATACTTTAAACCAACTGAATCCGGTGTGTTTTCTCAAACTATAATAATCCCAAGTGATGACCCGTATCATCCAGCATATAAAATTCAGGTTACCGGGTATGCTCCGGGGCCAAGATTTAGCGCTTCCAGTAGCACTACAGAGCTTAATCATCTTGATTCAGTGGAAATGGGTAAAATGTTTCAAAATGTAAATGGTGATAACTATTCACTGACCATAACTAATACCAGTAATTATACTCTGGTTATTTCTGATATATCACTAAGTAATAATACTGATTTTCAGATAATAGGCAGTACATCTATGAATATTATACCATCATCATCAACTACACTAAATGTATTATTTTCACCTCAAAATATCGGCAATCTTGAATCGACACTTACTATAAAAAGTAATTCGGAAGATATTAAAAACTTTTCTATTGTTCTTAAAGGAACCTCTCTTGCAGGGAATCAAATTCCTTTAGATGGTAATTGGCATGCAGGTAATATCTATTCCTATTATAACAATAACTGGTGCTATTTTTATGTTGAAGCCGGTAAAAAATATGACATATTTTGGGATGATGTTGTTGGTAGCGGTTATTATGATTCATTTATAAAAATATCCGGTTATAATGACAGTTTTATAAATTCATATTTTTCAGACAGAAATAATGGATATAATACACCTGTAAATGTCACTGCAACCAGTTCAGGATTTATTGCATTAAAAATAGAAACAAGATATATGAGCAATATTCATTGTGGCAGTTATGCTATAAAAGTTATTGAAAAACCTTGAGAAGAATGAAAAATAAGATTTTCTGATAATTACTACATAATAAAAAAGACATCCGGATAAACTATAAAGCATTCCGGATGTCTTATAATAAATTACATTACTAAATCCATTACAACATACATTTTCTTATTAGGCATATCATACACTTCATAAGGAGCTGTCATTTGGTAACCTTTTTCAGTAACATATTTTGTTAATACCGGATAACATTTTGAAGGTGCTATCATATAAGATAATCCGCTATTTGTCGGGAACTCGATAACGATACTTTGTTGTGCTTCTTTTACACCGGTTTTCAAACCAAGCAAAGCAGCTTTCTCAAGGTCAGCAGGATTTATGACTGATCCGCATGAACTTCGTAAATCTTTAGCTGCAACTGTAGCCGGGTCATCGTGGTATATCCCGATACCTATTGTGTTTACAATACCGTTATCTGTCAGTAATTTGTATACTTTACTGAATACAGGAAATGTTTTACTGTATGGACCGGTAAAATCCTCATACGCATATACATATGGGCCCATAACTTTTTCTGTTGCTTTTGGTGTGTAAAATAAACCATTCATACCAAGTATTGTTATCAAACCGCCACCAATTACTAAAACCACAATTAAACCAATTAACATCATTCTATTCATTTTTTTCTCCTTTTATTTGAAGCAGGAAACTTTTATTCCTGCTTTATATGAGTATACTACATCTGTTCGACACCAGTATGTCATGTTTGATATTTTTTTAAAATATTTTTTGCACTTTCGCATAATTTATCACGAATATGTAACGGTTGTAAAACTTCAACAGTGTCACCCATACTTAATAACCAGGATAAAACCCAATAGTCATCGGGTAATGAAACATTCACCGTATAAAAACCATCTTTTATTGTCATTATATCATTTTCATTACAGTATTCTTCCATCATATTTTTCTGTGATTCATGAAATTGTAAAAGTAGAGTCACCATTGAAGGCTGAGTACTTTCATATTGACTTGAAAAGTCATAGTAACTCATTACTTTTCTTGAAAAGTGTGTATCTGTAATTGAAATAGTTCGAATTCTTGAAAGTTTAAATAATCGATAATCCGACTTTAATCTGCAGAACGCAAAAATATACCACGCAGTGCCTTTTAGTATCAAAGTCATCGGTTCAATGATTCGAACACTTTCTTCACTTCTAAGTGATGCATACTCTATTTCTATCAAAGTAGATTTGGTAATAGCATTATTAATGTCCTTGATATAATTTTTAACCTTTTCCTGCACCCCCCAGGGAAGTATATCGATGATGGCTGTTTCAGGTACAGACTGATACCCGCCGTTAAGTGGTATCAGATTTTCAATTTTGGCGATGAGAGTTTCTATCGAAATATCATGAAGTGTCGAGTTTATGCTTTTTAATGTAGTGATGATTGTTTTCATATCATTAACAGATATATACTGAGCATCTAATCTATAATTTGCAACCAGCCCGAACCCGCCGTTATTACCCTGATATGAAACAACTGGAATACCTGCCATATTTATTGCATCAATATCTCTGTATATTGTTCTGGTGTTGACTTCAAATTTTAGCGCAAGTTCTTTTGCACTAACTCTATCGCGGTTTAATAGTATAACTACAATAGAAAGCATACGATCAATTCGCATTGTGCTCCCCGGAAAATATCTTTTGTGATTTTTTCAAATTAGAAAATAATTATACTAAAAATAGTTTATCTAATCAAACAATTCCTTTTTTTATTAATAAAAAAAGGAAGCTCAAAAACTGAGCTTCCTTCCAATTAAATTGATTGTATTAATTTGCAGATAAAAATAACATTTCAGTATATGTTGGTACCGGCCAGTAGTTTTTAGGAATTAATGTTTCAAGTACATCAATATCAGCTCGTAATGATACTGTTCCGGTTAAAACAGAATCTCTATAGATTACTGCTTTCTTTTCAATATCACTTTCATCTTGTGCTTGAGTTAAAGCAGCTTCTAATGCTGTTAATTTAATTTGAGCAGATTCCAGGTATTTTGTTACATTAGCAAATATCCCTTCCTGTACTTTTGAAGAACCGTTAATAACCTTAATCTTTCCGATTGTTTCAGCCAGACTTGATGTATAATCAATTACACCGGGAATATATTGTGTTTTCACCATTTCAACAGCTGCTCTACCTTCAATATTAATTACTTTACAATATTGTTCCATATAGATTTCGTATCTTGAATGTAATTCTTCTTTTGTAAAAATAGAATATTTTTCAAAAAGATTTTGGGCTTTTGTTGTAGCATACGCTTTTAAAGCATCGATACAATTTTTATTGTTTGGTAAACCTCTTTTTTCTGCTTCTTTAACCCAGTCTTGTGAGTAATTATTCCCATTAAAAACTATTCTTTTATGTTTTGAATAAAATTCTTTAAGTATTTTAATAATTTCTTCTTTTGCATTTGAAGATTTTTCAAGTCTTGTTGCAATTTCATCAAAAGCTTCAGCAAGAATTGTCATTAAAGCAACATTAGGACCTGAAACAGAGAATGAAGAACCTAACATTCTGAACTCAAATTTATTACCTGTGAAAGCAAAAGGACTTGTTCTGTTTCTGTCTGTATTGTCTTTAGGTAACTCAGGAAGAGTATCTGCACCAATTTTAAAATTAGTTTTATCTTTATATGTGATAGCCTGACCTTTTTCAAGTTGATCCAATAAGTCTGATAATGCTTCACCCATAAAAATTGAAATGATTGCAGGCGGAGCTTCATTAGCACCTAACCTATGATCATTTCCGGCACTTGCAGCCGTTGCTCTCAAAATATCAGCATGACTGTCAACACCTTTTAACAAAGCTGCAATTGTACCAAGAAACAATAGATTATCTTGTGGAGTGTGACCAGGCTCAAAAAGATTAATACCGTCATCTGTTGCTAGTGAGAAGTTATTGTGTTTTCCAGAACCATTTACACCTGCAAAAGGTTTTTCATGAAGCAAACAAACTAAATCATGTCGTAATGCAACTTTTTGCATTGTTTCCATAACAAGCTGGTTATGATCTGCTGCTATATTAACAAAACTGAAAATAGGAGCCATTTCATACTGAGCAGGAGCTACTTCGTTATGTTTTGTTTTAGAAGTTATACCCATTTTCCATAGTTCAAGATCTAAATCTTTCATGTAATTAGCAATTCTATCTTTGATTGAACCGAAATATTGATCTTCAAGTTCCTGACCCTTAGCTGGCATTGCACCAAATAACGATCTGCCTGATAACATTAAGTCTATTCTTTGTTCAAAATAACTTTTGTCAATTAAAAAATATTCCTGTTCAGGTCCGACTGTTGCACGTACAAATTTAGACGTTGTATTGCCTAATGCTTTGAGCATTCTTAACGCTTGTTTGTTAATTGCTGTGTTAGCTCTATGTAAAGGAGTTTTTTTATCTAATGCTTCACCGTGGTAACCACAGAATGCAGTAGGAATATATAATGTAACATCTCCGGCAGCGTCTTCTTTTAGAAAAGCAGGTGAAGTACAATCCCATGCAGTATAACCTCGAGCTTCAAAAGTTGCTCTTAAACCACCTGAAGGAAACGATGACGCATCAGGTTCTCCTTGAATTAATTGTTTACCGGAAAATTCAAAAATAACACTGCCGTCATTTGTCGGGTTGATAAATGAATCATGCTTCTCTGCAGTAATACCGGTCAAAGGTTGAAACCAATGAGTGTAATGAGTTGCACCTTTTTCAATTGCCCAGTCTTTCATTGCGTTAGCAACGACATCAGCAACTTTTGGATCCATAGAGATACCTTCATCAATAGTCTTTTTTAAAGACTTATAGGTATCCTTAGGTAATCTCTCTCTCATAATTTTTTCACTAAAAACATTCTCTCCAAAAACATCCAAAGGATTAGCCATATTATTAACTCCTTAAAATAATTTCAAAATTTGATTAAAACAAAGCAAAAACTGTGCCATATTGTAATGGTTATATACTCATTAGAAAGCTACAAAAAAGAAACAAATTTGTAAATTCAATCTTTTATGGAACAAATTTGTATCGCATGATCACTGTAATTATTCTTTTATGAGATTTAGTTTATAAATAATTAATTAAAAATAATCAAAGAATATTTGAGATTATTTTTTACTTAACAATTCGTCCGGTATCTAATCGAATAATGTTGTCGTATAGATTCTCAGTTGATAGTGATTGATGAGTTGTATAAATAACTGTTTTTTTTCTTTCATACACAAGGTACTGCATAGTTTCTTTAATACAATCGACGCTTTTAATGTCAACACTTGATACAGGCTCATCGAAAAAGAAAACTTCACAATCCAATACAATTGCACGCGCTAAAGCACATTTTTGTAATTCTCCGGCTGATAATGTATATGCTGTTTTATTTTTCAAATCCTTAATGTTTAGCATATAAAGAATTTCATCTACTTTAGTTTGAATTATTTCTTCAGATATTTTTCTCAATTTCAGACCATACGAAATATTATAATAGACAGAACCTTTAAGCGGATATGGATTCTGGTGTACATATACAGAATTATTCCGTACGATTTCATTATTTATTGTGATGTCTTTGCCTTTATAGAAAATACAATCTTTTTTTACTCTGATTAAATTATTCATTGCCTTCATGAGTGTTGTTTTTCCTGACCCGTTCGGACCGGCAATCAGATGGATTTGTTGTGCCTTAAAGTTCAGGTTTTCAATAGTGAGTATTGATGTTTTTCCTGATTGAATTAAAAGGTTTTCTATAGAATATACAATATCACTCATAATGTACCGATTTCCTTTTTATCATGAATTAAAAAATGAACCAGAAAATTTATTGTCAGTGCAATGCAAATTAGAATAAGAGCAAGTGAAAGACTTGTTTTGAAATCACCTTTATTTGTTTCTAATGCAATTGAAGTTGTCATGGTTCTTGTGTAATACCTGATATTTCCTCCAAGCATCATGGATATTCCGACTTCTCCGACAACCCGTGCAAATCCGGTTAGTAAGGCAGTTGCAATGATAATTTTAGTTTCATAAAGATAAGCAACGATATACGTAAAACCGTTTGCGCCAAGTGTTTTTAATGTTTCAGATAGTCTGATATCCACTCCTGAAAAACCTGATAATAACACAGAAGAAATTACCGGTATTACAAGAACCGTTTGACCAATAATAATAGCAAGCGGGGAATACAAAAGAGAAAATCCCCCGAAAATTCCTGATCGTGAAATGGCAGAATATACTAAAAGACCGATCACTACCGTAGGTATAGCCATAAGACTATTTAAAATGGCTCGACCGGTTTTATTAACAATTCCATGAGTATTATCTATAATAAATGCAATTAGTATCCCGAAAATACCTGATACAATAACAGAGTAAAAAGCTATTGTTACACTTGTCCATACGATTTGATATAATTCTGCGTTAAAAAATGATGATACCATGATTTATTTTGTTACATTACTGGGAAAAAATAATTGTTCACCATTAACTTTATATTCGCTTATCAGCGTTTGACCTTTTTTTGATGTGAGCCAATTGATAAATTTCATACTTTCCTTGTATTGTGTTGAAGGCCATTTTTCAGGATTGACTGCGATTACTCCATAAGGGTTATTAAGATTTTCATCCCCTTGAAAAAGAATTGATATTTTTACATTATTTTTCATTGCAAGATAGGTGCCACGATCTGTTAATGTAATCCCTGATATAGCATCAGCCATTGTGAGAGCCTGTTCCATTCCCTGTCCGATTTCTTTGTACCATGTTCCTTGTGGTTTAATACCGGTTTTATTCCAGATTTCCAGTTCTTTAACATGAGTACCTGAATTATCACCACGGGAAATAAAATCTAACTGATTTGTTGAAATCAATGTAAAACATTCTGAAATGTCTTTAACAGCTTTAAAATAACCTTTATCTTCACCAACTAAAACAAAGTCATTAAACATGACATCTTTTCTGTTTACACCAAACCCTTTTTCAACAAACGTATCTTCGAGGCTTCGCGCATGAACTAATACAACATCAACATCACCGTTTTCACCAAGTTTTAATGCTTTACCTGTTCCGACTGCAATTACATCAACTTTAATATTTGTTTCTTTTTCAAAATGAGGCAATAAAAAGTGTAATAAACCTGAATTTTCAGTGCTTGTTGTTGTTGCAAGTTTAATTCTGATTTCTTCTTTTTTACAACTGAATAAAGCAATAAGCATGATAAGTACACAATAAAATCTGTTTTTCATAGAGTCCTCTTGTATTGTTAGTTATATTATGTTCATATTACATCTTTTTGTTGTTATAGTAAACAATAAATAACAATAAATAACATGCTGTTGTTTCATAAAAAATTATACTTTTAAAATTATATTGTCTTATCAAACAAAACAAATTATACTACTATTTTAAATGAGGAGGCGATTTGTGAAGACATTACAACTAAAAGAAAATATTTTTTGGGTCGGTGCTTTAGATCCTGAATTAAAAGTTTTTGATATAATCATGGAAACAGAATTTGGTACTACTTACAATTCGTATCTTGTAAAAGGTTCTAATAAAACAGTATTATTTGAAACGGTTAAAGTTAAATATTTTGATCAGTATATAGATAAACTCAAATCACTTACTAATATAGTTGATATTGATTATATCGTTGTAAATCATACTGAGCCTGATCATGCAGGAAGCATTGAGAAGTTACTGGATATTGCTGTTCGTGCAAAAATTGTCGGTTCTGAACAGGCAATTGACTTTTTGAAGCAAATTGCAAACAGGCCTTTTGAATATATCATTGTAAAGCATGGTGATACAATTGATCTGGGTAATAAAACACTTAAATTTATTTCAGCCCCATTTCTCCACTGGCCGGATTCAATATATACATATATACCGGAAGATAAAGTTCTTTTTACCTGTGATTCATTTGGCTCTCATTATAGTTTTGATGAAATTCTTTATTCTAAAATCCCTTCTACTGCAATGAAAAATTATAAATCCGCATTACGTTATTATTTTACGGCAATATTCAGTCCGTTTAAAGAGTATGTTTTGCAGGCAATTGAAAAAATAAAAGAACTGCAGATTGATATGCTTTGTGTCGGGCACGGGCCTGTTATTGATACAGATGTTCATACAATTATTGATACCTATAAAAAATGGGCAACTGTTGAAAAAACTCATACAAAAAAAACTGTTGTAATACCATTTGTTTCTGCGTATGGCTTTACAACGCTATTATCCAATGAAATTGCAAAGGGTATTACTTCTCAGGGTGATATTGATGTTAAACAGTTTGATATAAATTGCGCAAATTATAATGATTTAAAACCTCTGATTCTTAAAGAGTTGAATAATGCAGATGGAATTTTATTCGGGACTTCAACAATTAATGGTGATGCCTTGCCTCCAATCTGGGATTTAGCCGTGTCATTAAACCCGATAACAGATAAAGGTAAAGTTGTATCGGCATTCGGTTCGTACGGGTGGAGCGGGGAGGCTGTGGGGAATATTATTTCCCGGTTAAACCAGCTTAGAATGTTCGTTGCACCTTCATTAAAGGTCAGGTTTAAACCGGCAAAAAGTGATTTAACAGATGCGTATTCGTATGGTATTGCATTTGCACAGTATGTAAGGGAGGGGAGAGTGCCTGATAGTGATTTAGAAGAGGGTGATCGTGAGGCTGTTTCTTTTAATAATGATGGAACAGTTAAAAAATGGAAATGTACCGTTTGCGGTGAAGTCTTTGAAGGTGTGATGCCACCAAAAGTGTGTCCGGCGTGCGGAGTCGGTCAGGAGATGTTTGAAGAGTTTGTGGATGTTGATGGTGGTTTTAAAAAAAATACAGGTGAAGTTTTCATTATCATTGGTTCAGGTGCTGCGGGTATTACTGCAGCTGAGGCTATTAGAAAACGAAATAGTGATTGTACAATCAAAATAATTACAAAAGATTCACAATACCCTTATTACCGGCCGGTTATTTCTGATTATTTATCGATTGATGTTCCTGACAGTGAGTTGTATATTAAAGATGAAAAATGGTATATTCAAAACAGAATAGAAGTATTGAGAAATATTGAAGTCCTTGATATTAAGACTGATACAAAAAATGTATTACTGAATAACAATCAATCTATATCGTATGATAAACTTATCATAGCTTCAGGAGCAAGAGCTCATACATTACCGATTGTTGGTTCTGACAAGCCTGGTGTTTTTACTATAAGAACACTCGATTGTGCCGATAGAATTAAAAAATACATAAAAGATAATAACTGTAAAAATGCTTTTTTTATCGGCGGCGGTGTATTGGGTTTAGAAGCTGCTTCCGCATTTCGTGATTTGGGGCTTTCTGTTTCAATTATCGAAAGGGAATCACGAATATTTCCCCGCCAGTTAGATGAAGAAGGGTCTGCAATTTTTGAAAATAAACTTCTTTCTCTTGGTGTACGGTTATTTAAGAAATCAGGCGTAAAAAGAATTGCGGGTGATGATAAAGTAATTGGTATTGAGCTTGATGATGATCAGTATTTTAATGCCGATATTATAATAATCAGTGCCGGAATTCGCGCGAATAAACAACTTGCAGAAAAATCGGGAATGAAACATATCATTGGTATTCAGGTTGATTCCCATATGAAAACGTCACAGAATGATATCTATGCCTGCGGAGATGCTGCTGAATTTGAAGGTAAAATACAAGGTTTATGGGCAACTGCTTCACTGCAAGGTGAAATAGCCGGTGCTAATGCCACGGGTGATGATATTTCGTATGTTGAGTCATTACAACCTGTTACATTCAGTTCTATGGAAACACCGATTTTTTCGGTAGGTGACATTTGTTGTGATCAGAGTAAAAAATATTCTGTTTTATCGTTTCACGGAGATAATGGTGAGTATAAAAAATTATTTTTTAATGATTCTAAACTGATTGGGGGAATTCTTATTGGTGATATTTCTAAATCCGGTACTTTATTAAAAGGTGTTAAGGAAAGAAAAAATATTAATGCAATTGCAAAAAATATTTTATAATTTTCTGTGATAAATAAAAAAATGTTCTATATTATTTTTATCTATACATATGCTTTACAAGGAGTTCTACGATGAGAAAATTTTTTATTTTGTTAGTAAGTATGATATTTGTCATTTCCTGTCAAACAGAACCTGTTGATAAAGTTCCAGAGGAAACGACAGGTAAAATACCTAAAATTAATTTTTCAATTCCTGATTCGTTAAAGTCAAATGAATCAACAAACTCACGAACTGTTAGTACTGATCAAACATCAGATCAGGGAGGCGTTTTTGAACCATTCAGACAATCACTTGTTTTTGCTGATGTCGGTATTAATATTGTAAATGATTTGATTGATTCAATCAATAAGACAAATATTCCTGAGCAGTTTGATGTAACTGATGAATCACAAAGAGTCGTTGTGACAACTGATACAAGTCGTGAATACAATAAGAAAATTGAATTTTATACCTTGGAAAACGTACAGACATTTGAGATCAACTACAATGAAGGTATAAAAAAAGGCTATGCAATATTTAATGTTACTGATTCAACCAATGATCTGAAAATGGTGAAATTGGTGTATGATGGAACAGATATGGCTAATGAAACATTAGATGGTTTTTTAACCTTTAAAGATCCGACAGATGATAAAGTGAAGGCAAAATCACTGTATTTTAATGGTGTAAAAAAAGGTGATGTTGTTGATTTAACCGGCGGTGTTGTGTATAATTATAAATTTGGTGATGGGGATGCTGATATTCCTGATGTGTATAAAGCATATCATGCGTATATGTTTACTTCAATATCAAATGTGACAGAAGGAAAATCGCTTGTTAATTTATATTTTCCAAAAGTGTCAGTTACAGGTATGGATTTAACTAACTATAGCATTGATAAGAGTTTTTCAACAATTGTGTTTGATTGGGTAACGCTTCCTGGAAACACTGCTTTTAAAGGGGATCTTGGGTCATTAGGAATTCGAACAGATTCAGCTGAAAATCTTACTGCTGATTTAATGACATTTATCGATACATATCCTGAAGAGAATGGACTTGATTTGTTTAAATTCTTACTTAATCTATCTAATCCAATTGCATATAATACCAATGGGTTTGTAGCAAATGGAATAGATGTTGAGAAAAGTTATACTGACTTGGGTGATTTGACAAAACTTGTATTTACAATGTCACCAAAAGAGTTATTTGAACTAAAAATAGAATTCTGACAGGTAAATATTCAAGAAATTAAACGGTATTGATATTGGGTTCAGCCATGTTCAATGCCGTTTTTGAGGGTATCAGAAATTTAGTGCAAATGATTTTTGCTACCCTTTAAATCGATCACCAAATATGATCGAAAATTGACTCACTGCCCCCCACCATCCCGTATCAGCATTGTTCATTTTTTCGAAATATTTCGTAATGGGGTACACTTGGATTTTCGACTGAAACGTACGCTAAGGATATTAAATCACTCTTTATCAAAAACGATGATTAATGATAAAAAATATTTTCCTTAATTTTAAGCACTAAAACCCTCTATTTCCATTGTCAAAACTATCTTCAAAATCAACTTTACAGTAACTACCGTTTATGAGAATTTCTAAATGAACTTGAAAAAATTGCCGGTATGAATAATTGTTTTACCGAATCAGATGTGACTTGTGAAGAATTAGGTTTGTCTTGATAATGTGTTATGAAGATTTCAAAGACCTATTGAACTTTTATTCTATATATTGTATGTTAATAATATGAATGAACTTGATAAATTATTTAGAGAAATTGAATCAATAAAAGAAAATGCAATGGATTTAGTGCAGGGCACTTTTCCGAAGAATATTTATAGTAAGCTCGATATACCAACGATGACACTTGATAATACAAGCTATGTCGATGAAAAACTACAGGAATATTATTCTGATTTAGTGTACAACTGTAAATTAAAGAGTTCTGGTGATGTCAAGATTACTATATTGTTTGAGCATAAGTCATATAAACCGGCGAATGAATATTTGCAACTATTGCGGTATATGTTAAATATATGGACAATTCAAGAGAATAATAAAGAAAAATTGACGTTGATACTACCGGTGATATTTTATCATGGGGCTACAAAATGGGAAAGAAAATATTTCCTGGAATACTTTGATGATATAGACGATCCTGATTTACAACAGTTTATTCCGGTTATTGAGTATATACTAACGGACATAACTAAGTATAGCGATGAGTTGATAAATGATCAGATTTTTAAAAGAGAGTTTAATAAGGCATTAGCGATACTATTTAAATACATCCATAATGATGTAAAATTGGAAGGGAAATTACCCGAGATATTTGAGCATCTTAATATGTATATTGAAGATGAGAAGATAAACTTACTCGTTGTAAGTTTTGTAAGTTATATAATGGAACTAACTGAAATAGAAGCTACAATTATTCAAAATATTGTCAGCTCAAAATCGATAAAGGGGGGTGAAATAGTTATGACAACAGCAATGAAATTAAGAACAGAAGGCAAAACAGAAGGTAAAAAGGAAGATGCAAGAAAAATGCTTGCAAAAAAATATTCGTTGGATGATATTTCTGAAATTACCGGATTATCAATAGAAGAAATACGAAAGTTATCGAAATAAGATTTACCAGGTATGAAGCAGTGATTCATTGTAAATGCAATTTAAAACTTTAATATTTCAGAATTATGTCACACATGATTTTGATTAAAAGTAGTTAACTTGTATTGCAAAAACTGATCTTAGCGTGGTTTTTGTCGGAAATGTGCTTCAGAACCCTGTATATCTCAACCTCTTGAGCATAAATGCAGCAGAAAACTTGCGATTTGGATAACAAACTAAAATAATGGCGTGCAAAAATGTATATATCTGTATTTCGCTTTACGATTCATACTATAAGCTACAATAAATAATTAATCAACACAAAACCATAAAAACAATAATTTTTCACATTATTTATCTCATAACTATACAATAAATATCAATTTATATAAGCCAGACAGAGTTACGCAATAAGTGACAAATGTCATACAATATGAACTTCGCTTTTTGTCCCGCAGTTGTATGGTAAAAATACTCCACAACCCTCACCTCAACCCAATATTCTCATTCGTTTGCAATATAGCCCTGTCAAACTCCCGTTTACTATACTTCAAATAAATAAGCGTATTCTGAATAGAGGAATGCCCCGGAAACTTCTGCACCTTCCGTTTTTTTTTATACAATTGACTTAAAATAAAAAAAGTCCCCCTTTATATTTCATAATAAAGGGGGACTTTTTGCATTGGTCATTTCTTACGAAATAACAGCAAGAATCTCTTCTGTCTTAATAATTAAATGATCTTTTCCATCAATTTTAAGTTGTGTTCCGGCATACTTGTCATACATAACAACATCTCCGGCTTTAACTTTGTTATCAACTTCACCGACTGAAACTATAGTCCCTTCCTGAGTTTTTTCCTGTGATGTCTGAGGAATTACTAAACCACCTGAAGTTTTTGTCTCAGAATCTTTTACTTTGATTAATACTCTGTCACCGATTGGTCTAATTGCCATTTGTAATGCTCCTTATTTCAAGAGTTATTTTATTTTTTAAATCTTGGTATAAAATAATAATTGTTGGCGGAATAGTCAAGTAAAAAATACGAAATTTTCTTTTCATCGGGTAATGGAACACGGATAATTTCCTAAGGTATCACCTTAACCGTTTTTACAGCCCGATCAGATGCTTCAATGATTTGAAATTTGACAAGACCTTTATAATTAACAATTTCATCTTTTCTTCCAATATGTCCAAGACCTATATTTATTATACCACTAATAGTTTCGGCATTTTCATTACGTAGATCTATTCCTGTTGTTTCATAAAAATCATCAAGGTAGGTAAGCGCATCAAAAATCATTGTGTTTGCATTATTTTCAGTCGTGTCAGTAGCAAATGAATCATTTATTTCACCAACTATTTCCTCTGCAATATTCTCAAGTGTTATTATACCACATGCCGCTCCATATTCATCAACAACAATTGCCATATATTTTCGGTTTGTTTTTAATTCTTTGAGAATATCAAGAACTTTTTTAGAAGATGGAATAATATATAATTTCTCAGTATATAATTTAATTGATTCTGAAGGGCTTGCAGACAAAATACTCGTAACATGAATTGTTGAAACAATATTAAAAATTGAATCACTGTAAACCGGAAATCGACTGTATTGACTTGATAATATCATTTCTTCAAGTTCCGAAACGCTCATATCTTCACTTACTGCTTTAACATCGTTCAAGTGAATCATTACATCTAAAGCTGTTAATTCTTTAATTCGTAATGCATCCTGAACAACTTTTCGTGTCATTTTATTCGCTTTTTCATATCGCCCGTTAAATATTATTAAAAGTTCATCTCTTGTAATGTCACCGAATGTACCGGCTTTGTTGCGAAGAATAACATTAATTAATCGTGAAACCCCGCTTACAAAAAGAATGAGTGGGTAAAAGATATATGAACTTGCTCTGAGTAGTATTGCATTTTTTAATGCAGTAGCATCCGGGTGTTTTCTTGCACTGAGCATTGGAAAAATCTCACCGAAAATAACAATAAGCGGGTGCATAATTAAAAGAGGCATGATTGCTATTGGTATAAAATGATCTAATGACGGATATTTTCCCCGTAAAATAATTTCAAAATAGTAATCAGACAAAATTGTTGCTATAACAGTTGCTGTATTTACTCCAACGAGTGTTGTACCAAATAACCATTCTGGATTTGATAAGTATTTATTAATAATCGCAGCCCGAATGGCTCCTTTGTTGGTCAGGTTTTTCATTCTGATTTTATTTGAACTAACCATTGCCATTTCTGAACCGGAAAAATATCCTTGAATAATAATGAACACAATAATTAATAGTGGTAAGAAATATAATGCCATTTTATGTATTATTCCTGCTTTTTTTTCTATGAAATTTATTTATTTTGCTTATCATCATTTTTTCAATTTTATGAGGTTGTGCTCCGGAAACTTTAAACTGAAGATTATTAAACATAAAGATTTCACTCACTTTTGGAATCCGTTTTATTTTTTCTAATAAGTATCCTCCAATAGTAACTGCTTCATTACTTTTTAAATCAGTCTCAAAAACCTCATTAAATTCTGTCAGCTCCATTCGCGCATCAACTTCAATCATTGTATGATTATATCGGTGGTAGAGAGGGACAACGTCATTTTTATCAACGATATCACCAAGTATTGTTTCAAGTATATCTTCTAAGGTTATAAGACCTGCTATTCCACCATATTCATCAATAACAATTGCAAGGTGATTGTTTGTTTTTTTAAACATTTCAAGTATTTTTTCAGCTGATGACGTTTCCGGTATGAAAATCGGTTCTCGAAGATACTTTTTATAGGAAAGCAGTTTTTCATCATTTGTTTTAAAATGAAGTATTTCTTTAGCGTATAAAATTCCGATAATATTTTCATCATCATCTTTCCATACAGGAATTCTTGAGTATTTTTTTTCCTGTATCACTTTAATTATATCTTTCACATTGTCATCTATGGAAAGTGAAAATATTTCATCACGGGGTCTCATTATTTTCCAGATATCAGTTTCAGCAAATTCAATAATATTTTTTAAAATATCACTTTCCTGCTCCTCAATTATACCGAGCGATTTGCTTGATTGTATTACTTCAATCATTTCATCTGATTTGTAATATTTAGCCTCGATTTCATTTCTAAAAAAAAGATATGAATTGATGTTTACCAGGAAATTAGCAACTTTGCTCATAAGAAATATTACTGGATATAAAATTTTTGATAGAATATAAAATAATGGTGCTACGGTTAGTGATACTTTTCTGTTAAAACTAATTGCTATTGATTTAGGCGTAGTTTCACCAAAAATTAAAATAAAAAGGGTAATAATAATAATTTGTGCAGCTAATGGAACCGTTGGAAAATAATGTGAAAATAATGAGTTAGCTGTTAATGTTACAAAAATATTAGCAAAAATGTTAACAAAAATAATACTTAATAAAAGTTTTTGAGGATTAGATAAGAGGTGGTTTATAATTGCACCTCTTTTAGGATATTTATTAATAATATCTTCAAGTGATGAATGATTTAAAGAAAACAAAGCAGTCTCACTACCTGAACAAAAAAATGAAAGACTGATAAATAATGTAAATTTTACTATCTCTATATCCATAATTATTATAAAATATCCATAAATAATATATTTCAGAAAGAGTCCGATATGCTATTAATGATAAAAAAAAGATATTTGTCAATAACGATGCTGGTATTATTAACTTTTTTCGTAAACTCTCAGGATGATCAATTGGTTTCACGGGTTTTAGTTTTTAAAATGATATCTTTTAATGTGAAATATGAGATTTATTGTACAAGAGAAAAAACAGGCTATTTCAGATATTCTGAAACAGTAGGGGATGTTGAGTATTATTTTACCTATGAAGGTGTTGAGTTTTATAGACAGTCTTTATTTGATCCTGATTATTACATGTACGTCAGTCCGGTAGCTTCAAACCTCTGGACTAATTCAAAAGGTGAGATGATGTTATTCAGGAAAAGATTTGCTCCGGTAACAGACAGGGATAAAAAAGCATTAAATTTCCCTTATGGTTATGCAAGAAATTAAATACAAGGAAGGTTTATTGTGGAAGCAATTTTATTGTATATTGCTGAACCGTCAACAGTAGTGTCTTTATGCCGGGTTGTTAACGTTATACGCGAGTCGGGGTATCAGGTATATGGAATTTTTCAAAATATAGAGAAACTAAATGAAGATGTTCTTCATTTATTTGATGAATATACAATTGTTAATAAATTAAGTTTTGATAAAACAATAATAAGATATCGTGAAGTCGGTATTCGAATGGTATTAGTTGCAGATGCAGATTCAAAATATTACTATGAAAAATTGTTATTTAATTTTAATGTGGTAACTCTTATTGGTGATTTACGGTATAATATGAATCTATTACAAAAAATCAAACATACCATACATAAAAAAAATGAGAATATTATTAATCCAATAATGCGTGATAGATATCACATCCGAAAAGATATTAATGAATCTGATCTTATTCTTTCATTTGCTAATACACTTTTTTCACGAACGGTCAGAAAAAGATATAGAGGGCAATTGTCATGTGTACATTATTTTTCAGAAGATCGAGATCGTTATATTCCGTCTGAAAGAAAAAGCAAGTTATTAATATATATTCCGGCAGTTTATTCAAATTGTCATATTGTGAGAAAATTTATTAATTATCTCAATGAATTTAAAGAAAAAATTTCTATTATTATTGATGACCGGACATATCATTCGAATAGATTACGAAATTATATTTCTTTAAAATCAAAAAATAATTATGTTGCTTTTCAGAATAATTTAGTCCCGGTAGATGACTATATAAAACAATCAGATTTAGTTTTTATCCCGGATCGGGAAGGGTATTGTTATATTAATGAAATTGTAGATTCAATAGCGTATGGACGGGTTCTAATAGGATTAAAAAAATCTATTATCAATGATTTTGCGCCTGATAAAGAATATTCTTTTATATTGGATGAATTGAATTATGACTGTATATCATTAATGATAAGTAGAGTTTTATTGAATACTTATTTATTAAATACGATGGGTGAAAATTGTTATAATTTATATAAAGTGAAATATGTAAAAGCAGACTTTATTAATGAACTGAAAAAAATTATCAATGAATACAATGTATAAAGGGCAAAAAATGAAATTAGTGTTTGAAGAAAATTGTGGGGTCGGGTGTATATTGCTTTCCGGAAGAATTGATGCTTCTAATTATAAAGAATTTGAAACTTTTTATAATAATCACTTTAAAATTAATAAAAGAATATTAATTGATTTAAAAGATGTTTCTTTTATGGATAGCACCGGGTTAGGGAGTCTTGTATCCTGTTTAAAATATTCAAAAGAGCATTCAGGTATTCTCAAATTATCCGGTGTTGAAAATAAAGTAAAGGTAGTTTTTAGTATTACAAAGGCTAATAAAATCTTTGAAATATTTCAGGATAAAGAAAGTGGTATAGATTCTTTTAGGTAATTGAATGAGTTTTTTGTAAAGCATCGAATTGAAAATTTATTGTGCTTAAGAGGGTATATGCTTAATGTGATAATTTTTATGACGGCTCATATTCTACTGATTTTTTTATTGCTCTATTCATTTACAGCTCATTCTTCAGTTTTATTTGGTTTTTCTATACTAATTCTTATTGTCCTTGCTTTGTTGAGATTACCGGTTTATTACATTTTTTTTAATTATCTGCTTGATAAAATTATTGCTGATAACAACAGTTTTTATTTATCATTTAATTCAAAGTGTTCAATTATCAAATACAGTTCGCGATTTAAAGATACATTTATTAACTCAACTCGTGATTTAGACTATATAAATCTCAGTTATAGAGACAGGTTTAAAGAACTTTTTAATTCTAAAAGTAATTTTCAAAAGGAATTTATAATTCATAATAAATCCGGGGTTGCTTTCTATTATGAAGTATTTCTTTTGAAAAAAATTAAAACACTTATTTTTCGTGATATTACTTCTAAGAAAATAAGAGAACATATTTTAATTGAATCGGAAGAAAAACTCCGGTCAGTTTTAGAGTATAATTTGAATCTTTATATTTATATTAATTCTGAATGGAAAATCAGCGGTTTTAACCGTACGGCTGATATGTGGTTTGAAAATGTTATGGGGATTACATTGTCCATCGGTAATTTTATAGGAAGTATTGTACCGGATAGTCAGCAAAAAAATATTAATCATATTGTAGACAGAGTTAGTAAAGGTGAACCCGTTTCAGATGAAATTGAAATGGTTTCAACGTATGGTGAGATTGTTTGTTTAGCATTCAGTATTGTTCCTCTTTTTTCAAATTCAGGAAATATGAATGGTTTTTCCTTTATGGGAAATGATGTTACCAAAGAAAAATCATATCAGAATGAAATTAAAGCACTCGCATCAATACCGGAGAAATATCCTGACCCGGTTATGCGCCTTGATTATTCAGGGGGGATTATATATTCTAATACCGCAGCAAAAGTTTTTTTAAAGGCTATAGCTCCCGGGGATGAGGAAAATCTAACGAAAGAGCTTTGGGTTCAAATTGTTCAGGCTGATGACTTTACCGGTGTGATTCAATATCAGGCTCTGGTTGATGGTAATAATAAAGTTTATTCTATTAAATTCAATGATATTCCTGACCCGGGTTATATTAATGTTATCGCCACCGATATCTCTTTACAAATTGAAAAAGAAAAAAATATTAATGTATTGTATGAGAAATTACTACTTGAATTAGATACAGCTTCAGTCATTATCAATTTTTTATTACCTGATTGGATGATAGAAATCTCTGATTATTTTATTTTTTCTTCTTATGAGCCATCGAGTAAAATTGGCGGTGATTTACTCGATGTTATTGATATTGGTGACGGGAAAAAGTTTGTATATGTTGGTGACGTTTCAGGTCATGGAGTTCAGGCTTCACTTATTATGACTGCAGTTAAATCTATTATTAAAATGATTGTTCTTGAAAATGTCAACATTCCATTACATCAATTATTAAATAATCTTCAAAAAAATCTTTTTAAAGATGTTCTCAGACATAATTATTTAACAATACTTGTTTCTGTTCTTGATACGGTTAATAATACATTTACTATTTTGAATGCCGGTCATCCGGAACCTATAATAGTCAATAACATAACTGGAGATATTGAATTAATCGCTGATTGTGGCAGTATTCCATTAGGTTGGGATGAGTCAATTTTGTATTCAAAAGAGCATGAGGTCGTAATTGATTTTGAGAAAAATAAATCTATTATTTTGTATACAGATGGTTTATTAGAGTCAATTGATGCAAATGGAATTGAACTTGGTAATGAAAATTTATATAAACTCATTACAAAAACAATACATGATGAGGGGAGTGTTTTTATTCCGCATATATTAAAAAATAAACTAATTGAGATGGGGTATGATATTTCAGAAGATGATTATACCGTATTAAATATTTCGAGACTTGATAAGAATACAGGAACTTCATTATTATTGTCATTAAAACCTGATTTAAATTCAGTTGGAGAAGTAGGCAGTACTTGTTATAATTTTATTTTAAATCTTTCATATAATAACCATTTAGCGTTTAAATCAGAGTTGTTGATTAATGAAATACTCAATAATATCATAATTCATGGATCACAAAATAATACTCAAACAAATATTTTAATGTATCTTTCTTATGATAAAAGTGAAATGGTTTCACTGTGTATTTATGATAACGGAATAGATTGGGATATTACAAATTATGGCAATGAAGATATTGAAAATATTAATGTATCATTATCAGAAAATGGCAGGGGTTTACATATAATAAAAGGTTTATCCCGTGAAATTAAAAGACAACGATGCCAGAATATTAATAAAACACAATTCATTATTTATGGCAATGATATATAAAATAGTTAATCAGTTACAAAAAAAACTGGTAAAATATGTTTTTTTGCATGAGGCTCTATTGATTGATATTCTCAAATATACTATAGTAAAAAAAATGAATCCATAACAGGAGTAAGAAATGATTGAAGTAAATATAGTAAAAACTCAAATGCCGTATACAATAAATAGGACTGATTTTAAAATAGGTAATAAATATTCAGGAAAAGTTCGTGATGTTTACGATTTAAACGATACACTATTAATAGTAACAACTGACAGAATTTCTGCGTTTGACCGTATTTTATGTGAAATACCATTTAAAGGTGAAATATTGAACAATTTGTCATTGTTCTGGTTTGAAAATACAAAAGATATTATTCCGAATCATATTATTAGAAAAGTATCTGAGAATGCTGTTCTTGTGAAGAAATGTTCAATTCTTCCAATAGAGATTATTATTAGAGGTTATCTTACCGGTGGCGGATGGAGAGAATATTCAAAGACCGGCGAAATAAGTGGTTTAAAATTACCAAAAGGTTTGAAAAAAGACAGTAAATTTGATAAACCTATTCTTACACCCACTACAAAGGCACAGGAAGGCCATGATTTACCGATTAGTGTTGATGAAATTATTAAACAAGGGATAATTCAACCGGATTTGATGAAGAAAATTGAAGAAACTGCAATTAAGTTATTTGAAAGAGGACAGGAAATTGTTAAGAAAAACAATCTTATTTTAGTTGATACAAAATACGAATTTGGTTTACTTGATGATGGAACTCTTATAGTGGCTGATGAAATGCATACATCTGATTCATCGAGATTCTGGTTTCTTGATAGTTATCAATCTCTTTTTGATCAAGCTAAAGAACAGAAAATGCTTGATAAAGAGTATTTACGACAATATCTTTTATCTGTTGGTTATCAGGGAGATGGCGAAAAACCGGAAATCCCTTTTGATATAAAAGTCGGCGTCCTTGAACGATATGTTTTAGCATATGAATTGATTACCGGTAATCGATATATATTAAAAAATTATGATGCAATTGATGCTTTAAGTAGTAGCGTCAATGAATTAATGAGAACTCATTAATGAAGTTTAAAAAGATATGTATATTTTTAATTACAGTTAATTCTTTATATTCCATTCCGGTTGTCAATCAAAGGGAGCAGAATATATCTTTATCGAATAAAGATGTTGTTGCTAACTCAAAGTATTTACTTGAGAATAGTATGCGGGATTTGAATTATGCTGATTATATTACAGATTCGTTACTGCTTTATGGATTATTGTGGTTAAATATCGGGTACAATTTACCCTTTCGTGGAGATAGTATTTCATTAATTACCGATCAGACAGGGGCACAGTTTACTGAAAGGCTTCTTTTAGAACCATTTGCAAATGATCGTAAAGAAGTTGTTTTTGATACCATCAATGATTCATCAGGAAATACTATACTTGATACCTATGGAGCACCAATGCTTTTCCCAAATGGGGCTTTTTATGCAAAAAATGTAATTGAGCCTTTTGCATTTTACAGTTATGGATTATATCTTCGTGCTAAGAATTATCATCCTGCTTTATACATTGGCATGATGTTTTCATTATCAGTTTTATATGAGTTTACCGTTCGGCCATTTTTTATGGAAGCAAGTTTTGAACAATTATTTAAAAATCCTATAGCAGGGATTACTGCTTCAATCATTTTTGATGAGTTATCAAGTTATTTATTAACGACTCCTTACCTTGCAGCTCATGTGTTTGCTTATATATTAAATCCTTTTAAGCTGCTACCAACAGCTCGTGTTAAACCGTTACTTTTTTTTGATTATTACAAACAATCAGCCTCATTGCAAGTCATTTTAGAACTATGATGCTTTTATGAATACATATATCTATCAACAAACTCAGGTTTTATTTCTATTCGTATTTTTTGATTATTTTCAGTTGGAATTGTCATAGCATAACAAAATAATAAATGATTATTCTCAGTGGATGTGCTTTTATTATATAATTTATCTCCAATAATTGGAAGATTAATCGAAGATAAATGTACTCTAATTTGATGTCTCACACCTTTTGTAATTACAACTTTTAGTATACTGGTTTCATTTTTACTATCTAATAATGTCCATTCTGTCGTTGCTTCCTGCGGATTTCCCCGGTAAAATTTATCATTAATTGTCATTTTTGACTTGTTTTTACTATGATGAGATATTGGTGTTGTTATTATTCCGGATGCAGCTTCAGGTACTCCAGTAACTATTGCAATATATTCTTTGGTAACTGATGATGATTTCATAATGTGAGAGTATTTTGCAAAACTCTCATCATTTTTAGCAAAAAGTACAAGTCCTCCGGTTTCATTATCAAGTCTATTCAGCAAACCGCCTTCTTTTTTATTATATCCTTTAACTGCTATCAATTCGGGCCTTTCTGTAAAAAGCTCAGTGCAAATATCCGGTATCATACCGGGGGTTGATGCCACTCCTTGCGGTTTATTAACAATAAGAAAGTCATCATTTTCAAAAACTATTTGTGCCATCGTATTCCCGGCATAAATGCACTCACTTCTTTTTTATACTTAAGGTATTTTGTTCCGTAATAATGTTCCAGTAGGCGATCTTCAGATTTAGATTTAATGATAATAAGGGGGATATGAATACATACTGTCCATAATAATAATGCCCAAGACAATAATGCGATTGACGCAGTAATGTAAAAAAGAATTTCAAATAAATACATAGGATGTCGAACTATTTTAAATAAACGGTCAGTTTTTAGGGTGTAATGTTCTTTAATATCAATAAATAATGAAAAATTAGTGCCAAGTTGAACTTGTGATAAATTATAGAGGATACACGAAGCCACAAATAATAACGCACCGGTAAAACTTACAGTGAAAATAAGTGATTTCAATCGAATTGTTTCCTCACTCCCCACTAATATGAAATTGAGAAATTTAATATATGGTGTGCTGCTCATTTCAACGTGAAGTAATGAACCGACTCGAAATAAACTAATACCGAGTAAAATTGATGCAACATATGCTGAGTATAAAGGAATATTTTGAATGAAAAAGTTATTATAGTACTTAACCAAAACCATTTTTTCATTTTCAATTCTATTTTTTCTAATTGTTCCAAAATTGCTCAATGTCATAATGAGAATACCAAGAATAACAATTGCTCTCATCATTAAATCTAATACACTAAAATCCTGTAGTTGCATGGATTACTCCTTAATTTGTGTAATAATAGATTAAATCTTTCTGATAGTCAATTAATTATGTAAAATAATACATTTTAAATTGTGAATTTATTCTTAAATGATTATCATAGTGTATTAAACTTTGAACGGTATTATTTTTCGGGGAGATTGTTATGTCAAAAAATCTTAAGATTCTAATGATTGCATCTGAATGTGCGGGTTTTGCAAAAGTGGGCGGTTTGGGTGATGTTGTTTATGATTTATCAACTGAACTTGCCAGGATCGGACAAAACGTCAGTGTAATAATACCGTATTATAAAGTAATTCATATTGAACCGGTTTTTATAGATGCTATTGAAGTGGTTTTTGGTGATAGGATTTATACAGCAAACTTATATCTTGTTTTAAAGGCAGGAGTACGATTTTATTTTCTTGAATGTGATGCTTTTTTTGGCGGTAAATATTCAGAAGTATATATTGATAGCTTTGTAAAGAAAAAAGGGCCGTTTGAAGATGATGCAAAAAGATTTGCTTTCTTTTCTACCGCTGTTCTTGATATTTTATGTTCATTTGATGATTTTTCTGAAATCAATATGGTTCATTGTCATGATTGGCATACAGGTTATTTACTTTCATTGTTACAATTTGATAGTAAATACAAAATATTATCTAAAGATGTAACGACTTTATTTACAATACATAACCTTAGTTATCAGGGAATTCGTCCTTTTTTACTTGTTAAAGATTCGAAGAAGCTTACTTCACTTCGAAGTTGGAATTCTGATTTATTTGATACAATAACAAATTTTGAAAACATACGGAAAGTGTCTTATCCATATCCAATAACCGCCTTATCAGAATCAGAATATCACAAGGTTATTCATTCGAAAAATAACAAACAGTCAGAAATAGCTTTAATAAAAAAATTGTATGTGAAAAATGGCCGGGAATACCAATTAAAGGATCAATTGACAGTTGATGATGAAATCTCATTATATTCTATTTTTCTTCATTCAATGATTTTGTGTTATAACCCGATGAGAGCTGCAATTAATAGTGCTGATTTGGTAAATACGGTAAGTAAAACGTATGCATCTGAAATTATTCTACCAAATGGTAAAGGTGGTAATTACATCAGGGGATGCGGACTTGAAAATGACTTACGCTTTTTATATGATAATGGTTCATTAAAAGGAATAATTAATGGTATTGATTATGAGCAATATAATCCGTTATTATTGAGAAATGGTTTTTGTTACACTGTAAATAATTGGGATGAAATTAAGGCATTAAATAAGAAGTCTTTACTTTTAACATTAAATGACAGATTAGTAACGGTTCGACAAAGGATAAAAAAGAAATTTAAAAACTTCAAGAGGGTTAATAATCATTTATCTCATATTGATATGGAAAAGTGGTTACATAAACCTTTGATAGTATCAGTCGGTAGAGCATCAAGTCAGAAGGTTGGTGTTTTATTTGAAGATTACAATAAAACAACAATGGTTATTGAGGAATTACTGAAAAGAGATGCTTTGTTTCTATTTGTTGGTAGCGGAGAATTTGAACATAGTCTTGATATCTTAAATGCTTATCCCAATGCACTGTATCTAACCGCTTTTGAATACAATCTTGGTATTGATATTTACTCTTCGGGTGATTTCTTTCTTATGCCTTCTTATTATGAACCATGCGGGATAAGTCAATTGATAGCAATGAGATATGGAACAATTCCTATAGCAAGTGATGTTGGTGGCTTAAAAGATACGATTGAAGATGGGGTGTCCGGTTTTAAATACAAGATGTCTGATAATTACAGAGAAAATCTTATAGAATCGGTTGATCGTGCAATTAAAGTATATAATGATGAACGGCAGGTTTTTAAAACGATGCAATTAAATGCTATGAAGAAACAGTATGGTTGGAAAGAATCCTCATTGGAGTATCTGGCAATATACCATTCGCTACGAGATAACAAAAATTCCCATTAGAATTTAAGTGATTGAATTAAGTCGTTAAAATCAGTAACAGAATATGGTTTTCTTAATATTGATTTAAATCCAAATTGTTCAGGTTTTGATGTTGCAGGATCATTAATGACTCCTGTTGATAAAATACCGATTACTGAAGGATTAATTTCAAGTAAAGAGTGCATGATTTTAACTCCATCTAAATTACCCGGTAAAACAAGGTCAATAATAACACAAATTACATTTTTACCTTTTAACAAATATTCCTTATATAAAGAAATGCCTTCTTCACCGTTCGTTGCAGCAATTGGTATATAACCTATTGATATTATCATTCGTCTTAATAATTGAATTATGTCATTTTCATCATCAATAACAAGAATATATTTTTCACCGGTATCCTGTTTTAATGTTTCATAATTTTTTGTAGATTCACATTCTTCAAGTATTATTTTAATTGTACAACCGATTCCCGGTTCATTGAACAGTTCAATTTCACCATTATGTTTTTTTATTATAGTTAATGCTGTAGAGAGCCCAAGTCCTTTATGGTTTTTTTTTGTACTGAAAAATGGTTCGAATATATTTTTTTCATCTTCTTTGTTAATACCTTTACCAAAATCTTTGATTGTAATCACATTGTATAGTTTTTGATTTTTTTCAATTGTAGAGAGGAAAATATCAACATATTTATTATTTAAAGATGCTTCTACCGCATTGGTAAATATATTATATAACGCAATTGAAAACTCTTCTTCATCAATTTTTGAAAATAAAAGTTTCTCAGGTAAAGTAATTTTATAATCAATACCATTTTTCTTTAATATTGATTCTGCTGTATTAAGTAATAGAGTATTTAATGGAGCTGCTGATACATTAATTGGTTTTGGTTTAATAAAATTACGTAATTGATTGGTTAATTTTTTTAATTTGTTATTTGTTATAGTTATAAATGATTTGTCAGATTCTGATTGTAATATAGTGGTGTCAATTTGAGTTGATAATTCATTAATTTCTTCAATAATGCCTGCTGTAAAAAGGGAAACGGTTGAAAGCTTTTTTAATTCATACACTTCATTAGTAAGTTTTTTGTTTTCAGCAATTTTTTCTTCAAGTTGTTTATTTCTTTTTTTTAGTACTTCATCTAAACGGCTATTAATTTGAAATTGTTCGTTTTGAGTTAAATTGAGTAACTGTGCATATTTTTGAGACTCTTGAAGTGATTGTGTTAAGTTTTTTGAAAATGAAAATAATTGCATTATCATAAACAATAATAACGTGATTGGAATAAGAAATTCAATAGATGATAACCCCAATGAGTAGAGAATATTAAACAGAAAACTTGATAGTAATAGAATAAAGCTGGCAATAGAAAACATTCTTATTGAACTTTTTTTTCTTAGAAATAACATAATTGGAATAAGTGTAAATGAAATCATAATAAATATTTGAATATAAAAGATAAGGAATAATGTTATAAAAAAAGGAGGCGGAAGAATAAAATTTAAAAGTAAAAATATAAATGATATGATAATAAAAATATTCCAGACAATATTTTTTAACATGTTTTCTATGCTTGAGTAAATAAATAATGTAACAAAAATTGTAATAAGATATATTGTTCCTATTTCAATTTTAAAATAGATGCCCCATGGAATATTGGTAAATAAATCAAGTAAAAATCTTTCTCCGGTCATTAACACTCTAAACGAAGAAATAATTAAAAGCATTCCAAAATACATATCTGCATTGTTTTTTTTTCTTGCAACGTAGGTCATTAAATATAGAACACCAAGAGTTAATAATGTTGTTGAAAGGAAAATGGTAAATAGTATTTTAAATAATTTATTGTTATAAACAGGTGTCATCATACCAATTAGTGGCGGTTCAAATAAACCGGTTCCTCGAGGATCATGAAAATTTGAAACATTAATTTCAATATGTATCATTCCCTGGTCATCGGGTTGCATTATGATCAATTTGTTTGAGAAACAAGGTTTTGATTGTTCTTTAATATCAGAAACAATACCGTTTTCAAGCAATAGTACGCCGTTTACACGAACTGTGTAGGCAGTAAGAATTCTTCGTAATTTCATAACAAGAATTTTATTTTTTATACCTTTAATCTGAAGAGTGTAGGTAACAAATGATTTATTTTTAATAAGTCCGGGTACTTTGGTAATTTCTTTAATAGTAAAATCACTATTTTTTTTATTAATGGTTTTCCATTCTCCATTTAAAAGTAGAATATCAGTGTTAAAATTAAATGCTGATACATCCAATTCGCCATTAATAATATTGGACTTAATCACATTTACTTTTGTACAGGAATTAAGAAATAATAATGTAAATATACAAAAAAATATTGATTTTACTTTCAATAGTATATCCTTTATCTATTTAGAATTTCAAATAATAATTTCTTTACATCATTTAATTCAAATGGTTTTTTTAATATTGCTGTAAATCCATATTTTTCAGGATCGCTTAGTATCGGGCTACTTGAATAACCGCTCGAAGCGATAGCATGAAAATCAGGAGTAATTTCTTTAAGTTTTTGTATTATTTCAATGCCACTTATTGATTCGGGAATTGTTAAGTCAACTATAACAATATCAAATTTTTTATCTGTCAGTAAAGCTTTATTAAATAACATAATACCTTCGGTTCCATTGAGTGCTATAGAGCATTCAAGGCCTATCATATTTAACATTTGTTTTAGAATTTTCAGTATAAAATATTCATCATCAATTACCAGAACATTATACATATTATTTTTGATTGTGGTATGAAAAAAAAATTCACTGTCGGTAGATTCCTGATCTGCTGATTTAATATAAATAGTAAATGTGGTTCCTTCATTTATTTTTGATTCAAAAGTAATAGTTCCTCCATGTTTTTGAATTATTGAATAACAAATTGATAAACCTAAACCCTTTGCATGATTTTTTGTTGTAAAAAAAGGATCAAATATTTTTTCTTTTATGTTTTCAGATATTCCGGTACCGGTATCGGTAAATGAAATCGCAACATAATTTCCTTTCGAAAGTTTTCCATTAAATTGATTATTTGTATAGTTGAAAGCTTTTACTACAATAGAACCGGAGTTTTGTATTGCTTGTATAGCATTTATCAAAACATTGTTTATTACTTGACTAATTTGTGCAGAATCAATTTCACAAATATGTAAATTATCGTCTATATCAATTTGATATGAAATCGGAGTATCTTGTAATGTATAATTGGTTGTTGTTATTATCAGGTCTTTTAAATCTGATATTTTTTTTACCGGAGCCCCGCCTTTGGAAAATGTTAATAATTGATTTGCCAGTTGAGTCGCTTTATTTCCGGCATTTTCAGCATCTTTTAAAGACGTAAGTGATTGTTCTGAATCAGTTAATTGTTTAGCAAGAAAAATATTGCCCATCATAATTGTTAAAAGATTATTGAAGTCATGAGCAATTCCTCCAGCTAAAATACCTATAGATTCAATATTGTGATGTTTATTTAATTCTTCTTTAATAATTTCTTTTTCGATAATTTCACGTTCAAGTTCTTTTTTTCGTTCTTGAATTATTGCCTCGAGTTTTTTATTGTTTTCTATATATGTATCGTTTGATTGGAGAAGTTCTTTTGATAATGAAACAGATTTTTTAAAAATTCTGTTATGTCTGTCTGCGATAATTGTAGTTTGAGCAAAAATAAAAATAAATACACCGTATGAGAGACTGAAAAATGAATTAATTATACCAAGAGTATATAATATATCATTAATGATAGAAATGAAAAGTATTAGAAAGCCGATAAAAAAATTAATACTCGATGGAAATTTATTTATAATAGCTTTAAATACCCGGGTAATTGTATATATAGAAAGAGCGACCGACGGTAAATAAAATACAGTTAATGTGTAGTAAAAAAAAGGTGCAGGTAAAACAATTAATAATATAATTAGTATCGTTGCGAGAAAACAATATATATTAATATATTGTTTCTTTATGAAATCTGGAAATATTTCATAAAAAAAAAGAGCTAGAAAGGGAGTGCTTCCAATAATTGAAAAAATTTCAATTTTATGAAGAATATTCCATGAAAAATTATTAAAAATTAAATATACATTAATTGAGTTTAGAAATAACGGTCTGATTCCCATAATTAAACAGAATAAACCAAGAAATAATGGTGATATATCATTTTTTCTGAAGAAGAACAAAATTGTATGATAAATTCCTGTTGTAAATAAAAAACCGGCAATAATTATTTCCAATAAAATGGGTAATAATGATTTTTTATTCATATAATCAGGTATTCCAATTGATATTTCCTGAAAAATTCCTGCACCCGTAGGTGACTGAAAATTTGATATGTGCATAACTATTTGTAGTTTATCCCCATCAAAAGGAAACGTTATAGAGGATGGCGAATAATTTGCATTGGAGTCTTTTATTGATTTACCGGGTTTTCCGTTATTCAGGATTTCTTTTCCATTTATAAACAATGTATAAGCAGCTATTACTCTATTAAGGCGAATTTGTAATATTCTATTATTAGCAGGGGGTAATAAAACGTCGAGTTTTAGAGAGGCAAAACCATACATTGAATTTTTATGTGATGGTTTAAATAAAGATGGAACCTTTATTGTTTCAGCAGGCAGTATAGTCGGAATTAGTGGATTAATAAATTGATTTTTATAAATATGCCAATTACCATGTAACTGATATATTGTAGAATCAAATTGTGCATCTGAAATATCAAGTACCCCGTTTTGTGCACGATGCTGATTTGTAGAAAAAAGAGTAAAAAGAAAAAAAAGTGACAGTATAACTATCGATAATTTTAATTTAACCATTTTTTCATTATAAGTTAAAGAGAATTCAAAGTCAATAAAAGTTAGTTGTCAAAATAATTTTGGGTGTAATTTTTATTTTCTGGTAATTAAAAGTGGCAGGTTCTAAATTTTTGTACTAAAATTTAATTGACTAAAAAAAAACAAAATACAAAAGGAGAACCTGCCATGAAAATATTATACACTAAATCAGAAATAATGAATAGTTTTGAAAAAATAATTGATGATGT
>Ga0209318_1000458_pt1 | contig 40270 bp, 55 predicted proteins | sample RifGroE1_FD_183999 | JGI IMG/M metagenome (GOLD analysis project Ga0209318, IMG submission 183999) | Groundwater microbial communities from Rifle, Colorado, USA - Groundwater E1 (SPAdes) (version 2) | ecosystem: Environmental > Aquatic > Deep subsurface > Groundwater | place: Rifle, Colorado... | reverse complement strand
AAGAATCTTATTAGATCCCAACATAGAGTTTTATGGGTACAAGCTATATAACCGTGAAATTGGGATGCCATCAGCACACTCCGCAACCTCACAGGTTGAGCGTGAAGCGTTTGCAAACAACGAGAATAATGATGTTACAAAAGAACTATTAGAAGAGTGGATAAAGGAGGATAGAAGCAGAATAGCACCAATAGAGATAGAAGTGGAACAGGTTGAACATGCGTTAAAAGCGTTGACAGAGCAAGAGAGGTACATAATCAATTTGAAATACTTTGAAGGGCTATTCTGGGCAAACATTGAGACGAGTTTTAATAAGCAATATCTAAACAAGCAAGACGTCACGGAGGAACGGTTGAGACAGATGCACAAGGAAGCTAAATACAAACTTGAATATGTGCTAAATCCGTATTACTCAAAAATTACCTAAAAACTACCTGTAAATTACCGATATATTACCACTTTTTACATACATGACATGTTATAATGGTATCATTGAAAGTTTAATGAACTGCAAAGGCGAAAGCTGATGCAGTTTTATTTTGCCGTAATATTGTGAGAGTTGTCCGAGAGGATGGCTCTATTTTTATGTAGAAGAAAGAGGTGATTGAGGTATGGCAGCAAAACTATCAGATGAAAAGCGAGAACACGCAAAGGCTATTATATATCTCAATCCCGATGTGAGCGAGAGGGAAATAGCTAAACAGGTAGGAATTGGAAATAGTACAGCGCATGAGTTGAAGAAGGATATTATTGAAGGTGATCCAGATAGTTATGAGCAAGCGAGAGCAACAAAAAAGCAAGAGTTTATTGATAACGCCTGGAATGTGGTTCAGAAAGCTCTTTTGCTTGCAAATAAGCGATTTGATAAAGCCCTTGACCATGAAGCTGAATTTGATGCTATTATAGATGAAATATCCAGCAGCGATGATATGACACAAAAGCAAAAACAAGCATTGTTAAGTAAGCTTGGAGCCATTGAAATGAGTAATATTAAGGATATAGCTATTGCTCTCGGCACTATATATGATAAACAAGCTTTGGCCTCTGGTGAACCTACACAGATTAGCGAGAGACATGAGCCGACACCAGACCTTGTCAATGAGCTAGACAAAAAGATACAGCAGCTTAAATCCATGACAGGCTAACCACTATATGTAGTATTTTTATTATATTTCGTGTAATTATAATTTCATCGAATCCTCAAAAGCCTTGATATTACTACATTATAAGGTTCAATTGTAATGACGCGAAAATATAATTTCGTGTAATCAAGAGTAAAATGCCAATCCATATTATAGTATATTGGCTATGGCTTATAGCGCTGTAGCTGGGTACTAGCTGAGTGCTATGTACTACTGTGCTAGGCTGTAAGTTGTGGCTGTAGTTGTAGGTATAGGCATGGGGGAGTGTACCCTGGCATGGTCATATTTGATGGGGGTGGGGGTGTATGTATATATCCCACACATACCCCGCCGATAATAAAAAGCCTTCCAAAATACCGCCGCACAATACAAAAAAGAGGTGTTTTCATGTTACACAACATACTCGATACCTTGCGCCAATGGATGAACTATCAACGTTCGCTTATGCGTAATAAATATTCCCCCAACATTTCGCCCTTGACCATCCTGTGACACCTCCTTCATGGGATGGTTATAAGGGGATACGAAAGAATGTAAGAGAAAGAGGAATAGGCACACGTTGAAAATAGCTTGTAATGCTTTAATATAGGTACTTGTAAGGAATATTTACAGGTTCATGTGGTGAACGGTTTAGTTCATGTGGTGAACTGAAATGAGGCATAATGGAAGATAATAGACCAATTGTTGGCAGGGCAACGAATTTAGATGGAGAGATAACCCACCAACTTAGACAAGGCGATAGAATTATAAGCGGTAATTCGCTGAACAATTACAAGACAAAGAAGATTAGAGAAGCAGAAGCCTTGAAGTCAGGAGATAAGCAAGAATGGAATCTTGAACATTTCTTTAAAGGGCACATACCTGAGATAAGAGGATTAATGAAAAGCCTGTCAGTATTTGATAAGGCTTTTTTATTTTCCATTGCAACGTATGTTGGCTATGAAGATTGTTGTTTGAAATATGATAACGGCAGAGTGCTTGACTTTGAGGCATTAATTGACATATCTGGCATGAGCAGAGGTAAACTCAGCCAAGTGTTAAGCGGTTTAATCAAAGCAGACATCATATACAAAGGCAACAACAGCAAGGGCATGCAATACTTTGTAAACCCGTGGATTTACTGCAAAGGTGTTCGCATTAACGCTGTGCTAAAAACCATGTTTAAGAATTATCATGTTAGGGTGCTTAACGGCAAAACATGGGGCAGCGTTGGCATGGACGAAATTGGCGAACCCACATTGTTGCAAAAGGCGAATGACATTGTAAAACAATAACTATTCCCCCAACCGCAGCCTAAAAGTTATCGGTTTAATGTAAAGTATACATGCTTCTGGTGGGATGGGGATTTAAGGAGGATATATGAATCCTGGCTACATCAAACTGGCACAAATCGCCTACAACACCGTTATCCAGACAATGCTTGACGGTGAAGAATCTCACGGCGATGAGTGGAAATATAAAGACCTTAACTATCATAAACGCCATGCCATGCAACACGCAGAAAACGCCTACGCAGGAAGAAACAAAGAGGATGAAATAGGGCACATGATAACGAGAGGCGCAATGGTAAAGTATTTGGAACAGAAATAAGGTGATACCCAATGAATGAAGACGTTTGGAAACGACCCGAAGTTATAAAATTATACAATGAAATAGAGGGTTTGCGAGCCGTAATCGACAAGCGGTTAAAAGAAAATCGCCTTGAGATATATAACATAGGCTTTAAAGTACACGTTAAACAGATTCTATTCCACCAATGCGACAAACGTATTCGGGCTATCTTTGGTGGTAACAGAACTGGAAAAACCGTGGCGGGTGCTGTTGAAGCTGTATCAAGGGCGTTAGGTTACAACAAATATGGCAAATTTAAAGCTTCTTCCGGTTGGGTTGTTTCTTTAACTGGTGATGTTCAAAGGAAAGTTGCACAAGCTGAAATACTCCGGTGGTTGCCTAAAAAAGAGATACAAAATATTGTAATCCGTCACGGTAGGAAGGATGATCTTGAAGGGTCCTTAATTGATGAAATCCGGCTGAAAAATGGTTGTTTTATCGGATTTAAAACTTGTGAACAGGGCAGAGAATCATTTCAGGGAACTTCATTAGGCTGGATATGGTTTGATGAAGAACCACCAGAAGATGTATTCAAGGAATGCTGGATGCGCGTAATCGACACAAGAGGCTATATTTGGTTTACAATGACTCCCTTGCTCGGTTTAACATGGGTTTATACACTTATTTTTCTTAATGAAAACAATAACCCTAACATAGAACATTTTGAGTTTGAATGGTCTGATAACCCGTGGCTGAGCAAAGAAGAAATTGCAGAGCTTGAAATGGTAATGACTGAAGAAGAAAGGGAAGCGAGACAGTTCGGAAGATTTACTTCGCTTTGTGGATTCGCTTTTCCGGAACTCAGGAAAGATGTTCATATTAAGGCAGCGGAAATTGTGCCAGATTGGTACAAGCGTTACGTTAGTATAGACTATGGTCTTGATTCACTCGCTGCATTATGGTATTGGGTTGACAATCACGGCAATGCAAGGGTTTACAGGGCTGTACGTAAAAAGAATTTAATTGTGTCTGAAGCACGGGAAGAGATAATAAAATTCACGGGTAATGAACAAATTGAGGCCTATTACGCTCCACCTGACTTATGGAATCGCAGAAACGATACTGGAAAATCAGCAGCACAGATATTTTACAACGATGGCAAAGGAATCACACTTATAAAAACCTCAAACGATCGTGAATCTGGTTGGCGTAATGTTCGTGAATGGATGCACCCGTACAAGACAAGAGATGAACAAACAGGGAAAGAAATTGTTTTAACAAGGCTTACGATGGATGAAGGGCTTGACCCTGACTTGTGGAAGCACTTGACTACTATACAGAAAGCTGAACGAAACCCAAATGATGTAGCAACTCAGCCGCACGAATGTACTCATTATCCCGACAGTTTAAGGTGTTTTTGTGTTTCCCGGATGATAGCAACAACTGAACCGAAAAAGAAAAAGCAAGACGATTTTTTTAGTCAAGAGGAAGAAACAGGCAGTAGCTATTTTGGAAGTGTATCAAGCGGATATTTGAATTATGGAGGGTAGAAATGTTAACAGCTTTATTTATTGTAGCACTGGCGATAGTGCTTTTTTTATGCCTGTATTTAGGCTTTCGTACAGGCCTGCGGCTAGGGATGAACACAGCCAAAGGAATTACACCTCCACCTCTTAGAAACCCTGTACAAGTCATACAGGAGGTCAGGGATAGCGCAGAACAATCCAAAGCAAGCAAGGCATATACAGAGGGTCTAAATAACATTATGTCGTATACTGGCGATTTGCCAAAGGGGGAATAGCCAATGGAACAAAATACACAAGGTTGGGACAGGTATCAATCAGGGTTGGACTATAAGAGCAAAATAAACCTTTTGCCAATAATTGACAAAAATGAACGCTTTTATAGTGGCAAGCATTGGGAGGGCATCAAGTCAAACGGTCTGCCTACTCCTGTTCTGAATGTCACAAAGCGCATAATCGACTATAAAATATCAGCCATTATGTCAGATATGATTACCATGCAATTCTCAGCAGAGGGTATAGGTGATAATACGCAAAATGAACAGGAACAGCTATATAGACAGGCGGCTGCAATATTGTCAGGCTATTCAAAAACTCTATGGGAGAATTTGAAAGTTGACAGTATGAATGAGGACGGATTGCTCGATGCTGCATTGTCGGGTGATATGGTGAGCTATTGGTATTGGAATGATAAAGTTGACATTGGTAATGGACAGATGGGGGATATAAGTGGCGAACTGATTGACAATGCAAACTACTTTCCTGGGGATCCAAACACCGAAGAAATAAATAACGCATATGGACCGGTTCAGCCTTACATACTTTTAGCCTTCCGCAGACAAGTTTCAGATGTAAAAAAGGAGGCAGCGGAAAACGGAGTAGATGAATTTGCCCTTCTGAATATTGAAGCTGACAGCGACACAGAAAATCAACCGGGCGACAGGTCAAAGGTGGAGATTGAAGGTGAGGGCGGTAAATGTATCGTACTCCTTGAAATGTACCCTAAAGAATCAGACAAACCAGTTCCACACGTAGATGCTGGAAAAATTACGATTTGGGCGAGAAAATCAACACGAGCTGTTGAGGTTAGAAAAGAGTGGAATACAGACCTACATAGATACCCCGTAGCCTTGATGAACTGGTATAAACGTAAAGGTTCGGCGCATGGCGAAGCAGAAGCTACAGCATTAATATCTAATCAGATAATGATTAACCAGCAAGCGGCCATGATTGCATTATGGATTAAATTGCATGGATTTCCTAGAGTGCTGTATGACAAAACAAGGATACCGCAAGGGTGGACAAATGATATTTCGGCTGCGATAGCCATTAACGGTACAGATGGCGGCGGCGTGAGTGGTGCAGCTTCGTATATGGCACCGGCTCAACTGTCGGCACCGGTAATGCAATTTATGGAGTGGTTCATCCAGATTACTAAGGATATGGCTGGGGCATCTGATGCGGCATTAGGCGAAGCAAACGCTACTAACACCTCTGCTATAATCGTGCTGCAAAAAGCCACATCGGTGCCGTTGAACAGCATTAAGCGAAGGTTCTACAAGTATGTAGAGGATATTGGCTTAATATGGCTTGATTTTTGGTCAACTCAGTATGCCCAGTATCCAGAGCGTATGCTTGAAATTACAAAAGACAATGTGAAACAGGTTATTCCGTTTGACATGAGTATTCTACAAACCATGAAGCTGAAGCTGAAAATTGATGTAGGCCCAAGCACTCAATGGAATGAAGCCGCCGCCGTTCAAACGCTTGACAACTTACTCACAAGGCAGATGATAACATTTATTGAATATCTCAAACGCTTGCCAAATGGACTTATACCCAATAGACAGGGGTTAATTGATGATAGGGAATCAGCAGAGAGGGCAAAAGAAGCAGAGGACAAGCAACTCATGTACGAACTCATGGGACAGTTTGTTGATACCTTACCACCGGAAGTATTAAAGGAACTCGACCTATTAAAGCAAAACGATCCTGCACAGTATGAATCACAAGTCAAGCAGCTGATAAAGCAACAATCAGCGCAACCCAAACAGCCTTATGCAAACAATGTGGAAGGAGGTGGAGAAGTTGCAATGTGATTTATGCGGCAATCCATTGATGGTAAGTGATAGTACGCTAACAAGCCCATTAGACAGCACAGAGGTATACAGCGAGTTGACAATGGTGTGCATCAATCCGAAGTGTGGAAACTACTGCGGGAAGGAACTGAACAAGCCAAAGAAAATAGCAAAAAAAATGAAGAACAAAGTTAATTAAGCGCTTAGGAATAGGCGCTTTTTCATGTTCGTTTACTTGTTTTCAAGCTAGGTGAAAACTCGGAAATTCAAAATTTATAGCCCACCAAGGCTTAAAACTGAGGAGGTTTATTATGCCGGAAGATATTATGACCAACGCCACGGCAGACGTTGATATACAACAATCTACAGAACAGGTGGCATCTGGGGACACCGCCCATGTAGAACAGCCAACAACTCAGACACAGCAAGAAAGAATGTTCAAGCAATCTGAACTCGATGCAATTCTTGAAAAACGGCTTGCGAAAGAGAAACAGAGATTTGAAGGAGAGTTGAAAAGCAATCCACATTTATCTTATCTCGAACAAAAAGCTCAAAGATTGGGACTTTCAGTTGAACAATTGATTGAAAATGATCGCAAGTACGAGGAACAGGAGAAGTTGAACAATCTTATCCAGCAGAACATTCCAGAGGAATATGCTAAAAAACTTTTAAAAGTGGATGAACTGGAAAAATGGAAGACGGAAACTGAAAAGGAGAAATCAGACAGGGAAGCCAAGGAAACCGCTGAACGTACCAAAAAAGAAGGTATTCAGAAGCAGGTTGACGAGTTTGACCAATGGTATTTCAAAAAATACGGCAAAATGGCAGACCTCGCCAAAGACATTCCCAAAGAGGTGTTCCAAGCCAATATGAAGGGCGTTCCACTGCTTTACGCTTACAAAGCTCATTTACTTGAACAAAGCGAGGGACAGCAACAGACACAGCAAGCTAATCAAGCCAACGCTACGGCTTCGACAGGGAGTGTTAAATCAAGCGGTATGCAGCATGACGTTATCACGGAGGAATCTATTAACGCCCACGCTGATGATACCAAATGGATGATCAAAAATTATGACAAAGTTACGGAGTTTTACTCCAAGAAAAAGAAAGGATGATAAAAAATGAGTACACAAAATTTTAAACCCGCATTTTGGGCAGCAACGGTAATGAGAACGTTGGAAGATAACCTTGTAGCAAAGAAAATCTGTAATCAGGAATGGGTAGGGGATTTAAAGAAATCCGGTGATAGCGTATATTTCCCCGGACTTGCAGACCCGACAATATCAGACTACACAGGCGCAGCACTTACTTATGAAGATCTGGAAGATGCCAGCATGAAATTGATCGTGGACAAGCAAAAGTCTTATTCATTCCTTGTGGATGATATAGATGCTGCACAGGCAGCTGTAGACCTTAAAAACTCTCAGATCAAAAGAGCGGCTCACTTGCTGAGGAAGACAGTTGACACCCATGTATTTAGTCTTTATGCACAGGCACAGGCTAATGCAGCAGCTATCACAGATGCAACTTGTGACACCGCTACTATCATAAATGACCTCGGTTTATTGTATCAGTATCTTTCCGAAAACAATGTTCCTGATGGTCAGATGTGGTGCGTAATTCCTCCGTGGGTTAAACTGAAATTGATGGAAGCAGGAATTAAATTCTCCATCAATGAAGGCATTAACAAATCCGGTGGCTTGTCGTGGGCCAAAAATGAACTTGAATTTGATATTTACGTATCAAACAACGTTTATAACGGCGGCACAGCAGCGGTTCCGGTTTCCTCGATCATGGCAGGTTCATACAATGCGATAGGTTTCGCAGATCAGGTAAATAAGACTGAAGCTTTCAGACATCAGGATTATTTCAAAGATGCTTGCAGAGGCCTGTATACATTCGGCGCAAAGGTCTTAAAACCCAAAGAACTTGCAGTAGCTACATTGACCTATGCAGCTGAAACAGCAATCTAAACGGGGCTAATTAGCCCCTAATTTTACGAAAAGAAAGGATGATTAATAATGGCAGTTACATGTACAAATTCAACAATAGCGGCGTTTGATACCGTTACAGCAACAACTAGAAACCTTGCAACAGCAGATGTTGACGCACTTGCAGAGGTGTTCACCATAACCCCAACGAGGAAAGACGGACAGGTTATAATAGTTCTCGACCTTGACAACCTTGTGGCAACAGCCGCCGCAGATGCAGATGCAACATTCTCAATCGCAGCAGGTGACTTTTGGGCAGGCAAAGCAGTAACCGGAACTATAACCAAATCCACTAAAAAGATTATACAGGTGGAAACAGCTCATGTGCTTCAGAGTGATGGCACAATCTTGTTAACTTTAACCCCTGGTGCAAATGATAAACTGTTGAGCAACCATGCAGCAGCAATAGAAGTATTTGAATTGTTATAATCTGTGAGGGGGAAGAAATTCCCCCTTTAACTTTGAAAGAAGGTATTTTATGTATAAATTTTTCGGTAAACCCTTAAAGGAAGTATTAAGCAAAGTAACAAAAAAAGTGGTATTCCGATTTGACACAAAAGGTGAGTTTATCACTGACGACCCTAAGATAATTGAAAGAGCAATGGGATATTTTGACTATATACCCATGAAAGCGGAACCTATAGGCGAAAGGTTTAAAAAAGGTACGCCAATAAAAGAAGAAAACAACGTCAAAGGCGAAGAAATAAAAAAGGCATACCAATGCAAACAGTGTGACTTTGAAACAGATAACAAAGGTGAATTATTGGCGCATTACCGTGAACATAAGAAAGGGGAATAAGCAATGTCACAATTAGAGCAATTTGCAGCTAAAGCAACAATAGCAATGTCGGGACTCGGTGGGTGCAAAGCGATATTACCACTTGACGTGGATAAAGTTGTAACCACGGCTAACATGGCAGCAGCAGCCTATATAATAGCCGCACAGCCTACAGTACCATGCAGATTAACCGTATCCCATACAGCGGTAGGGGCAGCGGATACATTAGGGACTATCGTATTTGTTGGTACATTGCCAAGCGGGACTGTAGTGCAGGAAACTGTTACACCCGTTGCCAGTTCAACTGTATCAACCGTAAATGAGTTTGCAACCGTAACCTCTATAACGGGTGTAGGCTGGGTAATTGGAGAAGGAAACGACACTATAACTATCGGCATGGGTGCGGTGATACCAGACTCATATTATTTTCAAGCTATACCCAATAGGATTGTAGCTTCTGCCAATATGGCTGTTGGAGCTTACACAATAGCGGCTCAGCCGCATGTACCGTGTAAATTGACAGTGTTATCTACAGCGGTAGGGGCGGCGGATACACAGGGTACAATTATTATAAAAGGTGTAGTTGATGGCGTACCTACCACTGAAACAGTAGTGCCAATCCCAGGAACAACAGTAAGCACAGTAAATGTATTTACAACTGTTTACTCCGTAACAGGCACAGGATGGGTGATAGGCGAAGGCAACGACACTATCATGGTTGGAACAGCGGAAGTTAACACGGCAACGGACTATTTCTTCTCCAGCCTTCTTGTTCTTGCTGACGCGGTTGTAGCTTCGCAAACTGACCTAGACGGAGCTGCACAAGCAGACTTGACGGTATTTACGAAACTTCCAGCGGGGAACTATCCTTGTAAACTGTCAGCAATCAAACTGACGAGTGGTGAAGCAATAGGCTTTATGTCGGTGATATGAAAGAGGTGATTATATGGCAGGATCTATACAAGGAGTTACAAAAACATATGTAGATACAAACTTGGCATCAATTACGAACCAAGTAACTGAAATTGAAACTGATTTTATGTACGCGGTCAAGGGAGGCCAAAATACTTTACCAAAGCTAATAACTTTTATTGCCGATGACGGCAGAATTGGCGAACTTGATTTAGGTGCAGTGTTTATTGACAACAACGTTCCGTTGTGCGGATGTATTATTACAGGAAGACCAGGGACAAATGCACAATTGATGGAATGGGACGATATTATTGACTTTTCAACCAATCACGGGTTTGAATATGGAAGTCACACAGTTGATGTTATTGAAAATTTGTCGAGCGATTACCCTGATTTAGCTGACGTTGACGATCAGCTTAGATTGTCAAAAATCGAACTCGAAACACGTTTGGGCAAACCGTGCAATTATTTTGTATACCCTCAAGGCGTACACACAAAGCCTATTCGCAGAATTGCAAGAAAATACTATAAAGCATCGGTTGATATAGACGGCGGCATTAATTTCCCACCTATTTCAATGCACCCATTATGGCGTGAAAACGCAGACGGTGTAGCAATTGCTACGCTACAAAGTAAAGTTGATGCCCTTGTTGCAAAAGACAATGGATGGCTCATTTTTATGGTTCACGCTAATTTAGACAGATTAGGTGATTATTCAAAGTACGATACGCTTTTAAAATATATTGCTACACAAAACATACCTGTTGTAACAGTGTCTCAAGCACTTGAATACTACGGGAATAGAGTAGACATAGGGGATTTTGAAAAAGTTGACAAATTAACATATGGTTGGGGAAGGATCGTAAATGAACCTCATTTCATGGTTGATTCACAAGGAACGGCATATGGTAACCTTCTGGATATGCCAACTGTATATAATTGGGGTGGTGCTGATATTGATTTAGACAAGCAACCAGCCAGTTATCGAAAAAAATCAATCACATACGAAAACGTAACCGATGCAAAAGCGACATCTGACTTATTTCCTACGCTTCAAGGAGGAAGTTTAGTTACCTTTGTTGCTGAACAGGATACGTATTCATTCCAAATGTATATGCCTATTCGTGGCGGAATGTTTATAAGGCAGACAAACGCAGGGTCAACATGGCAAGCATTTTCTAGAGTATCGGCAATATTTATGGATACAGCAAAGACAAAAACATTGACAAGCGTTCCATCCGACTTTGATTTAGGAATAACGTATACGGGCGGTACAAACCTTGCCCCTATTGGATATGGAACGCTAGTGACTCATAGATCAATTACTACTGATGGATACACATTCCAACAGTTTTTCCCTAGTAGTAGCGCAAATTCTAATGTTTATCAAAGACGGTGGACGGGTTCAGCTTGGTCAGCATGGGCAAGAATTAATATGCTATTTAAGCAAACAACGGCAGAACGCAATGCGTTAGATGCTGGAGGGTTATCGGCAGGAGAAATGGTTTATGACTCAACGCTGAATAAACCAATTTGGAGAAATGCTGCAAATAATGCTTGGGTAGATGCGACAGGAACGGCAGTGTAGTTACTTCAACATTGGATTATATTATGAACAACGGAGCTTGTCTAAACAGGCTCTTTAATTTTGCCCGAAAGGGGTGATTGAATGGCATACACAGCAGATGAAATATATCAAATGTCAATAGCTATAATGGACGAATTATCTGAATCCGGCACAATTGACATAAATCAAACAAAGGAATATAGGTATAAGGCACCTCGATTTCTTGATATGTGGCAAAAGAAGATGGCACAGACAGGGAATCTATTTAGCACTGAAGAATACGCGAATGCCGATAGTGATAGTTTGAACAAGTGGATTAAATTTAGCCTTCCTGCAGATATGAAATTCATAAAGGAAATCATTTTTGTGAATGACGATGGGCAGATTGGTACAATTGAATATAAGCGTTTTGGGTTAACTGATATTTATTTTTATTTTACAGAGACAGGCACGGCTAAGATGCTATATATTCCAATTCCTGCTAAGATTACTGATCTTGCACAAACACTTGAAGTCGATGAAATTGTTTCAATTGGTGGAGCGTACTATTTAGCTGAATTATTTGCCATGAGTGATATGAATACTGAGCTAGCTACAAAATGCAGAAACGAGTTTAAAGAACTGAAAAAAGACTCAATGATAGAAATGCCTCCCGGTAAAGATAGAATAATAGACGTATACGCCTCTTGTGGGGGTGATACTTAATGGGAGAAGTCCAGAATGTCACTATTGACACCTTTCTCGGCGTAAATAAATCAGCTACAGAAACACTATTAAAACTCGGCGAAGCATCCGAAATGTCTAACTTTTTAATTACAGACGATAGAAAACTCATGAAGCAATTTGGATATGCTCACTTATTTACCACTCTTGGGGCGCATAAGATAAATGGCATGTGGTATGGGCAATTGAGCGGTGTGGCACATTATCTTTTCGCTTGCAATGGTCACGTGTATGAGCATAATCTTACTACTAATGCAAATACTGACCTTGGCACGATAGTGGATGCCTACCCTACAACATTTTTCGTTACAAATAACACCGTGTATATCATGGATGGCACAGACTTATACAGCTGGGCGAGTGGCTCGTTATCAACTGTCACTGGGTATATTCCGGTAGTGTTCACAGCTGCACCACCTACTGGGGGCGGAACGATATTGGAGGGAATAAATTACCTAACAGGCAAAAAGATGATGAACTTCTCTGGCAATGGCTCTGCAACAGTTTATCAGCTTCCGGAGTATGATATAGACTCGGTTGATGTTGTTGCGGTTGGTGGTGTTACTTTAACTGTGACAACGGATTATGTTGTAGACCTCACGGCTGGGACAATAACCTTTGTAGTTGCTCCTGCTACTGGTGTACAAAATGTTGTTGTCACCTGGACAAAGACAATTGCAACAGACCGCGCAATTATCACGAAGAATAAGTATTACGGTGGAACGTATTATGTGAGATTTTGGGTGTTTGGAAACCCTGACCATTTGAATACTCGGTACTGTTCAGGTGTTACAAAGGATGGCGTATCAGACCCTACATACTGGCCTAAATTTACGGAATCAGATGTGGGAGAATATGAGATAACAGACATTAAAACGCAGTACGACAAACAGCTTATATGGACAAGAGGGGATTCTTCCGGTGCTTCTGCGTGGTACTCAACGAATGAAAACTATACAGACGGATCTATGGGGTTGGTTACAACCTTATTCCCCGTATACCCTATAAATGCAAAAGTGGGTAACATAGCAAAGGGGCAGGTACAAATTATCATAAACACGCCATTTACCATTTGGAAAGGCGTGTTTGAATGGGTTTCTACTTATGTAATGAATGAGAAAAATGCACAATGGAAAAGCCAAAGAATACAGCGTGATCTTGATATTCTCGACCTAACAAATTCCATAACATGGGATTGGAACGATAAGGGCCTTTACTTTCTTTGCATAGGCAAAAGAATATGGATATACAATTATCGCGTAGATTCATGGTATATTCTTGACATTCCCCATACGCCAACTTGCTTCCTCACAGTTGATTCAAAACTGTGTTTCGGTACAACAGATGGCTATATCATGGAGTTTGACGAAGATGCTATGACGTATGACGGTACAGCCATTGTAGCAACATGGAAGATGGGGTATTACAACTTCGGAGTGGACTGGCTGAGAAAGTTCATACAGAGGGTGTTTGTATCTATTTTACCTATGACAAGAACTCATGTGGATATTAGCTATATGACAGATAGAAGTGGTTCGTCTGACACCTATACGGCGGCATATGGTATAAGCACATTTGACCATATGGATTTTGCTCATCTTTCATTTGCAACCAATTATTCACCTCAGCCGTTTAAATTTAAGATCAGGGCGAAGAAAATAGACTATTTCAAAATTGTATTAACAAACAATAGTGATGATTCAGCGGCGGTACTTTCAATTACAATTCCTGTCCGTTCGGGTGGAGAAGTACGGCAAAGAATATAAGGAGATGATTAAATGGCTTATACAACTTATACAGGCAACACTGATTATATTGCCACACTTGACGATCAGCCTAATGATGTAGGCGGATTGTCAGCAGCGCAGCTTAAGGCGAAATTTGACCAATTTGGAACAGAGTTTATTGCGTGGTTCAATGCAACACATTTAGCGGAAATTGATGCGCATTTGGCAAGCAATACAATAAATGCACCAACGTTAACAAACAGTTGGGTTAATGTAGATGATGCTATTTATAATGCAGCTGGCTACTGGAAAGATAATCACGGATATGTACATGTTCGCGGCAGAATAAGTTCAGGTGCATCAGGCACTACTGCGTTTACGCTTCCGAGCGGCTACAGACCAAGCAAAACCACTGCTTTTACTTGCGCATTAAGTAGCGTAAAAGCTGGATTGGCAACTATTACTTCATCCGGAAGCGTTGTAGTATACTTTCCTGACACCATTACTTATGCTGATTTAGGCGAAATTGTATTTAAAGGAGCATAAAAAAATGAAGGTTTAATGGTATAGCGCCACCTTGACAAAAAATTACAAAGAACGTATAACTATACTGAGGTGATAATATGAAGAAATTAGCAGTTTTATTACTCAGTATAGTTATATTGTTCACATTCAATGTATCGAAAGGATGTGACCATATGGCAAAAACATTAGATCAATTATTTGCAGCCAATCCGCGCCAAGCGAATGAGAGTTCGGGAGATTACGAAGCGAGGATAAGCGGATTATATAACACAGAGATAGCAAGCGCAGCACCTACTACAACATCAACCCAACCTGCAGCGAGTGGATATACCGAACAACAGATATTAAATGATCCAGATTTATACGCTAAATATGGAAATACAATAGCGCCCATTGATGCAATAAGCCCAACGAACTACGGTCAAACTACTGGTATGGCGGTAGGCGGTGCCAATGAATACAATAGCATAGTTAACCAATCGCCAGGATGGGAAGGCTCCACATTAGATGCGCCCGCAACGGATCCTAACGCAGAAATGCTTGAACTGATAAGACAGATGCAAGAGGCTCAAAAAGCAGCGCGTATAGCAGGACTTACCGGAGCCAGAGACAGCGCATTATCCACGTTAAGCGGCGAGGAATCAAGTATAGCGCCAAACTACTATGATAAGCGCAATCAAGCAGCTGGACAATCAGATGTAGGCGGTATGAACTTCGCGCAGTATATGGCTTCAAGGGGCATAAAAGGGGCATCAGGAGCAATGCCGGAAATATACCGCAATAACGCCTTACAAGGTGAAATAGGCAAACTAAACCGTCAAGAAAACTCTGCAAAGGATGATATAGCAAGGCGAAGAAGTGAAGTTGAAACAAACTACGCTTCTGATGTAGCGGCTGCGGATGCTGGAACAGACGCCTCTAGCCTGGCAGCATTGATAACTCAAATGAATGCGGACAGGTCGTTCGCTTTACAGGAATCTGACGTTACAGGTACATACAATGGAGCACCAACAACCACACAGCAGCAGACGGATAGGGATAATTACGCAGCTACAGCGGGACAATATTACGAGAATTACCAGGCAGAGATCGATAATATTTTAGGCAATGACGATCCAACGGATGATTGGAAGGCTGATATTTTAGGTACAGCAAGGCAGGGCAAAATACAGGAACAGGCAGAAGCAAAGGCGGCCCAAATGGCTGCGGCAAGCGAGGCAGAACAGCAAGAGTATAAAGATGCATTTGACATGTGGAAGGCTTACGGCACTGCTACAGCTGAGATTGCAGCTATATTAGGAGTACCTGAAGGGTCCAAAACAGCAGACTTTAACATTGACAGTATAAATGCTGCTACAAGTAGGATGAATGCCACTACGGCACAGACTAATGCTAATAGGCCGAGTGCAAGCAATACCTCAGTTAATACGGATAGTTACATAGATTATATTAAAGCTAACTTTGGGACTGATAAAGTTAAGATTGCAAGCTACCTTGAGGGGTTATACAGCCAAGGGGTAGACCCTGATGTAATTAATGTACTTGCTGAAAAATATGGGGTATAAGGGGTGATTAGATGGCCTCATTTACTGAAAGATTAAAACAGAAGGGAGCTAGTGACGGCTCCCCTTCTTTTACTCAGAGAGTTGAACAGAAGAAGAAACAGAATGTTTATGAAACTTCAAAAGGTGACAAAAAAGATTATTTGCTTGAAAAAAGAAACGATATACCGGAACCAGAACCGCAGAAAACCTCAGTAAATAGTTTTATTGAAAATATGGCATCTAAAAATAGCGGTAAAACTCCCATAGATATTCGCTCAACTCCTTCAACCAAAGCCAATAAAACCATAAACCGGATAGGCGGTCAAGTTGCATCCACTACGCTTGATGTAATAAACAGGCCAACAAATGCGGTAATTAACACTATCAAGGAATCCGGTTCGCTAAAGCAGAATGAATATGCTAACATCGGCGGTAAATTATATCCTAAGACAAACGGTGCAATTAATAAAAAGGATATAGGTGGCGCATTTATTAGGGGAATCACAGGCGAAGATAGGCCGCAAGGACTTGAAGTGGCATTTTCCAAAGAAACAGTTGAGGATTTAAAAAAGAAGGCTCCCGCATATGTAGCCGGTTCTAATTTAGTAATTGAAACATTAGCAGACCCAACAAATTACGCTGGCGTAGGAACTATTAAAAAATTGATCAGCAACGCAAAAATTGCGAAGGCGGCAAAGGGCGTTACAAAAATTGATGATGCGCTTAAAACTGAGTTAAAAGTACAAAATTTACTTGATAATGAGATGGCAAAAGCCGCCTTAAAAGGTTCAAAAGAGATACCTAAATTCAAACAGTATGCAGATGGCTCAATTTCTCCGCAGGTTACGTATGACGCGGTAAGAAACCCAATATCATACGCAGATGGCAATATAGGAGAAAAGGTTGATATTTTAAAGAAACCCGTTTTTGAGTTTGAAAGTGCAAAGCCAAAACAAACCACTACAATAGGCAGCAAGACTGATACAATGTCCGCTAATCTAGGCGGTAAAGCTGAATTGCCTAAAGTCGGCAGAATAGACCAAACACTTGACGGAACAACCATCCCCACAGGTGGCAAACTGCCTCAGGCAGCTAACAGGGTTATTATGGACACTGCAAAGGATAAATTTAGCTTTAAAAAGGCATGGGATAAATTCTATACAAGCACAGTTGATACTCAAAAACCTATTACAGACTTTGCAAGGATAGCGGGGGATGATACCGCCACATTAGCATCTAATAGTAGGAATGCAGGTGGTACAGTTGACTATATCCTAAAAGATGCTTTAGTTGATAGGCAAGGTAATAAAATAGGCAAATCTTTAAAGGAGGTTGCCGAACAAATACCGAAAGGCAAGGAGGACGATTTCTGGAATTATCTATCACAAAGGCATAACATTGATAGGGCAAGGGAAGGCAATCACGTTATTGCAAACTATACCTCCGAGATGTCGGAACGTGCAGTGAAGGAAATTGAAACCGCCAACCCTGCGTATAAATCTATTGGCGATGATGTGACAAATTGGATAGACTCATTCATGAAGGAATGGGGCGTAAATGCCGGAACAGTAGATAGCACAGTATACGATAGTTTAAGGCAGACATACAAAAGCTATTTCCCAACTCAAAGGGAATTTAGCCAGCTTGAAAAGTCTATACCAGATGGTGCACGTAAACAGTTTGTTGACAACTCCACTACAATCAAAGCGGCTAAAGGATCAGAGAGAGACATAAACAACCCTCTTGAAAACATAATGAACCTTGTGAATAGAAATGTTAAAACCGCAAGGTATAACCAAGTAGGGCAAAGTTTACTTGAATCCGTGAGGAAAGCACCGGATAAGCTAAAAGAGCTTGCAGAAGTAATACCTACGCAAGATGGCATGTTTGCGAATACCGATAATGTCATATCTGTGCTTGAAAGCGGAAAACCTGTATATTTACAAATAAACAATAAGGAACTTCTTGATTCTCTTAAAGGACTGCCAAAGGTTGTAAATAATGCAAAGGTAATGAGGGCGTTTACTAACACGTTTAAAGGACTTATTACCCAAAAGAACCCGTTGTTTGCGATCAGAAATATTGCAAGAGACATACCAACAGCATACATTTACGGAAGCACCAAGAATCCCGTTAAATTCGGCGTAGACCTTGCTAAAGCAGGAAAAGACATATTGAGCAATAGTCCAAAGTATCAGCAGTATAGGGGCATTGGTGGAGGTGGCGCAAACTTCTTCAAGGGTGATGCTGTGAAGTCTACAAAAGAGCTTACAAAGAATGGGTTCCATCCGTTAAAAGCAATAGAAACATTTAATAACATCACAGAAACAGCGCCTAGGCTTGCAGAATTCAACCGTATATTTGAAAGGACGGGCGATGTTCAAAAGGCTCTTGATGCCGCCAACAATGTAACGGTAAACTTTGCTAGAGGTGGGAATGTTACAAAGACGGCAGAGCCATTCATCCCATACCTCAATGCAGGAGTACAGGGGCTTGATAGATTCTTTAAGGGATTTAAAGATACTAAGACAGCAGCAGCAACACTTTTAAAGGGCGGCATTGCAATTACTGCACCGGAGATAGCATTGTACATGGTGAACAAGGATAATCCAAACTACCAAGCGCTGGACAACCGTACGAAGGACACATATTTTCTCATTCCCAAAGAGAACGGTACGTTCTGGAAAATACCAAAATCGAGGGAATTAGGGGTATTGTTTGGCTCGTTGTTTCAGAGGGCTATGAGGGCGGCAGATGGTGACAAGGAAGCTTTCAAAGGGTTTGGAATGTCACTGGCAACAAGCTTTGCTCCTGCAAATCCGATAGACAATAACATTGCAGCGCCAATTTTTAACCTTAAATCAAACAAGGACTTTGCGGGAAGAAATATTGTTCCTCAGGGGATGGTTATGGATGGGCGATCTCCTTATTTGCAGTCTGATGAAAAGACTACAGAGATAGCAAAGGCAATAGGCACATACTCTACAAAGGTGATTGATGGCGGCTTATCTCCAAAGCAAATTGACTACCTCATAAAGTCATATACTGGCGTTATTGGGCAATTAGGTATGCCGTTAGCCACACAGGGAGCAAGTCAAACAAAGGCGGTAACTACTCAGTTTACAGCAGACCCGTTATACAGTAATCAAGCCTTGCAGAACTTTTATGACAATTACGATAAACTACAGCGAGAGGCTACAGACAAAAATATTGTTGAGAAATTGCCAACAAACGGAAAGGAGAATGTTGTTACTCCAGAAGAAGAAATGCGTAATAAGTTTTCAAAGGCAAGCACGGAAATTTCCAAGACAAACAAGGAAATCAAGGCACTTGAAGCAAGCTTGACAAATGATAAGGAATCCAAGGTCAGGGTGTTGCGTCAAAAGATACTTGATATTGCCAATGAAGCGAATAAACAGCTTAAATAAAATCCCAAGAGCCGGAAGGACTGAAACTCCAACCGGCTCTTACTTTACCTTCCAATTGTCGGCGGTGCGCTAACAAAGGAAGGTTTTTCAATATTATCACATAACGAAAGGCGGTGCAAGATGGATGAAAAAATTCAAGAGGTCTTAATCGACATTAGGGAAAGGCTGGTGCGGGTGGAAACAAAGATTGACAACGGTCTAAAAGACCGCATCGACAAAGTAGAGGACAACCAAATATGGTTATGGCGAACAATGATAGGTGGGTTTATTGCTGCGGCTATAACTTTTATCTTTAAATGGGGAGGTAAATAATGATCTTCGAATTCGACCCTAAACAGTACCGTTTCGCTTACGAACTAGGCGAACCCAATAAACTTGAACGCCTCAACAAAATCCCTCGCCCTAAAGCCAATGAACGTGTTGCAATGGCTATCAACTGGAATGTGTTTGATTGGGTAGGCAATTCAAACGGCTACGGCGAGATTGAACAGGACGGCGTACAGATACAGGTTCCATCCAATACATACAAATCAATGAGTTACAAGGATGGTAAATTGACTTTCGGTGATGTACCTGGCGCACAAGTTGGCGCCGGAATCGCTATAACACTCATACTGGATGGCAAAATTAACATTCAGAATCCTGCTAAAATGTCCACAGGCAAGAATAGCAGAACGGCGTGTGGGCAGAAAGCTAATGGCAATATCCTATTTGTCACAGTGGACAGCATGACTACATATGAACTCGCTGATTACATGCTGGGTAAGGGTTGCACAATAGCGTTTCAAGGTGATTCCGGTGGTTCAACAGGTTACTACGATGGCACACTACACGACCAAGGCCGGGCTATTGCGGGGGCATTGGTGGCATATGAGCCGATCGAGGCAGAGAGAATCAACATAGTTATTGCCTACTCACAACAGAGAAACAATAAATGTAAATTGGGAGATACAGAGCAAGACCATATGTACACTATAGCAAAGAGCCTACACACCATTCTGAGCGCAGATAAGCGGTTGAATGTGTATCTTATACCATTACAGAATACAGGCTCAGACAGTGGCAATTTAAAGGCAAGTATAGCCCTGTCAAACAAGTTTATCAAGGCAAACGGCGGCAAAGGCTATCACATCGAATTACACAGTGATGCTGGAGAATATGCCAAAGGTTGCTCGGCACTGTATGTGTCGGATAAGGGTAAAATCCTCGCAACATATTTGTATAACGAACTCGCTGATCTCACACCAACGGCTGATGCAGGAGTAAGGAAACGCACTGATTTAGGAGCGCTTAATCAGACATTGGCAGTATCGACAATTTTAGAAGTAAGTTTCCATGATGAAGCAAAACAGGCTGAATGGATACATGAAGAGTTTAATTCAATAGCTGTGAGGCTGGCGAATGGAACATATAAATATTTGAAGGGAGAATTATTATGACACAGAACAGATGGAAAAGCCCGGTATTTTGGGGAGCAGTAGTAGCACAGATAATCAGCATAGGACAGATAACCGGCATATGGGCAAAATACGGCATAGACACCGGTATGATCGGTGATGTAGTTGCAGGAGCGTTGCAGCTTGGCGTACTTTTTGGCTTGCTGAACAATCCTAGTAATAAAACTTCATTCTGACAACTCCACAGATTAATGATATTGCCAGCAATGGCCTTCCTCCTTACCTCAGTATAGCAGCATTTAGCTGTTATGCTGAGGTTTATTTTTTTGTTACTTTTTTATCTGTTAAAATTATTATCCATTCGCGATCTTCATCATCCTTAAGAGTAACACGCTTATTATCATAGAATTCCTGCGTATCATTGCTATCATAATTGCCGAATGTGGTGTAACCGCCATTAGGCCAGTACACTTTATCAATGGCTATTCCGTATTGGTCAACGTGGAGATCGGCTGGAACAAGATAATTTTTTGATTCACTCCCTTCGGGAAATAATTGAACATAATATTTGGTATCATATTCATTTCTACTGAATACGCTGCCTATAGTATTACTTCCCCAATAATAAGTATAAACACTTAATGTCGCAAAGACTGCGATCATTACTACAATTGCATGGCAAGTAAATTTAGCATTATGAAGCCAACAAAAGAAGTCTTTATATATAGGAATTTTTAATTCTAAATAATCAGTTGGGTATTTTGAACTAAATATTGGGCCGTCGCCTGGATACTCTTTATTTATTTTATTAACTCTATAACGATGAAGTGCTAGTTTAAATGGTCGTAGAAGCAAGCTTAATAAAATTGCCGTGATGGTTCCTAATGTTAACAGTAAACATATTGCAGTAAATATATAATAATAATCTCTCATCTTATCGCCTCCTATGCCATCGTATAACATAATTTTACATTATGCAATATAAAAAGTTTTCTATTGTTAAAAAAACAATACACGCAAGATATCTGGAATTTATGCAAGAAAGCTGGAATTTTAATATATAATGGCTTTCGGGGTGCGTTGAGTGGCAATAACATACAAAAAGTTGAGAAACATTATATCTGAAAGAGAAATACAGATGAAAACGCTTGAAATTGAAACCGGAATAAGCCATACAACGCTTGCTAAGATCAATAAAGATGAATACGTCAATCTTGAAACTCTTGAAATTCTTGCACGCCATCTAAAGGTCGAAATTGGCGATATAATATCGTTAAAGCGTTAACGCCTACGTACGTCTGCCTTTGCTGTCATTATTTTAAAGAATTAAATTTCTGTAACATCACATTTTGTCGAATTTTCTGCGCGTCTTATTATACATATGTTTGAAGGTTATTTAGGTGAACATTTGTGCATCACATGTCGGGTTTATGGATATTATGTCCCGTTGTAAATGAGTCTATGGACGGATTATAATATAAATATATCCAATATTGGTGTTGTAATTTTATAGTAGCGGGAGTAGAATAATAGAACAAGCGTTCGGACTAAATTAAATAGCAAGGGAGATATGTTATGCTTAAGATTGACGGTGAGGAATTTGACAACATAATGGAAAAATCACTTACAGCAGACAATGAGTACAAAAGACTAATTTTCCAGATCAAAGAATTAACGAATGAAACAGATGATTCACTTATCAACTCGTATACTATCCGAATCTTTGAAATTGCATATCAAAGAGCCTTTAAAGATGGAATGAATTTCATTATCAAAAGGGAGGAACTTAACTTATTTTACTAATAGTATAGCTGTAAAAGTAAATGGCGTGGCTACATTTTTGGCTACATTGGCAAAATAAAAGGGCTTCACGAAAACCGTGAAGCCCTTGGTGCGGGAAACAGGACTTGAACCTGCACACCCTTGCGAGCTCTAGCACCTGAAGCTAGAAATATTTCCACTAGGTAAAACCTCCAAACCCTATCTAATTCAAACCCACATATATCAACATTCTATAAAAATTGTTCTATCCGATAGGAAAGTATTTTGCTCGTTGTAAAAAGTATGGCTACATAAATGGCTACATGAATTATTTAGTCGCAAAGAAATTACTTATTTTATCGCTTGCCATTTTATCTGCATCCAGTGTGGCATGTTGGTACACTTCTTGCAAAGTTGATAATTGGCTGTGACCGGTTCGCCCTGCTGCAACTTTATCCGGGATATTCAGTTTCATCATAATTACTGCATTATAATGTCTTAGTTTATGGAGTGTAACACCTTTTAGACCATGCTTGTCCGCTAATTTTTTAAAATGTTTTCCGTAAGCGTCAGGAAGGTACTTTTCACAGACATATACGCCGACCACTTTTAGGGATGATCTATATTTCTTAAGTATGTCTAAAACGAATTGAGGGACATACATCGTCCTATTCCTTGCATCGGCTTTCGGGTCTTTCCTTATATTTTTATCCCAATGTACAAATGTTTCTTCAATGGTTATTCTCTGGTTATCCCAATCTATGTCAGACCACTTCAAACCAAATATCTCACCCCTACATAGACTTAATACGCCAGCCAATACAATAGCAACCTCATCAATCGTTCCACGGGATGATTCTAGCAACTTTAAAAACTCCTGGTCAGTTGGTATGCGTGGAGTATATTTGACCTCTTTAGGGCATTTTACGGCATCTAGTGGGTTGGTTAAAAGCATATTGTTTCTAACGGCGTACTTAAAAGCTGCGTGTAAAAAAGAATGAAGTTTTATTACTGTGTTGGGTGATAGCTTGTCCACTTGCATTTTATCATAATAGAATTTTTCAAATACAACAGGTAACGCATTTTTTAATTTAACATGCCCAATCCCACCGATATCTGGGGCAATGTGCTTCTTTACATACATTTCATGAAGCGCCTGTGTAGTCACAGCAATACTTCTATTGTTCTCATTATATTCAAGTACTAAATCTCTAATGGCGGCGTTCCCGGGATTTCTATATAAGCTGTTTTCAATCTGGTATTCTAATTCAAGTCGTTTGGACTTCATTACTTTTTCAGCTTGTGCCTCAGTTAAATTGCCATCAGCATATAGATTTTTTCTTTTGCGCGGCTCACCCCTTCTTTTTGGTAAATCTATAGCGTGTACCCAAAGATTATCCTTCTTTCTCTTGTACATCAAACTTTACCTTCTTTCTTTAATAATGTTTTTGCTAAATCCATAAGAATCCGCTTATCATCATCATCGAGGTTATTGAATATTCTACCTATTTCGTCTGAAGTAAAATTTGTTTCTTTTATGTCAGTGTCGCCAACGAGGTAATCTATTGTCACATCAAAGTAGTTTGCAAGCGTTTTTAAGATTGTCAGTTTGGGTTCATCCCTTTGTCCATTTTCATAACGGCTAATTGTAGGGAATGAAATACCCGATAATTTTGATAGTTCGTCCTGCGTCAAACCGCGCTCTTTTCTAAGTTCCTTCATCCTTTGTGAAAACTTGCTGTTCATAATTAAATACCCCTTAAAACAATTATTTTATATTCATTATAACACAATTTTACCCAATGGCAATAGAAATTATACATTTATGAAAATTTATTTCCTAAATCGTTTGACTTTTAATATTGGCTATGATAACATTATATCCATAAGGTAAGCAAAATATTCCAACAGACAAAAATTATACGGAGGTGAACAAATGTTTAAATGGGAGAAAAACTATCCACGGATTTCAAAAGAAGTTGAGGATAGCGGCCTTAAACTTGTCCATATAGCAAAACAAGCGGGGCTTGAATACGGGCAACTATATAGAAGGTTGACAAATGAAATTGACTTTGAATTGCCGGTTATGCGAAAGATATCAAAGGTTTTGGGCGTATCAATGGACGCACTTTTCAACGATAAAAAAATTTAGTCCAAAACTTACCCAACGGATATATTTAGTAGGACAAGCTAATGAATAACCATCAAAGGAAAGGAGGAATATCAAATGGATTACAAAGCAGTTATAGAAGAACAGATCAGAGAGTTGCAGAAAGTTCAAAAATCTGCAATAGAATGCGGAATGTATGACATTGCTTGCAAAGTGGCTGAAACAATTGCTAATTTATGCATGATAGCCGCCGGGGCATAAGGAAAGGGAGACCGAATCTCCCCCTAATCCTTTTTTAAAGCCTTTGCAATTATAGAAATTGCACAACCACCTTTGTTCCAGCCAGGAGCTAAATTCCACTCACATTCTCTAAGACAAGGTTTTTGAGTAAGAGGACATATATGCTCCGTTGTGCTTTGAGTACTTAACACAATATCACCCCCTTTCGACACAATATTATCACAAAAGTAGAAATATGGAAATGTGAGGTACATATATGAATAATCTTATTCCAATCAATTACGACAACGACAGGCAGACAGTATCAGCAAGGTTGCTTCATGAATTTTTAGAAGTAGAAACCAGATACAATGACTGGTTCCCAAGAATGGCAGAATACGGCTTTAATGAAGGAACTGACTATTACTCATTTTTGAGTAAATCCCCAGTTGTTGGTGGCCGTCCTTCAACCGATCACCAAATCACCGTTGAAATGGCAAAAGAACTCTGCATGATTCAGCGTACCGATAAGGGCAAGCAAGCAAGGCAGTATTTCATCGAACTTGAAAAGAAGTGGAATAGTCCAGAATCTATCATGTCAAGGGCATTGCAATTCGCGCAAAAACAACTTGACGGGCTTACACTTCAATTAACAATGAAAGACCAAGTTATCAGCGAATTAAAGCCAAAAGCAGACTACACAGACACTATTCTCAAAAACAAGGGACTGGTCACCATCACCCAAATCGCCAAAGATTACGGTATGAGCGGCTTTGAAATGAACACTATTCTGCACGAACAGGGCGTTCAGTACAAACAGAGCGAACAGTGGCTACTCTATACCAAGTACCATGACAAAGGGTATACCCATTCTGAAACTATCAATATCGTTCGCAAAGATGGCAGACCTGATATCACTATGAATACTAAATGGACACAAAAAGGCAGATTGTTCATTTATGCCTTGTTGAAAAAGTCCGGCATTCTTCCGGTAATTGAGCAGAAAGATTGGAACTAAACTAACCGCGCAAACACTCACCCTCTCCGGAGGGCTTAAAAGTTGTCCCATTTTGGGGACAGACTGATCCTTGACAATTGCATAGCCGGGCACCGATGCACGATAGGAACGTGCTGTAGACGGTGGAAGCGAAAAAGGAAAGATATAAGGTGGGAAGGGAGGTGAGAGATGTTGAATTATGAAGATTTTTTGAACAAAAAGAAATTCAAAATAGAATCAACAGGTTTCACCGTCAACAAAGAAAATCTGAATCATATGTTATTCGATTTTCAGAAAGACATTGTTAAATGGTGCTTGAAAAAAGGTAAAGCTGCAATATGGGCTGATTGTGGGCTTGGTAAAACCCCTATGCAATTAGAATTTGCGGAACAAGTACATAAATATACCGGTGGCAATGTGCTAATTATTGCACCATTAGCGGTATCGCTGCAGACACAAAGAGAAGGTATAAAGTTTGGCATAAATATTACCGTATGTCGCAATCAATCTGATGTTCAATCGGGCATAAATATTACAAATTATGAAATGATCGAGCATTTTGATTTTGATAGCTTCGTTGGTGTGGTACTTGATGAATCCAGCATATTAAAAGGATTTGACCGTCATTATTCAAGTACACTCATGGAATTATGCCAGAACACACAATACAAATTAAGTTGTACAGCCACGCCGGCACCAAATGATTTTATGGAACTTGGAACACAATGCCAGTGGTTGGGTGTTATGGGCAGAAATGAAATGCTGGCTACATTCTTTGTTCACGACAGCGGAGATACGGCAAAGTGGAGATTGAAAGGTCATGCGGCTGATAAGTTCTGGGAGTGGGTTTCATCCTGGGCGTGTGTTCTGCAAAAACCTTCGGATTTAGGTTATTCGGATGATGGGTTTATTCTTCCTCCACTCAAAATACATGAAATAGTTGTTGAATCTCCGCTAAAAGACATTGACGGACAAATGATGTTGGTACCGGAATTGGCACAGACATTACAAGAAAGGCGCGGAGCAAGAAGGGACAGCCTAGAATTAAGAGTTGGAAAAGCTGCAAAATTAGCGAACAGTGACGGCCAATGGCTTGTATGGTGTGACCTTAACATTGAATCAGATATGTTAAAAAAATCAATCAATGGCGCGGTCGAGGTAAAAGGTAGCGATAAAAACGAGCATAAGGAAAGATCGGCGGTTGATTTTGCCGCATGTGGAATAAGAGCAATAGTCAGCAAACCTTCCATATTTGGATGGGGCATCAACTGGCAGCAATGTAGCAACATGGTATTTGTCGGACTATCGGACAGCTACGAACAGTTATATCAAGCCATAAGGCGTTGCTGGAGGTTTGGGCAAACAAAGCCGGTTAATGTGTATATTGTCATATCGGAATCAGAAGGAGCGGTAAAAGCTAACATAGACCGTAAAGAAGCGGACGCGGCACAAATGATGGCTGAAATGGTGAAGTACACAAAGGATATTTTAACAAAAGAAATCCACGGAACTTTCAGAGAGACAATAAGCTACAATCCGGAAACAGAAATGATTTTGCCGGAATGGTTAGGGGTGGCAATGTGAAAGTATTAAATCAAGAGATGGGCAAGAATTGGGCTTTATATAACGGTGACAGTGTGGAGGTATTGAAAGGCATACCGGATGATTCTATTCATTATTCAATATTTAGTCCTCCATTTGCTTCTTTATACACCTATAGCAATAGTGAGCGGGATATGGGGAATTGTAAAAATGATGAAAATTTTATACTTAATTTTCAATTCCTTGCAGTACAGCTTTTCAGGGTTATGATGCCCGGGCGGTTATTATCATTCCACTGCATGGATATCCCGGCCATGAAAGAACGTGACGGATACATAGGATTGAAAGACTTCCCGGGAGATATGTTGAGATTGTTTCAATCCGTAGGATTCATTTATCATTCCCGGGTAGCAATTTGGAAAGACCCATTGATTGAAGCCACAAGAACGAAGGCGCTGGGATTGATGCACAAACAAATTCAGAAGGATTCAGCCAGATGCAGACAAGGGCTTCCAGATTATTTGATTACCATGATGAAGCCCGGGGATAACCCAGAACCGGTAGAGCATGAAGATGGATTTAATTATTTTATAGGTGAAAATGAACCGGAAGCACCAAAAACCAAACCAACATTAAAAGACAGCAGAGAACACAGAAACATATCTGTGGCTGCGGTTGACCCGGTATATTCCCACAATGTATGGCGCAGGTATGCAAGTCCTATATGGATGGATATAAGGCAGAGCAACACTCTAAATAGAGAAAAAGCAAGGGAAGAAAAAGACGAACGCCATATATGCCCTTTGCAGCTTGACGTAATCGAAAGAGCCATACACCTATGGACAAATCCTAATGACACAGTATTAAGCCCATTCGCTGGAATCGGAAGCGAGATATATTCGGCGGTGAAAATGGACAGGCGCGGGATAGGCATAGAGCTCAAAGAAAGTTACTTTATGCAAGCGGTAGAAAATTGTAAAACGGCTGAAATCAAGGACGGACAGCAATCACTATTTTAGGAGGTACCCAATGCACACACGCACACTAGAGTACATAAAACTCACCCGCTCCATCCGAGCAAAACGCAAGTTGCAGGCTAAACGGGATTTGTACGATCTGGAGGAGCGGAGGACTAAGAGGGTTAGGAGGGGGAGAAATTGAGCAGAGAGATAAAGTTTAGAGGTAAAAGACTTGACAACAGTGAATGGGCGCATGGGTTTGTTGAATTGCACTTAATTGACGGCGATTTGACGAAAACAAAGCGCGATGCGTTTATTACATATGACAGCATGAGCAAGATAGGGAAGGTTTATCGAGACAGGCACGCTGTTGACCTCTCCACAGTCGGAGAATTTACAGGCCTCCATGACAAAAACGGCAAGGAGATATATGAGGGGGATATCTTAGACGGCAGTTATATCCATCCCTTAACTGAACAAAAAGTAATAAGACATTACCAAGTGGAATTTAACAGGGGCAATTTTTACGCAAGTCTAATAGGTAAAAGTCCGTATGGTGACACGATATTATACTTCCGGAATGAGCAGTGTGAAATCATCGGCAACATTTACGAAAATCCTGAGCTATTGTAGGAGGCACCCAATGAAACCTAAACTAATATTTGTTTACATAATCGCCCTAATCGCCACCGTATACACGTTTATCAGCCTAATCGCCACCGGAAACGAACTATACGCCGCACAACAGCAAAACGCCACGCTACAGACCGAACTAGACAGCGTACGCGCCAAATGTAGCCAATATCAAGCTGAGATTGACAAATTATCCACTCAACTAAAAGAGGCACAGGAACGGCTTGCACAGGACAAGGCAGACAGAGGCGGGGAACGTGGACACAAAGTAATGGAATGCACCGCCTATTGGGAAGGCTCCTGCGGCAAGAAACCGAGCGACCCCACATACGGCATAACAGCGAGCGGTGAGTATGTGCAGGATGGATATATTGCGGCATGGCTGAAAGAGTATCCGATAGGCACGAAGCTGTATATACCCTACTTTGACAGGACATTTGTGGTGATGGATTGCGGCGGGGATATTACGGAGGGGAGGTTGGACGTGTACATGGCGAGTGCGAAGGAATGCTTTGAATTTGGGAGGGTATGGTTGGAAGTGTGGGAGGTGGAGTAGGACGGAGTTTAAAAAGAGGGCGAAGAAATAAACGGGATTGGAGGAGTTATAGATGGCAAAATTCAAATGGGATGCGTGGGACTTTGACTGTGATGGAGATGCGTACGTCATAGCGAAGCGTGAGTGTCCAGAGAAAGAAAATGTACCCGACTACATCATTCAAGAGGATTGCCTACATCCTGACTGCAAGGATGGGATGATAGTTGAAGAAGGATGGGCTAAATATCAAGTAAGGACAGATTGGGAAAACACCGATGAGGAGCCTCTTGGCGGTTATTATGTGGACAAGTGTAAAACACAGCCTATTACTATGTACGGCAAAAAGAAACAGGGATGGTTCCCTGTCTGGATTGTAAGAAAAGGAGAATGGTACTAACAAAAATTCCCCACAAAGGAGCTCACATGCCACTTGAAAAATCAAAAGTTCTAAACGAGCAGGTACCATTACACTGGTTCGCGGACTGGTACAGGCTGACAGGCACATATTTTACCGTCCGGGATGGGCGGATAGTGGATATAGGGATGGAAGGGGAGTAAGCATTGGAAAACATCACAGTTCCGGTTGCAATTGTCTTATGCGTGTTAATCCTTGGATATCTCGTGTTTGCAGGGTTCCTGCTGAAATGGCTACTTAAAGTAATAATTGCTATTTTGAAATATTGGTAGTTAATTTCCACACAAAGGTAGGTGATGCCACTCATTTGTAAAGTTTCTAAGCGGCACAAAAGACAAAGCAAATTATCCAGTAAGGCAGGTGATATATATGCAACGCCGTTAAAGGCGGATGGTTCAGTGGGCTCCACAAAAGCCCATTACCAAGCCGAAAGGCTAATAAATTTATAGGAGGGGTCAAGAGTATGAAAGGTAATCACAGAAATCCACAGTCAGTAAATCCGGTCTATAACCGCAAGATTCAAAGAAATAGGCTCAAAAACGCAGTCTACAGCACAAAGGAAAATCACGCATTCAACCGCAGGAGGTTCATTTCAGCATGGCAGAAAATGCAGGTAAAGAAATTCGGAGGAATCAAGCGGTACATCATCATGCGGATACAAAAAAAGAGTAGAAGCAAAGACTTAGACGTAACCATTTATGCATAGGGAGGTCACACCATGAACTGGCACGATTTACACCCGGTGGTAAAAATCCTTGTCATCACCATCCTGTGCATGATGATAGGCGGCGGGATAGGGTACATAAGGTACATCGTTAATGATGCACTGGACAGGAAGGAGGCGAAGAAAAGGAGCATGGCAAGCAAGGCGTTAGGGAGTGCGGAGAGGCACATTAATATTAATTTGTGAAGGGAGAGAGGGAAACTATGAAAGCATACGATGTGATGAAATTGGCGGCAGAAAATCCGCAGAAGTATGAGGGGAAGAGGTATAAGGTTAGGGATACGCTTATCGATAGGCACGGCAGAGAATACGAAACTGCAATTTTCAAAAGTGGGGATTTAAGAGTTTGTGGTGATAATCTGCTTTTTGCACACGTAAATTCTAAAACCGAACTTGAAGAAATCCCCCAGCCTGTTCCATTTTTAGAGGCAGTGAAGGCAAAAGGTAAGGATGGAGGCCGTATTATTTGTAATTACAAAGGTGTAACAAAGGAATATGGCGGCGTGGCATTTACAACAATTGACTATGGTGAGCCTGTCACGTTTGACGAAATCCTGCACGGCGAATGGTACATAAAATAGAAAAGCCCTCCTAGAAGGGCAAATGTAAACAGCTAAGCAGAGTATAGCACAATAGCGGCGGAAACGCAAATATACGGTAAATGTATAAATATGCGAAGGACAAGCCCTGAAGATGGGGAGAAAGGGGAGGGGGAGTTTGAAAACAACAATTGGTTTACATTACTATCCGGTTGATGTCGATTTAAGCGACATAGGCACTATGATAAAGCGGTACTGCAATAAGGTTGAAAGGCTGGAAGAACACATTGAAGAGTTGGAATTAGAGAATGCAAAGTTGAAAGAACAAATAAATAGGGAGGTCGAGAGGTAAATGGGATTTTTATATGCAACAACAATTAAGTTCGGAAAGTGGATCGGGCTAGATATTATAGACAAACAACTCGGAAAGGTCAATGTCATATCAGGCCACAAAGGAGCTGGCAAAACGTCCATTATTGAAGGTTTGGAATGTGCGCTTCTCGGCAAATTGGATGGTAAGGAAAGGCGATCAGAGGTTGTCAGGCATGGAGAAAAGGAGGCAACTTTATTTGTCGAGCTGGAAGATCAGGTAACCCATGAAGAAATGATGATTAATAGAAAGATCCGCACGGGTTCTTCTGATTATTTGAAAATCACAAAGCCCGGACAGGCAGTTCCACAGACAGAAGGTTTCCTGCGTAGTTTGATTAAAGGCGAAATATTCAGGCCGGGTGAATTCCTCAGAAAGAAGCCAGAAGAACAGTCCGCTATAGTTCTCGGATTATTAGAAATACCCTGGACTATGGAGAATATCTCGGAATGGTTTGGAGAAATCCCGGACGTCAACTATACGATACATATTCTCAAAATTCTGAAGCTCATTGAGGATAAGTATTATGCCGAACGGACACCAATAAACCATGACATTGAAGTATTGCAAGCTCAGGCGGAAGGGTATAGAAAGCAGCTACCAGCTAACTATGACGGTGAGAAGTGGCGCGTCGTTAACGTCAGGCAGCTTGATGCAAAAGTGGCTGAAGCTAACGAAATAAACCGCAAAATAGATGCTGCAAAGGCTGCAATAGATGGATTGCAAAGCCGAATAGATGTAATTAAGGCGAATGCTGAAACGGACAAGCAGACCAAAAAGAACGCTTTTGACCGGACCAGATCAGAAGGCCGTGAGTTTATACAATTCTTGAATCAGAAAGTTAAAGATTTGCAGATCGTTATTGATGGTGCAAGAGACAGGTATCATGCAGAAGTCAAGAGCATAGATGATTCTGCTAAAAATAAGGTTACAGAAGCTGAACTTGAATATAAAACTGCGCTTCAGGCCTTAAAGACTGAACATGAAAATACTTTAAAAGCAATAGTTGAAGACTCTGAAAGATCTAAGAATCTCAAAAAAGATGAAATTGCTAAAGAGGTTGATGAAGCTAAAGAGGTTCTTTCTAAAAACAAACAATCCATTTCAGTAAAAGAGCAGGAGCTTTTGCATATTGACGAGTTGGAGAAACAATCACTGCAATCCATTGACGAAAAAACCAGTGAGCAGATCAAGACAGTTGATGCAGAAGCCGGAAACTCTAAAAAAATTCTTGAAGAAACCGAGCCAATTGACACCGAACCGCTTACTGCTGCTGCAAATGAAGTCGCTGAAATGCAATCGTATCTGAGGGATTATGACCTGATGAAATCAATTCTTATTGATAAGATTGCTCCAAAACAAGCACAGTCGGATGATCTGACTACCAAAATCAAAAAGGCTCGTTCATTACCGCTTGAACTACTCAAAATCTCAAAGTGTCCAATCGAAGGAATCACAGTTGACGATAAAGGTATGCTTCGCGTGAATGGAACTCTGCTGGATGGATTGTCTGACGGTGAAAAGATGCAGGACATTTCAATTAAAATCGCAAAAGCTCTGGCAGACCGGGCAGATGTAAAGTTTATTTGCTTTGATGGATTCCAAAATCTGAATCCAATTGAACAAAAGAAGATGATTCAAGAAGCTAAGACAGACGGGTATCAGTGGTTCTTCCTGGTTACGGATGATGGGGAGCTGAGAGTTGACATTATTGACGATGTTGAGTGGCCAGCAGAGGGTGAAGCAGAACAAATGTCATTGATATAGGGTTCATTGGTTACTCCGGTCAGTAGAAGCGCGGTAATGGTTAGGAAGCCAAGGAGCGCGACAGTGCGGTGAACTAACAACCGGCAAATTAAAATTTGATGGAGGTTAAAATACATGCCTCGGCAATTAAACTTAACATATCACAACAACATGATTATTGTTAACACACAAGGCAAATACAAGGGATGTGACGGTGGAATATACCCTTACGCTAGCACATTTGTTGAGGGCAACGGCACAAAAGATTTGTGGGATTACATTCAATATCTCGAACAAAAACTAAAGGAGGCGCGTGAATAATGTCACAAACACACTGGAAGAAGCTGCATAACCCCGATTATATCGGGGCATATGCACTAGAACCTGGTAAAACATTAATCGTCACAATTAAAACGGTTAAGAATGAAAATGTAACCGGCCCAGATGGTAAAAAAGAGGAATGCATGGTAATGACCTTCTCGGATCCTCCGGGTACAAAGCCCATGATAGTTAACTCAACTAATGCTAAGACCATTGAGAAGCTTTATAACACACCGTACATTGAGGAATGGGCCGGACGCAAGATTGAATTATACACTGATAGAATTAAGGCGTTTGGTGAGGTTGTGGACGCTTTAAGAATCAAGGCAAAGATTCCAAGCGACAAAAAAATATCAACAATTTGCGGCGATTGCAAAAAAGAAATTACAGGATTTGAAACTATGACAGCTGAACAGGTTGCACAGCGCAATTTAACAAAGTACGGCTTGCCATTATGTGTTGAATGTGCTGGGATACGAAAAGAATTGTCGAAGGGGGAAAATGTGCAATGATGCTTACTGCTGAAAATTACCACTCAAACGAAATGAACATGAAATATATGGGTTGTAGCCAATTTAAGTCATTCATGGAATGTGAAGCTGCTGCATTGGCAGAAATAAAAGGCGAACACACCCGGGAAAAATCGGTTAGTTTACTAGTTGGATCTTATGTTGATGCGCATTATGAAAAAACGCTTGATTTATTCAAGGCACAGAATCCAGAAATATTCACTCAAAAGGGCGAACTTAAATCAGATTATAAACATGCTGAATACATAATTGCCCGACTTGAACGTGATGAACTGTTTCAGCAATATATGTCCGGTGAGAAGCAAGTAATTAAAACCGGCGAAATCATGGGCATTCCGTTCAAAATCAAAATTGACAGTTACCATCCGGGAGATAAAATTGTTGATTTGAAGATAATGAAAGATTTCGACGGTATATGGAAAGATGGATTAAAACTCTCTTTTGTTGAAGCGTGGGGCTATGATATTCAAGGCGCTATATATCAGTTTGTAGAGGATAACAATCTTCCATTTTTTATCGCCGGAGCTACAAAGCAAAAACCTGAACCAGATTTAGAAATAATCAGTATCCCGCAATCTAGGTTGGACTATTGTCTTGATATGGTAATTCAGAATGTTGAGCGGTTTGCAGATATCAAAAAAGGTTTGATCGTGCCTACTCGGTGTGGAAAATGTGACTACTGCAAATCAACCAAGATTTTAACCAAGCCGGTTGAATATTTGGAGCTTTGCGGCTGATATGAAAGGCACAATTTTAGTTGATACACGAGAGCAAGATTTACATATTTTAAGAAAACTCGATGCGCTCAAAATTCCATATGTCCGGCGAAAATTAAATTTTGGAGATTACAGCTTTGAGGTTGATAGTAAAAGCTATGAACATGAAATTGTAATTGAGCGCAAAGGGTCACTTGACGAAATAATAGGCAATTTTACAAAGGGCAGAGAACGCTTTAAACGGGAATTTGAGCGGTCAAAAGGTTGTAAGGTGATATTAATGGTTGAGGGCTCAATTGAGCAGCTAGAAGCCCACCAGTACCGCAGCAGGATGATGCCAAATGATTTGAAAAGTTTCCTTAAGACCTGGTGTAATAAGTTTCAACTTGAATTGAAGTTTGTCGAGAAGGATAAGGCGTGTGATTTTATACTTGAAACATTTAGGGAGTTTTATAAAAAAAACAGAATGGAGATTGAGGCATGAACAGCGTTAATATCATAGGCCGCATCACAAAAGATGTTGAATTGCGGTACTTGCCAGCCAACAACACAGCGGTGTGCAGTTTTTCAATAGCCGTTGATGATGGGTTTGGCGACAATAAGAAAACTTATTTCTTTAACTGTCAGGCATGGACAAAGACAGCGGAGAATATTGTTAAGTTTTTCAGCAAAGGTGATCTGATTGGAATATCCGGTAGGCTTTCAACAAGGGATTGGGAGGATAAAGAGGGCAAAAAACACAGCGTTACTGAGATTGTTGTGAGCGATTTTACTTTTTGTAATGGGAAGAAATCTGATTCTGGCGGTCAAAGTAGGCCGCAAAGTCAAAGCACGACACATTCAGATTATCCAGCAGACCCAATGGATGAGGATGATGAACTTCCATTTTAAGTAAATTGACACGTGAGGGGCTAATAACCCCTCTTAGGGGGTGAGAGATTGGCAAGACCACAATTAGAAGGGTTGTCTTATTTTCCACATGACACATACGCTTCAAGTGATGAAAAGTTGGAACCATTGATTTTGTTATATGGCTCAAAAGGATATGCGTTTTATTTCCTCCACTTGGAATATATTTACCGCAATAAAGACCTTGAATTTGACATTTCTGACGCAGAAACTAGGGAAGTAATTACACAGAAATTACACATTTCTGCTGATGAATATAATCAAATACTACAAACTGCATTAAAAAAGAAATGCTTCGATAAAAATTATTTTGATGAATGCGGAAAATTAACAAGCGAAGGCATAAAAAAACGAGCGGTGTCAGTCCTTGAAAAGCGTGAAAGAATGCGGGTTGCATATGAGGCAAGAGTTTCTGCCGCAGAAACTACACATATAAAGGAAAGTAAAGAAAAGAAAAGTAAAGTAAAGAAAAGTATTATATATTCATCCGAACACGTTCAGATGGCTAAAAAATTAAAATTTCTTATTCTTCAAAACAATCCTGGGGCAAAAACGCCTGATGATTTAACAAGTTGGACGGCAGACTTTGACAAAATGACACGGCTTGATAAAAGAACACTTGAACAAATCAATATTGTAATGGAGTTCAGCCAAAAAGACAGTTTTTGGAAATCCAATATATTGTCAGCCGGAACGCTCCGTGAAAAGTTTGACACGCTTTTACTTCAAAAAGACCGCAACAAGCCGCAATCCAAACCCGAACAAAAGAAATCTGCAAAACAATTGCTTATTGAAGAAGTTGACAGACGGCTGAAGGAAGAAGGTGCAATATGACATCGGAAGAAGCGCAAAGCCTTGTTACAAAGCTAAGCGGCAATTTCAACACCTACGGGAAACTTGATAATCTGGATGATGTAGTTGCATACAAAAGGACATTGTTGAAATACGATTACAAGAAAATGAACGCCATTATTGAAAATCTTATCGACAATGATGATCGTAAAGATTGCGGAACGCTTCCCGCCACTCCATACCTGATTAAAAAATACAAAGAGCAGCGGATAGCATCTATTGAGGTCCATAATGAAATTCACTGTGACGTATGCAATGACAAAGGCTATGTGTTAATGACTGAGTACATAAAAAACGGCAACGAACAATTACCTTATCAAGTTGTCTATTACTGCCCGTACTGCCCAGTAGGACAAGCACAGGCGTATAACGGTAACAACTGTAAAGAGCGCAAAACAGATGCCGTATGCCACCCTATAACCTCTGTACTGGATGAACAAGCCATCAACCAGATGCGATACGCAAACAATCACCCAAAACGAATGACGGACGGAGAAAAGGAAGCGCTTAGGAAGAAGCTGTATAAAATAGGGCTGCCACTGCCGAAAGCGTTAGACCGTGGCGATGCGTGGGAGGATGATGCACCGTGGGAGACATAGAACTCAAAGAATTGTTTCTGGACAAGTTAAAAGCCTTTAAAAAGGCAATGGACTACATGGACAGCGAGGCAAGCGTTGAGGATAAAACAAAATGGCAGCCGAGATTTATAAAGATGCTTGCAGAGGTGAACGACCTGGAATACCAATTAAGGCAATCCGGTTGCGAAATGTCGGATGAAGAAATACACCAACTGATAGAAAATTTGTGAGGTGATAATATGCAAAAGCCGCCAATCGGCATAATGCCTAAAAAGATGTGGGATACGATACGGATTGAATGTTTAGCAAATGCAATAAACCGCTACAGTGAGGCAAAAGTTCCTGTGCCGTATGAGTGGGCAGAGGAATATATGTTGCTTGTGAATCGGTACAGCAAGAAAAGCGAACTTGACGGGCAGGAGGATATACCATGAGACAGCAAGCGTTATCCAGCACACTAAAAACTCAAATCAATCAGCACCGAGCCAATGATATGACAATACAGCAGATTGCAATCATGTACGGTTTAAGCACATCTACAGTAGGTAGATATTGTACAGTAAGAACGTATCAAGAACGCGGAGATAAGTTAAAACTGAGAGATCAAGACTTGACGGACATTGAAGCAAAACAGAATACCATAATCGTGCAGAGTGACATAAACCGATACGCCTACTCTATAAATAAAATCAGCAACACATTAACACTGATAGACCGCAAGACAGGGAAGCAGGTGGACATCAAAGCGAGGGAGATATACAAATACGGCGAAATAGCGGATGAATTGATAGAGGTGGCAGAGTTGTATATGGGACAGACGGGATTACATAAGGTGAGTTGATTCAGATTATATAAAGATGGTGAACCTTTAAGGTTCAGAAAGCTGAGGGTAATATGGTTAAATTTATAAAGACATTCGAAGAAGGAGAAATCAAATCTGTGCTGCATTTTAGGGCAAGAATATTTTCTCTAACGATGGGCTTGTGGGTAAATGGTGAACGCAAAAGCAAAGAAAAGGGTTTGGATATGCAACTTAGAACAGAATTTCCAAATGATGAAGCAATAGACGAAATTGCCGAAGCCGCAGACATTTTAAGTTATGGAGATGAAGCAGAAATAGAGGAAGCTATTGAAACATTGGAAAACTACGAGTAATTCGTACAAACAAGACAATCCAAATTTATAAAGAGTGTGAAGGAAGGCGGTGAGGTTTTGGCAAAAACAGAGGCGACATTGGAGCTTGAAAAGAAAATATTTGAAGCCACTGTGAAGCAAGGGGTATTCGGCTGTTTTGAGGTAACTATTGGCTGGTTTGGCAATGAACGCGTTGATTATATGACTTATGACACGAAAGGAAATTGGCGCTGCTATGAGATTAAAATATCAAAGGCAGACTTTCACAGCAAAGCTCATAATACCTTCATTGGACATTTTAATTATTATGTTATGACAAAAGAACTATTCGATGAAGTGCGGAATGAGGTTCCGGATGAAATAGGCATATATGTGGGTGGCTGCTTATCTAAGCGTCCAAAACGTCAAGTCTTGAAGGTTGATGAACAAATTCTTAAAGACAGCATGATACGGTCATTGTGCAGGGAAAACCAGAAGTTTATTAAAACATGTGACAGTCATTATGTGGATAGGCTAAAAAGCCAGATTTCAAGGCTTGAAACACAATCAAGGGAAAATCATAACCAATACTTACAAGCTCACAACGCTATCTATGAAATCTGTGAGAAGTACGGACTTGACCACAAAGAAGTGAGGGAGTTTGTAAGGGGAAGTTAATTCGCAATAACAAGAAAGTTCGCACCAACGCCGATGAAGACTAGGCTTGGAATATAAGACCCTATAAGGGCAAATAGTCACAGTATATCGTTTTGCCTGGTAGCGAACGAAGCGGATGAAGCCTTCTAAGTCCGCACATAAGCAGCCGATCAAGGTGAGTGCTGATAAAACATCATAAAATCAATTACAAGAGCCAAAACGGTATCGTAAACAAGTTTAAATCAATAAAAGGTAGAATTATATTAACGGATAAAGTTAAGGTTAGAAATGGCGAATAGAAAGAAAGTGAGGGAGAGTTGAAATGTTGAGTGAGAAACAATTGAGAGATATAACAAAATGCCCAGAAATAGCGGAGGTGATGGGGGAATGAAATTCGACATACCTGGCAGGCTTCCCGGGCTCAACGAAGTAATCAAATCTGCCAAGATGGGCAAAGGTAACTATCAGCCATACGCCACGATGAAGCGTGAATACGGCGATGCAATAACCTACCTTGCTAAAAAGTTACCTCCTTGCAATATAGTTTCCATCACAATCAAATGGTATGAACCGGACAGCAGGAGAGACATAGACAATATTGCAGCAGGCGGGACGAAATTCATCATGGACGCGCTTGTACACGCCGGAACCATCAAGGACGATAGCCAAAAGTATGTAAAAAGTATATCACATGAGTTTTATGTAGACCGCGAGAATGCGCGGGTAGAGGTAGAAATACAAGAGATAGGAGTGTGAGGGGAATGGATTTTTGCACATGCGGTAGCATCATCCAAGACGGCATATGCACCAATAAGCGCTGTACGAGCCGTAACGAGAGTTTATTGAGTTGGATAATAAACGGCAAGTTGGAGAGATTTAAAAGGCCTGTGACATTGGCAGAGGCGATTGAGGCGATAAGGGATAAGTCAGAGATAGTATATAAAATTAAGGCGCCAAGTAATAAGTTTGCAAAGCCTTATACGGGAGGGGATTGAATGGATATACAGAAGATGCTTAAATCATACAAAGAGAAAAAAGCTGTCGTTGATGCAACACATGCAAGAATAGCGGCATGGGAAAGAATCTTATTAGATCCCAACATAGAGTTTTATGGGTACAAGCTATATAACCGTGAAATTGGGATGCCATCAGCACACT
>Ga0209318_1000455_pt1 | contig 40346 bp, 56 predicted proteins | sample RifGroE1_FD_183999 | JGI IMG/M metagenome (GOLD analysis project Ga0209318, IMG submission 183999) | Groundwater microbial communities from Rifle, Colorado, USA - Groundwater E1 (SPAdes) (version 2) | ecosystem: Environmental > Aquatic > Deep subsurface > Groundwater | place: Rifle, Colorado... | reverse complement strand
ATTTCATCAGCACGGGGCGCAGAATCCAAGCCAAAAACACCAGTCCGCCCATGACGCTGATGTCACCCCAATTGATGCCTTTTGCGAGTTCTTCGATCATGCTTATCCCCTACTTCCTTCGGGGGGCCTTTGGGTGTACGATAAATACAGGCGCTCGTTGCGCGTCGGCCCTATCGCCGCGCGGCGGGCGCTTAAACGCTTTCCACCACAAACGCCCCAAAGCGCGGATAGGCTTCATAAATGGCGTCCGTTGACCAGTTCGCCATCGTGATCGTGATGTCTGCCCCGTTGTACACAAAAGTCACGCTTTCCGCCTCATTCAGCGCGTTTTGCAGCTTGTACGTGTTGCCGGGCGTGAGCGTCGTCAGACTGGACAGGTCTACCGTGACCGTCGCGCCGCCCGACCAATTTTCGATATTGATCCAGCCCCATTTGATACCGTTCAGATCGGCGTTCAGCGCCTCAGTGACCAGTACCACGTTGTCCGTCGGGGCGTCCTCGCCGCTGTTGGCGTCTACGCTTGACCCTGCTTTCCAGGTCGCCAGCGTAAAGTAGTCCGTACCAATCCAGTTCCAGGAGGCGGGGCTGTTGATGTAGTCATTGTTATCGGCTGCGAAATCAATTTGATTCCCGGATTCCACCTTCACGGCCACATCGCCGCCGTCAATCACATTGTTCGTGAACTCAATACGGACCGAAGGATTGCCGTTCGCAGCGACATAGAAACTCGGCGTGACTCTATGGTAAATGTAGTTGCTCCGAAAATAGATTTCGATGGACGCTTTACAATAAATCTGTCCGAAGATGGCAATATTGTGCTCCGCGCCACCGTGATCGCCTGTTCCATCAAGAGCGTTGATCTTTTTCATGATCAGGCTGTAGTAGCCCTGCTCATTGATCAGCACATTCGCATAAGCCCATGCGTGCGTTATTTCTTCGAGTTCGAGCGTGTAGGATCCGCCCGCGCGCTGAATCATGCAGTTGTACTCTGCACGGATATTGTCACCCGTGAGCAACCGCGCAGACACGGTGCTCAGGCCGTGCGCGATGCACATGCGGATCATCGAAGATGCGCCGGACGTGGTAAAGTTCCACGTCGGCGTTGCGGTGGCGTTGACGTAATTCTTGCAGCCTTCAATCAGAGCATTGGCCCCGGTCAGGTTAATTTGGGTCGTTACATTGTTGTAGGCCGTGCAGTACAGCGCCTTGCTTCCCGCGCCCGCGCCCGCAAAACCAGGGCCAGCGTTGTTGTAAATGCGCGAACCGTTCACGATTAACGCGCTGGCGGCGACAGCCCCATTAATCCCGTTGGAGCCGTTGGCGTACACGTCGATGTTGGAGAGGGTCAGCGGCCCGCCGGAATTATGGATGATCCCCATGTTGCCATTATCGTGCACCGACCAACCGGATACCGAATGCCCGCCGACGGGACAGTTGACCCGCACGCCGATCCCGGCGTTGTCATGCGACGTGAGCGTGCCTGTCAGCGTCCAATGCGCCTGGATCAAGAGCGTGTCGGTTGCCGTCATCAGACAGTTGTCAACAGTGAAGTTGTTGAGCGTAAAGACTTCGGTTGTGCCGCCCAAAATGGTCGTACCGCCCACCGCAGTTTCCGTGATACGATCCCCACTGCTGGTCATGGTTGCGCCATTCGAGTTGGCGATACTCGTTTTGCACTTCCGAAAGACATTGTTGACACTGTTTAGCAGCCGGGTCGTGCCATTGGGTTGTACGCCGACACCGTATCCAGCCGTCAAATGATATTCGATGGTGCAATTTTGCACGGTTGGGGCCGTGACCGTCGCGTTACTCTTGATCGCCGTGCGCGGCGAATGGCGAATGACCATGCCATCCACTACCGCACTGTTTTCGAGATAAATCTGAATGGTCTGGCTGTCCGCGCCAGAGGTGCGATTGACCGCCTCAATAACGTTCCCCGCCGGGTCTTTATCCGCGCCCGACATATTGATATAGAGCTTGTCGCCCGCGAAATCGGCATAAAAACCTTCTGCGGCGGCGTCTAGCGTGGCGAGATCGGCCCGTGAAGTGAGTGAGGTCACGGTATCTTGGTACACCGCCTCCGTGACCGTGACCGTCGCGCCAATGGCCGACTCGTAGATATTGGTGTAGCCGCCCGTTTTGGCCCACGTCTCATACAACTCAGCGCGGGTGAGAATCGGTGTGTGGTTGTTGTAATTCCGCAGCGTGATTCCGGTCAGCACATCCAACCACTGAATCTGGCGATAGATCACGGCGCTGCCCATGACGCCGATCACCTTGCGGGTCGCGTCAGCGTTGGCGGCGGTGATGGCGGCCTGAATCGTCGCCTTCGCCGTGACGTTACTCAGACCGTCGTTGCCGTCTGCGCCGGAAACTTGATCCACGAACCACTGAATGCCGTAAGTGAGTGCAAACAGGTTAGACGCCGCGCCGAGATTCCCGGCCAGGTCTTGATAACTCTCTGCCGGAATCTGCGCGCTGAAGGTTCCGCCCGCAATCGCGGTCAGGACAAACGTATAGACGCTGGCCGAAACCACTGTCCACTCGGACAGTAAGCAGTTCACTAGCACAATATCGACATCATCGAGTCCGGTGATGTCCTCACTGGCGGTGGCCGTCACTAACACGGTATCGTACACCGTGCCACTGCTGGCGCTGGTCAAGGTGATGGTCGGCGCTTCGGAATCACTGCCGCCGACGGCGATTAACAGGGGCAAAAGATGTCTTCGCATGGTCTAACCTTTCCGCGCGCTGCGTGCGCGCCTGACTTTTTGGAGCCAGCCCGCCAGCCCGCCCACCAGGAGCACGATCAGTCCCACCAAGGGCAACGCACACCAGGTTAAGATCAATCCCTCTTGAGTGGTCATGTCTTGATCATCCAATTGACAAACACAGTCGGTTGAACCACGTTAAACGGGGTGCTGCTGCCTTTATTGGCAGTAGTCAAGGTTCCGATGGTCGTGTTGACCGCCGAACCGCCGAGTTCGTCCGTCGCGCCTGCTGCCCCGGTCTTGCGGGCCACGAGCGTCCCGTTGTTGAGTGCATGGTTATGTTGAAACATTTCGGCTTCAATTGGCGGGTGCAAGTCCTCACCCATCGTCCCGGCCATGCTATCCGCCGCCGCGTTGGTGACAACGTTCGCGCTGCTACCGCCCATGTTATCCAGACCCGCCGGAACGCGCCCGCGCAAGTCGGGCAGGTTGAAAGTGGTCGAACTATCGCCCGCGCCCCACACGGCCCCACTGCCTAGATGGACAAACAGATCGGCGTAGTGCGTGCGGCTCACCGCCTGACCGTAACAGAGCAGCCAGCCTTCGGGGACCGTCGCGCTCAGGAGTAGCTCTGTTTTTCCCACCCGCGCCTCCAACGACACGATCCGCCGCCAGTCCGTGAGATTGGCATTCACGATGGTCGCAAAGCTGTCGGCGACAGCCACTTGAGCCAGCGCCTCTTCCCATACGGTGTTTACGGTTTGGGTCAGGGCGGGCGCAACAGGGACCGCGCCGGGTGTGCCTTGCAAGACCGCCAGCGTGATCAGGCCCGTTGACCACGTAGCGCGCGCCACAATGACATCAATGCGCGGGTTTCCGCTCGTGTTGTCCGCAATTGCCACTACGCGCGTATCCGCCGTAACGACCATGCGCGCAAACTCCCGAATGACCACGTTACCCGGCGCGACGGTCACGCTTTTGGCGGCGGGGGAGCTTTCCGCGACGGTCAAGCCAGACACGACGCCCGAACGATCTCCCCATATCACGCGCTGAAATGTGACCAGATCGGCGGCAGTGGACGCCAGATCGCTTTCCAGGGTCACGATCCCGTCTTCGATGTTGTTCAAATGGGTCGCATCAACAGGCGTGCCCGGCGTTGGGGCAGTCGCAAGGTCTATCGTGGCGCTGGCGGCGATCTCCCCGGCGGTGTCATCCGTGATGACATATTTGGCGGGCGTTGCGCCTAAAACTTCGTCCGTCCATGTCGTGGGCGAATAAACCATATTCCTATCCTCTAAACCTCGCTTGCCACAGGTGGGATTGCCCGGAGGCTCCCACGCCGCAGCGCACAAAATAGCCCGCCGAACGGGGCAGGAGCGTGTACATCAGCAGGAGCGCGTTCTCCCAGGCGTTGACATCGGTGTAATCCGGGGCCGTTGCCGCCGTGCCTGCCAGATAATCGTAATCGAGCGCCACGAGTCCGGTTTCTTCCGGCAAGTGCGCCGCCGCCCGCAGGCGATCTATGTTTTCAATGAGCGTATTGATGTCGTCCACGTCGGGAAAGTCGGTGATGGTCGGCGGTGTCAGGTCTACCAGTGTGACCGTCGTGCCCAGCAGCGACAGAATAAGCGCCTGCACTTCTGTCGTGTTGCCGTCCACGCGCTCCCAGTCCGCCACGTTTAAAAACGCTTTGGCGTTGCGCGCGGCAATATCTGCCGCCGTGCGATCCGTTACGGGCGTCACCCAGGCCATTAGAGCGCTACCCCCACGATCTCTACTTGCGCGATCATCCCGCCCGCCAGATTGATGCTCATACTCTCAATCACCCCTCGAATATGTTGTCCATACAGCGCGTCAACCGTGACCACCTGCCCGACCTCCACCAACGGCGCGAACAACTTCACCGCCTGCTGATAACGCTGCTGATGGTAGTCGTACACCCGGTAAGCGACGGTTGCCACGTTGCCGCCATGCACGAGTGTCGCCTTGTCAATGCTCAGGCCGGGGCGAATGGAGCCAGCCGCCGACTCGTTGACCACCTGGTAGATCATCTGGCTATCCACATACGCCGATCCGGTCAGGGTCACGGTTCCCGGCGTGGCGACTTCGATGATCGCGTAATTCGCGCCGCTTTCGGTGATGGTTGCTCCCGCGATGTTGAGCGTATGAGCAGGTTCATCGAATAGAATTTCATGTGTGCCCGCCGCTAGTGTGCCATCAAAGAGATCAAGGCTATCGGTTCCCTCGCTGTAGTTGTGCGCCACGACTTCTACGCTGGTCACGAGCGGGCGCAGCGTGAGCGATTGCTCAATGCCCTTCTGCGCGCGGGTGATGGTCGCCATAGACGCGCCGCTTGCCATTGGCGACGGCACAATCTTCACCGCCCAGGACCGGGAACAATCTACTGACGCGCCGACGGCAAACGCGATCTGCTGTAATGCGGCGCGTAAGGTTCCCGCCGGGAGCCAGCCGATGATCGCCGTTCCGACCAGCGCCGGATCAAGCTCGTAGGGGATCGCCGCGCTGGTAAGCAGGTCTTCGAGCAGGTCTTCAAGCGCGATCCCCGGCGATTCCCATAACCCGCCGCGCGTCGTCAATTCTTCCATCAGGCCAATCAAGTCTACGCAGCGAAACGCGATCTCCGTGTCCCCGGTATTCTGCCATTCATCGAGAAAGTATTGCCCGATAAAGATCGGCGCATTGTCTACGATCTCATAGACGATCAACGGCTGGCGCTCTTTCAGCGCCTCGTAGTAGCCCGACGGATTCAGCGGGTTAAACGTCGCGTCACTGGAATATAGCGCGATCTCAAGACTGTCAGATCGCAGTTCCGCGCCTATCGGATCGGTATCCTCAACGACGTGCGCGCTTTTGATGTCCGCGCCCGTAAAGGTGATCAGGTAGCCGTAATCTATGCCCATGACGCGCAGATAACGGTAGGGGCGCGACGTGGAAAAGAACGTGATCACGATCTGCCCAAAGTTGGACACGGCCTCATCAATCGTATAATCCGCACTGTCGGGCGCATAGATGTCCTGTCGGATCAAGGCCCCGCCTAGCGTGTTCCATTGCACCATAATCGAATTGGCATAATCGCCCGTGTAGCGCGAAAAATGCAGCACCAGCCCGTCCGACGTGTGCGCCTCGGTAAAGTCAATCGTCAACACGGGCGGCGTGGCGAAATCGCCGTTTACGTCGCTTTGATCCAGGCTCATCAGCCCGACGTGTATCAGGTCCGCGTCATCCGGCATGAATTTGTAGCCGCCGTTGAGAAGCCAGAAGTCCGGCTCGTAACTGGCGTAGGGATGGCCGCTCACGTTGCCCGTCCGCAGATCGTCCAGATTGGAGAACGTCTGCAAGTCAGACGCGCTTGACGGCGTGCCGTCGGGCTTGATCGCCAGTGCGTACAGGCCAAAACTGACTTCGGTTGACGTAGTAGGCATTACGGCGTCCTTGCCGGACTCTGCGCGGTAAAGTTGACAGTCAATGACTTAAAGAAACGGCTTGCGCCCTGTATCCGGCGTAATTCGTCGCCTACATTCGAGAAATAAGCGGTAAACGTCAGGTTGCCGTCCTCGTCGGGCACGGTCACGGTATGAAATTCTTCCGGTTCAGTCAGCTTTTGCCACAGCGCGGCATATTCGGCGGTGTCCGTCGTGGTTCCCAGTTGGAGCGTATAGTTGAAATAGACGCCGATCAATTCTCTGTGAAGCACCCCGTCGCTGGTCCGTTCGGCGTACTTGTCCAAGAAGTCGGCCCGGCGGGTCAGCGAGAGCACGGGTATATCAAAAGTCGTGCCGTCAATGGTCACGCTCACCCTGTCACCGCCTTTCGGACTAACGACTTCCCGATCCGCACGTTTTCCTGGTCAATGCGCGGTTTCAGTTCGCGGATCAAGGGAGCCAGCGGCCCGGTGAAATCTATGCGAATATCGGCCTGAATCTGTCCCAACTCCTCGCGCACGATCTGGCGCAGCAGGGCTTCCGGGGCTTCGATGTTTTTGCCTGAACGCTGATCACCCAGGATCGCGGCGAACTGCGCGTTGGGGGGAATGACCGCCCCGCGCGCCAGCTTGGGGATAACGGGCGCGGTAATCGGCTCAAGATGCACGCCGAATTTGATATGCTGGCCGAGCACCTCTTCGTCTACCTGGATTGAATTGATCGCGTTAATGATGGTATTGATCCCGCTCACAATACCGTTGATCATGCTCTGGATAAAGTCGATCATGCCGTTGACCAGCCCCTTGACCAGGTTAAATATGCCGTTCCAGGTATCGCTAAATGCCTGACTGACCGTATCGAGCATCGTGTGGAAGGCCGCGTCGAGCGGGGCAATCACCGTGTCGTTAAACCAGTCTTTGGCGCTCTGCCACGCGGCTTTGATATTGTCCCAGGCGGTGGTAGCCCAAGACGTGATATTGTCCCACGCCTCGACAAACCAATCCTTGATCGGCGTAACCACGTTTTTACCAAACCAGGACGCCGCAATGCCCCATTGGACTTTGATGGCCTCCCACACTTCCCCCGCTTTGACCTTGATCTCATCCCAATGGGTGTACAGCAGGTAGAGGATGGCAATCAGGACGAGGATCGCCAGCACAGTGAGAAAGATCGGGCTGGTCAGAATGGCGACGGCAATCCCAAAGGCGGTGGTGGCCGCCGTAACCACTGTGGCGATAACCCCCCAGAACGCTACCGCCGCATTGACCGCCCACCATACCGCCGCGAACGCCGTGAGCGTGCCCACCATAATATCAAAGGCGGTTTGATGATCGTCTATCCAATCGCTCACACCCCCCAGCCGATCAGCGAGCCAGTCCAGGGTATCCAAAACTTTATCACCCGCCCAGGCCGCCAGGGGTTTCAAAAACTCTTCAAACAAGACTTTCGCCAGGGGCTTGAGCGCTTCAATGGCCGAATTGACCACTTTCAGCCCCTCTGCCAGCACGCGCAAGAAACGCGGTAGAACATCTGAGATCGTCCATGCCGCCAACGGCACGAGCACGCTTTCCCACAGCCATAGCAGTCCCTCGCCTACGTTGATCGCAAAGGGAGCCAGCGCATCCCACAGGTCAACCAGCGCGGCATTGATCCCCGGCCAGTCAATGGATTCCAGGCCGACGGCAATGGCGTCAATGAAGCGCGGCAGGCCCTCGCCCAACACCCACGCGCCGACGGGTTTGAGGAAGTGTTCGTAAAAGTCTATCGCGCCCGTCGCCACGAACGTCTTGACAGGTTGCAGAGCGGCCCATAAGTGTTTGAGGCTGGCAATCGTCGGCTCAAATAAATTCAGCAGCTTGGCTTTGAGGTTTTCGACCTTTTCCGCCAGACTGTCTACTTCTTTCCCGATAATGCTGTCTCCCAGGCCCGCGCCGATCCCCGCGCCCACGTCCGGGATACCGCCCCCTGCACCGCCGCCGCCCCCTGCACCGCCTGTGGGTGTAGTGGGCTGTTCCTGTTGGAGCACGTTCAATTCATCGAAGGCCGCCAGTGCGCCCTTTGCGGCTTTCGCCGCCGCGTCAGTGTTATCGGCCAGATCGCCCGCGCCGCCCGCCGCGTTCCCGGCGGCATCGGCTACGCCACCCATTGAGTCCGCCGCGTCTCCCGCGCCGCCCGCCACGTCGCCCAGGCTGACATCCACGCCAAACAGGAGGCTGATCACGCGCCCGATGGTGTTGAACAGCACCACGAGCCAATCAATCGCCATTTTGATGTACGGAATGATGGCGGATAGGATCGGGATAATGGCGTTTCCCACCGCCACTTTGAGGTTGTAGAAACTTGTGCCCAGCGCGGACACCATGCCCGCGTAACCGCCCGCGAGTTTGGCGGCGTCCCCGGTCTGGAAACGGGTTTCGGCCATGATCCCGTTGACTTCCGCCTGTATTTTCTGCTGCTGGTTCAGGCGATTGGCCGTCGTGCCGATGCTGCGAGCATATTCGTCCCACATCTTGGCGACGTTTTTGGTGACGCCCGCGTTATCAACGAGAATCGAATTTTCGTTTTTAAGTCCTTCTGACGCACTCTGAACCGCCTCGCCCATCGTGAGCGACGACTGCCGCCCGAAGGCCGACGCATCCTTGAGCGCGATCATGGTCTGCTCGATTTGGTCCGTCGAATACCCGCGCAGCGCCAGATTCTTGTAGGCCGTGATCGCATTGGTCGCTGGAACTAAACCGTCGCTGATGAACTCATTGATGAACTTCTGCGCCTCAGCAAACGATTTGCCCGTGCCCGTCGTGACCGATTGCAGCCCGGTCATAGCTGAAGCCAGATCGGACGCGGCAGAGACGGCAGACTTACCGAACATGACGATCCCCGCCACGCCCAACGCCAGCCCGACAGCCGCCGCCAGCCCTTTGACGCTCGACATCATGCTTTTAATGCCGTTGTTGAAGTTTTTTGTATCTATCCGCGAATCTATTCTAATGCTGCCATCATAGCCGATTGCCATTAGCATTCCCCCCTATTCGCGGTATAATAAAGGGAAACAAAGCACCCCGCGCTGTTAGTAGCAGCCGGGGCATGGCAAATCAAACGGGAGGTTTGAAATGCACTACGATTATACCCCGAAAGACGTAGAACGCTTCTGGTCAAAAGTTGACAAATCCGGCGGGCCTGACGCCTGTTGGAATTGGACGGCATACAAGGGAAGAAAAGGTTACGGGCGAATCGGATGGGGCGGGCCTGGATTACCGAAACTCTCTCACCGAGTAGCCTATGAGATAGCTTTCGGAGAATTTCCAGAAGAACAGCAGGTTCTACATCGCTGCGATAATCCGTCTTGCGTGAATCCGTCCCATTTGTTTTTGGGCACGAATCGAGACAATGTGAATGATCGGCAGCGAAAAGGCAGGAACAATCCCCAACGCGGCGAGCGGAATGGGAATCACAAATTAACAGATATGCAGGTAGATGAAATCCGCCAACGCTACTCAAATGGCGAGACACGCTTTGAGTTAGCGAAAGTGTTTGGTGTTCACCATACGCAAATCTGGAATATTGTGAAACGCAGACAGCGCGTCTGATTTTTCCCATTTACTTTTTGCTCTTCCGTTCCTTGAGATACCGGGCGTAAATGCCCTGACTGACCAGCAGGTCTTTGTAAAACGCCAGTTCGTCAGCCGTCATGTTCTGGACATGCTCGCGCACGCCCTTTTGCGCCAGCAGTTCGGCCATGATCGCCGGGTCAGGCTTTGCCATGCTGCCCCTCTTTGATCAGGCGCATAAATTCCGCCTCCTGCTCCCGTTCATCGGCGGACAACGGCTCCTCAATATCGAGTACGTCGTGCATCTCCTCGTACATGCGCCGTTCCTCTTTGGTCGCTTTGCCCGTTTTGACGCGCTTGCGCAGCGACACTAAACTGCAAAACGTGGTGTCGCTGCCCAGGTCCATAAACAGCGCCAGAAACTTCCACCAGTGCAGATATTCGATACTTTCTAGATCGATCCCGTGCGTCTGCCGGAAAGCCGCGAAGATGTAATTCGCGTCTTGTCGGAAACTGTACAGCCGGAGCGCCGGACCGTCGTCTTCCGTGTGCTCTTCCCCTCCATTCAGAAAGCGGAGTGCCTGTTCAAAAGCGCCCGCCGCATTGTCGGGCGGTTTTGGGTAAAGATTGGCGAGTAAGATCGCCTGCTGCTCGACGGGCGCGAGTTCCGGGTCTTCGAACGCCAGAATCACCCGCAGACAGGCCCGGAAGTCGGTGTGGATCGGCACGTTCTGGCCGTCAATCTCAACCGCCGTCGGCAGAGGCTCAAACAGGATATTGATCATGTCATGACCCGGCGCGGCTTCCCTTTACCGGCGCGTTTTTTCGGGAGGTACTTGCCGACCTTCGCTTGCCGGGCCTGCTGAACAAACGGCGTAATGCCCTCAAAGAACTGCTGGATCATGTCTAACCCCAGCGTGCCATCGAAGGCTTTTTGGGACGTGCCCGCGCCAAACAAGCGATCAATCTGCCCATACACGTACTCGCAGATGTCACGCATGAAGGCGATCCGGTCCGCCATATTGACAGGCAGGCCGATAGTGTCTACCGCCGTCACCTGGTCAATGACCTCGGCGCGCTTTTCGTACTCCGCCAGTTTGATCTCAAAGTCGCGCGTCAGGTCATAGTAGCGCTCGGCAAATTGAATATCCGAGGGATTGAAGACAATTACCCGGTCAGGATCATCGTTGACGGCGATGCGCTTGATACCGGAATCAATCTTGATACTGTCCATTACGCCGCCGCCCTGGTGATGTCAATCATATAAACAACGTTTTCAGTGCCCACCGTGACATCAATGGAGAGGTGATTCACGCCAACAGCTAGTGAGGCCGTCGCGCCTTGCAACACTTCCGCCGCCTCGTCGTACTGCACGATGGTTGCGCCTGAAAGCGTGCTGTCCATCTGAGCCGTCGTTACGCCGTTCGCCACACTCCCGGCATACCACAACCAGGATTTGTCGGTAGCGAACAACGGTGTCAGGGTCACAGAGCCGATGACCATCGTCGTCAGAATAGTGTCGATAGCCAGCGCGACAAATTCCGATCCGGTTGGGCTAAAGCCACCCTTCACCGGATCGCCTACGTAATTGATCGTGTACCCGATTTTGGCCGACGTGTTGCCCGGCCCGCCAAACTTATCCACCTGCACGCTGACGGCGACCTTTTCAGCAGCGTAGTATCCGAGGGCGGGCGTCTCAAACAGCCATACATTGACAATTTCGGTTTCTGCGTCCTCCAGTACATCGCGGCCCTGCCGGGTGGCATCAATCCAGTCAAAGACAGCATCACCCGCTATCGCCGTCGCCTCAATTGCCATCGTCGGCGCGTAGGACTCGACGCTGATGGTCGCGTTGTCATCCGCGATGTACGTCTCTTCAGACGTTTTGGGATTCATCGCTACTTCAGCCTCCGGGATACCCGCGCTGATCAGCGACCAAACGGGCGTGCCAACCGTGCCCGTGTTGAGAAAACTCTTGAACTGGCTGCGCTTGATTTTAGCCATTACGTGAACGCTTTCGTGCCCGTGTTGAACGTGCCCGTTACCGGATCGCCCTGGTAGTTAATGGTGACTTTCAGCTTGACCGCTTGACCGCCGGGGCCGCCAAAAGCGTCCACCTGAATACTCACGGCCTGCTGCTCTGCCGGGGCCGCGCTCGGACCGCCCGACTCGTAATTCCACACGTTGACGATGGTCGTTTCGGCGTCCCCCAACACGGCCCGGTTTTTACGCAGACCGTCCAGGAACTCAAACACTTCGTCGCCATTATGCGCCGTGATTTCGAGCGGCATGGTGGGCGCGTATGATTCGACACTGATCCGGGCATTATCTTCGTGGATGTACGTCTCTTCAGACGTTTTCGGATTCATGCTGACTTCACCCTCAATGACCCCTACTCCCAACAGGTAATAGGTTCCATCGCCTACAGTGTCAATGTAGGTCAAAAACTCACTGCGTTTAATCTTTGCCATCGTTTCCTCCTATGGCACTTGGTCATAGATAAGGCGGCAGGTAATGAGGTAAATTCCCGTTCCACTGTCGCCCTGCTGTTCAAGATAGCCCCAGTTAACCGCCTCTATCGTGTCGGCGGTTTTGCCCGTCGCCAGCGTGGGCAGCGTTCCGGCGAGCGTTTGGCTTTCGAGCCAATCCGCCAGCGCCTCGGCAAATTCCGCGTTCGCCAGCCGTTCGGCTTCGTCCATCGTGGACTCGGCGAATTGGAACGCGAACGGAAATTCCCGTAATGAACTGCCGTCCAGATACTCTTCGAGCTTGCGCGCGCCCGGCAGAGGCACAATGGCATAGGCCGTCGGCGCGGCGTTCAGGTGGTTGACCCAGAGGGGGCTACCAGATGCCAACTCCGCGTAGGTCTTTAGATATGTCTGCACCGCGCTTATGATGCTCACGATCCGCCCCCCGCCAGACGGCGCGCGCCGTCCAGAATGACCTTTTTGTAGAGCGCTTTCATCCGCTCGAACCAAAATCCACCGCGCAACGGCCCGGTTTCGCTGCCCGCCTTGCGAGGGCTGTAGTATTGCGCGCGGGCGTAGGGGGCGATCCATTTCACTTCGCCACTGCCCACGTCGGTCCCTAATGACCCGGACTTAATCAGCATCCCGGTTTGCAGGGGCGTGAATGGCTCGGAAAGCCTTAAAATTTCCGAGTCTACAAAACGCTGCGCGCGGGTGTAGTTGCCGTTCCATTTGGGCGCAAAGTTCGTGTCCCAGGTCAGTTGGGCTTTGCCGCCCTTGCCCACGAACACCTGACCGCGCGGAGTCTTGATCGGATCGGGCATGGTTATTTGGCCCCCAATTGCCAGTGTTGCAAGGCGGGCGATCCACTGTCCATCGTGTCAACGGACGTAATCACCAGCACGTCATCATATTTGGCCTTGAGCGCCGTCAGGGTGAATGACGGCCCGATGGTATCTGTCACCGTGCCGCGCACGATAACATCCCCGACTTGCAGCGTCCATTTGCCCGTTTTGGACACGAGCGCCTGCCACGCTTTGGGAGCAAGGTAATCGTCACCGCGCGCCAGGGGGATATACACCGCCACGCTATCGGCGGCCAGATTGCCGCCGGACGCCAGCACATTCGCCGCTTTCCGGTTTTCCCACGCGACATCGGCGATCACCGTGCGCTGGTAGGTTTCCGCCCCGGCTACAAGGTAACGGTTAAATAATGTGAGGTCAGAATTTGTGCGCATCTACACCTTTTGGCCTTTTGAACGTCGCCGTTCCCATGCTTCGCGCATTTTCTGTTTAGTTTCTTCCGAGTGAACAAATCCAGTTACAGAGGCGCTTATCTTTTGACGGTATTCATCAGAAGACCATCGTTCTTTTGTTTTTGCACCGATCTTGGCTTTGTGCTCTTCGGAAAACTCCACGCCTTTATGGGCCTTACTCATCTTCCTGCGTGATTCCTCAGAAGGAATAATGCCCCTGACCGCTTCGGCGTGTTTCCTGATTTCTTCCTCGGACTTCTTCCTTCCCTTATTGCCCGCGCTTATCTTTCGGCGAGATTCTTCTGAATGCCTTTTACCTTGTGACGCCTTCGACATCTTTGCCTTTACTTCGGCAGACCACACCCTGCCCAGATTAGGGGCGTATGCATTAAACGTGATGTTATAGTCAGTCCTCATCCCGTTCAGACACGCCTGTTCGTAAAACAACGTCATGTCTCGATCACAATACAGGAGCGCGCGAAAAGCAAAGACTTCGCCGCCATACTTATTCCAGGCACTTTGCAGATGAGGATTGTCATGCGTCTGATTGTTCAGGTTTCTTTTGTGAAGCCTGAAACGATCTGGAATATTCACACTGCTGCCAATATAACGATGATTATTGACAGTGTTGCGAATTTCATAGACGCCGCATTTATTCGTCCTCATCTAACACGCTCCCGTACTCGTCATCCGCAAACCCTCGGAACATCAACCCGGTTGAACCAAGATAGAGTTTGGCGGCGTTGGACTGGCGCTGCTCCAATGAGCGAACCGAACCTTGAACATACGTCACCGAATGCCGCCCGACGGTTTCGCTCTGGATAACCCCGCTGCCTGACTCGCCCGACTGCGTTTGCAGTTCCTCGGCGACGGCGCAGGTTGCCATTTTGATCGCGTCTATCGTGTCGGTTTCCGTCGCGGCGGTCACGATGGGCAAGGCGCGGTTAAACGTCAGTTGATCGATCGCCGCGCTGGCGCGCAAGGCCAGCGCCGCAAAACTAGCCGAGGCGATGGCCGTGCCGAGATAGGTCCCGGTGTAGTAGGTATTGTCAACATAGCTGGTAGTCATCGCCTCGTGCCTTTCGTTTTAGACTACGGCGCAGCAGGAACGTCCAGACTCAGGCCGTCGGGAGCCGTCGTTACTTTCACAGCAACGGCGTTCTGATACCAGAGATCGCCCGTTGCGGCCACGTAATCCGAGGTGTCGTAAACCCCGCCCAGGATATTGTTCGCCACAACGTTGCCCGCGCCACCCGTCAGATCGACGTAGATTCCGGTGGACTTAACGGTTCCGAACACGTTGCCCATGATGGTCGAGCCGTTCAGGGGGCTGTCAAGGTGCTGAAGGTTGCCCTCCGTCGAACTGTCCATCTGAAAACGATTGTTCAGGATCACCCAACGGCGCGGCGCGGCAACGGAGGAACTGGTATTGATGATCGCGCAGCCGTTGGTCGCGTCAATCGTTTCAAAATCGTTGTCCTCGATCCGCATGTTCCACACGCCGCCGTCATCCTGAATGCCGTACTTGCCATTACGGAAGTCGCAGCCGATGACGCTGGCGTGTGAGGCATCGTATTCATTGACGCCCGACAGCGCGTTACGCACGAACTTGAGCGCAGCGGCGTCTACCGGGCAGTCAAACAGGATGTTCTGAAACTTCCAACCCCGCCCGCGCACTTCCAGGAGCGGCGTCGCCTCTGTCGGGGAGGCAGGCGGACGCCAGCAGGCCGCGCCGCCGTCATACCCGGCTGCCGGGAGATCGGGGTGATGCTTGGAGCCACACCCGATGATCGTCACGTCAAACACGAGATTTGAGCCGATCAATTCCTCGCGCACATCCCCGCGAAAGTAGATCGTGCCGCCCGTCTCTACAGCGGTCAGCGCGTCCTCCATCGTATCGAGCGCGTTGGCCCAACCGCCGTAGCCGTTACCGGGCGAGGCGATAAAGGTATCCACGAACAACGGCGCGACGGGGTGCTGGTAAGCGACCTCGGCAAAGTTATCGTTCAGGTCTTTGATCAGGCCGTTCGGTCCAATCGTCTTCATTTGCCACCGCCTTTGGTCGCTTTCGGAGTACCTACGGACGTATTCACCGCTTCAATCGCGGTAGCGTTCTGTTGTTCCGGTGTGGGTTCCGCTTCCGCTTCAATCGCGGGCGGCGGTTCCACTTTGGCCGCCTTTTCGACGGGCTTGTAGCCCAGCGTTTTCATCCGCGCGATGTCTGCCGGGTTTTCGTGCTCCACCCGGATTCCGTCTTTTTCGAGCCACATAACAGCCTCCTAGCTGGCCTTGATGTGCGAGTACACGCCGTCCACTTTGTTCTCGTACACAAAAGCGTCGTGATACAGGCGATATTGCCACAGGTGGCCGTCGGACAGTTGATTTAGTTCAGGCGAAAAATACTTCACCTGATTCAGTTTGACAGGTTGCAGGACCGCCGTCGGGTGAATCATCAGGAAATTGATGTCCCGCCCGGTGCTGCCCGTTTTGGCAAACCCGCCCGCGCTGCCCGACGATCCCGCGTTGAGCGTGATCCCCTTGTAGAAGCGGGTCTGCGGAACCATGAAAACAGGCATTTTGTTGTAGTTTGTCACCATTTGCACGATCCCGGTTTCGTTGGAATACGTGCGGGTCACAGCTTGGTTGAGGAAGGTCTGCACCGTGTCGGACACGTACAGAATACGCCCGTCTTCGGGAACCTGATCGGCGTTCATCTGGCCTGTCGCCACGTCAATCGCGGCCAGCACGGTATTGCTGGCGAGCGTTGTCGGTGATGCCACTTCGGACACGCCCGACCAGGACGCATACTTGGAGAGGCGGTAGGCGTCCAGTTCGGGCGCGACGTACATCCGCACCCATTCACGGATCAGGCTGCCCAACACCAGCCCCAACATCTCTTCGTTGTCCATACGATCCAGCGTGAAGGCGCGTCCGCGTTCCGTCGCCAGCGTCAGGGTTTCCCATGTCGCCACCAAATCGCCCGCCGGGTAGCCCGTCGTGCGGCTGTAGTTGCCCAGCCCCACCATATCGAGCTTCATGACTTTGACCTCATTGGCCCCCAGGAACTCCGGGGCTTGGGTCAGCGCGTCGAGGCGCGCGGTTTTGCTTTCAGCTTTGTAAGCCAGGTCCATCAGCGCTAAAAAGCGTGATACCAGATTTACCGTGTTTGCCATCGTTCAATCCTTATGATTTTGGTTCGGTCAGACCCGCGCCTTTGAGCATGTTTGTCCAGAGCGGATCACCGATGATGGTCGAATTATTGGCCCCGGCCACGATGGTCGGGGCAGGTTTATCGGCTTCAAACAGGAATTCATGGGAGGTCCTGATCGCTTTTAACTGGTCTTCCAGTCCGATGATCGCGCCCTCACTGGACAACTTGAGATCGCCCAATTTGAGGTGCGCGCGCACAGATACCGGGTCTTTGGCTTTCACCCCGGTCAGCGCCGCGTCCAGTGCGTGATCAAACTTCAACTGGTTAACCTGGGCGGCGGCGTCTTGCTCTGCCTTTTCCGCTTTCGCTTTCCAGTCATCGGCGGCGGCCTTGATCCCGTCTACGTCGAGCTTCTTAAAGCCTTCGATGGCGGTGTTGGCCTCGGCTAACTGCGCTTTGGCCGCGTCCGCGTCGGCTTTCGCCGTCTCCGTAGCGGTCTTGTGCTTCTCAAGGTCTTTGCCGTGCAGCGCCATGATCTGATCAATCAAATCATCGGCTACGCCCAGTGTTTTCAAGTCTTCCCGTTTCATCCTGTTCCCTCTTCTCTGCGGTTTGCGTCTACGCTTTTAACGTGGTGGCTTCACGAGACGCCCGGCCTTTGTACGCTGGCCGATGGCAATGGTTTATGCGAAAACTTGCTCGCGGAATCGTTGACGTTGTAATTTTGTTTGAGCAATAAAACGTTTCATTTCAGTTTTCCACGCCTTGACTTTGGCGCTCTCACGCTCTGTGCTCAAACCTGCTGCGATCAAGGCGTTTTCGCGCCGCGTCCATTGACGTATCTGGCGCTCAATTGCGCGCTGTTTCTGCGTGGCGTCGTAAAAACTCATTTCTTGACCGTTATAAGTAACTTTTTTATCTGCGTAATTCTCTAATTCGGCCTGTTTGTAATGTTCTGCCGAAATGCCCTCGAAAAAAGGGAACCACGAATGACGGCAGCCCCAACCCATCAGCCCCGGCCCCGTGCCGTAGCCTGTGCTGGTCACGAAATCGGGATATTTCGCGTGCGTTCCCGAACGGCTGAAGATTTCGCCCTGCCATACCTGGTGTGTAGGCCGCGCGCCGATGTGGGCTGACACTTGCACGAGGTCTGCGCCTAAGTCATCCGCCCGGCGCTCTTGCAGCTTGCCGACGGTCTGCGATACACCCGTGAGCACCGTCCGGCGCAGGGCTACGTCAAGGTGATCGCTGTGTCCGCTGGCGTAATTGATAACCGATAGTCCGCTGTCGGCCAGTTTCATGACGCCCTGCCGCAGCGCATCTTGATACGAAAAAGTGCCCGTAGAAATCTGTAAATAAGCAAAGTCCGCCGCGTCTATAAAAGCGGTCTGCGCCTGAATCGCTCTCGTCATCGTCAGGTTCCGCATGATCCCTTGCGTTTTCGCCAGCCCCGCCGCCAGCGTCTGCGCCATTGCGGGGGACAGGTTCAGGGGGAGCGGATTCAGCCCGGCGGCGCGATAGATCGCATCGTCAAATCGCATAGCCTTAACCCCGGCCTCCTGAAAAATAGCGCGCAATTCCTTTTCGCTTTTCCCGGTCACTTGTGCCAGCTTTTCAAGCACCGAGTCGTACAGCGCGCCGGATTCGGTGAGACGTTGCATTTGCCATGCCGCCGCGTCAAGCTCTTTCGCAGTCATTTTTTTGAGACGGCGTGCCATGTCGGTGATTACGCTGTCCTCCAACTGATAAAAGAGGTCCAGGATCGGATCGGCCAACACGTCCAGGAAATCAGGAGGTAGCATGACGCTTCTCTTCCCAGTATTTCTTTCGGGCCGCGCTCATCTTGCGCTTTGTTTCTTCGCTGTGTGGTTTGCGCTTCTGTCCTCTCTGCCGCTCAGAAATAGCCCGCTTTTGCTCATCGGTTAATTTGCGCCCAACGCCTCGACCCGGCCTGCCCTTGCAAGATTCCGAGTACCGCGCGCGCGCCTCATCGGACCATTTTTTCCCGGTTTTGTTTTTTGACATTAGACGCTTTGTATCTTCGGTATGTCTGTAGCCCAATGAGTATTGATTTCCTTGATTGGCAAGGCTAATTTTAGACCTGGTTTCCTCAGTCATTTCAACTTTTCCGGCTATGCTACTGCTGTTGTATTCTGGCATTAGCCCGTCCAGGCAAAGTTGCTCAAAGAAAAGTGTCGTGTCTGGGTCGCAATACAAAAGCGGTTTAAATTCAAAATTCTCTTCACCGTAAAGATTCCAAGCGTTTTGCAGATGAGAATTTTTGTGCCGATGCCCACGCAAATCACATTTGTGCTCACGCCAGCGTTTTTCAAGATCAATACTGCTGCCAATGTACTTTTTGCCGTTGGACGTGTTGACAATTTTGTATACACCGATTGACATTAAGCACCGCTCTCGGAACCGAAAAAGTCCGCAGGCTGTTCGGCTTGCTTCATTTCAACCCACTTTTTGGCCTCGTTCTCTGGCAGGCCGTAGTTTCGCATCAAAAAGATAACCAGCGGCATGGCCCCCATGCCTACCGCCCGCGCGTCCTGCGTAAAGCGCGCCTCGCTGTCCACGATCAGGCTATCATCAAAATCATACGCGACCTGGTACGTGCCCGCCGGAGCCAGCGCGTTCAACGTCGCCCATACGTCCATCGCGTACAGCAGGTCATTCAGCGCGGTTTCGAGCGCCTTTTGTGTGTCGGTGATGGTCGCCTGAGATCGCTGCTTGCTGGCGGCGATCTCCGTCGCGGTTTTGGCGACAATCTGCGGATCGCACAGCGTCCCAAACGCCAGCCCGCACAGAAATTCGATGCGCTCCAACATCGTCTGAAGTGCGGCCCACTGCTCGACCTGGCGCAGCGTGGGCGTCCAGTCCTCAAACAGCGTTTCGTCGGCGATACTGCCGCCCGCGTTCAGCGTGCGATACAGGCGTTTGTCAGGCAGGATCGGCTTACCGTTGGCGTCCTTGCCGAACGCCAGTTCATCCACGTACAACGCCCGCTCGCCGCTTTCAAACTCCCACAGGTAACGCGACCACTGGCGATCCGCCTGTTCAATCGGCCCGACGGCGCGGCTGTAGCAGGAGACGCCCAACGGCGAAGACGGGTCAACATTATTCGCCAGCGGAAAGCGGAAATAAGCGAAGAGCGGCTTTTCAATGCCCAGGATAGTCGCTTCCGGTTGCAGATTGGCCCACGCCTCTACCGCGCCCAATTCGACGGGCTGCCCCAGGTCGTTTGGCCCGTTCCCGCGAAAGGCCCGGTTACGAATCACGCAGCCGTCCGGCGTCATCTGGTGCAGTTCCAGGCGCGTGTAGGTGTACGATCCGACCTGACGTTGATCAGCAAAGATACAGGCCGTGATGTGCCCGTTGGCGTCAAACGTGACCGGGTAAAATTGATCGGCCTGCACAAAATCCACGAGGATCGCGCCGTTACTCGGATAGGGCTTGAGCATCAGCCCGCCTTTGGCCGCGCCCACTTCCACCTTTGCGCGCAACCGGGTCAACACGGGCTGAAGCTGGGCCGCCAGATAATCGGCGCGCGGACCGCCCGACAAATTAACCGCCATTTCAATTGTCACGGCGCGGGCGATCTCGCTGGCAATCGCGGCGGAGAGGTTCAGGCTGTGGATGTTCGTGCCTAACCACGTCGCTTTGTTTTCGTACATCAGCGACCACGTTTGCAGCGCGTCTACCATGCCCGAAGACAACGCCACGTCAACCCGCAGGTGATCTTTAATGGCAGCAGGGCCGATCATGCGCCGGATAGCCTCCCGAATCCACGTAACCAGTCGCGTAAACACACTGGGTTAGGGTTCCTGAAAGTAAATGAGATGCGCGACGGCGGGCGATTCGCCGAACACGGCCAGACTGGCCAGATTCGCCAGTTTGATGATGAAATTGTGCAGGTTCTCCGGCACATAGCCGCCGCTCGTAGCACTGGCAGCCGCGTTGATGGTAAACCGCACGTCGCCCCCTTCAGCGGCGATCATCACAAAGTTGGTTCCACTGGGCAGCGTGGCGGCCTGAGACGCGCCATTCATCGTGATACTCTGTTCGCCCTTGTACGTCAGGCCCGTGTATGAACTGATCTCGACGTTGCCGATCACATTCGTGCCCGCCGGGAGCGCCTCGATCATGGTCACTTCATGCGCCAGCCGTCCTTCGCCTACGTCTTTCATTGTCTACTCCTGTTCTGTATCGGCGTATCGCCAGATAAAACCGCCTGCTGTGGGTCGTTTCCCCTTACAACATCTCACAATGGACTGATTATTGACGCCAGTTGCGCGTTGAGCATCCATGATGCTTTCATAAATATTTAACACTGTGCCGTCTCTGGAAAGTTGCAAAACGGCCTTGTCTGACCAGCCGCGATATTTTCCTGTAGTAGCCGCACTCATTTTCCGCTTGGTTACTTCGCTGATGATCGTGCCCTTGTGCGTATCGCTTAACTTTTGGCGCGTCTCCTCAGACGGGCGAATCCCAATGTGGCTTCTGGCTATCTTCTGCTTAGTTTCTTCTGTTCGCTTCTGTCCCAGGTGATTTAAAACCGAATTGGACAGAACGTTATACTCAGGCTTGCATCGATCAATAAAGCCTTGCTCTATCCCAACAAGGGCGTTCAAATCTTGTACTTCCATTAAAACAACGAATGAAAAGACCGATTCCCCGTATTTATTCCATGCGTTCTGCAAATGCCGGGAATGATGTTTATTTTTCTTGAGTTCGTTGATATGGCGTTTCCATCGGTACGGCATATTGACAGCGGACCCAATATACTGATGTCCGTTGGTGGTGTTTACAATAGCGTAGATACCAGAAAGGGGGGCAGACATAACAAAGCGCTCCTGTCGTATATGCTGCCATTGCTGAGATGAACAGCGGGACGCGAGTCCACACGACAAGAGCGTTTTGGGCACAATCTGGTTATGCAGAAAGGCAGCGTTTGAAATACAAAACGCCCCGTATCTGTTCATCTCAGCGCCCACAGTATACCTCATTCTCCCCTACGCCGCCACTGAAGATTCGTCGCATAACGAATTGCAGAAATGGCATGATCGTTTCGGTCAGGAAAAGCGCTTATGATTTCGTCATCTTTGGTGCGCTCGTATTCATACGATAGAAACTCCTCAGCCGAGTATGGCGCGCGCTCATTATCTATGACTATGGATTTCTGACTTTGGAGCCATTTTATAGAATACAAAACGCTCGTCGGGCCTTTCTCTGCCCCGCGCGCCATTGCGCCATAGGCTCTCAGATCGGCCACGCTTTTGGGTTCGGCGGAGTCGCAGATTAGTAGGTCCTCCGGTTTTAGACCGTATTCCACAAGCGCGTCCCACAACAATTGGTTGCTGGTTTTCCAACGGCGTACCTCTCCAAAGACATAGAGGGTCAGGCGCGCTTTGTCGTAATGCACCCGGCTGTAATGTGCAGGATCGGGATAAAACCCAAAGTCCAGCCCGTGCATAACATGATCAAATTGAGCAATCTCTTCGTCGGTGATTTTGCGAACTGTGACGTTCTCGAAAACCATGCCGCCCGCCGAATTTGCATTGCCCATGTATTCATGGTCGTAAGCGTCAGGGTTTACATTTTTTAGGTGTTCGGCCTCATCTAAGAAAACTCTCCCTAGCCACTCTGTAGGCACTTCAAGGTAGGTAGAGAAATGCTGATATTGAGACAGCTTAGGTATCTTAATGTACCTATTGACCCAACTATTTTGGGTGCGGGGCGGATTGAACGACTTGAAAATAAAGGCGTCATCCGTGCCCCGAATGACCGACTGTTCAATCTTGCGAACCGATTCAGGTCCGGTAAACTGGTCTAACTCTTCCATCCAGAGAATAGAAATTGCCCCAAAAGACGGCTTTATTGATTTCAGCTTTCCAGGATCGTCAGCGCCACGAAAAAAGATTTTTTGCCCAGTGGGTTTGTATTCTATTTCGAGAGGTGACGTAGTGCTCTTAAATTGATCCGTTAGTCCCAGTTCGCCGATAGCCCAAATAAATTGGTTATACACGCTATCTCGTAAAGTATTTGCCACCTGCCGAACCGCCAGCGCGTGCATGTCTCGATTGTTGACCAACAGATACAATGTCACCAGACTCACAAAGCTCGATTTCGTGCTGCCGCGCCCGCCGAAAAACAGGTATTCAGTATGGCGTCTGTTTTTAATATCCCGATACACGTCCAGAAATGATTTCGCTACGGAACTGGCGGGAAGATCATAGGTATCCCCGCCCCCCATGCCGCCACGCCGATCCGTGAGTTCTACGCGCTCCTGGAACAGCCCCAGATGTTTACCCAGATGAACCAGGGCGTTTTGCTTGTTGTAGAGTTCAATCTCAAACCCATTACGCGGTGTGTCAGAAATCTTCTGAATCAAGCGTGAATACTGCGGGTCTATCAGTCTGTCAACATCAATCGCCACATGGCGAACCAAATAACTCACGCGCTTGACGGGCTTTTCAGGATCGGTATTATCCTCAACTTCTACGGCGTCCAGAATGTCAGAGGTAGGCAGAGGATAAAATGTCCATTCTTCTACCACCTTGTAAAACAAGCCAATGTTGGAGCGGGCGTGTTCGGCTAACTCCGATAGAACTTCATCCGCCTGCATGTGCTTCTCTTTGATCCGCGCTTTGATCTGAGCCGCAACACCAACATTCACCAACAGGCGCGGACCTTGCGTGTTCGGATCGGCATAATCGGCGCGCCGGGCCGCCTCAGTCGCATTCCAGCAGGTCAGGTATTCTTCGATAAATACGCGCTGTTTGTTGGTGAGAGTCATAAACCCCACTGCTGCCCAAAAACACAAACGGCACGCCGCTCTCACGCCATGCCGTGAACCGTCTGCCGCGCAAGGGCGGCGATGATCCCCGGTGATCAATCCGAGGATGAGGCTATGCTTTGTCCTGACGCGCAGCAGGCGATAGCGACCTGGTGCGGCGCGCTTAGGCGGCTGTTCGGCCCGCCATGCCGGAATAAGACCGTGCGGGACACTTTCAGGCGGCCCCGCTTACCTGTTGTGGCCGCGCGCCAGAGGGGAAATCCTGCGACGGCCTTGCGTGTGCTGTGGCGCGGGATGATGGGACCGGGTGTCCGACGATTCGGAAAACGAAAACCCGCGCCTACACTCCTTAAAGAGTAGCACGGGTTTTGTCAAGAATATCCTGTTATTTCCTGTTTTATCGCGCCGCCTCTGGCACGCCACGATAGACATGTTTACGCACGCCACGCGGAATCCGCTCCACGTAGCCCGCCCGCGCCAGTTCGCACAAGGCAAAATGCGCCCGACTGCGAGAGTAGCCTGTCATGTCGGCGATCACCTGCACCGATACGATTTGCCCGCGCAGAAACGACGGCGGAGCCTGGTGCAGAATGTGCCGCGCTGCTGGGGACAACTGATACACCGGAATGAGATCGTCGGTATGGAAGACCGCCTTGCATTTTGGACATTGCACAACAGGCATAAACCCCTCGCTCCTCACGTTTCCCTCATTATAGCACGATCATCGGGCGGCGTTTTCAGGCGCGTCACCTTTACTGTTTTCCCCTACCATAGTTATTCACGCTGCTCACCAGGAGCCGCGCGGCGTCTTGCGCCATTTCGTCCGTCCAGACTTCCGGCAATGTCTCCGGCCTGACCACTTGCGGCGCAGCACGAGCCGGGCGCGGGCGATCCATGTTCAGCCCGCCGCTAGTCGTCGGACCGGGTTCGTTTTCGTCCCTGGAAATCACGCCAAACGCGGGCGGACTTTCGCGCCCCCGACTCGCCGGGAGCATCGTAGGGTTTACGGGCGTCACGGCTCCCGCGATCTTATCGCCTAATGTTTCCAGAGCGTGCGCCTGACGATCTAGCGCTTGGGCAAAGTCACGCGCCGTCTGTGCCTGATGATCAATCTGACGTTCTTGGAGTTGCATCAGGCGGTCTACGATGTCGGCGGGTTGTTCCGACTTCCCACGTTCAGGCACACCAATCATCTTGTGCAACAATTGGAGTTCGGAAGGCAGATCGTCAAATCGCGCACCCGCTAGGAGATACATGGCTAAACGAATAACGTCTGCCTGCTGTCCATGCTGAAACGTCTTGAGCCATTCTTGGAGCGGCTCGTCGCCCGCCCGCCAACGGCTTTTGAATTGCACGCCATCAATAGACATGTTCCCCTCAGTTTCACTTGGTACTTTTCGGGACTAAAGAGATTTTGCCGTGCCTGTCTCCACGATCTGCCGCGCCAGCTTGCGCAACTCCAAAAACGCCCGACACACTCTTTGTCGTGCATCTCGTTCAGGTCGTAGGACAGGATCGCCGCCAGCAGCCCCCGCAGCGTCAGGAGGTCGCGCTGAAGCTGGGAAACCAGCACCAGCAGATAACGAAGGTCCGCGTCATTTTGCATCAGCATGGCCGACACAGAAGGCGGAACGTCGGGCATATAAGCAGTTCTGACGCGCTCCCTGATCTTCTCAAGTTCGTCGTCCATAGTTCCCCTCTCCTAAAATGGTAAATCGTCAGTGTCAGGCGGATAGTCATCCACCACGCGAAACACCCCGAACCGCCGCCGGATCGCCGTCTTCATCCGGTCCCAGGCGATTTCGAGCGCCGTTGGCTCTGGCATATCAGGCATGTCGAGCCAGTCATACGGGGCGAACCCCCCAGTCACGTACACCGAGCCACCGTAGCCGCCCTCCTCAAAATCAGCGTCGCAGTCGTGGCACAGGTAGTGATCCGCTACGCCGTCGCCGTACATCCCCGCGCCGTCGGTAACGCCGAAATACTCCGTGTTGTTGCTGTCACAGTAGGGACAGGTCATGTCTTTTCTTTCTCCTCACTCATCACACACACGAAATGGTACACGACGATCCGCCCGTCCTCGACGGTGCAATACGTCGAGTCGGCGGCGGTCACGGGATGGCCGCAGATTGGGCATACCGGGCGGCTCACTTCGCAAACACCAATATGTCTTCAACATCCACAATCGGCAACCCTTGCTCCCGTCGGCGGCGCTGCCACAGGGACGGATTAACAATGGCTCGCGCATGGTGGGCTTCGAGAGCCAGCCCCAGCGCACGCACTTCGACGACGGTTTGATCAACGATGTTGATCAGCTTGCCGCGCCGATAGTGGTTTTTCAGGATAACAATCATCCGCCCGCCGGAGGGCGTGAGTTCCGCCAGCCGTGCGTAGATCGTCCGCATATCCGCCCAATAGTTGCGCCCTGACTTATTGCCCGTATTAGACTTCCCGCCCACATAATGAAAATTGATGCAGAAAGATGCCTGGTTGGGCATATCAATATAGCGCTTCCAACGTCGCCCCAGCTTGCCGTTATAGAGCGCGGCTATACGCTGCGGATTAGACACGCCGCCCCCGGACTGAAATCCATACGGCGGGCTGAAAATAATGTGCTCAAACGCAGGGCAGATCAGCGTTTTTGCGTCGGCCTGATCAATGTCAATCAGCCCGGCAAACAGCCCGCCAATCTGGTGCACCCGACTCGCGCTGGCTTGCATCATGGCGACGTATTCCGGCTGAATGTCGCGCAGAATCACGTTGCGCTGCTGCGTGGCCGCGAGCATCAATGAGCCTGTGCCCGCCATTGGGTCAAGCAATGTATCGCCTGGCGCGGTGTAGAGATCAATCAGGCGTTGCAGCAGCCCCAGGTGCAGCTTGGCGGGATGCTGGAAAACCTCAGCCCCAAACAGCCTTCGTCGAAGACCCGAATCGACACCAAACACCCAGGGCGTCTCTATCGTCGGCAGTGCGAGTGTCGTGCTCATCAGTCTTTCGCCCCCCGTCCGACATACGCGCCGGGATCGGTGCTGCCATCGTCAAATCCGGCAGGGACATCCGCCCACAAAAAGCGTGGCCCGACGTACAACATCTTGAGCACGCCGCCGCCGCCGCCCCGGTGTTTTTCAATGGCGAGGGTCATGAGCGGGCTTCTATCGCCCGCGAAATACCGATAAGGCACGCCGTCAAACTCAAAATCAAAGTCGTGCTCCAAAACCTTTGGCTTAATCTTGAGGAATAGCGTGGCTTTGTGGCGCAATGCCGAACCGATCATGTAGGCGTTGCCCTCTTTGTTGATCTGCGCACCCGTGATAATGCGCGTGCCGTTGCGGTTATTGAAATGCTCCAACCGCGCCAGTAGATTACGCCAGGTGTCCGCGCTGTTGGTGTCGCGCCGCTTGATTTCCGGGATCACGTCATTCAGGTAGTCCAACACAAAGCATCGCGTATCAAAATCGTCTACCATGCGCTGCATTACGGCGAACAATTTATCCTCGCCCGGCTGCCCGGCGTGCCAGTAATCAAGCCGGGGCAACCACGTTTCCATGACCACGCCCACTTCCACGATATGCGCCCACTGCGGATCGTTCAGGTCTTCCGGCTTTTGGAGCGCGGCAAAGGGAATCACTTTGGTGTGCGCGACCAGACGGCGGTTAAACACGTCCGCTTTGGTCATTTCCGTGTGGATGTACGCGGTTTGGTTGCCCTGATTGGCCTCGTATTCAGCCCAGTTCATCAGCATGGATGACTTACCTGACCCCTCCGGGCCAGCCACCACGATCAGATCGCCGTCAACGGTGACGGGCACGCGCTCGCCCAGCGCGGTCCAGGGGACGGTGTGCCACGATTGGCGCTTGGCCTGCTCAGCCAACATAGACTCGTGCGTGTTGGTTGATAGTCTCCCGCGTACAAATTCCGCATTGATACGAAAAGGCTTGAGTTGCTCCATTACCCGCACATGCCGATCTATCAAAATCGTCGGGTCAATGTCGTCATTAAAAAACTCCGTCGCGCACCGCGAAAATTCGTTCAGCGCTCGGCGGCTGATCGCTTTTTCGCGGATCGTGCGGGCCAGCCCACGTACTGCCGGAAACATGTCCCCGCCGCGATACGCAATGAGCCAGCGCAGCGCCATGACTCCACCTTCGCCGTGTATCATTAATTGGTCAAGCTGGTGACGATCCGCCAGCAGCGCGGCAACAGCGTCCAGTCCGATCAGCGTGAGACTGTTTCGCTCGGCGTCTGTTGCGCCCGGTTCCGGGTCCACGTCGCACATGGCGGCATAAATCCAACCGTGTTGAACCTTGAAAAAATCTTCCGGCGTCAGCCCTTCCGACAGGCACACCGACAGCTTGCCGCCACTGAACAGCCCGCCTAGTAGCGCTTCCTCGGCCTCTATCGCGCAAGGCGGCAGAAACCCCTCGTCAGGCTTGGGCTGTTTCTGGATTGGCTTAGGCACAAAAGGATTCGGTGCGCTCATGACTTTTTCCGGCGCTCCTCAGACGCCTGGATCGCCGCCAGTGTCGCGGCGGGTAGTGTGTTCAGCCGTTCGGCCATTTTTGCATTGGCTTCCCGGCGGTATTGCTCCGTGAGTTCAAACGTGCCGAAATTCACCACCTCGCGCGGCGGGGCAGGGGCTAACGTCTTCGCGTAGTCCGGCCAATACTTTTTCATGGCGTTGACCGAATACCCCTTCCACTGTTCTTCTTTCGCCTTGCGATCCAGCCACGTCTTAAAGCCGGGCAGGGCGGTAGGCTCAGCGTGGGCCGCGACCAGTTCCGAGGCGACCCCGCCAATCTCCTTTTTGCGCGACGGCGTGAGCGTATCGAGCGCATAGCCCCAAGCCTTGCAGACGGCCTCAAACATGGCCTGCTGCGGAGTTGGTAACTTGTGGGCAGGTTCATCGGGCGGTTGATCATCGGTGTTTGGCAAAGGTGATCTGGATGACTCGTCGGGCGCGGGCGAAACCGATCCGTTAGGATCGGAATGGTTATCTGATGGATCGTTGTAAGGGTTAAATAAGGGATCGTCCCCCCTTTCGATCAGGGGTGTACCCCCCTTTGGATCGGGGGTCGGTGTACTTTCGATCAGGGGTGTACCCCCCTTTGGATCGGGGGTAGTACCCCCCTTTGGATCGGGGGTCGTGACCTGCGTATAGCCATCCTGTACGGCTCTATTTTGCGCGCGGGTCAGCGCCTCGTCCCCAAACCAGGGTAGCACATACCGATTACCCCGGCCCAGTTTGGCATAGACCAGCACTTCGCTCGCCAGCCGGAGTCCTTTGATCTGGCGCGAAACGATCCGGGCCTTTTGCCCGCCCGTCATTTTACACAACAGGTCAACGCCCGGATAAGCAAAGCCGTCTGCGTCGGCATGGTTGGCGATAACGAGCAGCGTCAACCGCGCGCCGCCTTTGGCTTTGGAGTGCTCAAAAACATAATTAAGCGCCGGGTTACTCACGCCGCCACCTCGCTCACCTCTGCGGTACACAGCGCCGCCAGCAGCGCGGCCCACGTGAGCGGCAGCCCGGTTAATTCAACCCGGTGCACGGCGCAAATCAACAGCGTGGATAACTCCTGATCCTCGATATGCGCGTGGGCAATCCCCGCGTCAGTTAGTGCCGCGCGGATGAGAGTCAGGCGCTCCGCCAGTTGTTTTTTCCAAAGCTCTTGTTTTTCATGCCATTGTGGATTAGAATAAGGCATAGGTGTATCGTTTCGCATGGGTTTACCTCCCGTATGCGACTCCATACGCCGACCCTCCCCAAAGCCGCGCCGTTATCGCGGTTTTTTGTTTGGATCGACTCGGTGTAGATGAAGCGGGGAATTGGTCCGATGTTTTATGTTTATTCGTACCTATTTTCCCCGTGTGATGGTTAAGCGTTCTCTGGCGAATAGGTTCTGATACTTAAAAACATATCGGAACCAATCGCATCACAAACACACGCCGGGGTAAGCCTCTCTGCGAGGACCGGGCATGAAGCCCGTTGTCCCCCGGCGTATAGTGGCGGAATCTGCTATTTATCCCGCCCGTGCTGCAACTGAGTGCCGTTGCCGCCTGACCGTTTCGGCGTCAGCCCTGCCATTTGTTTTGGCACGCTTTAAGCTGCGGCAAGCCGCATGGGAGCACCTTGTTACAGGCGCGCGCCCTTCGCCCATGTCGGGATACCCGGAATCGAACCGGGGCCTGCGCTCTTGCTGCGCCGCGCTACCACTGCGCTAACTCCCGTTCGCCCGGATTACGCGCCGGGCCGCGTCGTGCTCATGCTTCATATCTGCGCGCTGCTCGGAGACTCACCGAACCATGCAGCCTTGCCCGCGCTCATCATTCCCGTTGCAAGGAGACGGGGATACCGCTTATTGATCGGACGGCATCACTCCGAGATCGCGCTGTGTCATTAGGCCGCGCTGCGCCGACGTTCGTTTATGGTTTGGTCGGGATAAAGAGCAACCTCCCTAGTAAACTTCATGCACGGCGCTGGTTGCCCTGCGCGCCGTCATATATGCCCATTCGGGCGGCAACGTTATTCCCTTCGCCAGCAGCCGATTTACCTGTTGCACACCATCCGGCCAAAGGGTGAGAACCTTCGCCTTTAGGCTCGGCCCATCTCTCACGGCCATCCGTCCAAGCCTGATGTTGCTGGCAATTGCCCCGTGCGGTTGCGAACCGCCAGCCGTGCGCCGGGGCTATTTGTCAAAACTAAGGAATGAAAATCCTCACAGGTGGCTCTACCAACGAACCATTTAAATCAGCCACAAAGACCTCGCCAACCGTGCCGTTGTCTGACACATAGAGCAAGTCCTCTTGAATCACTTCAGCGTAGGGAAGCTCAAGTGTCGTCACGATGCGAAATCGCCAGTCCTCATATTCGTCGCCGAAGGGTACGACCATCAGCCCCGCTTGATTGGCGTCTGACATCACAGCATCGAAGTCGTCAGGATGACACATAATAAAATGAGGCTGAGAGTTAAACTTTGGCGATGACATGTTGTTGTCCTTTCCACTGTAGCACAATTCTCTGCGTAAGTGTTCTGTGACATAAACCATCCGTTCTGAATGTGCTATTCCTCACGCCGCGCCCCTGCCAAATGTCACATTACGGGCCGCGTTACGACGCTATTCTTTTGCGCGTTCTTGCCGCGCCTCGTTATACTGCCTGTGGCTGTCCCCCGCACGTCGGGGGATTGCCGGGTGGTGTCGGTCATACCCCGACTGACACCACCACTAACTGAGGGTATTCATCATCCGCACGTTTCAGCGTCCAGATTTTGTCCCAGGTCACACTGAAGAACTTTTCAAGTTTACGCTGACGCTCTGCCGTTGGTAGTGAGTTTACGCCCTTCTCTGACATCCACAGATAGATTGTCTGGCGCGACACCCCCACGTAATCGGCCAAGTCGTTGACCGAGATGGTCTCCTTTGTCATGTCCGACTTCAGTTTAAGCAATTCTTCTATCCGACTGACATACACAGCTTCACTCATGGCCGTCTCCTTTCATGACTTAATCTTATACGATTTTGTTTTGGCTGTCAACAAGGAAGTTTGACGATATTGTAAAATGTAGCTTGACATTGACTCCGATCTATGCTATGATTCTATCATGAATTGAACGCAGCACGGGGCCAGCGCCCCGCAGAGGAGCACCGATGAACCGCATCGCCCTATGTTTTGAAATCGAAGAGCAGGAAGACGCCGAAGTGACCCGCGAAAATGAACGCCCCGCCGTAATGTTCAGCATGGCCGATATTGCGCTCATGGAGGCCCGCGCTGCCAAGTTCGTGATCAACAACGGCGGCCAGTGGGACGAAAAAACCAGCCGTATTCACTGCTGCGAAGTGTTCTACCGCAACCCGCATTATATTCAGGAAAGCATCAAAAAATGGGCCTGCACGATGCGCGAGGCTTACGAACTGGCGCGCGATGCGTGGCTGGTCGAGAAGACAGCAGGGCGGGCGCTGTAACCCCGTTCGCAGGCGCGGTGCTGGCCGCCGCGCTGTAGGGTTATCGTCCAAAACAAAAGCCCGTGCGTGACAGCGCGACGGGCCAATGAAAGGGGTACAACAATGTTTGATAGACTGAGTGTAGCACCGACGGCTCCGGCGGTCAAGCCGCCCGATCCGTTCCTGGAGGAGATCATCATGTTGTCCGGTATGCTTGAGGCCGCGATCCTTATGGATGATTTAGACTTGGTACGTGCGACATTTTACAGCCTGTGCCAAAACGCCTGGGCCGCCCACGCCATCCGTGTGCCTGACGCGCCCCTGCGTTGCCCGGTTGTGCCGTGCGACGATGACACGCCCGGCTCTATGCACTGCTATTCGGGAGATTGACATGGTAAACGTCGCAACCAACACGATAGAATCTCACCCTGTCCTGGTTCCTGGTCCCGGCCAGAAAGTGGAGTATCACACGCACACCTACTATGACGGCTGGGAAGGTGTGCCGGATCGCTACAAGACGGACGGCTGGGTGCTCATTCGCCACACGTCGCGCAACGGCGGCGCGGCCATTGAATACTCATTCCAACGCCTGGTTGGTGTGGACGAAACCGAAACACCCGCCGAGCTGGGGCAGGACGGCGTAGATCGGGACGCCCGCGCCCGCCAGGACGCTGAACGGGGCAATCAAGGCGCGATGGTGGAGATCGTTGAACTGCGCGCCCGTTTGCGCGAAATGGAAGATCGGGAGCAATCCCGCGCTCTCGTGCCCGTTGAACATATCGCCAGCGCCGCGCCCGTCTTGACCCTTGACGCGCTGCGGGAACGCCAGAAGTTCCTCGAAAGCGTTGTATTCGGCTTTTTCAAAAAGGGCATACACTACGGCGAGCCGTTCCCTAACAGCAAAGACACCATGCTCTACAAAATGGGCGCGGAATGGATCGCCAGTTCGTTTGGTTGCCGCCCCGACTACGATCCGTTGGATCAGGTGGTTGAGCGCGGCGCGGCCCCCTTCGTGCATTATCGTTATCGCTGCAACTTACGCAGCATCCACACGGATCAAATTGTCGGGTCGGCGGTGGGCCAGTGCAACAGCGAAGAGGATAAATACAAGTACCGCGCGGCTAACTATAAATGCCCGTCATGCGGCAAGGAAGCTATCATGGCGAGTAAGTGGGGCGGTTGGTACTGCAACGCCAAAAAGGACGGCTGCGGCACGAAATACCCCAAAGGCGAGGCGTCCATTGAGAATCAGCCGACACCGGGGCGCACGCTCAATACAGAGGTTGTGGGACTGGCTCACACCATTGACGCTATCGCGCAGAAGCGCGCGTTCGTGCTGGCTGTGCGTGAGGCGTTCGGATTGTCCAGCATCTTCAAGTATTTTGAGAGTCTGGATGAGCCAGAAAACGGCGGCCCGGCGGTGATCATTGACGGCAAGGTAGTGCAAAAAGCACCCGCCTTCACTCCGGTAGAGGTTGACCAGTTGATTGATTTTGCCATCAGCCTCGATCCGGCTCGTCTAAACACGTACAGGCGCACGACTGTCGGCGATAGTGTGCTGGCGGCGCTGGGGATGCACGACTGGTCAGAGCCGCCTAAACACAACATGGTTGAGGCCGAACTGATGATCCGCGCCAAAGTCCTGCCCGCCGTACCCCCTACGCCGGAAGCGGAAACCGCGCCGGAAGCAACCGTTATATGCGCAGAGTCCGGCTGTGATCAGCCCGGCGCGGTAACGCCCGTTGGCTTCTACTGTCCTGCCCATGCCCGCGCTTATGCGGACGCGCTGGCTGTGAAGTCGTAAATCCACCCAGGGGCGTATTACGATACGCCCCCTCTATTTCGCCCGACGTTTTTCTACCCCACGCGATTTTGTGGCGTAGAATGAAGGTAAGATAAGACCATGTGAGGCTCCCAACGGAGCCAGCTAATCCCGTTAGGGCCATTGAGTTCAGGAGGTTTTGAGATGAGCATCACGCACGTAAACACGAATATGAAGAAATCAGAGCCGCTCGCCGCCGCTCTGGACATTTTGCGCGAAAACATCATCCTGGTTGCGCCCGATGGCACAGTCAGCGCCCCGGCCAGCGCCGAAAACATCAGCGATCCCGCCGCCGCGCGGGTAGCAGACGCCGCGCCGACTCCGGTTGAGACGCGCCAGCCCTTCGACTGGCTGTATCCGGCGTTTGACGCCAATTTCGCTTTTCACGGCGTCGTTTACAACATCTGGCGGCACAAGGAAAACGTCCTTATTGAGTCTGACTTTACGCCCGGTGCGTGCTCCGTCGAATTGGACAATGGCGTGCGGGGTCACGGAACGACCCCGCGCGCGGCCTACGCCGCCGCATATCGTGAATGGCGGCTGGCGCAGCATGACGTGGCAATACTGCTGATGACTCGCTCGATTGCCGTACTGGATTGCGTGGAACTGACCTCGCATAATATTAAGGCGCAGAACAAAATCGCCGCCCTGAACGCGACGATTACGGCGCACGAAGAACAGGCCAAAGCCGACGCCGAGATCGCCATGTCTCAGGCCGCCGCCCTGGTGACGGCGCGCAAAGAAATCGTCGCGCTCGAAACGGAGAGCCATTACAACCGTAACCAACTGATCAAGGCCCAGGAACACGCCGCCAGCCTTGAGGCCGCCGCGCCGTCCGAGTCGGACGTGTTGCGCGAATTGAAAACCGTGAAGGTCGAACGCGACCTGTGGAGGACGCAGCACGCCGCCCTCAGCCAGTCTTACCGCGAGCTTTCCGCGAAGTGCCAGCAGCACGCGCCCGGCCTCCTGCCGCAGACGGCGATGGTGACGTTATGACCGCTTTTGGGGTCGGCGACGTGGTGGTATGTGCGCTGTCACTCGTGGCCTACGGGCGGCATAGCGAGATCGTTCCGCCGGGAACGGCGGGGCGCGTGATATGTGCCAATGGTTTTCTGGTAGGTGTGTGCTTCGGAAAGCGCGTGGCGTATATCCCTTCATCTGTACTCTTTTTGGTCGAAAAGGCGGCGTGGCTATGATCTGCCAGCATCCCGGCTGCCCGTTACCCACGCTGGACGGCGAAAGCTGCTGCCCGCGTCACCTGATGCGCCGTGCGCCGGATCGTATCGCGCCCGTCGTGGAGTGTCACGCCAGCGATGCGGGCCGCATGAGCGCGGCGGGCTATCACTTGATCGGCCAGCGGTACGATCCCACGTTGGATCGGATCGTCGTACAGGTCTGGACGCGCGATGAATCGTCCGAGTTAGAGTAGCCTTGAGGAGCTAAAATGTCTGTCAAAAGAGAACGCGCGAAAAAGTGTATCTGCTGTGACAGCCCGGCCAGCGAGTACGGCTTATGGTGTAAGGACTGCTGGCAGGATCGTTACGAGGTGGCCGCCGCCGAACTTCAACACGCCGTCATCTGCCAGGACTGCGGGAGGCCCGCGCTGCCGGGTCAAGCGTTCTGTCAGGTTTGCATGGATTTTTATACCGCGTCCCGTTCGTAAATTTTATCAGGAGAGGAACAGAATGAACACGATTGACGAACTGTTAAACAAGGAACTGCGCGCGCGGAACGCGGAACTGGAAGCGGAGAACGCGCGGTTGACGGCAGACGTGGAAAGCGCGCGTATGGCCTATGATAGCATGAGCGAAGATTTCAGAACGGCCTTGCGCCATATGAATGAGTATCGAAATTTGGCAGAGTCTTCTCAGGCAAAGCACAGCGCCGCGCGCGCAGACGTAGCCAAGTACGCCGCTGCGTTTTACGACCTGTACGCCGCTATCGGCGTCATGGAACACAACGCGGGACATAGCACTGATGACCCAGAGATAGCGACCTGGATCAACGGCCAACCCCACGCTGAAACAGTTGAGTACATTCAGCGTGAAACTATCAGGCTCGAATACAAGTACGATGATCTATTCAAAAGCGCGGCGCAAATGTCAGCGCCGATCCCCGTGCGCGGCCTGGAAAAAACGGAATCCGCGCCATGAGTGAACAGGAAAAATTAGCCCGCGCGATGTTGGGCGCAATCTGCGCGCTGTACAAGGGATATGTCACTGACTGGACAGCCATGAAGGACCCGGACAATATGTTTCGGACTGCGATTGATTACGGCATGGCGGCGTTGGACATAGAGAATACACCCTCTCAGCGCCAGCGACTCACGGAGGAATTTATCGCCCTGCTGCGCGGCGACATCGAAAAGCCCGCGCCGTAACAGGCGCATCGTTCGCGGGGCGTAGCGATACGCCCCTACTGTGTGAGGTAGCAAACAACATGCCCGACATCAATGTCGAATTTCCTGGTCTGATTCAAGCCTACTTCATAGACTGCACATTAGTCGATCAAGATGGCATGGTATCGCTAAATGCTCTTTGTTCCGAACACAATTGTTCACCTCTATTTGATTATGATGAAAGGCTGCATTCGTGGGTCTGGCACACCGTAATCTATAGAGGCATTGCCCTAGAAAAAGGAATAGCCAGAAGATACCGCAAACCAGAAGAAGAGAAAAGTCCATCGGGCCGTGTCTATTTTCTAAGAAGTCAAAATGACCTTGTAAAAATAGGCTTTACGCGCAGCCCTGTCTCCGTAAGAATAAACGCTATCGGTCAATTATCCCCCGTTCCGCTCTTTCTAATTGGCAGCATTCCGGGAACGATGAAAGACGAAACTCAATTTCATCATCTGTTTGCCGCTTTTCGCTCTCACGGTGAGTGGTTTGAGATTCGCGGCGAATTAGCTGCCTATCTCAAGGAGACGTTTAATTATGCCTGATCAAACCCTGATCATCCCCTACGATTACAGCCAGTTTGACCTGGTGACGGCGGAGTTTGTCCGTGAGCGTGAACAGGCGATCCGTGTCCGCATGACCACGACGGTCAAGAGTGCCATCGGGATCGGCAAGTTGCTCATTGAGGTCAAAGAGCGACTGCCGCACGGTCAATTTGGAAAGTGGCACGAACACGCGCTCGGAATCAGCGCCAGCACTGCCGCGCGTTTCATGCGCGCCGCAAGCAAACTTGTCACCGTGACAAATTTGGAGTCTATCGCGCCGACGGCTCTTTACGAACTCCTGAGTGATAACACCCCGCCCGACGTGCGCGAAGAAATCTTGGAACGCGCCGGATTCGGCGAAACCGTCAGGCCCGCCGATGTCAGAGAGGCCGTGTTGACGCACACCGCCGCCGACGCCGACTTGCTCCACCAGCGTTACGCCGGGCTGCGGGTGCTCCTGCGCGATGTAGCTCCCGACTGGGAGGGCGCGCGGCGCACGAAAGCGATCAATCACCTGGAAAACACCAGCCATAAGCTGCTACACCTGTACAAAGGTAGAGTGCCAGAGGATCAACGTTTTGTCCAGTTCGCGCCGTTGGTCGCTGTGCCGTCTCCAACCGAATTGGAGAGGGCGACTGTTCCTGCCGCGCCGGACACCGCCGATCCCGAATCGCCCGCCGCTGTGCCTGGTGAATCGGAGCTAATCGAAGTCTCATCCCGGCCAGCGCCGCGTATTCCCACGCCGCCGACGGAAGACGAACTGACGGCGCTGCTGGATTCGCTGACGGCGACTGAGGATGAACTGAAAGCGGCCTGGAAGGGCGCAGAGTTTGATCGCACCCCGGCCCATGCCGAACTGCTGGCGCGCGGGCTGATTACCCCCGTCAGCAAATGGTCATCGGGATCGTCCTGGGTCGTGGGGTATATGCGCGCGGTGAAGTCTGCACCCGTTTCGTTCGCCCACAATCCAGCCGAGTCCGGCGATCCCGACTCTGACGATGCGCCCGACGAGCCGGAGCCGTCGCCCGCTGTTGACCCCGCCGATCCGGTCCCCTTCGAGCAGCGCGTTCTTATTGCGCGCCTGGAAGGTCTTCGTGTCCAAATCGCGTCTATAATTTACGTTATCCGCCCCTACGACCCTGCCAACCTTGACGCCGTGCAGGTGGCTGGTGCGCGCGATGCGATTATCCGCACTCTACGCCTTATCGCCGACCTGGATATTCGCCTGGCGGAGATTGACACGGCGCTGGCCGCGCTCGAAGAATCTCAGGCTGCGCCTGCGGTAGCTTTTACCAAAAGAGCCGCCATATGACCAACTGGCGAACCACCCAACCGGACCTTGACGTAGCGCGCGCACGGCTGGCTGACTTTGAGCGCCAGACCGCACACCTGACGCTGGCGGAGTGCAACGCGGAGTTGCGGCGCCTACAGCCGGGCGCGATCCTCTTTACGTGCGGCGGGGATGGTAAAATGACATTGGACGATCTGCGAAGTCTGATCGCGGAACTGCTGTATCTCGAAAGCGAAGAAAGGAAATGAACATGAGTGACATTGCCGAGATGACGCCGGACGAACTGCGACGGTTTATCGCGGAACGGTTGGGGTATCGCCTGGAAGTCAAAGTGCAGGGCGATGATCTTGTGTTTACTATTCTGTCCCCTGATAAGCATATCATTCGTCAGGGCAGAGCCAAAGAGCAAACCCCCTTAACCGAGGCGCTTATTTGGTTCAATATTCCTCACTGGCGTATCCCCGACTGGCCGCGCGACGACGGTGCGGCGTTCATGTTGTGCTGCGACATTGCCGAGGAGCACAACTGGCATTTTGAGTTTGCTCCCGGCGAAGTGGCGTTTTGGGAGCCAGAGCCGTTCTCGGTTGGTTTGAAGACGCAAATCTTTTCCATGCCACTTGACGAAGAGAGGGCTTTGGCCCTCGCCCGCCTTGCTGCGCGCGCGCTCGAAAGCAAGGCCGACGCCTAACCCAAGCCCCTCACACGAGGGGCTTTTCATTCCCCCCAGCCTGCACCACTTGCGCGCCGCCAGCGCCATCATCGCCACGCCGACGCTGACGATCCCCACGCCCACCAGCAGCCCGGCGATTAGGGACACGTCACCGACACCGCCCCGGCCCACACATAGCCGCCCTCGACCTGCCACCACTCGCCGATCTGCACCCGCGCCTCAAACAGCTTGCCCGCGCCCCACACGGCGACGATCAGCGAATTGGTGTTCGTGGCTGCGCGCACGTTGACGCCCTGCGTGCTGGTCACGATCCCCCGGCAATCCGGCGGCGTAGGCGTAGCGGTCACGGGCGGCCAGTCCTCTATCGTCGGCGCTGGCTCCGGCGTATACGTCGCATCAGGAAACGGCGTAACCAGAACTGCGCGGGTGAATAGGGCAATCGTGCCGTTGGCGTAGGTGATGGTAATGGTTTCAACGTCCCCTCCAATGCCATAGACAAATTCGACGTTTCCCACGATCATCGGGTAGGCGGGCATGGGTGTTCCGCCCCCGCCGCCGTCCGGCGCGGCGCTGCCCACGCTCGCCAGCATCAGGGCGCACAGCAGCAGCAGGGCGCACAGCAGCGCGGCGCGGGTCATGGCGTATCATCCTCGTCTCGCCAATAGTCGGCTTCGGCTTGGGCGGCGTCCTTTCGGCGTTGGTCAAGATCAGCCACAACGTTATCCATAAATTGCATCGCTTCCTGATAATCGAAAATGATAGGCTTTATCCGCCCCTCGCCCTCGCACAATACGCAGTCGTGCCAGAGCGCGTGATTGAACCGATCTATCGCCCCGCCCATGCCCCCGCAGACGGGGCAGCGCACGTCGGTCACGGCTACACCTGTGTCAGATTAGCGGGCGTGGCGGGCACTTCCGGCGCAAACGCCACTTCGACGGGCGGCGTGCCTTGCAGGTCTTGCTTTTCTTGTGCCGCTTTCAGTGCCGCGCCGATACGATCTAGGATCGCCGTTAATGTGCCCGACAGCAGAGGATTCCAATTACCCGCCATCGCGTGATCCAGCACGCGATCCAGTAGCTTGATCGCCAGATCATCGTTTTGGTCCACCTGTTCGCGGATCGTCGGGTAGTAGCGCGAAAAGTAAAACCGCACCTGCTGCGCTTGCTTGATGGTATATTTGAGATTGAGCGCGATCATCGCCGCGCCGAACGCGGCCAGTGTCCCGCCTGCGGCGGCGGTAGCGATCACGCGGATTACTTCGGGGTTTGAGAATAGTTCGTTCATGGTATTTTACTCCTCAGTATTTAATCGGGCTTTCCCGACACTGTTCGATGTTGCCGTAGATGCGATCCATCTGTGCGATCCGCCTCTCGTCGAACGCCGTTTCGGGCGCGCGCTTTTCCCACACGGCGGTGAGATCATTCACGAAAGCGTCAATCATCTCAATGGCGCTGTAGTGCAGTTCGTAAAGGTCTCCATTGGATCGCGCGCTTCTATGCCAGTCCTTGCAATCGAGTTCGGCGCGCAATCGGGCTTGCCATAGTGACAAATCGTAAGGCGGCACAAGCGGCGGGTGTCCGGCTGACATCAACACTTTGACATGGATCATGAGTTCGTTCAGCCAGTGCAGCACGTCCTGGTGTTTGTGCAGCGTCAACAGCGGTTCAAGTCGCCATCCCATGCGTTACACTTTTCCTTCCTCAGATACCGGGGTTTCGCTGACTTCCGGCGCAGCCGGGTCGTTGATCGCTTCGCCGGACGGCTCTGGCGCGGGTATAAGATTTTTCACGTTCCGCCCCATTTCCGTCACGATAAGCAACAATTTGCTGACCTCGTGCCGCAGATCGTTCTCGGTGATCGCCGTTGTGATCTGCTTGGCGATGTGATCAATGTCGCTCTGTTGTTTATCCAGGCGCGTGATCACTGAGCCAACTTCGCTAGAGAGTGTCTTCTGCCAGCCAATCCGCGCCTCAGTGACGGCGGTCATACGCTGGTCGGTCTGCGTGACGTAGGCGTTGAGCGTGCGGACATTGGCGGTAAGTTCCCGGTTGGTTTCAATTTGCCCCGCTGTGATCGCGGTATCTGTGTCAATCTTTAGTCGCAGATCAACCAGCGCGATGCTGATGTCACGCTGCACCTTGATCCCGTCCGCCACATTGTCAACCCATTTCATCAGCACGGGGCGCAGAATCCAAGCCAAAAACACCAGTCCGCCCATGACGCTGATGTCACCCCAATTGATGCCTTTTGCGAGTTCTTCGATCATGCTTATCCCCTACTTCCTTCGGGGGGGCCTTTGGGTGTACG
>Ga0209318_1000451_pt1 | contig 40382 bp, 56 predicted proteins | sample RifGroE1_FD_183999 | JGI IMG/M metagenome (GOLD analysis project Ga0209318, IMG submission 183999) | Groundwater microbial communities from Rifle, Colorado, USA - Groundwater E1 (SPAdes) (version 2) | ecosystem: Environmental > Aquatic > Deep subsurface > Groundwater | place: Rifle, Colorado... | reverse complement strand
CCACCATTTCTGATACCGGCGCCACTCGGTCGAGTAGTAGAACGGATCGGTCTCTTTCTTCCTGCGATCCTCGATCGACGTGTTCTTTCCAGCATCGCTGCATTCGGTGCAGTATCCGTCCGATCGAACCGTCACCCGCCCGCACCCTGGAACTCGGCACACCCGCGCCGCCCTGGTCGGCATCTCAACAACTAACCGGACTGAGCTGGCCATCGACGAACACCAGCTCACCGCGTCGATACCTTTCGAAGTCCTCGTCGGACAGGGCCATCACCTGGTCTGTCTTGCTTGCCAGTCTGCGCCTGAACCGCAGTGATCCCGATGGATACTGCCCATCGATCATCCATCCGCTGTCGCGGACCTTGTCGAGCAGTCTGGCAACGACCAGCCGTTGACGGTTGGTCCATCCCTTCAACGCCCGTTCGAGCTGCTCCTGCGTGGCGCAGTCCTTCACCATCACGTAGTGCGCCTTGAGTATCGCCATCTCTTCTGCCGACAGCGTGTCATACGGATTCCCTGACATCGCTACCCTCCATCACTTTCGAAAAAGCCGCGGCGAGCTCCGGGCTCATCACCTGCGTCTCACCAACAACCGCGGCAGCATCGTCCTCCCACCGTCGATCGTTCAACCATCCCTGCGCCATCTTCGGAGTACCGTTGCGGGCGACGATGTCGATGCGCTGCCGAGCATACGTCCCGGCCGCTGCGACGATCGTCTCCGCCAGTTGTCGATCGAGCCCCTTGATCTTCCGCCAGGAGATCTGAGCAGGGGCCCGGCCGCGCTTATCGCCGAACGCCTCCCAGAACCTTTCGAACCAGTCCTGAGAATCGAAACGCTTTCCCCTTTGCGCTTGCGCTGCACCGACAGGTGCAGAAACAGGTTCGGGTTGCGGTCGATCGCACAATGCACTTTCTTTTTTTGGAGATGGAGATGGAGATGGAGATGGAGATGGGGCATTGCTGCAAGCACTGTTTAGCATATGCTCGTTGCATGATTTAGCATCTGCTCGTAAATCTTTTGGCATTGCTACAGTGTCATCCTTGCAGTTTTTCTTTTCCCATCGAGCATTTGCCGCCGCCCGCGCTTTTTCCTCGCGAGCATTCGCGGTCGCTGCGAAACCGTTGTGATGCTCCCATTCGTGCAGCACGTACCCACCTTCAACTGCATCGATGAACCCGACCGCAGCGAGAATTGCAGTGAATTTTCCTGCAGCAAGAGTGCAATCAACTGCGAGCTCGATATCGTCGGACGTATATACGGTGTCGCATCCGTGCTTGTTTTCTGCGGCATACGCCCACAGCATCTGCAGCATGACGACACCTTCGAGCCCGAGCTCGCGCTTCAGCCGTTTGGTCTTCACATGCCTGAAATATCCGGTATCGACCCTGAAGTCCGACATGTTCAATCCTGTTTCGATCGGTTTATTCGTGCGCCATCCGCCAGGACATCGTCCCAGCTCGGGCCGGAGGCATTCAACCTGTCCATGCAGGATGGACAGATGACATCGTCGATGATCCAGTCGGGCCGGATCTCCGCGCCGCAGCCGGCGCACATATGCCGCGTTCCTTCTGAATCGATTCTCTTCATGCCATCTGTCCTGTCGTCAGAACTCATCAGACGTCGAACACCGGGACTTTCAGCTCTATCATTCCGGCCAGGACCTTCTCCCGCTCGACAGCAAATGCATGCTCCTCGACCAGATCGGCGTTGATCATCGAATAGTAGACCAAGAGCTTGTTCTGCTCGTTGATATTGAAGCGGAGCCATGCGTCGACCTTGTATTTGTCCGATCCACGGTATGGCGCCAGGCCAAGCACGAACCTGCCGAAGAACTCGATATTGCCCTTGAGTGTTTCGCCGCTGGTCTGTTCGTTGAAGGTGAGATTGGTGAAACCGGTCCGCGGATCAACGACACTGGTAAACTCCGCCTTGCGGTGAACCTTGAGCTGCTTGATCATCTCGATGATGGTCGCCGCGTCAGGCTCTGAGACGTCGGCCATGTTGGCTTCGATGAAATCGGCGAACGCGAGCTGATTCATCTTCACCTCATCATTATTCGACCAACGTCCCCATGCTGTCGTGCGTTTGAGAGACAGGACAACGATTCTGTCCGACCATCCAGGCTCATTCCCTCCGCCGGAATAATTGACGATCGCCTTGAACTCGCTGCTTTCCTGATCGGCGAAACATACCGTCGTTTCCGGCACCAGTTCCCGCTCGACAAAGCGCAGGAACGAATCGACGGTTGCGACTTCTACCGTTCCCTTGTTGCGGTATGGCGCCTCATACAGTCTTTCGACATCGATCTCCTGCGCCTTGTACCCTTCAGGCACGATCAGGAATTGCTTGGTCGGCTCACCTTCCGGCCGTAGTATCTTCTGCTGGCCAATCGCCGTACCGGCACTGATGATTGCTTCTGCTTCATAGTTGCTCATTGGACGGATACCTCCTTCAATTCTCCTGTTTTTTCATCTACCATCACCAGGCCGTCAGCCTTCTGTTTCTCGGATACCACCTTCAGCTCGTCGATCCGCATCTGCCGAACGTCAGACCTGGTCAGCCGGTTCGCTTCATCGATGAACATGATGGTCGGCTGCCTGGCTGGCTCGGGTATCGTCCGCTTGATCGCGTCGAGGACCTCGACCTGCCTGTCACCCTGCGGCTTGAGCTTGATGGTCAACTGCACTGTCGCCATCTTGCCGGTTTTTTTAACTGCCTCCGTGGCCTCATACAGGGCCTCGCTCAACTCGTTGTGCGTCCTTCCGCCGCGCAGATCGGTCAGGACATCGGCAAAATCCCGCAATTCGTTACTCATGACATACTCCGCCTTGATGGTTGTCGGCACCGCCCCCACGGCCGCACCGTTACTGCTCTTGTTTCCTCCGCTCACCCTGGCGCCGGTCGGTGCCGTCGCGACGATCTTCGCCATTTCGACGATCTTTTCCGGTGCGCCGCTCCGTAAAATCAGCAGGATACCAGACATCATCGATCAGATACTCGATCGTTTCCCATTCGTTACTCTTGTCCATATTCCCCCCGACAGATGTGCTCCGGATCCGCCCCGCTTGCGATCGATCCGGGATCCGGAGCCTGTTGCTCGTGCAGGTTCAAGGAGGACGTAGACTGGCAGGCGGGAACACGCCCAGCGTGGCCTGAGACATCGGTATTCCCGAGGTGGAGCAGCAGGGCCAGCGGCATCATGCTGAAGAGCAGGGCCGCTGTCGCTGCGGTGAAAAGTTTTTTGATGGTCGAGCCGTGGTGTCGGCTCAGCCTGACATACCATGGACGCCTATACATGTGAGGACCTCCGCTTGGTTGTCGTGCATTTCTTGCGGCCCCGGCTTCCGACCACCCGGTGCTGCTCCATCGCCTTCACCGGGTCGATCCCCAGGGCCTCGGCAGCCCGCAGCGTCTCCATGATCGGAGATGGAGGCGGCGACTCAACCGCCCCGCCGGCCAGCAGCTGCCGCAGCATCGCCTTGATCTCGGCGACCTCGGCGGCGATCTGATCAAGGCTGGCGCTCACGGCCGTATTCCTTGCGATATTTGGCGTATGTGCGCTCTATCTCAGCGATCGCCTCCTGCTTGATGGAGAGGATCATGTCTGGATGTTCTCGATCCTCGATCGCTTCCTGCATCCTGGCAACCGCCCGATAATCGGCGAGGATCTCGGCCTGGACGGTATCCCTCAACTCGATGATGTCCAGGTGGTCCCCGCAGTCGACTGCCGTTCCGGCCGCCATCATCTGGAGCGCGGCCCGGCAGATGTCGACATGGCCCTGGTCGTCGAGCAGCCACAGCATATTCCTGATTCCGAGGACCGGGTCGAACGATGACTCACGGTTGGTAAACCGCGGATCCTCGCACCATGAATCGACGGTGCGGGCGTGCCGTGTCCCGAAAATCGAATAGAGCGTTTTCCTCCCCAGGTACTTCCTGGCGTAGTGGAAGATCCGCCAGGACTGCAAATTCGTCTCATTTTTCGGCATGGCTTTACTGTTCCGGCTGTGCAACGATAGAATTATGAAAACCTTGCGAATACACCCGGCTCCTGCTAGGATCAGAAGTGCCAACAACCTCACCTGTGACGGAACCATTCCGCCTGCAGGAGCCGGTATTTTTTTTGCTTATGAGAATTTGATAAATGCGCCGCGACATGGACGTGATCAGGGCCATGGTTCTTGCCCTGAGAGATACGGACAAGCACCTGAATTCCGTCGAAGGGATAGACAAAGAGTCGTTCCTCTTCCATGCGCAGCTGCTCGTCGAATCTGGTCTCGTGGTCGGCAGTGTTGCGACCGACAACCGATCTGCAGCCATAGCCGCCGTCTTGTTCCGCCTTACCTGGAGCGGACACGACTTCGCCGATTCGATCGGCGACAAGTCTGTATGGGATAAGGCGAAAGCACGCATTCTCGGTCCCTCAGTTTCCTGGAGTTTCGACATTCTCAGGGAAGTTGTCGGGTCCGTCATCAAGGAGGAGATTGACTTGTGATATGACTTCGTCAATTTCTTGCCCTGTCCATAAAAACTCATCCGCCAACACCGAAAGCGCGTGTCTTGTCGGGTCGGTAAAGAATTTTGCAGCCAGGGAAACAGCATCTTCCCTTCTCTCCACCCTGTCCTTGAGAGTCGCCAGCTGTTTCAATATCGCCTTCAGACCATCGGTCATCGCTCCACCTCGTCTATCAATTTTTCACAAGCTCAAGAACGTCGCCGTTGAACCGAACGAATTCCTCTCGCCCGCATTTCCGGCAGATGATCATGCCGGACAATCCAGCCAACAGCACCGAGCACAGGTCCTTGAAGTCCGGCTGGTCGACGATGACATTGACTTCGCCGCAGGTGGGACAGGTCCATTCACGGGCGAAGGCCACGGTGGTCATGCTGCCTCCTTTGCTGGTTGGTCTTTGGGCGGGAAGACTTCGTCGACTGGTTTGCCGATGGCGTTGGCGATGGCGGCTTGGATGCGAGGTGTATGGAGTTTGCCGTGAAGCACCATACTGACATGGGGGCGATGGACGCCGATCGTTTTGGCTATCGATGCCACGGTCACGTCTTTGATGATCATCGCTATCTTGATTTCTTTTGTTGTCATAATTTACGCTAATATAACAAACGGCAATACATGACAAGAGAAAAAAACAAAACGATGGCAACAAATGGCTATCTTCGATAGATTTTCTGTAAGATTACAACATCTTATAGATATAAAAAAAATTACGCCAGCGGACCTTGTGAGGGCGAAGGTTGGGAGTGCGCCCCAGATAAGCAAGTGGCTGTCTGGGAATATTCAAAGTGCTTCGCTTAAAACGATCAACCGGCTGGTCGATTACTTTGAATGTGACAAACACTGGCTTGCCACCGGAGATGGAGAGCCGTTTCCCCAGGTCGACCACCCGGCGAAGGTCGGCAAAAAGAATCCACCGGGGTTCGAACGGGTGGTGGCAACCATCAACCGGCCGCAGGTTAACAGGAAAGAAAACGGGACGGATCGCGGAGAGGATCATCAAACGAAGACAGATCCCGAGTTCAAGACTAGCGATCTGATAGTGATGATGCTCCGGGTGATCGAATCGGACACGGTTTATCGGCCGGCCCTGGCCTCGAATGTGAGGGCTTTTTATCAGGCGACCTCCGGGAGCGAGGAGCACATCGACGAAAGCACGGTCTCGCCCACCGAGATGATGCTCAAGACAGGGGTGGTGTTGGAATCGCCGACGATCTATCGGGCGGCGTTGCTGTCAAATATTCTGGCCTTTCATCAGGCCGTCGAAGGAGAGGGAGAACGAAAGATGATGCGGGAAGAAATCGATATGCTGAAACTGCAACTATCGAATGTTGTCGACAGGTTGGACAACGTAGAGAAAAAGGTGGAAGTAGAACCGGACCAACCGACCAAAAAAAGAGAGGCTATATAGGTTCGGCAAGGTTCTCCTTCGAGCCATTCAAGGAGATGGTAAACCACGTGGCCCGATAATGCAAGGACATGAAAAATTCTATGTCATAGAACGTGCTGTTGATATTGATAATAATTTGCATGAGCAACAAGAAAAGTCAGCTAAGAAATGTTGAGGTGAACGGTGGGCATCGACGGCTCGGAGATAAAGAGGAAAAAAAACGATCAGCCATCATCTATCGAACAGGATGAACATGAGAACGACCAGCCGCCAAAGTCGAAATCGTCAGGCGTCATCATGTTTATGGTAATAGTTATTTTTTCAGCCTGCCTTGGATATATCGGTCGCGGACATTTCCCATATCAGAAAAAGCAACCACAAGAAAATAACGATACGTCTTTGACTTCATTGAACAGCTCTCAGATGCCGAGTGACACAGGAAACCCTAATCAAAACTTTATCTATGATTCCATTTATTCCGGGAAAACACGCGGAGAAATAGAATCTTCCTGTAGTAATAGCTGGAGAGGTGCTGACGTTGAAAGGTGCGTAAAAGAAAATGTCAGAATGCGTAAAATGGAATTGAAAAACGAAGAAATGGCGCTAAGAGCTGATATTGAAAGAAGGGAATCAGATTTAAAAAAACAACTCTCGAAAATGAACGACGAATACGAAAGAATATGTCGAAGAGACTATGCCAGAGGATCGAGGGAGTTTTACAAATGTATGGAGTATCTGGAAAATAAAAACCAATGAGTTGTCGTTAAATCGATGAGCGTCCACGAACACCCGACGAAACCGGGGCACTGGATCATCGATTGCCGGCCGTCCGGCTATAAAGGCAAGCGGCTGCGGCACATCCTCAAGTGCACCCGGGAGGAGGCCATTGCCGTCGAGCGCAGCTACATGCGCCGCCATGTCGAGTACCTCCGACCGACGGCGAAGATCATCTCCGGGATCTGGCCCAGCTGGATCGCCTACTATCGAGCCAACCGGGCCGCCTCCACGGTGGCCGACGCCGAGACCTGCTGGGTCCACCTGCGGCCGGTATTCGGCAGGCTGCAGCCCAAGGTGTTGTCACGGCAACTGATCGAGCAGTACAAACAGGCGAGGGTAGGGCAGGGGGTCAAGCACCGGACGGTAACGAAGGAGTTGAGCTACCTGTCGTCGATGCTCAAGTGGGCGGCTGCCAATGATTACTGCGACCCGATCCCGTTCCCGATCGCCGGATACGAAAGGAGGATGACGGCGCCGCCGAAGCCGCGGCCGTTGACCGTCGACCAGGTCGGCCGGATCTACGAAACGATCGAGCCGGCCTATCGGCTGGTGTTCTTGCTGATGGCAGACGCCGGCCTGCGGCGATCCGAGGCCCTGCTGCTGCACCGCGAGCAGGTGGAGTATGAACTGGGGGTGATATTCGTGATGGGGAAGGGGAGCAAGGAACGGATCGTGCCGATCACGACCGATCGGCTGCGGCACGAACTGGAGGCGCGGCGGGGGATGAAAGGGTATCTGACGATCAACGAGACGACGCAGCGGCCATTCCTGTCGATCAGGAAGGCCCTGGACAGGGCAGCGGCAAAGGCCGGGGTGGAGAAGCACATCTACCACCACCTGCTGCGCCACTCATTCGGCACCAACGCGACCGTCGCCAGCTACGATCTGTCGGCCCTCCAGGCGATCATGGGCCACAGCAGCCCGTCAACCACCGGCGTCTACCAGCATCTCGCCGGCGAATACCTGAGAACCCAAGGACGGAAACTGAACGACCTGGTCACCGACTGTCCAGAAAAACCACGTCCAGGTGGGAATGTGGACAGTTCGTCCGAAACCGGCTAGAATAAAGGGATTGCGGCAAGCTCGCCTTGGATTCCTAATCCTGGTGCCGCAGGTCCGATTCCTGCCGGGGGCACCAATAAAAACAAGGGCTGCAGAGGATTTCTTGCAGCCCTTTTCATTTTAAATTTGTCCACATTTGTCCACATTGAAAAATGGTGTGGACAGCGTCATTTCGGCGGCGCCACCGTCACGTCGACGATCATCTCAATCCGGAAATTTCCAGGCGACCCAGGGACAGGATCGAGGTAGTAACACGGCGACTGCGGGCTACGGCCGCCGGCGGCGTCGTAGGCGTCGATCGTGTAGCAGGTCTTGCCGTCGCGCTCCGGGATCTCGCCTGTATAGGTCCTGGCTGCCGGGTCCTTGATGTCGGCAACCGGCTCTCCTTCCATGTATATCGTAAACCCGGAAAGGTCGGACGGCGGGGCGTCGTAGCCCCAGGTCGCGGTCATCGTGCGGGCCTGCGCGGAACTACCCAACAAGCACAACGCCAACAGAACAACCCATCGCTTCATACCTCACCCCCATCAATATCCACCCCCATGACCTCTTCCTTGGTCTTCGCCGCCTTGATCTTCGCCTTGGCCGCGAAATACCCATCCCTAACGTGAACCATGATCGGCATGGCGTCGTACTCAAGCACATCCATCACCGCCGCTGCCCCACCATAACCAGCCAGCATCTGGGTGACATAGTTGTTCAACCTGGCAATCACCACAGTGTCGGTGACAATCTTAGCCGATACCGCATAGCACAGCAGCACCCCGCGCAGGACATCGGTGACATTGTCCTCACAATCGCCGATCTCGGCAGCGAGTTTTTCCCGCATCTTAAGCTTCAAAAATCGCTCGCGGGCCAGCTGGTCCAACTCCAATTCAGACTCGGTTCCGGCCAGATACTTCCCATACAGATCAAATTGTTCGGAAGGCAACATAATCCCAATCTCCTTTTGTGTGATAATGGCAAATGGATCACCATCCTGTTGCTACGAGAAATGATATTTTTCATGATTTTCAGGCTGCTCGTCCACTGGGCATGGGCGATGATCGACCATGCCGTCTCGTCTTTGCCCTTGGCTACAGCCCGCCGGAACTTCTGGAGGCTGTACTTTCTGATCAACCGGTGTGTCGGCCAGGTCCGGTAGCCGACGAAGTTTATCCCCTCGCGGATCCTCCTGAGTGACCATTTCGACAGATTTAGGTGCAACTTGTCAGCGAGAAAGCCCTTAATCACCTCCTGCAGCTTTTTCGCCACCGGCCGCGTCATCCCGATCAACACCATGTCGTCGACATAGCGAACGTACCGGTTGACCTTCAGGACTCGTTTGATGAAATGATCGGCCGGGTTGAGATAAATCAGGGCGTAGAGTTGTGACAGCAGATTACCGAGGGGTATCCCCGTGCTTCCATCGGCGCTTGAACAGAAAAGCTCCATCACCGCCAGCAACCGATCATCCTTGATTTTACGCTTCAGCAGGCCGACCAATATCTCCCGGTCGATGGAAGAGAAAAACCGCCGCACGTCGAGATGCAGGGTGCAAAGATCTGTGTCGTGTTCCTGCATTGCGTGGTAGGCGCAGTCGCTGGCCGCATGCGTGCCTTTGCCCTTGCGGCAGGCAAACGAGGTATGGATGAACGACCGGTTGAAGATCGGGTAGATCGTGGCATAGATGGCATGTTGCACCACCACGTCGCGGAAGTGCGGCGCCAGGATATCTCTCGGCTTCGGCGTCTGAATCTTGAGCCGGCGATATGGCCGCAGGCGATAATCACCGCTCAGCAATTCCTCGCGCAACAGATAAAGCTCGGCCCCAAGATGCGCCGAGAACTGCAGATATGATTTGGTCTTCTTCTTGCCCTTGCTCGCTGAAAGGTAGGCGCGGTACAGCGCTTCCTCAGAGAATGTCGAGTTAAACAGATTGCCGTAGCGTTTCATCATATTCCTTAAAAAATACCCGGCGAGGTCTTCGCCATTGGCTACCAAAATCGCCGTGGTTCTTCCTATTTCGGCCAATAGGCCGGGACAATCAATCCCTGTATTCCAAATCTCAAGTTCGAGCCTGAGGAGAGAATAGAGTCGGAGCGCGCCCCGATGTTGTTGTTCGAGTTCGTGCGGTTGTTGTTCAAGTTACGGTTCCAAACACCGGCATTCGTGCCATTGTTCCAGTTCCCACAACCGATGAGACATATTGTTGATTGCCCTGTCATGCGTGGATATTCACCATTCGCCTTTTGCCTTCGCGTTGCCGATCCATGCCCCGATGAGCTTTCCCAACTCATCGATCAACCGGCTGATCGTCAGGTACCTGTGGCCCTCGACGTCGCTCCGGTTCTCGGCTTCCTTCCCGCCGCTGAACCCGAAATACCCGAGTTCATAGGCCAGGTATATCTGCATCCGGAGCTGCTCGTGCGTGATGTCGATCTGGGTCAGCGTTGTTTTCTTGTAATACCTTTTAAATGCCTCGGTGATGAGATTATACAGATTGTATGCAGTGGTCCGGATTGTGGAACACAGCGCATGTCGTTCGTGCTTCGGAAAATGATTGAGATAGATATTGAGCAGCTTCATCGTCTCAATGAACTTGTGGGGCACAACCCCATCACGACTATACGTCTTCAGCATTTGCCCTCACTGCCGCGCTATCGCACGGCTATACAGGATAACAGGCGGAGCGCGCCCCGAGGCTGCTGAGCGAGGTCGGGCGGTAGTGGAACAAGTTACGGTACCAAACACCGGCAGTCGTGCCAGAGGACCAGTACCCACAACCGAGGAGACAGAGCTCGTTACGAATGTATTGCTCCAGCCTATCCTTGCCAAACAGATCTGTCCCGGCCGCTGAATATCCGCTGGCATCTTTTGCCAGCCCTACGGACGCCAATTGATAGCCATTCCCAGAGGCATCACCGGACAGCACCTGGTTGGCTCCGTTACCGAAATATTGATTGCACGACAACCCTCCTGCAGCTGCCACCACCACCCCAGGAATCTCCTCCATCATCGCGGCAACGCCGGTTGCGCCCCAGTGGTCCGTGGCCAGCGTATTTCCGGCCGTAAAATCGCGCATTCTGGCGGCTTCCTTGGCGACATAGAATGTGCCAAAATACAGCGTGCCGCCCGAGGCGTAGGCGGTGTATCCCGTCGAATCCACCCCATCGAGGGAGATATGATCCGCGTCGACCACCGTTGCCGTGTAGATCTTGGTGTTGAGTTGGGTGGTTCCAACGATCCCGCCAACCTCAACAATACGACCTGTTTCGAGTCCATGCCCAACGACAGTCAACACGCAGGGGTTTGCCAGTGTCACGCCCGTAATGGCCTTAGTTGAGCCGATACAGGTCATCCCGATAAGTACCTGCCACATGTTGCCGTTGACATCGCAGACCCCGCAGTCCTGGCCATTGTGGGTGGTTTTGGCGAGCAGCGCACCAGACCCGGTCTTACCGCAGTTGGGGTAGCCATCGGATTGGTACACCACCGTGGTATCGTTGGTATCGCGCAGGGCGTTGTTGTTGCAACCTTTCGGGAAATTGGTCGTCGTCGCGCTCCACCAGGCGCAGTATGCAGTGCCGGTAGCCGCCTGACCGTGGGCCAGCGCCAGCATCGCCAGCGCCGACATCATGAATACAGACTGATTGAAGAAAACCGACGAGGCGTTGATCGCCCCATCAACCCCGTCGCGGGCCCTGGCCGCAGTCAAGAACGCATAGTTGGCGTTGATCCCGGCGACTGCGGTCAGGTCGCCCACCGGATTGTGGGCGGCAGACGACGATAGCGGCAGGCCATTGCGGATCGACGAGCCAACAAACCCGGTGCCCTTGGCATTTTTGCTTACCTGATACTTGTCAACGAAGAATCCCGGTTGCTCAACCCCGCCGTCGATAAACGCGCGGTGCAGGGCGTATCCAGCGGCGGTCGCTGCGGCACGATTGGCGAATGTCTCGCCGCCGACGATGTGGATATCATTCGGGGTGTAGATTGAGTATGTCGGGTTGGCGGCGTGGTTGATCCGATAGAAAAACTTAGGAATCCACACCATCACCGAGCCGTCCGAATACTGGTAGTTACCGTAGTTGGGCGATGCCGGATCGGCATAGCCAGAGAGCGGAGTGAAGCCAGGCGGCAGCGAGCCCGGCGGACACACCCCGACCCCGAAGCCGACAGCACCAGGGAGGCCTACCTGCATTGTCGCCGGTGGAATGCCATCCGACCCACCACCGTGTCCATTGTATGTGCATCTGCCCCGCCAGTCCGGGGATACTTGCGAAGTCGCCATATCAGTCACCTCCTATCATTTGCCAGCATCGACGATAATATCGAGCGCCCACGTCACCCCGCCCGCATTCGGCCACGACACCACAATTCGATCGTCGTGAAAGACGATCGGCGGGACAGGGTCGGCATAGCGCCAACTCGTCACCACCGAAAGGTCCTGCGCCACCGGATCAGGTGCCGCAAGGATGGAATCCCACGCTGCGCCCAACCCTGAATCGAGGTTGATAGCGAAGGAGCTGAGATCGGTTGCTGGTTCGTCCAGGCTGAGCCGCGCCTCAAGCAGGCGACATGATATTGGCGGCTGGATGGTGAGATTGATGGCGCCGCTGCCGGTGAGTGCGGAGCCGCCAGTATTGCTGGTGTTGATGCGGAATTCGTTCATTGTTTCGTTCTCCTCGTTGATGCTCCAGTAATTTCAGTTTTGCCTGCCCGGCGTCAATCCGTATCCTCAACGCCGTAGCGCAGGTTTTCTGCCATCCTCCTGACCCAGCCGCGACCGTGCGCCGGCCAGGTGCGCAGGCTGGCCATATAATCGAGACGTTCGGCGATGATCAGCATCACCAGGTCGGATTCCGAGCGGGCGGCGATCGCCCCCAGGGTGATCGGGCCGATGTCACCGTCAGGCTCGACGCCGACCGCCTCCTGCAGCTGCTTGGCGGCGGTACGCGGCCCCGAGTTGACGGCGAAGTCGAACAGCTGGAAAGCGACCCCGTCCTCGAACCTCCACAGCCGCAGCGGCGCCGCATAGTCGCGCATGTAGATCGAGGCCGCCTGCTCGATCGTCAGGGCCGAGATGTCGAGATCCGGGTACGATCGCTTCGAGATCCCCCATTTGGTGTGGCCGCCAGGGTCGTCCGGATCGTCGACCTCGCCGCCCTCATGACCGAGGATCCTGATCAGCCACAACTGCAGCAGTTCAGACAGTTTCACGCCGTTCCTCTTCCCTGGCGATTTTGAGACATTCGGCGATTGCCTTGACCCTGACGGCGGCATCGATGCCGGCGGCGGTGATGATCCCGGCCCCCGTCCTTGACCGGCACCGATTCTGCGGCGGCCAGCAGTTCCTCGAGGCGTTCTACAATACGCATCAGTTCCCCGGTATGATCGACTTTTTGACAGTGTCGGTGAGTTTGGCCCACCAGCCATAAATCGCCACCCCAGATATCGAGGTAAGGATCAGCACCACGACGAAGCGGCGAACGATGCTCTTGCTATCATCCATCGCCGCGTTGAATTTTTTATGAGCCTCGACCATCGCCTTCAGATCCTCCGGGGTAATCCCGGAAAATCGGCAGTCGGCATCGTCGTGGCGACGGTGGCGCAGCGTCGCCTCGACAATCGCTGAGATAGCGTCCAGGTCCTCGTTGGTCAGGCTGTTGCGGCGACGTTGATCGCGCCGTGGGGAATAATCCTCAGCCATCGCGGCGGCGATGTCGACGCTGATCTCGTCGGTCATGTCAACCCCTTTCCCGGCTCCAGCCGGGGGAAATAATCTCAGCAGGCGCGACACACCCCGTCAATCACCGGCCCGCCGCACTCCGGGCAGATCATGCGAGCGCCCGCCCATCGCTGTCGACTCCCGGGATGTGCAGCGAGTTGGTGGTAAACGCTGCCGGACCCAGGGAGCGGTAACGGCACCAGGCCAGCATCCCGAACAGGCGCAGGGCGGAGCGGGCTGCCCAGGCCTGAGCACTGGCGCCGGTGAGGTCGACCGTCACTTCCTGCAGCAGGTCGTCATAAAAACCTTGTCCTTTTCCGACATAGACCGGGATAGTGGGACCGTAGATCGCGGCGTATTCGGCCCGCAGTCGCAGCGAGGCGAGGTTCCACGGCTGATCGATCCGGTACGGGGCGAGAAGATAGCCGTACTGGTAGCCAAAGTCGTGGACAATACCGCCCTCGAGCAGCACCCCGAACGGCGACAGCAGCCACCACAGGGCACGCGGGATCGAGGCCCCGTCAGTAACGAAACCGCGGGGGACGATGATCTGCAGCCCGCCGGGCAAGATCAGGATCCAGTCCTCGAGCAGCCGCAGCCGGGGCGGTGTGGTCATCCCGGCCCACAGCTGGCCCAGCCAGGAGCGGCCATTCAGGTCGTAGGCGACCCGCTCGTAACGGGGCGGGTTGATCTGGCGGATCCGTTGGTCGTCAACAGTCATGGCTGTCTCCCCCGGTGGTATTTATATCCCAACCTGCAGGCGGCAAATATCAGAGCGCCGCCCACCGTCATGCTCCCGCCGTCAGCGGACCTGGTGATATCGGCGACGGCTGCGGCCCATGACATCACAGTGTCGTAGCTGATGCCGTAGTCCGCCCCGACCTGCTCGACCAGCCACTGCACGACCATCCCGACCACCACCAACAAGTCAGGAGTGTCCTTTGCCGTCCGGGCGATCCTTTGCCCTGCCGACTCCGGTAGCGCATGGTCTGGCTCTACGGTCTGGTCTCTGGTCTGGCTGGTATCGATGTCCTGCACGTCAATACCTCACCGTCAAACTGGCAATATGGACATTACTCGGGCCGAGCACCACGGCCTTGGTTTTGTCGTTATCCGAGTACGGCTTCCACAGGGTCCCGTCTGGCCATTCTTTACGTGTGCAGCCATCAGTGATTGGGCGCTTAAGCCCGTTTGAAAACTCAAGGGTGATGTTGTTCCCGTATGCCGAACATCCCTTTGAAAGCCTAAAATGGTCTCGGTTGTTATTAGCCCACCCCTGAGTCTTTACTGTCTCGATCTGCGTTCCTCCAGCCGTGGTCGATGCCGGCCCCGAGGTAGCGGTGTAGACCTGGCCGTCATTTGCCGTAATCACTATTTTTAGCGGTCGCTTATACTGGCTTCCTTCGTTTATGAACCTGAATACCGGCTGGCCTTTGTACAGCGCATCCTTGTATCCTGACTCGCTGTTCAATCCGACAGATGCGACTCGCCCGGCCCAACTGGTCGGCAGAAGGATCACCGCTTTCCCTTGATATTTTCCGGTTGCGACATCGCTCGACGCCTCGAAAATGATCTTGTCAGGGAACACCTTGCTGCCGGTCGTTGGCGTCGTTGGGGTCGTCGGCGTGGTTGGCATGGTCGGCCCGGCATCCATGCAGGTCTGGACACACTCCAACAACTGCGTATAATCGGCGGCCTGCACCGGGGCGGCGCAGAATATGATGGCCGCCAGCAGCATGGTCAATAGTCGTAGCATCACTCCACCTCCTCGATTGTCCCGGCAGGGGAAACAGCCGCGCCGGTTTCTGACTCGGCTTCGGCTTCGGTGTTGTCGTCATCGCCACCGAGAACATTCTTGATCCGATCGATCACCGTGGAGGCCTTTTTGCCGACAGCGTCTTTCGCGGCCTTGATCAGTCCAGACATATCGAGCGTTCCATCAGCTGCCTGGTCAGTGTCCGTTGTCAGCGTCGATCCGTCGGCTTTCAGCACAAGTACGGATACACCCCCGTCCTCAGCATTCGAGTCGAAGGATATTTTCGTGCTCTTGTTTGAACACCCGGCCAGCACGACCAGCGCCAGCAGCACCATCCATGCCACATATCCTTTTTTCATCACACACCTCATCGGTTGATTTTTCCCTTACTCGCAATCCTGTCCGGCATTCCAGGCCGCAGCCGTCACCCCGGTCACGGCCAGGGCGCCGTACACCCAATTCCGTGCCATGTTCTGGTCCCGGCGGCCGGAATAGACATGCTCGGCGATCCACACCCCGAACAGCAGCAGTCCGACCTTGGCCCCGACGATCACCGCCTCGTCCGGATCCTCGCCGAACAGCGGGTTGACCTCATGACAATGACCGTTGACCCCATCGATCGTGGTGGCTGCATCGGCAGCCTGCCCGCCGATCGCCGAGGCGAACCAGAACCGGTTCCAATCCGTCCAGGCACCAGGCGATCGGTAGTGGCTCTCGATCTGCGCCCGTGGCGGATGGGCCTGCATCTCCGCCTCCCATTGCTCCACCGTCTGTCCGGCGCCGAATGCGTCCGTGCCGATCAGGATCATTGCAGCGATGATCCAGCAGATGATCGCCATTGCCAGCAGCCGTGATCGTGTCATCATCACACCTCATAGGATTGGATATCACCACGGCGTTGAGCCCTGGCGACGATACGGCCGCTCTGCACGGTCACCCAGTCGACGCCCGGCCGCCAGGTGGTTTCGCTCCTGGCGGCGACGACCTTGCCCATCCGGTCGCGGACCAGCCACAGGCCGGCGGCCTTGCGGGCGATGACCAGGCCGTCGAGCGGCACGGTCGTGTCGGCCCGGAAAATCTTCTTGACGATCTCATTTGTCATCGACCACCTCCACCGTCAGCCGGCAATCGGCAACGAACTCACTGCCGCTGCTCTGGTACTGTTTTTCGAACGATCGCAATTTCCCAACCCGGCGACCATTGTATGTCGTCACCCCGACCAGGCAGCCGGGCAGCTGCAGCGGCATCAGCACGGTCGAGATGCCCAGACCCTTGCGGTTGGAGCAGCGCCGGTTGATCTCGGCCGCCCCGCGGGCCATGGCCACCGGCACCGTGGTGATCAGCGGATCGGAGATGTTCGGCCCGCGGCAGTCGCCGGGGGCGCGGCTAACGAGGATTTCGATCATGACACCACCTCGGCGTAGACCACCACCCCGATCGGCCAGTCGTCGTCCTCGTCCGGCCCGATGGCCAGCTCGGGCGGGGCGGTCATCCGGAACTGGATAGCGGCGTAGCTGTAGGCGATATCGGCCAGAACCGGGGCGACCGAGGCCTTGATCCGCTGGCCCTCGACCGTCTCCGTCGCCGTCCGGCCGTACCAGGTCGGGGTGACGGCTCCGGCCGGCAGCCGCGACAGGTTGAGCAGCTTGCCGGCCTCGTCGAACAGCAGCCGGTCGACCTGCGGCCTGGTGACCGGCCCCACCTCCGTCACCGTCGCGTTGGCATCGGTGGCCATGACCTCCACCAGCTCGATTCCGGCCGGGACGATGACCAGGAAAAAGCGGCTGTCGCCGGGATAGTATTTGCTAATCGGCTCACCGGCCGCATCGACGTTGGCTCTGGCGTCCCACACCACCTGGATGCCATAGTCCGCGCCGCCGGCTGCATCACCAAAGACCACCACCTTGTTAAGCAACGACATCAGATCACCTCATCAATCGACATAGATCAGCAGATGTTCGGCCTTCGGATCGGTCAGCTTCCATCTGCGGAATTTGGTGTTGTAGGTCACATCGAGGAGGGCATCGCCGGGCTGCGCGGTGGCGATGCTGCCGTCCTCCTCGCTGGTCACGGCGCCGAGACCGTCCTCCTTGTAACGCCATGAGACCAGCTCGTAGCAGGGCAGCTGCAGCCTGCCGAGACCGGCTGTGACCACCACCTCCTCATCCTTGATCAGCTCCTCGTGCACGCCGAGGTAATCGATCGACACCCAGTCGCCGCCGGTGTGGCCGAGGACGATCGCGGCGGCCGCGTTCCATGGCCACTGATAAAAGCGGATGTCCTTGGTGGTGGCGGTCAATGCCTTGTCCTCGAGGCGATAGTTGCCGGCGGCCGCGGACTGGCCGGAGACCAGGAAGGCGTTGTAGCCGTCGCGTTCCTCCGGCTGCTCGTCGATCGAGAAGATGTGATCCTGGTCGTTGATCTCGAGCACGGTGGCGGCGGTCGGCCAGGTGGAGACGTTAACCGCGTATTCCGGCCGGAGGCGGATCGTCGCCCCGTCCGGCAGCGACTGAATAAAAGCGCCGCTTGCCGCCGCCAGCCGGACCAGGACCTGATAGGCGGTCTCGTCCTCGGCCATCAGTTCGCCGGCGAGAAACGGCCAGCCCTCGACCCCCTGCCAGTCGATGGTGATGACGGAGGCGGCGGTCAGGGCGGCCATCAGGTCCTTGGCGCTGCCCGGGCCGAGATCGTCGGTCAGCGGCTCGTCGTCGAGGATGACGGTGGGGGAGATCGCGGTGAGGACATGATCTGCGGCGCCGACCTCCTCGGGGTTGGACAGCGTGTGGACCTGGAGGACGGTGATCTCCGCCGGCAGATCGTCGAGCCATTCGGTGATGACCACGACCTCGTCGACCCGGCACAGGGCATACTGGGACGGATCGGGGAAACGGATGGTGGCGGAGAGGAAACCGTCGCTGTCGTCAGCCTTGAGCGAGACGAAATCGGGATCGACGGCCCGGCCGCCGACGGTGACCGACAGCGCGATCCGCTGGAGGATCGCGGCGCCGTCGGCGAGGGCGCACGGCTGCCCCAGGGTCATCGTCACCCGGCCGTCGGTGTCCATCGTCACCGCCTGGTCGAGCGCCAGGGTCAGCCGCTGCCCGGCGATGACCACCGGCTGGTGCAGCGACAGTGTCGGGTTGGCCGGCAGCCGCAGCCACTGGTCGAGCGCCAGCGCCACCGACGGACAGACGCCGACAGGTTGGTCGAGACGCAGGGCCACCTGGCGCAGGCTGCGCAGCCACTGGTTGAGTGACAAGATCACCTGCGGCATCGCCCTGCAGCGCTGGATCAGCGACATTGCCAGCTCCAGTCCGCAGGACTGGTCGATGGCCATGGAGATCAGCTTGCGCAGGGCGATGGGCTGGTGGAGGGAGAGCGCAACCAGATGCACCATTGATATGGGCTGGTCGAGGGAGATGGTTACTTGGGTTACTTCATTAATCGTCGGGGCCGCCGACTTGTAGGGATGGTCGGCTAGGAGGTTGGCCTCAAGCCCAAATCTCCACATCAGCCAGCCCTCAACACACTGCCGATCGGCCTCGGACAGTTTAGTCGTGATCAGGATATAGGCTATGTCAGCGGTAAGGTCTGGAGTGCTAGCAATACCACCCATCCGCATTGTGGTGTTTAACGGGACCCATGTCTGTCCAGTTAACGTCCCTTCCTCAGCTCCACCATTTGTTCTGGTGGTTGATCGCCCTGACCCATCCGATTCGGAATACACCAGCGACCACGACGAATTATACGCCACAGACGTGCCACGAAGGATTCTGGTCCCCCCATTATAAAAAAACATTTTCACCGTATTATACGGAGAAGTGTCTGATGTCCCCAATAGCTGCATACGGCCAGTTGATGTTGATCCATCATGTTGGCCCAGAATATAATTGTCGTTTTGTGCCGGTGCTTTGACAATGCAGAATGCCGAAAAATTATCATCGGTCAGTACCCGCGGACTCGCCATCATTTTTGTGCCATCTAACCGCAACACATCAAATCCGTTGAGTTCAGCAGTCACCAGGGCAGGCTGTTTAGTGGTGGTGGCCTGGGTATAATTAAGAGTGCCGCCGATAACGTTGTTAATAGCCGACACCCCAGTATCAATAGTGATCGTGCTCGCGTCATCCGGATCGATCTGCTGGATTATCTGCGATCCGAGTTCTGCCGGGGTCCACAGTGCCATCAGCTATTCCCCCGCACGATATACTCGGTGTAACCGCACATCCCCTCTCGCCATGGCTGGTCGGTGGCAGGGCGGTTCTGGCACTGGATGGCGTGGGTTGCGTTCGGGGTGCGATCGGCACCGGCAAGTGACACGATCACCGCCGGGCTGCCGCATACCTGGCAGGCAGTGAGGTTGTCCGGTCTGCGGCGATGGGCGGGACGGGGAGAGGCAACCGCCATGCCGGTCTGTCGGGTTTCCATCTCCTGCCGGACCGCTGAGGCGATAGTCGCCAGATCGGCATGGGCATCGGCGGCAGCCCCGAGTATGGCCCGCATGTTCTGGAGGTCCCGGGAACTATAAATCGACAGGTCCATCAGCACCTCCACTCATAGGTGGTTTTGTGATGAGACGCGTACCAGGTACGGATAGTCCATTCGAGGTCCTCCCAAAAGCATCTATCAGTCTCATGGACGGCATTTGCGGCCGCCATCAGTTCAAAACCCGAGATGCATGAATAATGAGCGGTGTCAGTAGGATCAAACGTATAGAGCGGATCGCTCCCGCACTTCTGGAATGGGGCGGTCCCCCAATAACTCATATAAGATTGCTGCCACAGTTTGTACTTTCCGCTTAAAACCACCCAGTTCCACCCATCGCCAAATGTGGTAAAGTCTGAGTTATCACCGCTGACTAGGCAATCATAGGTGGTATTCGGCCAGCCGATCTGCACCCACTCCCCGATAGTCGATCGCACCCCGTCGTTGACTACGCTGCACCCGTCCGTCACCTCAACCGAGCAGAACCCACAGGCGATCGAGCTGGCATACAGCCAGGCATAGGGGGTATCGGTATAGCCATCGCGCATGGTGTGGCCGTCGATGGTGAAGCCCTGCCCCCGAACCGACCAGTGGTAGGGTGGGGAACCTCCGGTGACACCGATCATAACCCGGGTACCTGGCGCAACGACTTCGGCCGAGGTCTCGCTGTCCCAGGTCATCGGCTCGACCTCGTCGCAGCAGTTCTTCGGGTGAACCTCGACCGTGGTCTTCGTCACCCCGCAGTCGCCGTCGTCGGGGGAGACGGCGACGATCTTCAGGCTGTCGCCGTAGCGGTTCCGGTACTCTGCCTCAACCGCCGGATCGAGCGGCACGCCGCCGGTGTTCTTGCGGTAGAACGTCTTGCACTTCGGCAGGCCTGAGGCCTGATCGCAGCAGACCTGGGTGCGGTAGGCCGGATCGTCGAGGCCGCCCGAGGTCTCGCCGCAGTCGACATAGTCGCCCAGGACGGTGCGGTGGCCCATGAACGACCAGCATTCATCGAGGCCGGCCTGGCACCTGATGTCCGGCGGGCACGGCACCTCGACCATGTACTCGGTGTGCTGGTAGGCCTCCTCGCCCGAGCACTGGCAGCGGTAGACGTAGGAGATGTCCTCGTAGCAGGTGACCTGGTCGGAGGACGGGTCGCCGGCCACCAGGTCGGCATAGCCGCAGAACCGGCCGCGGTAGATCTCGAGGCCGTCGGCGTCGATCTCCGGCGCCTCCAGGTCGATCTCGTCGATCAGGCCGTGGTAGAAACAGATGGCCCGGCACTCGCCCGGTTCGCCGGCCCCGAGGCCGAAGACGGTGACGTCGACCAGGTCGTAGCGGGTCTGGTAGGACACGGCCAGCGAGCCGCTGACCGGCTGGCCCCAGGCCAGCGTCCGCCCGGACCAGGTGATCGGCGGCCCGGTCATGTTGCCGCCGCTGCCGTACACCGAACCCCGCCAGGTGAACTCGCCGCCGGAGACCACCGGGAACTCGAGATCGACATGGTCGGCGTGATCGACGACGATGGTCCGTGCCACCGGTTCCTCGACTGTCACCGTCTTGTCGATCCGGCCGTTGGTCAGCCGCAGGGTGTAATGGTCGCCGGGATGGGAGATGGCGACCTTGACCTGGGTGGCATAGTCGCCGTTGGCGTTCATGCCGCAGAGACTGGGGCGGAACTGGTTGCGGACGATCTCTTCCAACTCCTCCTGGGTGAGCGGCGCCGTGGCTTCGGCGGCCGGATCTGGTTCTGCGCCCTGGTCCTGCTGCCCGGCCTCCTCGCAGGGATCGAGGCCGTAGATCTCGTCGACCAGCTCCGCCACCTCGCCGAGGCTGGCGGTATCGTCCGGCGGCATGACCTGCTCGATGTGCAGCCAATACAGGCCGGATAGGTCGCCGGTCGGCCGCTTGACGAACGAGGCGATGGCGGATGCGGTCGGCATTACGGTTTCTCCATCCTGAAGGCCAGTTTCGCCCCGTCGCAGGTCGAATAGTAGAGCGTCGGGACCTCGATATCCTCCGGCCGCTGTGGGTCCCCCTTGAGGTCGCCGTCGGGGCAGGTCTCCAGCAGATCGGCGACACAGCCGGGGATCTGCATGTCGAGGATGTCGTTCTGGGCCGCGCCGTCCTCGTCGATCCAGGCGGCGGTGATCGCCGACTCGGGCGAGGTGATCGCGGCGACGGCGGCCTCCGCTTCGGGGTCGGCGGGATCGGTCGCCACCTTGGAGACCTCGATGTGCAGCTCGTGCCGAAAGCCGAAGGCCTTGCCCTCAGCCCGCAGCACTACCGTCAGCGGCTCGGGCAGGATGACGCGGGAGCCGTCGACGATGATCTCCGGCGGCGATACCTCCCGGCCGTCGGCGGCGAAGAACGGCATCTGCGGGGTGAACGTGCCCTCGAACATCGTCTCCATGTCGTATTCGGCGGCGTGGTCGAAGACGACGTCGAAGGAACGGAACTCCTCATAAGCGACCCCGGGCGTGATGGAGCCGTAGGACGCGGTCAGGTCGTAGGCCAGGCCCGGATCGCTCGGCCAGGTAAAAAACGGCAGGGTGATCCGGACGACGCCGTCGACGATCACCACGTAGGGGCAGGAGTCATAGACGTATTCATAGGCCGATTCGCCGGCCATCGCCGCGGCGAGCATCTGGTAGAGGTCTCTGAGCGTCGCCTCGTCGGCGGCGGCCGGGACGTCCTCCTGCGTCAGCCGCACCCAGATGTCGGCGGCAGCGGCGTCCTGATCGGGGCGGCGGACGACGCTGGAGATGGCGGACGCGGTCGGCATTATTTGTAGTCCTCGCAGTAGTCGAGGGTGATCGTCCGGTCCCGGGTCGGCTCCGGCAGGTCCGGCTCGTCGGGCGGCGTCTGCAGGATGCTGCCGCCGGTGCAGGCGATATCGGCCGCGAAATCCTCTTCCGCCCCCTCCGGCGGCTCGATCTCCAGCAGTTTGACCCCGCCGTCCCAGGCCGCCCAGAACACCGATTGGAAGACGTTCTCAACCGCGTCGTCGCGCGGCGGCACCGTCAGGCCGTGGGTGTCGCGCAGGGTGATATAGACCACCTCGGCGGTACCGTAGATCGGGGCGCCGCTGCGCACATTCTCACTGTCGACGGTCAGCGCCGGATTCGCCACCACCGCCCCGTCTGCCGACCACACCTCCGCCATCCACTCGATCGAGACCAGCTCCCGCAGCGGGTACTTGAGCGCGGCCTCGGTCGCGAGGGCGAACGACACCTGATCGCGGATCGTCACCTCGGCCCGCACCGGTTTGGCCAGGGTGCCGTGGGTGACGCCGCAGCGATAGGCCATCCCAGGATCGTAGGGGTAGGCGTAGACGGCGGTGTGGAAACCGTCGCCGTCGACCCCGCAGTCGATCTCCGGCGGCTCGAGGCCGAAGAGGCTGGCGGCGGCGGCGAGGATGATCTGCAGCTTGCTCACCCGGCCGGTGCCCTTCGGCCATGGGGCCTGCTCGAGGACCAGGCCCCGGCTCTCCGGCCGCGGCCGGCGGACGAAGCTGGTTATGGCGGAGGCGGTCGGCATCAGGCCGAGACTTCGCCGGTGACGACGAGGTTGGCGTTGCTGTAGCTGATCGAGGCAGCCCCGGCCGGGGTCTGGCGTTTCTCCCAGATCGGCGCGGCGGCCGGGTGCAGCCGGCAGGTGAAGGTGTTGCCGGCGGCGATCGTCAGCCCGGACCAGCCGGCGGCATAGAAGGTCGCCATCGGCTTGGACAGCACGCTGTTGGTGATGACGAAATCGGCGCTCACCGTGCCGCTGCCGAGAGCGCCGAGGGTGTCACCAACCACCGTGAAGTTGGTGGCGTCGGCGAAGGTGAACAGCAGCTGCTCCTCGAGCGTCCCGATGTTGTCGAGCAGCGGGGCGTAGCCGGTATGGTTGTAGTCGGCGCCGCCGGTGTGGCCGACCGCGACCGACGAGGTCTGGACGGTGCCGATCTCCATGATCGACGACAGCCGCGACACCCGCGCCCCGGCGATCCCGGAAGAGTAGTTGCGGGTGATGGCGGCGACGGTGGTGACGGTGATCTCCAGCCCGGACTCGGCAACGGCGGCAATCTCGATCTCCTCGGTGTTGGTGCCGTCGGACAGCTTGCATTTGTCGCCGACCCGGAAGATCCGATCGACCCCGGCGGCCAGCATCACCGCATTGTCGACCGTGACCTTGATCGTCTGGCTGGTGGCGACGACGTCGGTGGTGACCCAGGCCGTGCCGTACTTGGTCTTGCTGTCGGCCCCGGTCTCCCAGCCGGTGATGTCGCTCAGGACGTCGGTCTGGGTTCCGGCGAAGATCGTGCACCAGTCGTCGCCCTCGCACGGCTTGGCCAGGTAGGCCCGGGTGACGACCAGCGTGGCGTCGGCATCGTCGGCGGCCTTGGCGTAGACCTTCTCGTACTCGAGGCAGCCGTTGGCCCGGTCATCAGTCGACTTGTTGCGGAAGACGTTCTCCTCCTCGCCTGAGACGATCATGACATTGCCCATCCGCCCGCCGTGGGCCGAGGTGGTGGTGACGTTTACCGGGTAGTAGGGCTTGAAATCTGCGTCTAGCATGGTCTCATCCTGTGATTTGCATGGTTATCTTGCCGAAATACGTATCCGATCCGATGGGATCGGCATACATGATGCCCTGCGTCACCTCGACGTCGAGGACAATGACCTGCCATGTCCCTGTATGATGGACGAAGGTGACCCTCGCGCCGCTCGCCTTGTAGGCGTTGATGGCATCGATCTGGTCGCCGGTGATGACTCCCAGCGGCCCCTCGTCGACCAGGGTGATAGTCTGGCCGCTATTGATGACGGCGGACTGGATCACCGCCCGGCTGCCGCTCGGGCTCATGGTGTAGCGCGTCGAGGTCAGCCGCCGCGGCATGTTCTTTATCTCGGGCAGCAGCAGATTGTCCGAGAGCTTTACAGCGCCGATCGCTATCATCGTGACCGCCTCCGGTTCATATCCTCGATCTTCTTCAGCACGATGCCAGCCAGGTTGTCGGCGTCCTGGCGCGAGCCGCTGCCCGAGTAGTTGAGGGTGAGGTTGTAGACGTCGCCGGCGGCGGTGGTGCCCGGAGATGCGGCCGTCACCGCGCCGCCGGTGGCCAGGGACTGGACGGCGGGGAGACTGCCGATCACTCCGCCGAGGTGGTAGCCGAGCATCGACCTGACGTTCATCCCGGTCCGCTTCAGCAGCTCTTCGATGACGACATCCCACTGCCCGGCGTTGAAGGCCAGCGCCGCCCGCAGGCCGCCGGCCCGCACCGCGTACTTGTTGATCATGACCTCGCCGCGCTCACCCAGCAGCGGCACGGTATCGCCGCCGCCGAACCCTGGCAGGAAGCCGCCGGACAGGATGTTGCGCACCACCGATCCGCCGGCCGCCAGGGCCTGCACCAGACCGCCGCGCATATAGCCGACCAGCCCGCCGGTGGACTTCTTCTCGACCTCTTCGACGTAGACCTTGATGTGGCGGTCCTTGGTCAGGTCCTTCAACTCGCTTTCGAGCTGGGCCACCGCGTCCTTGCCGCCCAGCACCGCCCGCTTCCAGGCGTCGTCCCAGGCCTTGTTGAAATCGTTGGCCGATCCGGTCAGGTCCTCGGTCTGCTTCTTGATCTCGCCGAACTGCTTGGCAATTTCCGGCAGTTCCTTCGCCAGCTGGCCGCCTGATTGGGCATCGAGGGCCTGTCCGGCCTCGGCCATGGCGGCAGTCAGCTCCTTCTGCGTCTCGATCGCGTCCCGGCCGTATTCCTCGACCATTGACATCGCCGTCTTCAGATTCTGCTGCTGGGTGGCAACGACCTGGTCACCGTCCCGCACCTCGCGATTGAGATCGGCTGCCGCCGTCTTGGCCTTGTCGTACAGCAGCACGGCCTCTTCGGCCTTGCTCTTGCCGAGATTGGTGTCGCCTGCGGCAAAGGCCCGCTTCGATTCTTCGGCGGCTCTCCTGGCAGCCGTGGCATATTCTTCCGCCTCGGCCTTGCGATCCTTCCAGGCGCTGACATCGGACATGCCGGAGCGGTTCATCTCCCGCAGCTGCTCGGCCAGCGACCGTTCGCGGTTGGCGATGTCGTCCTGCAGTCGCTTGACCTCGTCGGCATATTCCTTGTACTTCCGCTTCATCTCGTCCAGGGCGGCACCGGTGACCTGCTTCTGGGTATTCGCCGATCCATCGACCGCCGCCGCCATATCCCCGGCCCCCTTGACCCAGGCCCCGGCCGTCTGGTCGAAGTGCAGCTTGCCGGACTTCACCGCATTATCGAGCTCCTGCATCGAGGACACGGTGACCCCGGTGGCGGCGCTGACCTCCCTGAACTTGGCGGCCAGCTCAGTCTCCGCTCTGGCGTTGGAGGCGGCCTGGTCGGCGATCTCCTTCTTGATCCGCTTTAGTTCGAGATAGCGGGCGATCAGGTCCTTGATGGCGATGATGTCATAGACCGCCATGCCGACAACGCCGAACATGCCGGCGAAGGCCGCGCCTCCGGTCAAGGCGACACCGGTGAAGGTCCTGATCAGAGCGATCAACCTCGTTATCCAAGGCACAACCCCGCTGCCGGTGGTCGCCAGCATGACGACATTGAGCCCTCTCCAGATGGTGGTCAGCGATGTAACTGCGAAGGACAGCGCCCCGGCGCCGGCCGCCAGCAGGCCGACAGTGATCACTGCCTCCTTGTGCTCCAGCACGAATTTCATGGTCCCGGCGGCGGCGGTGATCAATATCGTCGCCAGCTCGCCGATCTCGTCGGCATGGTCGGCGATCACCCCGGCCAGGTCCTTCATCGCCGCCGTGGCGTTCTCGTTCTCGCTGATCGCGTCATTGATTTCCTTTTTCGCCAGGGCATAGGCCCCGGCCATGGTCTTCACCGAATCGGCGGCCTTGCCGGCCAGTGGTCCGGCTTGCTCGAGGAAGACGTTGTAGCGCACCTGGGCTTTCTGCAGATCATCGAGATCCTTCCAGGCGATGCCGCTGGCGTTGTGGGCCTCGTGCCAGGCCTTGACATAGGTCTCGTTCAGGGTCAGGCCCAGATACTCCGAGGCCTCCGCCTCGCCCCGCAGGGCGGCGGTTACCCGCTCGATCCCGCCGTTGAGGTCGGTCTTGCCGGCCGACAGGTCGGCGGTCATCTCGATGACCTTTTCCATCTGGTCGCTGGAGAGCCCGAGCCGTTTGGTCATGTCGACGGTCGCTGCCGCCGCCGTCTTCAGTTCCGACTTGGAATAGATCCGCAGTTTTTCCGACAACCGGTCGATGGTCGCGCCCCAGGTGTTGGCATCACCGATGTTGCTGAACTCACGATTGGCGGCCGTCAGCGATGATTCGAGGGCGAAGGCGGCGGAATCCGCCTCCTTCATCATGCCGACGACCCCGCTGATCGACTGGAACCCGAGGTATGCCCCGACCAGGGCGGTGACATTGCCGCGCAGGGTCTGCAGGATTCCTCCCTGCCTCCCGAGCTCGTCGTTGTACTCCTTGACGGCGCCCAGGTTCTCGCGGATCCTGACCTGCGTTTCCTTGAATGCCGCCGACGCCCAGCTGGACATGGTGCGCATACTGGTCCCTGCAGTGCTGATGCCTTTCTTGAAGGCCTCGACATTGAGGGAGAGATACATTTCCAGCAGGTTTTTGGCGCTCATCTTCAGATCCTGTCGTTCAGCTTGTGGTCTTCTTTCCGGTCAAGGTTTCAATGGCGGTTATGAAGCAGCTCCAGCCGTAATGCCAGGCAGCCTCGCCATGACCTCTTTGTATGAGTTGACAAACAGCTGCGGCAAGGTCTTCCCGACCTCGGTCAACATGCCGGCCAGCATTTCCGTCAGCATATCCTTGACGCCGAGTTTTGCCGCGATCGCTAAAAAAGAGCTGTTGACCTCCAGGAAGGCATCGACCAATTGCTCGAGCTCCGAGGCATACAGGGAATACAGCTTGTCCCGTTTCAGATCGATGCAGTTGTCCGCCAGGGCCAGCATGTCGGTCACCGGATCCTTGGCGTTCATCGCCTGGTAGAGGGCGAAGGGGCTGACCTCCTTGACGGTTATCTCGCCGACCCCTTCGATTGTGATGATCTTCGACTTACGCATCCTCTCTCCCCGATCAGCTCAAGAACGTGATCATCATCGGCTCGGTGCCGCCGGTCGGCGTCTCCAGCGATCCCTCGAAGGTGACGTCAACAAAGTCGTCGCTGATCAGCGAGAATTCGGACGTCGGCGCCAGCCGCATCTGGTAGATGTCGGCGATGAAGTTGCGGCCGTCGGCGAAGTTCTGGCCATCGAGCTTGACGCGGATCCGGACGTTGCTCTTGGTCATCGCCGCCATCGAGGAGCCGGTGATGGCCGCTTTGGTCCCGGTCATGTGCAGGACATCACCGGTGCTGATTGCCCCGGTCGATAGGACCTTGATCATTCCTAGTCGCTTGTTGAGGACGTAGTCGGTATTCTCGGTATAAGTCGTGGTGTCGGTGGCATCCATGAACACCGGGACGTTGAGCATCATGACGCCGGTGTCGACCCACTTGTCCTCGATCACCGTCACCGATACCGCCGGGGTGATGTTGCCGGCCGTCTGGGTCAGGATCGTGTTGGTGCCGAAGAAGGCGGCGGCGAACAGGTTGGCGTCGAGCTGGTTGAAGGTGATCTTGGCGGTCATCGGCTTCGCCAGCGTCACCGAGGCCAGGACCTGTCCCCAGTTGCTGCGGCCGTTGGCGGTCTGCTCCTTGCGCTCGCTGTCGGGTTTGGGCACGAACTCGGTGCAGTTGCCCTTGAGCTCCAGTCCGGTGCGAACCCCCTCGTCGGTGAGCAGATCGACATAGGCGTCGGCGGCTCCAATGAAAGAAAAAGGTGCGGTGGTCATAATCTTACCTCGTTAGATTGTGGGGGCCGACCAGGTCATGGCCGCCCGCTGAACAGTGGAAAAGGTGACGGTGTAGGCCGAGGCCTCTTCACCGATCCTGTCGAAAAACTCTATCTTCACCGGCGCCAGCGGCCTGAGGGCTCCGGTCGGCTGGAAGCCGCTCACCACATCGAGCAGGCTGTCGATGATCGCCAGGTGGCCCTTCGGCCCGAGCAGGCTCTTGGCGGTGACGATCACGACCCAGGAGGTGGCCACGTCGGAGATCTTGTTCTCAGGCGTCTTCGGCGTGGCCTCCTTCAGCAGCAGCTGGGCCATCGGCATCACCATCGGCTGGCGATCGACATCGTCGAGCGTGTCGATCTGATCGACCTGGTTGAGGCCGGACACCGTCGCCATCCGCGCAATGATCGATTCCGCCTGCGCCGCGAGGTTAAGCATTTTGCAAGTCCTCCACGATCATGGCAACGATGCCCTCTTTCTTGCCGACCAGGCTGCCCTCGTCGGGGAAGAATTCCCTGGCCGGGATATTCCCCCACGGGAATATTCCCTGTTTCTTGGTATAGCTCTTGACCTTCCGGCCGCCGGTCGAATAGCCCTTGACCTTGTATGCGCTCTTGCGCTGCCTGCCGAAGCTGCCTTTCTTTGCACCCTGGGTGTGGGTGATGGCTTTGGCGATGATCAGATCGCGGCCGCTCTTCGACCGCAGCGAGATCCCGGCCGATACCTTGCCGCTCCATGTCTGGACGGCACCGAACAATTCTCCAGAGCGTGACTGCAATTCCGACGCACCCAGGGCCGCACTGCGTATCGGCCGGAGGATTTCGCTTTCTATCCGGCCCATGACCCGGGAAAAATCCTGCGTCTTTCTGGCCAGGCGCTGGAGCTCCGGCGAGATATTGTCCTTGATGTCGATCGTGACATTGCCCGCCATCACACCCTCCGGATCCGCCACGGACCGACGAGGGAGTCGAAGGACCGGGGCACGATGCTGACGATATTGCCGACCCTGGCGATCTCCCGGTTCTTGTACCAGTGGGCCGCCAGGATCAGGATGGCCTGCTTGAGGTCGGCAGGAACCACCGCCGCCGCACCGAACCCGGCGACGAACTCGATCCGGATCGGGTCGACCTCGAACAGCTCCCCGGTCGGCCAGGCGCCGCCGGCCGGCACCACCTTGGGGAAGTACCCGGCCAGCGAGGCGATGTAGTTGGTCGTGGCAACCAGCGTGTGGTCGACCGCGTCGGCCCCCAGCCAGTTGAAGCGGGTGATCGATGTCACCCGACCGAACGGCAGTTCGATGGCGGCGCCGCCGGCCGGCCAGGCGTCGAGGTAGCCGCGCCAGGTCTGCGACACCAGCTTGCGGCTGGTGATCGTTTCCACATGGGCTGTCGCCCTGGTCAGCAGCTCAGTGAAATAGGTGTCATCACTGCTGTCTCGGTCGTAGACCTCCCAGACATGGCGCCGCAGCTCGACCGTGGTGACCGGCAGGGTGGCGGCAGCTGTTACCAGTTCGGTGTTCATGATCGTTCCTCGTCGCCTGACCTGATCGTCATCGCCTCGTCGCTGTTACGCCACCGGGGCGATATAGGGTTCGCCGGCGACGACCACCGCCGACATCGGCGTCCCGGCCGCGTGGGTGCCGGAGAAATCTGCCAGCAGTTTGAGGTAGCGCTTACCGCCGTGATAGCCGACCTTGGTCAACGTGGCCGCGGCCTGCTCAGCCACCAGGCTCTTGATGATGCCGCCGGTGCCGACGGTGACGCCCTTGACGTCGCCCTGGGCCACCGCCGTATAGGTCGAGTTGTCGTCGCTGTGGGTGAGCTTGAACTCGACCTTGTTCGTCGTGGTGAAGGTGATGCCTCCGATCCCGACATGGATCAGGACGAGGGCGCCGCCATAGTTGCCGATGTCGATCGCCGCCGGGGTGTTGTCGGCATCGAGGACCGCCGGGGCGATGGCCGCGATCGCGCCGTGGCTCGTGGAAATATCTTTCTTCATGGTCGTTTCCTTGTGGCTTCCATATGGTTGGGGGCGAGGGCCGCGGCCCCCGCCGTTCATTCAACTTCGATCAATATCCAGTCACTCGATCAGGAGGCGGCGATCTTGATCAGCTTCACCGCGTTGCTGTCGACCAGCATGCCGCCGACCCGCTTGGTGGTGTAGAACCCGACATACGGCTTGTTGGTGTACGGGTCGCGCAGCACCCGGATGCCGATCCGGTCGACGATGGTGTAGGCCCGCTTCCAGTTGCCGAAGGCGATCGGCGTGGCGTCGGCGGCGACGGCCGGCATGTCCTCGTTCTCGACCACGCCGAACCCGAACAGCGACGAGGCCTGCCCAGCCACCAGGCCCGGCTGCCAGATATAATCGCCGGTGCCGTAGGCCTTCCACTTGCGGACAGTGGCCAGGGTCGCCGAGTTGAGCATAAAGGCGGCGCCGGTGCGCAGCCCGGCCTTCATCGCATGGATGGCGGTGAGCAGGTCGTCGGCCGGCGATACCGTCGCCGATGCGGTTTTGAATGCCGCATCCGCGCCGGTGGCGATATACTCGACCGTGCCGAAGGCCCGGGTGGCGTCGGCGGTGGCCGCCTGGGTGTAGGCCAGGAAGCCCTTCGGCTTCTTGCTGCCGTCGCCGGTGACGAAGGCGGTGCCCTCGGCGATGGCGAAGGCGTCGGACAGTTCCTGCTGCAGCCAGGCCTCGGCATTGAAAAAGATGTCGTCGAGCGCCGTCTGGGTGGCCATCGGGTTGGCGTACAGTTCACCCATGTAGGCGGTGACCTGAGCCAGGCCGGGGGAAGTGGTCTCGGTCCGGGCGTCGTCCTCGTCGACCCAGCCCGATCCGGCCCCGTGGGTACTGACGAGTTTCTTGTAGTCAGGGGTGCCGACGGTGATGACATTGCAGACCCCGCGCATCGGGCTCATGTTCTGCATCAGCGACAGGACATCGGTGTCGATCTGCTCCGGCACCGCGTAGCCGCCGTCGGCATCGGTGGTGATGTTGAGCGCCTTCTTCTCCAGCTCGCGCAGCCCGTCCTCCCGGCCCTTGCGGAGGAAGAGGCCGAAGGCCTGCTTGTGCTCGTCGACCTCCGGCCGGGCAGATCCCTTGCCGACGCCGCCCGGGCGGTTGGCTTTCTTCTCGATCTCGTCCATCTGCTTGCCGATCGCGGTGATCGCGGCATTGGCCTTGTCAACCTTCTCCTCGAGGAGGGGATCGACGCTGCCCTTCGACTCCAGGGCCTTCAGCCGGGCGTCGTTGGCTTCGCGAAATTCGGCAAACGCCTTGTTCTGCTTCTCGAGCAGGTCCTTCAGTTCCAGTTCAGCCATGATTAACCTCGCAAAATTGAAATGTTGTTTTCGATGATCCGACTCAATTCCTCGGTCTCGCAGGCCTGGCGCATGCTCGACTTGATGTTGTGGACAATCTCCCGCGCCTCTTTCCGGCTGATGCCGCCTGCCTCGCGCAGGTAGCGTTCCAGCCCGGTGACGTCGGCGATGCCCTTGACGCTCTCCACCCTGGCCAGGTCGTTGGCCGGCCAGGTGACGAGCGAGACTTCCCACAGCTCCGCCTCCTTGATGGTGCGGACGTTGCTGTTGCGGTCGTATTCGTCGACCTGTACCCGGATCCCGACCGACAGGCCGGTGACCGCCAGCGCCTTCATCAGGGCGTAGGCCTCACGCGCCAGGGCGACGTCGTCCTTCAGCAGCCGGCCCTTCAGGTACAGGCCGTAATCGTCTTCCTGCATGACTTCGTAGACCCCGACCACCTTCTCCGGATCGTGCTGCCAGCACATCGACGGAAAGGTGCCCTTGAGCTTGTGCGCCGCCAGCGATTTGGCGAAGGCCCCTTTTTCGACGATGTCGCGATACCAGTCCTCGTTGCCGAACACCGAGCCGTAGCCCTCGAACACGCCGTTGTCGTCGATGGCCTTCAACTCGAACGGCCGGGAGATCTGTTTGCGTTCCATGCTATCCTCTCACTGGGGTAATGACGCAGACGCAGCCCTGGTGGATCGGGGCGTGCAGCTTCGGCCCGCGCACTTTCAGCGGCGATGCCTCGTGTCCTTCGGGGGTGAAGTCGCCGGCCTCGACAAAGGGCTGGTCGATGCCGACGATCTTGCCGTGCAGCGCCTTGCAGAACGGGCACGACTTGGAGCCGCGCCGCTGCCACTGCAGCAGGGTGACGCCGGCGGCCATCCACACCCAGCGCGACACAGCGCTCTCCTGCTGGATCGGCTCACGGTCGGCGATCTTATCGGCCCTGGTGGCCTTCCATTCGTCCAGCCGCTGTTCGATCGCCGCCGGCAGCTCCTCGAGCAGCGTATCGTTGATCAGCGCCACCAGCTGGCCCTCGCTCGAGGCGACATGGCGGGTGGCGAAGGCCTCGAGGACCTCGTCGACATATTTGGTCATCTCGTCCGGGTCGATTTTCATGTCGCTGTCGATCTCCGCCAGGGCCGCATCGCGCACCGCCACCGCGTATTCCCGCATCAGGCCGCGGAACTGATTGCGGATGTATTCCGGCAGCTGCCGGTAGATCCCGGCCATGTCGACCGCGAAGGAGCCATCAGCCCGGCCGTCGTTGGCGGCCAGCGCCTGGCGCAGCTCGCCGGTCTCGTAGGTCACCAGGGCGGCGGCCAGCGTCTGGAACCGCGGGCGGAAGGTTTCCCGAAGCTGTTCCCGGGCAAGGACGCCTTTGGTGGTCAGCGCCTTGCCCAGGGGGGCGGGAACAGCCGAAGCGATGGACTTGATCGTCAATGATTTGCTGCCTGGGTCCTGATCGCCCGGATCCTGCTCGGAACCGGCGGCAGGCATGCCGCCCGTCGAGTCGGCCATGTTGAGCGGCGCCAGGTAGATGTCGCCGCCGGGGCGGGGGTTGCGGTTCTCCATCGCCCGGCACTCGTTGGGGCTGAGGATCCCGCTCATGATGCCGATGTTGTACGAGCGGTAGCGCTGCTCGAGGTCGGCCCGCTCCAGGCCGGAGACCAGGAACTCGACATAGAGGCCGCGCTTGCGGTCGGCCTCGGACAACAGATCGCGGCTGATCGCCGACTCGATCCGCCGGACGATGGGCAAGAATGTGTACTTGACCATCTCCAGCGACTGCTGGGTGATGTTCGAGAACGACGACTTGGTGAGGTCGCCGATCATGTGCGGCGGCACCCGGTAAATGCTGCAGATCTCGGTGCGCTGGAACTGCCGGACCTCGAGGTACTGGGCGTCCTCGTTGGACATCGAAATCTTGTCGAACTTGAGGCCCTCCTCGAGGACCGCCACCCCGCCCTGCTGGTCGCCGCCATGGGTTTCGAGCCATGACTTCTTAATCCGGGCATAGGCCTCGTCCGTCAGCTCCGCCGGGTGGGTCAGGGTCCCGGCCGGCATCGCCCCGTTCTTGAACAGGGCGCCGCCGTGGTTCTCGGCTGCCATGCCGAGGCCGATGGCGTTGCGCTGGTAGGTGATCGGCGACACGCCGGTGAAGCCGTCGAGGGTCAGGCCGCGGACGTGATGGATTTTTTCCTGCGGCAGGGTATCGATGCCACCGTCCTCGAAACGGACGCGGTAGCTGAGGTCGTAGCCGTTGCGGACCACGGTCACCGCCTGGGGCAGCAGCGGGATCAGCTCGGCGACGGCGCCGGAGCCGAGGCGGTTGATATAGGCGTAGTGGTTGCCGCGCAGCGACAGGGCGGTGACGAGGAACTCGAAATACTCGAAACTGGTTTGCCAGCTGTTCGGCCGCGTGCCGATGATGTCGGCCAGGACGATGTCGGTGATCCGCTCCTTGCTGCCGTCCGGCAGTTTGCGGTACAGGTGGACCGGCATCTGGGCAATCGATTCGGCCAGCAGCCGGACACAGGCCCACACCGTGACGTAGCGCATGGCGCTGTCCGGGCTGACGCCGACCCCGGCCGAGCTGCTCGCGCCCCGCAGCAACAGGTCGAGATCGCGACTGGTGAGCACCCTGGGGTCGCTTTTCCGTTCGAGCACATCGACGGCCGGGCCGAGGTCGATATCCGGAGCCGCCGCCAGGGAGACGGCCGGACCGGAACCATGGTCGGCCGCTCGTGTTTTTGTTTGATGTCTGAAAAATGACAGAATGCCCATTTCGCCCTGTTGTCAGTGAGCGGCATCAGTGCTGCTCGATTGGCGTCAGGATAGGCGGGGAATTTCGTCAGGAGAAGGGGACGTGAGAAAATTGAAGCGTATGACGAGATTGAAGCATATGACGAAATTGAAGAAATTGGAGAAGCGATGGATTATCGTCTCGATCTTCCGTCGCTAGTGGCGATTCCTAACTGATTTTTGATTCTATACTGGCACGGTTATTGCTTGGCAAGATGGACGATCAAGCGATTAAACGATCAAGCGTCACGGTTCACTGCCTGGGAGGAAGACCACACATTTGGTGTGATCTCTGATCGTGTATTCGCTGTCAACGAATTCCCCCCGCTCGCCACGGGTGAAAACAGCAATTTCGTCGACTTCAACATCTCCATAATATCCCGTGCTGTAAACACTGATATCGCCGCAGATATTTTTCACTTTTTCAAGTTGTTTTACGAGTTCTGATATTTTCATTTTGCAGACACCCAGGCCTCTTTAACTGCCTCGATCGCCAGACCAAGGATGCGGAACTTATTCATGTGACCTTTTTTCATGTCTATGTATCGTCGCAGGATAGGAAGAACTGCGTGATATAACTCACGCTGCAGATCTCCCGGCAGCCCTCTACGCTGCAGCAATTCAGACAATTCAGGTCTGTCGTTCGTCTCATCAGTTGTTCTATTCATACCACTCCCTCAAATCTTTAAAACAACGAATCATCTCAGCCAGATCTCCACTAACAATTGCCCTGTCCGCTGCAACAAGAGACCTTTCCATCATCGCTGCTGCCAGATTTCCAGCACCTTTCAAAGATGGATCTCGATACATTACAATGAGCGAACGAACTCTCGCCATCTCTTTTGGCAATGCTTCACCCAGACTTTCCATTTTCACCTTCCATCAGAACGGCACATCAGTCACATTCACCACCCACCTCCGGCTGCGGTTCATCCACCGGCGGACAATCGGAATGCCTGACGCTTTATCGCTTCAAAGATTAATCGTTTAATCGCTTCTCACTCCGCCACAGCCTCACCAGTAATCCCCATCGCCCTCCGCAGCGCGGCCCAGTATTCGAGATCGCGCTGCTTTCGTGCAGCTGCAGCAGCAGCCGCGGCGATCGCTTCGGCCGTTTTCCTGTTCAGCTTTTTCGGGGCGTCACCGCCGGCCGGACGCTCTGCGAGAAACTGCGACACCAGTTCCTGATACTTCCCCCGCCCGCCTCCGAACGTCCCGTTACCGGTCCGCGACGCCACGGCGTTGCGCCGCGCACGCGCCAGATATTGGCGCTCGCACTCCTCCGAGCAGTAGAACCGCTTACTGAATTTCGACACATCCTCGAGCCGCACCTCGATCACCGCGGCGCAGCTGACGCAGGTGACGGTGACGATCTTCGGATACTTCACGTAGGCCTTGCGTTTCTTTTTCGGCTCCATTTTTTCTCCTGTTATTTCGTGGCAAACGGCAGCATCGGCGCCCGATCAGGCTCGACCCGCCATACCCCGGACTGCCAGCAGTGCTGGTACTTGTCGGGAAACGTATGTTTTGAATCCATCGTCTCTTTCGCCTGCCGGGCCGAGCCGAACCTGGTCGCCAGTGATCTTTCATATGTCCCGTCCCAGCCCTGGTCGGTGGTGCGGTAATAGACGACCCGCGGCGGCGTGTCGCCGGTGGCCCAGGCGACGATGTAGCGGCGCTCTTTCATGCCAGCACCTTGTCATGTGTCCATTTCAGCCCGACCTTGAGCCTGTCCAATTTATTCGATCCGTCGAACCGGGCGCAGATGCTGGCAGGGTTGATGCGGTACATCCGTCCGGGGTTGAGGCCGATCAGCCGGCAGCGCGGCTGCTGTCCGAGATCGGCGTCATTGATGCCGCGGATCCGCATCTCGACATAGTGGTTGCACTCGCTGCAGTGCGAGTGCGTGTAGCCGCGGCGGTAGTGCAGCTCGTCCTTGATCTTCAGTTTCGGCGTTCCCATCACTTCCTCCTCGTCTTCTCGGCCATCTTCTTTCGCAGCCTGGCATAGTGGATGCAGCTCGGCATGATCTCCGCCGGCATCCCCGTCAGGCCGCTCTTGTTCAGGATCGCGTTCTCTCCCCGCGATATGAGCACCAGGTTGGCAGGATCGCAGTTGAGTGGATTGCCATCGAGGAACCGAAGCATCATCCCCGGCGGCAGCTGGCCATTGGCCTGCTCCCACACCACGACATGCTTGGCCTTGAACCTCGTCGGGCATCCGGTGTATGGGTTTTGTTCGGCGACCTTGACCTCGACATAACCATCCTTGGAGATCCGCTCCGCGCCGAGTTCCCTGGTGTTGGACGGGATATTGCCCTTGGCGAAGCTCGTCTTGTTGCGGCCGGTCAGGCCCTGGCCCTTGGTGCCGCTATTCCACGATCTGTTGCCTTTCTCGAACCTTCCGGACCGGCCGCAGGTGATATGATGGTTGCGCACGAACGTGCGGATCTGCCCGGCGGTGACCGCGATCCCGAACGCATCAGCCAGCGCCGCCGCCAGCTCGGTGTACGTCAGGTCCTGATAGCGGGTCCGGATGAAGGCGACCTGCGCCGGCGAGAACAGCCGCGAATGGCCACGGGTGATCTCGCTGCCCTGTCGGCCGCTGACGATATGGTGGTTTTTCAGGGCCGAATGGATCTCGGAGAATGTCTTGGCAAGGCCGAACTCGGCATTGAAGACGACGACCAGGTCCTTGAGCGCCATCACTCGATACTGGTCGCGGAGAAACTCGACCATTGCCGGGCTGTAGGAAAATCTAGGCATTGTCCCTGTCCTCCGGATTCTGCAGCATCTTCGGCAGGGTTTTCTTGTCGACCGTTCGGTCCCACACCTCGCGCTGTGCCTTGAGGACCAGGTTGCCGTTGTTGATGATGTCCTTTGCCAGGCCCGATATCGCCTTCGACCGCTCCATCTCCATCTGCAGTTTATCGCCGGTCAATTCGTCGTCACACAGCCGCTCTAGCTGGGCGAACAGGTGGTTATTCAAATCGCTCAATCTGTTTTTCATAACGCCCCCGATATGATTTTTTCAATTGAACTTCGATTGATTGTCTCAGCGCCTGATCCGCTCGGCGTCTTCTGGCTCTTGGTTGTTTGGTCTGAACTTGCAATCAGCCAGCACATCCTCACTGAACCACGACTGTATCGGGATGCCCCCTTGATCAATGCACGATTGCCAAACAACCATCCTTCGTTGTTTGAGTTCTTCCTGCTCGGATGTCGAACAGGCAGTTGACAAGAAAATCAGAACCATCGCGATTACAGCTGCATTTCTCATATCGTCACCTCAGCGCCGCGATCCGCTCGGCATCGAGGCCGGAGACGCGGCCGGCCAGGACATCGAGGGCCAGGTCGAGGAGGACTGCATCGCGGCCTCCGATCTCGCTCAACTCGCCGGTGATTACCTCGCCTGCCGAGATCGACTCCATCGCCGTCACCTGTTGCATGAGGCGGTGCAGCTCGCCGACCATCCCCCTGGCGATGGTCGGCAGTGAGTCGCAGTGGACCACATCGGCACCGAGGATGCCGGTGGTTTCAAACCAGATGTCGATTGCTTTCTGTCGATCGCGCTGCAGCCGCTGCACCGCCTCGATGATCGATTCATCCTCGGCGGCATCGACCTGCCCCCGCACCGTCTCGACGATCTGTTCTGCGGCGTGGAGTCGTCGCTGGGCGGTGGTTGTATCTTCCATCGCTGCGGTTAAAGATCTTTCGACAGCGTCTAGGCGCCTCTTGGTGTTGATCAGCTCCTCTCGCCGCGCGGTGTTGTCTCGGCTCGCCTTCTCGACCTCGGCCACCAGGTTGTCGACGAAGGCGGCGATGTCGGTACCGGACGCGAGCTGGTGGGTGGTGATGATCCGATCGATCAAGATGTCTCCGGAGGATAGCTGCGGTTCGTCTGAAAACTCGACAGGCTCGGGATTCGGCATCGGCAGCTGTGTAGCCATCCACCCCTCACCTTTTGCCTCTTTGATCGCCCGCAGCATCGCCTCCGGCTGGACATTGGCCGCCCGCCAGATATGCTCGCAGGTAGCACAGCACATCTTTTCCCGGATACTCCGGATCTTCTTTTTCTCTCCGCACATCTCGCACTCGCCATACATTCCCATATCCGACTCCTTATTATTGTCCGCCCCTGACATCAATTCCGGCAGGGCGATGAACTCCACCCCGTCCGGAACCACCTTGCCGCCGCACAGTGCGCACACCGCACTGTCGTTGTTCCGCCGTTGATGGCACAGCCGGCGGAACGAGTCCTGCGTCATCCTGGTCGCCCTGCCGCCGGTTACCGGGCACTTTCTCCCCATCATGGGAAGCGGTTTCGCCCACCCGAAAACATCCTTGATATCCGGCATCAGTAGTCCTCGCTCTCGACTGCGGTCCGCCTGGTCTCGAATGCCCCCACCGATCGCTCGCTCACTCGCAGGCAGCGCGACACCCCCATCTTCGTGCTGCGCAGGCTGCCGACCTTGATCAGTCGATAGACGGTGGCCGCCGATACGTTCAGCCGCCTGGCGACGGCGGAAACCTCGATCCATTTGTCCTTGCTCATAACGATCTGATCCCCTCTCGTTCGTAGCGCGATACCCTGTTGTTCGTCTCGCCGTGCAGCGCCCGGTCGAGGGCCATGATCATGGCGACGATGCCGTCGATTTTCTCGCTCGATTTCGATTTGTCCGGCTTGAGGTTGCCGGACGGATCCTGGAGGACGACGACGTTGTCGGCCATCCAGGTCAGCACCTGATTGCCGCCGTGGCAGATCTTCCCGGCCAGGATCAGCTTCTCCAGCTCCTTCGCCGGCGGGCTCATCGAAGCGAAGCCCTGACCGAATTCAACCACCTGCATGCCGATATCGGACAACTGCTGGTAGATCAGCGTCGCGCCCCAGCGGTCGAAGGCGATCTCCTGCAGGTCGTAGGCGGCTGCGTCCTTCTGTATCTGATCGATGATCCAGGCGTAGTCGATGACATTGCCCGGGGTTGCCTTGATCAGGCCATCGCGGCACCAGACATCGTATGGCACCCGATCGCGCCGGGAGCGCTCGCGCATGTTGTCCTCGGGAATGAAGAAGCGGCACAGGACCTTGTAGGGCTCGCCATCCTCGACCGGCGGGAAGACGAGAATGAAGGCGGAGATATCGATGCTCGAGGAGAGATCGAGACCGCCATAGCAGCGCCGGCCGGAGAGACTGGAAGGCTCTATCTGGCTGCCGCATTGCTGCCATCTCTCGAGGTTGAGCCATCTGGTCTCCGCCTGGGTCCACTGGTTGAGGCGCAGCCGCAGCACCGAGTTCATCGCCGCCGGGCTTTCCTTGGCCCGCTGGATGGCGCCGCGCAGGTCGTCGATCTTTACCGAGACGCCTAGGTTCGGGTTGGCCTTGACCCAGCAGCTTTCGTCGTCGATGTCGTCGCCCTCGTCCAGGGTGTAGATCATGCCGAAATAGCTGTCGTCCTCGATCACCCGGGACAGGATCTTGCACAGATACTCGTGCTTTTCCCAGCAGATCGAATGGCGGTTATAGCCCGCGGTGGTGATCGCGAATATCATCGGCTGGACGCGGGAGCCGGTGCCGGTCTCGATCACGTCCCACAGGTCGCGGGTCTTCCAGGCGTGCAGCTCGTCCATGACGGCCCCGGACGGGTTGAGACCGTCAGTCGAATCGGAGTCGCGGCCGAGCGGTTCGAACTTGGACAGCGTCTGCGGATCGCTGATGTTGTTGTTCAGGACCTCGAGGCGGCCGCCGA
>Ga0209318_1000448_pt1 | contig 40521 bp, 53 predicted proteins | sample RifGroE1_FD_183999 | JGI IMG/M metagenome (GOLD analysis project Ga0209318, IMG submission 183999) | Groundwater microbial communities from Rifle, Colorado, USA - Groundwater E1 (SPAdes) (version 2) | ecosystem: Environmental > Aquatic > Deep subsurface > Groundwater | place: Rifle, Colorado... | reverse complement strand
GGTTCTTACTTTAAAAGTTTCTTTAGTAACTATAATGTAGTTACCTGTAAGATTAAGTTCTACTATCTCATTCATTGCTTGATCAATAGCTAATGATTCATCTTCTTCACTTAATTCATCAGAAGACATTGCTATTCTTGCTAAGTAAGCATTTGTATTGTAGCCCATCGACATATCAAAAGCGTTCCATTCATCATACTGTGTAAAAGGATTAAAAGGATTGTCTAAAGTACTCAACATTTTAGGGGGTTCAATAACATTTACCATTTGACATCCTTTCTTAATTTAAATTATCATACAAAGTATTTATAGAAACGCCTAAGGCGGATGCTATTTCAGCTTGTGTATAGCCGGAAGATAACATACTGCGGGCTCTTGCTATCTTTGAAGATGGCATTCCAGTAACAGTTCTTGGTAATGCCTTTTGTTGTACCACCTTCAGATCAGTATTAGAAAGTATCTCCAGGAGGGTATTATTTGAGATAGCCCCCGCCTGTATAGCTTCCCATTCTTTATCTGAAATTTTAATCTTTACTTTACCACCATTTGGATTATCTGGAGTAGCACCAATTCTTCTTCTTGCTTCTTCTAAGGCTTGCCCTTTTAATTTCTTAAGAGAAGCAGGATCTAAGTCTGGATTAGATGCTTTTTTCAATTCAATGTTTTTGTTTGCTAGCAATTGAGCTTGCCTTTCCAAAGGTTTATGCCTAACTGCAATGTTTAAACTTGCTAATAAAGACTCGACTTCTTTGGAATATACTTTTCTAGCACTTGGCGAATATACAACTGGACCTGTAGATGCGACAGCTTTTCTAGCAGTATTAGCAAGATTCTTTAAATTATTAGCATATGACGCATAAATTTCTTCAACAACAGTTCCTGAAGATAAAGTTCTAGCATCATCAGTTTCTGCCATTTTAGTAGATTTTGTCATGCGCCTAACGACTGTTTCTTTTGTATCGCCACGTTTATTAGCAGTTACTTTTACATAAGTTTCTCCTGGAGATCTTAACGCTTCATCTAAACTTGTTGTCGTTACTTTTGTAGTACCGCCATATTGATTTACGACTTTTTCTCCAGTAAAATACTTATAGACTTTCTTTCCAGTTGCAGGATCAATTCCAGTTTGTTCTTTTCGATAAGGAACATCTTTTTCTGAACTAGCTTTTGATATTAATGTTGATGCTCCAGATCTTGAACTACCTTGATACTTGGCCTTTAATTCGGCAATGTTATTGTCTACTGCTGATTGTTTGTAATTTAGATTATGTTTTTCCGCATCAATAACCACCATAGAATGCTTTACTGCTCTTGCGATTTCATCAGTATTAGCACCTTTTATGGTCATATCAGTAATAAGATTAGATACATCGCCCATTAAACGCTGTTTTCTTTTGTCAGTTAATTTGGGCATTCCTTCATAACCAGGATATGCTCTGATTGAATCAAAATCTTTTAGTGCTTTCAAAGAAGGGGCAGTTCTTATATGACCACTATTATTAGGTATAACGAGAACTGTATCACCATCAAAATCGGCACCTGATAATTTACTAGCAACGCTTGAATGTATTCCTACTGCATCTTTAGCATTATGAAGAATTGAATCTGCTTCTTTATTTCTGTTATTAACGATTAATTCTGGAATTTCAAATATACCACCATGAGGGTGACGAATAAGAACTACTGCTTCGCCATTTTTAAAGCCAGGGGCATAAATTTCATTCGGTTTTACAGAATTAAAAGGTAATATTACATTATTTGCTTGTCTTGGTAATGCTGCTGCCTTTAAATGAACAGCTGCCGAATCACATTCATCAGCAAAAGTTGTCAATAGTTTTGTTTTTACAGCAGGATTTGTTAATGTTGACAATTCATCGAACTCATCTTTTTTTAAATTTAAAGCCAAATCGAGTTGTTTTTTTACTAATGCTGGCCTTTGTTTTGAAAGTACTTGCGAAGATATACTACGAGACCAATCAGTCCAATCTCCTTCTTCATTGACAATATTTAATGCTGATAATTGTTCTTTACCATTAGCATCTAAATATTTTCTTTGTCTAACTATTGAACCAAAAGGATTATCAGGAGTAACAGGATCATCTTTCATTTCTTTAAATACTTTTTCTTTAGCGGTGCTTGAAGGTTTTTTTGTATTATAAACCATATCATATCCATCAGGAATGTTATTGCTATAAACAGCCATACCTTTCATGTAATGTGTTCCATCTACACCAATACGAACTTGGGCATATTTGGAATTACCTAAAGAAATATCATCCACACCTTTACGAAGTTCGATTACACCGTCTTTTGAACTTCCACCATCTTCAGCATACATGATTTTAATTCTTTTACTACTAACGCTATTAGGAGTTGTAGATAAACCAACCCAATTTCTTCCACCATCTTCAGTGTAATAATCAATTGGCATCTTGATCTTATCCTTATTTTTATACACTTCAGAATAAGTAGTGTCCTCTTTTGTTAAAACTTTTATCGATGTGTTCTTACCTGTACCTAATTGCCTAACAGTAACATAATGAACTTTATAACCTTCTTCTTCAAGAAGGCCAACAGCTGTGTCCATTTTTGTTCTACTAATACCTAAGTGTCTTTCAATTCCAGCACCAACATCAATATAGTTTTTTTCATCAACAACTTTTTTCAAAACATTAGCGGTTTCTCTTGTAACATTGGCGCGATCTTTTATTGCTGGGTCTAGAAGGGCACGAATTGAAGATTCATTTTTACCCATTTTTTCACCAATAGCAATATTTGAATAACCTTTATTTTTAAGACGAAGAGCTTCAGCAGCATCTGCACTTCTCTGAGCATCTTTTTCAATTGACTTTGTTATCCTCAGCTTTGAAACGGATATTCCAAGTCCTTTTGCAATATCAACTTCGCTTACGCCTCTATCTTCCATTTCTCGAACTGTGCCTAAGAAACTTTTAGATCTTTGTTCAGGATCTTTCCCAGAACCCCAAGGATAACGACCAGATTTACGTTTAACACCAGAATGTTTAATGAACGGCATGTCATTCCTCCGATTTTATTTTTTCTATTGCTTTATCAAACACTATGATCTTATTCATAATTCTTAAAATTTCTTCTGGATCTGGAATATGAACTAGAATTTCATCCAATTGATAAATCCTAAGTTCAATTCCTATTTCTGTAGGTTTATAATTATACTCTAAACAAAATAAAGCAGTATAAACCTCAAGTTGATGCATAGATGTCGGAGAAACTCCAGTTTTTAAATCATGAATTCTTAAGAAATTTTCTCTAAAAGAAATAGAGTCTGCCGTTCCAAAAGAATTATCAGAATAAAATAATGGTTGTTCTGCTATCATTCTAAAACCAATAGCATCATTAACATAATTATTTAAAGCTTTTTTTCCTTTTGGTAATTTTATTCCTAAACAAATACATTCAGAGGCAAACTCGTGCAGTCGTGTTCCTTTTTGAGTTGCTAAAAATTTTAGATATGAATCACAAACTTTTTCTTCATCATAATTAATCCAATGATACTTACTAGCGCCTAGGAAAGCGTGTTGGCCTATTAGGTCGAAATGTGATTTGAAGTTCATCTAGTACCTGCTCCTTATTTGAAGGATTAACAAAACTGGCAAATGACATTCTTGAAAATAACTCGATATAATAATCTTGATTATTTTGGTGAACAGAATTACTATACCTCTTTGTTTCGAGCATTGCCCATTTATTTTCAAAAAGAAATAACCAGTCAGGAACACCTAGCAAATAATTAGGATCATTTTTTAAAACAACAACGCCAGGATATTGTCTTTTTATTTCTTTAATTATTTTGGATTGAAATTCACTTTCAAGAGGCATAGAAATCTCCTAAAAAGAAAAGAGTGAGTTTTTAAGTCACTCTTCTTCTATTATACCATATGTTATTTGCGCGATATAGTTACCGAGCATAAACGCATAACGGTTGATCATCAGAATCGTCAATGGTCTTTACGCCTATGCATATTATTAATGGATATTTTTCCAAAAGTTTTTTACAACTTTCTTCAAGTTTTTTATTTGAGCAATAAGGTCTAGTTCCTTCTTCTTCGATCATGCTCCAATCAACAGCTAAAGTATCTTCTGTTTTTGTTTTGATTATCCAATAATATTTTTTAGCATTAATGTCTCTTTGCAGATTATCAGCCAAAAAATTTATTTGTTCTCGACTAGCAATAAATGCTATTGGACCATATACAAAATAGAAAGCTCTTCTTAAATTACTTATCTGTTCATCGGTGCGCATATCTCTCCTTTCAAGAGAAATTCAGTATGTTTAATAAAGATTATTCGCCTCGCATAGTATAGTCACATGCTAATGTGGTTATACCATAAACAGAAGAATTATACTCTATCGACATATCTGCAACTTCTTCTAAAGTACAAGCAAAAGTAGCAGAAGAAAAATTAGTTGGGTGTTCCTTAACTACTCTCCAATCTTTTAGAAGAAGTATGTATTTTGGTTTTAAATTAGACATTGTAACTGTATTTCTTCGCATAGCATAATCACATTCGAAAGTTTTTATATAATGCTTATTGTCTTCTTTTTCTCTAGTGATCATTGTTACTTCGGCCGGAGTATATGCAAATGTTGCCGAAATTATTTTTTCTGTTTCTTTATTTATTAAAAGCAGAATATGTTGTGGCATTACTATCTCCTTAAAATGATGATTTGAAAGTTGATTCATTGAAGTCTTTCTTATTTGCTAGTGCTTTCAAAATTGCCATATCTATTGGAGCTGTGGTACGAAGAGTGTAATAATATAGATCGCTAAATGGTGTATTTAAACGATCAATACGACCTGCCGCTTGTGTCATTGTTCGATATGAATAATTTGGAGAATAGAATATTATAACATTAGCTGTTATACATTCTATTGCTTCTGAACCAGAAGTATATTGAACTAAATATATCCAGGATTCAGTTGTTGGAATTGCTTCATGTTTATGGCCATTATATTCAGCCACATTAAATGTAGTATTCAAAAGTCGAAGATCATACAATTCATAATCGAAATTATAAAATACAATTACTCTTCGATGCATCATTGTTAAATCTTTAACCCTCACCAATCTATCAGAATCAGAATTAACTACTTTTCGAGCTAAGTAACAATACTGTCCGATATGTTTAATTGGTTTATCTTCAAATACATTCCATTTTTTTATCCATACCTTATCAAACTTTTCCTTATCATATCCTACTATGATATTTTCATAATGAGCAACAGTCTTCTTTTCGTAAGACATCATTACTGTTATTGCTTGTTTGTGTTCTTCCAGTATTCGACGTTCCACATAATGGTCAACCTTTGGAAATTTAGAAAAGTTATTATAGACCACATGTGTTCTCAAAAACTCAGTACGATTTTTATAGAAGCCGTTAGCAATAAATGCTGGAACATAATCCATCCAAGTATCGCCTGGTGTAGCACTAAGTATTATCCAGTTGTTACTCTTGGTTATTTTAAGAAACGATTTAACCCAAGAGCCTGACCCAATTACTCTTTGTTCATCAAATATAAAGAAAGCATCTTTTACCTTTACATACTTTCCTATATTATTCCAAGAATCGACTGTAACTAAAACACCGCAAATGCTAGCCTCTCTATTTGTAGATAAACAAAAGAAAGCGGCCTCGCGTTCCCAATCGAGGGTGTCTCTTTTTGCAGCTGTTGTGATTATATAGAGATCTTTTGGCTTTGCCATTGGGCAAGCAACATCTCCATCTTCTATCTTTCCACCACATTCTTTAGTATAATAGTAAGATATTGAAGTTAATGTTTTCCCAGAACCGACCCCACCGCAAAGGATGGAGCCGGTCTTTAACTGGTTGACAGCTGTTTGCTGGTGTTCAAATAACTTAATCGACATCTATTTCTTCTGAAGAGGAAGCAGAATCGGGAACATCTCGATACTTCTTTTCTAATTCATCTTCAATAAGACTAATATACATCGATTTAACGTAGGCTTTTACGCCTTTCTTTTTGTTAACATCCCAATTATAAGGACGAATGACAAGATCTATATTTTCAATCTCTGCCCAATCTAAAAGACTAATTGTATCTTCTTCTAACATTGTTTTTCCACCAGAAGTTATCATCACCATTTTTGGGATGAACTGTGGATTTGCATAACTTACAGAAACCTGAAGATAATCTTGAGGGCTATCCGCAGGATCTCTTGGCGTAAGGGTTTTAACATTCCAACCATCTTCAACAAGAACCTTTGCAAAATCTGCATCTAAAAGTAAACAGAAATTGCGTCTACCAGCGGGATTGAATTTTCCCTCTTTTCCAGAAAAATTTCTAAAAGCAATTTTTGCATTTTTAACCGTAAAATTTTTATCCATTTTTAATCCTTTCAAGATTAGTTAATCAGAAGTGAACCATTCAAAGTCCACAAACTTAGATATATCTTTTATTGCTTCATCGACTAGTTCGCGATAGTAATTAATATCTATATCTTTTTCTTTGCCAAGATCTTTAACTACTTCTGCTTCTAACCATCGATAACCTTTGCTGCCTGATGCCGCATTATACTTACCTTCTTTTTCTCTTAGAAGAACTCCTCCACCACATCCAGCTTTTATTGGACAGAATAGACCTGCTTTACCAATGAAATGATAATCATGTTCTTCAGGACCAAGATTTTCATTCATATCCAAATATAAGGCAGTACTAACTGCACGAGTTTCACAAAGATCAGAAAACACTATTGCTTCTTTACTGAAGAGGGTTTTGAATATATATGGTTGAGCAAATTGTGCACCAGTAGCAGTCCATTCATCTTCTGGATGATCAAATGTTTTACGACGAGCAACATAAACAGCATCATTTACTAAACAAAAATGATCATACGTTGCCTCGTGTTCAAAAGTGTACCCATATTGTTTTCCAAATTTCATTACAAAATCGATTATATCAGGTGTTGCATTTGGTATCTTGATAGAATCAGTCTTGATATGGATGGGTCTAAAACCCTTATCTTGGACTGCATGTTTGAGATCAATCATAAATAAAGCCCCACGCTTAGCAACAATATTATCCACATTGCGAGGATCTCTAAATTTATTTTGAAATTTGGCCGACGTCAAGCCATAAACAATATTAAGAATAATCTTTAAGGCATATGCTAAAGATTCTGTTTCCTCCGAAGAATCTAGATATTTCGCGAGTATTCCACCGAGCATTTGTTTTGCTGAATCATAATCCTTATGCTTGATAGCAATTCTGGCCAGTTTAATTTCAGAGTAAATTTTAGTATATGGCCCAAAAAGATCAAGCATCTCAATTGAAGTGGGATGCATCGACGCAACATCCAAAAGAGCAACATTTTCGTAGACTCCTGTTTCAGCATAAACATAACCACCTTCTCCGGGATCTTCTCCACGGTAACTACTCTTACCACCATCATAAGTATAACCGGGAAACATTATACTAAGATCAGTATATAAGAATTTTTCTTGAGGACGAGGATCATTACCGAATAGAATCTTTGCTGTGTGCATTTGTGTAGTATCATTAACCGTAAGTCCACTTAACTCGGCTAGTATTTGTCTTGCTATAAAATCTTCTTTTCGATCTTCAAATACGGCTTCAGTGGAAGTAACATCATTATCACAATACTCAGCAACGAGATGCCATTTTTCCTCAGGTACAGGTTGGTCCCATGGAAGACCAAGTTCTTGATGATGTATGCCCAATTCTATTTGAAATTTCTTAAGACTCTGCTTCTTGGATGAGAAATCATAAATATCTGTATAGGAAATATTATATGCTTCTCCAAACAATGCATTCTTACTTTCTCCGATTATTCGCTGACTAAGCGTATATAACTGATCATTATTATAACCTATATAACGACCATAAAGAATATGATTATCATAGCGACGACAATTAAAACCTACTAATTTTAACTTAAGTAATTCTTCTATGTCGGTAGCCGAAGGATTAATCATACGAACACATTTGTTTTTTTCACCAGCATATTTCCAATTTACCAAGAAGAGATTAGGAAATACCTCAACATCAAAAAAGACTAAGGTGTCTTCTTTATACTCTGTTGGAGGTTTACTTGACTCATTTGATTGAAAAGGCATTTGACTAACTAGCTTAACACAATAGCTTGATTGATGTGTACTATTATTGGCAAATGCTAATATCTTAGGTCTTAAATCAGAAATATCAAAAGCCAACCCAGAGTCATAAGCATCATGTAAAATCTTACTTATGAAATCTATGCTTGGTTTTGTTCCTGAATGTATTTCTTTGTTAAGATTCCTAAGTATTAATTCTCGAAGTGCTTTTTCACTCTTTACTGCATCAAAATTTATCACCTTTTCTCCTTTTAGAGGTAAGCCAGTACTTATAGTACTAACTGGAAAGTTATTACAAAAACTCAACTTACGTCGAAGAGAACTTGGACCAACATCTCCAATTCTAAATACTTTAACCTCAATCCCCTCTGAGTATAAAGAACTAAGTTTATCAGAATCATCACCATAGAAATAATGAAGATGCAAACCACTTTTACTTTTGCTATATTCAGCATAGGTTGGCGGCCATTTACTAGCTGCTTCAATATTAAGTTCTAGTGACTTCTCTCCTTTATCATCTTTTATATCAAAATCAATCACTATATGATTTATTGGAAGTAAAACATAATGAAGTTTTGAAGTATCAATATCTGAAAGTTTAGTAGTAACATCATTCCATTTTTTGTAAGGCGTTTCTTTTGACGTGGCATATTGAGCAGGATATGATTCTGCTAGTTCATCAAATATGGATTTTGTGTTATCCAGAACTAACCAACTAGAATGCTCCTCTACTGCCTCAACTTTTTCTCCTGATGTAAATTTGGAAGTTATAAAACCTGAATAATAACTTCTAACTTGTTTCCCATCAAGACGAGTCATTTCTGAAAAATTCTCAAAGTAGTTCTTAAACTCATCTCTGAATTTGTGCCGAGGCAATTTAAATTCAAGTTCTGATTCATCGCAATAGGTCTTATACATTTCATATGCTTGAGATAAACTAACTCCTGTTTGATCAGCAAACACAAGATAGTTACTCTCAACAAAGTTATAGAACACATCAGTTTGTAAAATCATATCTAATGGCCTATAATTTGAGTAATAATTCTTTCCCATATTGCGATAAACATTTAAACACTTAAAGGCAATTGCACCTAACTCAAATTCTACACGAGACATCAAAGCGTCATATTTTTTTGTTGGCAGTCTTCTACCTGAAGGCCTAACATCAATCAAACGCCTAATTATACCAGACTTTGCATCTGTAATTCTTACTGGCTTGTTAGTTGCCATAAATAAGAAACAGTTAGCTCGTGCAGTATAACTTGGTTTGTATTTCTCATTCATTGTCATTTCTTCATGAGAGACGATCGAATTTAGTTTTGTATTATCTTCAATCTTCGATAGATCACCATCATGTTGAATAGCAATTAATGGATTGTCTTTAAATACTTCGGTAGAGAAAGAACTAGTAGACGATGTTAAGGCTTTGGCATCGAATGTTGTATAATAGCCAATAAATAGTTTTTGTATGATATTAAGCATTGTTGATTTACCAGATCCACCTTTGCCATACAATACTAAGAACTTTTGAATATCTTTACCATCTCCAGCAACGATAGCACCTATTGCCCATTCTAATTTTGCTCTTTCTTCGGTATCATATAAAGTACTTATTATTTCGTCATATGCGTCGCATTTCCCTTCCTCAAGAGAATATGGTAAACGCTTACTGACATAGTCTTTCTTCTTCACCTCGGTATTAGCAAATACGAGATTAGCATCTAACTGATGAGAACTGTCAGAAATATGAGCCAAGTAGTTTCTATATTGAGACCAACTATTTGTTGAGAACTCGCTCATTAACTTAACTTTAACCACATCGTTTGAGTTACTCACTAATTTGTCTCGATATTCAATAAGTTCGGCATCAACAAGACGTTGAACATCATATTCATCTGTAGACCATAGTTGTTTGTCATCATCCCATATAGCATAGAAACTTTTTCCTCTAACCATAAGGTCTTTGGAACGGCAAACTCTAAAGTCAGGATACACTTCAGTAATGCCACCTTTTGTACTTCTTTCTTTAGCTTGATAAAAGTCCACAGGTTAATCTCCTTTCAAGAGATAAATTCACTTGTTACACTGTTACGTTTTTTTACCAATTCTAAAACTTTTATAAATACTGTTTTTTCTCTTATTATTAGTTTAGGTAAAAAAGTGTAACAACGTAACACAAGTCATTTTTAACGGTAGGATAGTACCGGAATGTTCAAAATAAAGGCCTTAAAAGGGCTTATAATGGCAAAAATCTGTTACGTTTTTTTTACGGAAACGTAACAATGTTACACTTTTTCGTAACATTTTTCTAATTTTCTAAAATCGACTAGAAATTTGCTCGTAAAAAGTGTAACATTTTTACAAAAGTGTAACAGAAATTTGGGCTTTTTTAGGCTAATGTTCGTTCAAATAAGCCATTAATTGGTACCAAATCTCTACTTTTCGTTGGTCCTGTTCCGGATGTTTTAACGGAAATAGACCTCCGCGACCATTTGAATCATACTCACGTCCTAAGAATACGTGCAACTTTTGACTATTTTTAAGTCTCCTGGTGTCCGCATCCCTAAACCCGTAATATGGTTCCAGGTCTAGATTTTGTAATAGTTCGACAAACCAATTTGCAACCTTCGGCCATCCATTTAAATCACCGAGTATTCCGTCCATCTGAATAGCCAAAGCGATTAACATCTCGAGTACGGAAGCATTTCCATCTAAAGAGTAATTATAACCAGGATATAGATTGGCATATGTTTCTCTTAGCTGTATTCCGTCCTCAGAACGATTATCATCATTTGGAACACTCCAGATGAAAGGGCTTGCATGCAAATCTTGTAACAAATTAATCCATCCTCTGTCCGCTTCAAATATATTTACTTGAGTGCATAGCCAAAGGAAATAAGGATCTTCATTCTTCGGAATCTTCATCCTGTTTTTTCGCTTTCTTGACAGGCTTCTCTTCTAAAGGAACACCGAGGACTGTGTGTGAATATGAAGAGTGCACACGAATTACTTCAAAGTCCGCAGAGATATTGGTATTACGAACATAAACAACATCGACATCGTCCGAATTCATACCAAATTTTGTGAGAGAATCCGTACCGATAAGTTTCTCAACTTCCGGAATGGGAGTATCATCTGGCTGACAGAGAACGTCATCAGAATCATAGTATGTCAAAGTTACCTTTGAATTGTTCTCTCCGCCTTCATTGAAGTCTTCAATTGAGATAACGTATGGACGGGACATATCAAGACTATCTTCAGTCTCTTCGGCCTTCGCATACTTCTGAACTAGTTCGGTTAATTGATCAGGGCCACCTTTATCATCTTTCGTGAATTTGGTGTAATCAATTTTGACCATTTTTCGATCTTTTGGTGGACGTTTCAGAAGTGTGGGTCGCGAGTCGGGATCTTCAGACTCCTCCTCCGCAGCCTCCTCCTCTAATACTTGAACAGGGCCATTTTCAGCAGCCAGGATTTGATCAACAATCAAGGAACCAATGATGGCTCCCATTGCAGCACCGACGAGAGCACCACCAGCATATAAGCTGACAGTCTTAAGAGTTTGTGAGTTCATTATGTTTTTCTTCCTTTTTATGAATTAATTGACGGATATGAACAGATTCGCAATATGGATCATTTGGATTCTTTATAGTTGCATATACAGTTAATGTACGTTTTTTTGGTTCTGGGTCAACGGCGCCATTATCATACATATAAAGATCTGGGTAATCTTGAATATCTCGTAGGAAATGCCCAGATCCAAATGCAGATAGGCCGTCGCGTAGTCAGATTCTATCGTAGATCAAACCGTCGACATTGAAATCAAGCAAGATGGAACGTTCGTAGCCGTTCACGAAATCAGCATTCCGTACTTCGTATATACCGAAGTCAACGAACTCATCGCCACCTTTACTCATGACCCAACCCACAACTGAGCCGGCTTGAGTACGGGGAACGCCCAGCATATCATACACTTCGTTAAGGAAGAGATGACCGCGACTGCGTAGTGCATCGGTGCAGTATTGCTGAGTTGAAGTGAGGAAGAATTTGTTGAGATTGTTATCACGTTTCCATTCAACAGAATTTTCATCGAAGAAAATGGCATAATCACTTATGGCAGAAGGATCAACCAGATCATGAGTAATTTTCTGTTTTGATTTCTTACCATCACCATCTACAACCGTTTCAGTGCCAGTCTCTTGTGTAATGCCAAACCGGAAGTTCCGTTCTTTGTCTGTTCCGAATTCAGCAGCGATACGATCACGATATTTGTTGAAGCTGTCTTCAATCAGTTTGTAAGCGGCCATAACGGCGATATTACGTTTTGACAGAATGACATGGGAACCCAAGAGACAACTGATCGAGGCTACACCAATGAGAGCAGCAGGACCGTATAATTTAGAGAGAGCAAGGCCACGATGCAAATATGACAGACCAAGGTCTTTCTGGTAGTCAGTTTGTGAGTACTCATCTGGGGTATAAGTTTCACGGCCCTTGTGTACCTTGATCAGTTCTTGTTCGGATGGAGCCATAACCTCATCAAGTTTCAATGTTGCTTTACAAGCCATAACAGCACTTGTGACAATACCAATAACCCCAAGTCCCATGAGAATTTCGGGACTGTATTTCTTGGCGAGTAATCCGCCACGACTTAGGGATCTGGTGACAATACCTTGTGCATTAGATAGTTCCATTGTTTTTTCCTTTTTTTAAGTTATTAGTTGCTTCAAGCGCTGTAACACGCGATTCATAAGAAGTCTTAATTTGATTAGCGTACTGCTCCTTTTCAAATATTGCTTGGCGTAGATAAACAACCAAATCTAGAGCTTCTTGATATGCGTCCCATAACGGGTCTCGTCCATTAAACGGTTGTAGATGGGTTTTATATTTTTGTAAACCCATAACATCACGAGCTTGCATATCTTGGAGTACAAGGTCCCAAACATTAGGTAAATCATTTGATACTGGTGCTGGTTCGGGAATACTTGCTTTGTTCTTTTTTACCGATTCTTTAGACTTACTGGTTATTAAAATACCAACTTTTTCCAATTTTCGTCGGTTGTCATCCTGAAATTCTTTCATAGTTACTTCTTCTTATCAATTTTTTCAGCAGCTTTTGATATTTCTAAGGCTGCTTTAACTAGAGAATCAACTGCTAAACGGAAGTTAACAAAAGGCTCGGATTCGATAAGAGCATTCCATTCTTTAATCATACGATCAGAAAACTCTTTGAGCGCCAAATCCAACTCAATTTTAGTAATTGTTCCGTCCTTACACTCCTCCGCAATTTGGGCTTCTTTGTAAAGCTCTAAGTTTTTACTATTTGCAGCTTCAAGAAAACCAGGAGGAGTTTCAGATTTTAATTCTTTTTTTGTTTTTGGTACCCCACCAGTTAAATTGATTTCATCTTTTTTCATATTTACTCTACTGGTCTAGCTTTAGGGAAGGCAATAACATAACCTTCTCGAACATGATTAACTCGTGCTTGAGAGAGATTCGTCCAACCATATTTATTATCGGAGAAATCACTGTCAACATCAACGAGCTCAAAGAAGTCAGACAAAGTAGCAACACCATATTGATCAATTAGATCACAGAGATTTTCAATAACGTCCTCAGCCTCTCCGCGATCTTCGAGAACTATGTTCTCATATTTACTCTGCCGGAGAGAATGTACAGGCTGTTCACTTCTTGAGGAGAATCGATCACTATTGATGCTACGGCTTTTAGAGAAGTTATTATAGCTTACATAACTCCGATTACGATCTCGGGACAAGGAGCGATTACGACCGCCACTCTCACCAAATAAGAGCATCTCAATACCACCACTAACCATTTCTTGTATAGTGCTCTTGGCTGCAGGAATAAGTACATCTTGTAGGATATAACGAACAACAGCGCGAGCATCATTACCGAACAAAGTTTGAGTGATAGTATTGCCGATTGACTTTCTTTTTTGGATGACTCGTCCATTTGCTATTTTTTGAATATTTTTGGCGGGAACACTGCCATCTTCAGAGATAGCGAGTTTACTAATGTGCGAGTTAGATGGAAATTTCTCATTACTAATTTCTGCCATATTTATCCTTTCGTAGAAAAAGATAAAGTAAGATACCATGTTATTGATATCTCACTTCATTCTATTTTCTATTTGGTTTCCTCTTTCTCAGATTTTGGTTCTTCAACTGTTTTTTCTGGTATCATTCTGTTAATTTCGTTCATCACATAATCGGAACTTTTGTCAGCGACCATGCTACTAATAACGAAGCCTCCTGTTTTTGTTAACACTGTTTTTACAGTGCTAAGCCCAACTGGGGTATTCATTACTAGAACATTATCGATAACTTGCCCGACTGCGACTTGCGCAACAATACGAATAATCCATTTAACAATTTTCATCTTGTCCATGATTTAGTCTCCTATTTAGAATATAGTTTCATTATAGCAGACGTTATTTCTGCGAGGTTACGCAGTCGGACAATGGCCAATGCATCCACGTTTTCGGATATAACTACCATCGTCGAGATGCACAATTCCATCCACTACTTTTGTAGGCCGAATACCATACTGAGTAAAGACCATTTCCGTCATTTTTAAGATTGCTTGATCTGCTGATTTTTCATCAGTACAAATCTCTGCCGGAATAGGATTCGGAGAACCGATTGCCGAAACGTGATAATGTGTTGGGGATATAGCGACCATTATTTACTCCTTCGAGCATAACGACGATGATACATTTCACGACGTTTTTCTTTTGAAGGATCTATAATGCCAGAATAGAAACTTCTAGCATATATTAATGATTGTTCTAATCCGATAGCTATTTGTTTCATTAATTCACGACCAACTTCTAAAACATTTATAAGTGGACTGAATTTCATCGGTGAATATCCTTTCAAGAAGCTGTAAATATAGTACTAGTCGGGAAGAGTGATCATATCTTCGTCAGCGGTCTCTTCGCTTTTGATGCTCATAGAGACTGCAACGACGACCACACCAACGATGGCGCCGAGAACCATGGCACCTCTTTCAATCACGTCCAACTTGTGCTCAACAACCCAATTCTTCATTTTTTCAAACATTGTAAATCTCCTTTTTATTGTGAATATGATTAGTTGAATAAGATACGTGCCAGTAGAGCACAAATACCGATTACTGCGAAAATCATAACCAGTATAATACACCACAATAGTAATTCTTTATTTTCTTCGGACATGTCATTTACAAAACCCAACAAAAGCCGTAAGCCAAACAAACTTAGCAACAAATATAGTTGCGGTCACCATTAACATAATGAAGAACCAAGTTACAAGTGCCTTCGCTATATCATCGACATTTGGTGATTTTTTACCCTCGGGCATTTTTTCTCCTTTTATTGACTAATAAGATACACAGCAAAAATAATTAACGCGAACCATTCAATAATTGCAGATATGGCGGCAAGGATTACAAACGTTTTTGTTAGCCGATACCATTTATCGAGGTTCATTTAACTACCTGCGGACGTTACAATACAATGATCATGTTCCCATTCCTCGCATCTTTCAGATAATGCTGTCATTGCCTCTTTAAGCGTTGCGTGTCCTTTGGTACTATATACGATATTCCCATCAGCAATAAAACTAACCGTATATACACCTTTAACCATCATTACTGTTATTGATTTAAAATCCGCAGAATAAAGAGCCAAAATAGTTTCAAATGCCGCATATGATATCATTCCGTTTCTCCATTCAAGAAATCATTTAAATATGATGGGAAGAAGGATCTTATTTTATTCTTTTCTATCCAGTTGAAACAGGATTTGTCCAACGATAACATAGCCTCCTCGATTGTTTTAAAAGTAATACTTATATCGCTAGTACACACCTTAGTACTATTTGAAAGAATATAAGCACTAAAGCCATCAAAATTACTACCCTCAATAATTAATTTATTTTGGTAACCATATAAAGGCGATAATAAGAAAACAACAATGTGGCTGTACATTATATCATCCTTGGTCCGTTACGATAATCAATAACAATGCATGGTGTTCCATCGTCAGCAATCTTAGCCGAGAATATAATCTCAAGTTTACCATGCTCAAGAACCCAACCGGTATCTCTACCCGTTTTCGTCTCTTCAAGACCCAACTCAGAATATAATTCATTGAGACTGCGGTACATCTCAGTGATTAGTGCCTCGTTGAAATCATTCTGAATACGACGGATATTTTCGATATCGTTCTTGAAATATCGTCCTGAGAGAACATCATAACAAAGAGTATTGCCCTTACCTGTTAATATGATAGTATTCCCAGATAAAGGATTAGAGTTGATCTTATCTTGGAGTATTTGTTCCTTGATCTTCTCCTCTTTGTTTTTGCCGATTGTCTCGACAACTTTCGCCTGATATTCCTGCATTGCACGTTCTGTGAGTGTATAGAGGCTTGCGAGAGCCGCATTACGGCGAAGACTAATAGAATTAGCTCCAATAATACAAGCAATTGTTGCAGCACCTACAGCAGCAGCTGGAATATAACATTTCCAAGTCAACTTGATGATTTCCTGTTTTGTTTTTTCAATAGGAACATGTATTGACCCGGGACAAGTTTCAAATTCCATATTTTCAGGAGCATTCAAAATATCAATTGCTTTTGGTGTTGCCTGCACGGCTAGAATAACCGTACTTACAAGCCCAGCAACACTGAGCCCAGTTAGAATCGTTGGGGAGTTTTTATTGAGCAACATACCCAATTCCCTAACACCTTTTTGTATTGAATTTGGTGACATATTGTCTCCTTTCAAGAGATAAAAAATATACCCTGCGAATACTATTTTCTCCGAGGGTTTGGTTCTGTACCATATCTTTCATTATAAGGTATGTTAATCCTGCGAGAATAGTAAGTCAGACAGCACTTCACGAATTTTCCCAACAAGCCATGAGGTTTTGATATACTCACCCTTTTCAGCTTCTTTAAGGATTTCACGAATAACAGCTACAAATTTGCCATTTTCGGCAATCTGTTTAGTAATGGATTTAAATAATATGGCGTTGTCTTTTTTTAACTCAATATTAATTTTTTGTTGCTCATCCGCATTTTCCATTACTTCAATAGCTTTTTGGAACTGTGTTTTTTTAATTGGTTGGTCACTCATTTTCTCTCCTTTCAAGAGACAAAGAAAGAATGCTAAGTTTCCTTAACATTCAGTCTTAACCATATTTATTCAATAGCGGGGGGTTCTTGATTGTTCAAAATTGCTTCGTTGATTGCTTTACCAGCAGCTCTACATGCAAGCGTTACTCCAATACCAATTACACCGATGACGACGTATTCGCCAATCATCTTTGCAGTTTGTTTTGTAGCATCGCTCGTAATAAAACTTACGGCTTTGTTTTTCAATTCAACAAGTTTCTCATTCATCAGATTTTCTCCTATTAGAATTTTTAATATGTGTTTCATTATAACCCTTGTAATTTCTGCGAGAGAAAAAAGAAATCTACTTTTCAGTAGATTCTTCTTTTGAATTAACATAGCAAATTCCATCAACAACGGTGATATGATTTTGTACAAACAGATCAATTTTTTTCTTGGCAATTACTTGTTGAATTGCGTTAGATATTACTATTGCTCCTAAAACGATAGGAACAACTAGTGCTATACTAACAGCAAATCCAGCACGAACATTGTCATTTAAATTTGTGTCTTCCATTTTACATCTCCTTTTGAAATGATTAAATTTTTATATTAGTTTCATTATAAGAGATGTTATTTCTGCGAGAGAAAAGAAGAATACTAAGTTTCCTTAATATTCTACCTTCGAACCAATTCTTATTTTTGAGTTAATGCTTAAATATCTCTATTGCAAAATTCCAGCTACGACTAAGTACAAGGTGATAAGAGTACCGATAGTAATAGCTATTAAAGCTACTACCATTGCAAGTAATCGTATTCCTGGTCTTAATTCAAAGTTTCTGATCTTTGTGTTAAGAGCAATAATTTTTTTCATTAGAATCTCTCCTATTTATGAATTATGTTTCATTATAGGGGATGTTTTTTCCGCGAGGAGAAAAAAGAGACACCATGTAATTGGCATCTCTTTTCAAAGCATATTTCTTGTGGAAGGCGTATAGTTACATACGACCCTTCATCACGAATCCTATCGCCTTTGATGACATAACGTTCAATTTCTCAAAGTTCAGAATCAGCAGGATACCTAGAATATTAATTCCTCCAGCAATCAACGCGTCAGTGTTAAGTAAGCGATCAGGTTTTAAACTTCTCGCTTCACACAACACTTTAAGTTGTTTGACTTTGGCCTCATATTCAGGACTCTCTGGTTTCATACCTTCAAGTTCTTTGACAATTCTGTCAATCTCATCAGTAATAGTTCTCTTGACTTCTTTGGTGGTTTGCATTTAGCTGTCTCCCATTCAAGAATTTATCTTTCATTATAACAGACGTTATTCTTGCGAGTTAGACCTTATTTTTTCCAGCCGCATTGAGAGCAGTTGTGTTGTATGCCGCGCTACTTAGGCCAAGTAACATTCCTATAAGAGCATCAATAGCGGTAAGCGTTCCAACAACTAACTCGGGCGATGGAATATGCCAAATGGTTGCCACAGCGAAATATAGAGTGGCTAATGCCGGGATCAAAAGTTGAGCAACCCACTTCATTACATCATAAAAAGTCACAGTTTGTGTAGGAGGCAGAACATCTTCACTGGATAGCATATATCCACGAGCGCTGACTTGCTTGTTATAGTTAGCAGTACTAATACCAAGTAGAACGCCTAGAAAGGCATCAACAGCAGCTAGAGTGCCCACTACTTGCTCAGGATATGGAAGATTATACATCTCAGCCATAGCGAAGTAGAATGCACCAAATGCAGGAAGAAAGATCAAAGCGATGAATTTTAGAACGTTATAAAGCTTATTATTGAAAATCAATTTTACTCTCCTTTTTATTACTTGTCCAACAACCATCGGAACTGATTGGAAGTTTGTCAACATCCATCATGATTCGTTTTGCACAACCATTTCCACCCATTTTTACATAAGGGGCGTATAAATAGTCATGCAAATTCTCATATTCATCGCGAGAAATAGAACCACGATTGATGTATGACATTCCTAAGAATATAATGCGGTCATGTGCTAGACCGATTAATACTTCGGTTTTGACATCTTTTTTTTCAAGCATTTTAATAATAAAGAGCCAAAAACCAGAAGACGCCAATATGCTGCCTACTATTGTTATAATGATGGTTAGCATATCCTTTTCTGATAGTCCGTCCATTTCGTTTTTTGTCTCCTCACAATCTTATGTTTCCTCCTTTAATCAGTTAGAATTTTTTCTGCAAATCCGAGATAAATAAAATGATTTTGATTAGCAACCATTCCCCAATCGCCATTAACTAACGAGACAAATACTTCGGTGCCAGGATAATACTGACCAAGTTTCTTCGATGTCACATCAGCAATAGGATTCGCTCGGATAAATAGATACGGTTGTGCGGTAATACGATAATGCCCCGGAGCATTTTCAGGTTCTTCTGGTTCAGGAGTAGGTACTATTACGCTATTCCTACCAGACAACTCGATATACTGAGCATCTGTACCAATCCAACCACTCATATCAAGATCTGAACTCTGTGTGCCGAACCAAGTAATGCCGTCACTATCGCCGTCATCATCTTGATCTCCGTCCTGAGCAAACTGCCAAAGACTGGGTGGAATTATCCATCCATTTTTCTTGCACATATAGATTACGTCATCGGCATCAACGTCCGCACTACGGAAAGGATACCAGGCTACCCACAGCATACGATCGCGGAACCAAGACCAGAACCAACTAAGCCAACCAAGACTTGCGTAGATACCGTTCTTGATTTTGAGAATATCAAGACGTTCTAAGAAGGTTCGATTAATTCGATTAGCGTGGATCGATGGTTGCTCATTGTGCAAATTCAGGGCTTTTAGATCTTCAGGTTTTGCGCCCATAAGGGGCTCAATATCAAGAAATACAGCTTTGATACGAGATGCCCATGGCTGCATCCATTCCCAACAGTTATTGGCCTGTTTTAGGCCCCATTCCGCATCGGACATTCCAAATGCTGCAGTGCCTTTAAAGTACCAATTACTGTAGTAGTCTGAATAGAAATATACGTAGATATCCAGACCAGCGATCCTAGCTGCTTGAGTGATATTCTCGATGAAGCGAGGATCAATTGTATTACCATAACCGATCCTGATCACAACACCTTCACACCGAGAGGCAAGTTTTACCCAATCGATTTTTCCCTGGTACTGACTAACATCAATAATACGATACTTAAACTGATTTAGTTTTATTCCCATTTATTCTCCTTTCAAGAGAGGTTAAGAACCTTTAAGGGCTATGGCAAAATGATTAGCGTATGCTCCAGAATTAAAAGTCCAACTCATAGGGGTTGCTCCAGCTAATCCAGGTTTTCTTGATACAGATATGGTAATTCCAGAACTCGGATATTGACTAAGTAAAGCTACTTGTCCTGAACCAGGAGTTCCTGTAACTTGATTAATTCCAAGAACGTCAAGAATCACATCCTCCGCAGCCGACGTTGGGGTAAGATTGGTAGATGCCCCAGGAGCAGCAACTGTGGAAGAATAACCTCTGAAAGGTGCCTCTTGAGTGCCGACCCAATTCGTAGCAAAACCCCTACCAGAATTTGCACCGCTTGATGTAATTGTAATTGTTCCTGATCCAGCAGGTGGATTCTTTAAAAATAGTACTCCAGTTCTAAATGCAGTAGTTCCATTAATAAAGGTATTTGAACAATCAAGACTTGCTGCCCCAAAAGTTGCTACTGGAACAGCACCATTATTTCCAAAATTTACAAAAACAATCAAACAGTCGGTTCCACCATCTACAGTATGCGTCCATGAAAGTGTTCCAGAACTATTAGAATACGATGTAGACGCTAGCATCATCAAACTTTTGGCAGGAACTATAAAGTCTCCGACTTTGTTAAAATGCCTTATTTTATCAACAAGACCTGATAATACACCTTGAATAAAACGGGTAATTCTATTTAGAGCGAGTTCCCAAATCGAAATGAGAAGCCAGGAACGGTCAAAATATAGTAAGTTATAATTTACCATGCTATGACTCCTTATATGTGAGATATGCTGATCCCGCTTTATCTGCGGCGCCCTGTTTAACTTGTACCAAATACCCAATTGGAAGTGATATGGCAGGTTCAATAAACCATGCCGAGCCCTGACTTAAAGTCTTTGACTCGGTCATCTTCACATTAGAACTACCATCTATAACACGGTAACTAACTGTTTGGGTCGTTAGTTCATTATTGACAATGAGCAGTCCTTCAAGGTACGATTTTGCAGAGGCCGTAAGAAGGGTAGACCAAGCCGTCCCTGTAAAATTAAGAACAGCAGCCAAACCTTCCCATGGGCCATAAGCCGCAACAGCATGCGAACCACAAGTTGCTCCAACCTTAGCTTGAATCTTTGTGACTGTGCTGAGATTGAATGGAAACTTAAGTTTTAATCGTTCTCCAGCATTCAAGAAAATCTGTACAATAGTATAGTCAGTGGCACTTCTAACAAGTTTAAAGAAGAAATCCGTACCAACCGTAGCGTCCTCATTCGATAATTCGATATAGTCAACTCGGTATACGCCAGATACAGGAGCAGGTACTAAATCTTGATATGCAGTTGTTAATGCTAGAAATGCAGATTCAGAGGCCATATTTTCTGGACTCCAACTACTGATTAGTGCTCCACTGTCAGCAAGACCTTTTGCCGTAATATATTTAAAATCGTCCGTACCAGCAGCAACTTCTTCAGAACTAGCTTTAGTTGGAAGAGCATCAATTTGTGCTTGGAGATTACCAGCAGCATCAGTTGATAATTGGTCTTTCATTTCGTCGAACCAAACTTCAAAATCAGCCTCAAGTTGCCCAAGTAAGGTAGCAGTGTCAATGGACTCGATAATGCCTGTGATAAATGGGCAGTCGACGGTACCGACTTTATTTGTTATCATCGGAGCAGTAACAGCTGTGATATTAGCTGCTACATAAATATGTGCCAATGGATACTGATGTATAAAATCAGTATTCGTTAATGTTGGAGCACTAGGGGTGCTTCCAGGAGTTCCCTTAATGTACTTAATCGTATTTAGTCTAACCGCATCATCAGAATTCATTTCAACGGCAATAATATCGATACGATCTAATACTACTTCAGATAAATCCAAAGCAACGATTGCAACTGAATCGTTATCAAGCCATGACTTGTTAAACCAAGCACGACCGATACCAACATTAACATTCATTCCGGTATTCGGGGTTACTACTAAAGCTGTCCCGATAGACATAAAAACGCCATCAGTAATGATACCATCAAATAAAGAAGATAGTTGACTAGCGTTATATTTTCTGTCGCCACTAAGCGAATTGAAGAAACCAGAGGTAATAGCCACTTATTAATTCCTTTCTTTAAATGATTTGTGTGAATGTCGGACGCGTATTTTCTCCGGATAAATCCTGGAAACGAATAAGTTCTGTAACCTGAGCACGACCCTGAAGACCATACTCATTTTCAAGTTGAACAATATCGCCCATAAAGAAGTCAACATCATATGCATACATACTTGTAGCTTCTATTTGTCCATCGAATAGCTGAATAATGACTTTTTCAGATAACTTTTCACGTCCTCTTTGAGTTAATTCAAGAATATAGACTTCCTCTAACAGAGTTCCTTCAGAAGTAGTTTGTGAAATATCACTGGCATCATCATACATCTCACGTCGGTCAAGATCTGTTTTTGGTTCTACTGAATTTTCAACTACCACCTCTAACCGAGTTAAAGGATCACCTTCTCCAGTTACAAGAATAGTAGTCTTAGAATCTTTTTTAGATTCTTTGTAGTTAGTGCTTCCAAGATTATCATATTTATGCGAAAAGATGACAAATGGATTATCAGTTTGTTCATATGAACGATCCGACCCAGAATATAGTTTAAATGAAAAGTCTCCGGTTTCAGTTAATGATATCTTAAAACCAATGTTGCGTTCTGTACATAGTGTTTGGATAACATCATAGATATACTCTCCATCATATTGACCAGAAACAGCCAAACTAGTAATTGCTGGATCGACTGATTCCTCAAAAATCAAACGATTTATTTTTCGATAAGGATCAGTTGGATCAATGGCATTCTCGTTAAGAAGTCTTTCGATCTCAGTTTGAAAATTACCATTTAAAATTACTTGTCCCCAGACAATTCTTCGATCTAATATTGATTCTAGAGATCTTCCTGTAACCTTTAATTTATTGCCCTCTTCAGGATCGGAAAGAATTTCTACATCTTCGATTATCATAGTCGTGTCGGATAATGTTAAGTAATTATCGGCTTGTAAAAAGGCTAATAAACTAGTTTCAAATGGCGTAAAAATTTCAAAATCGCCATATGTTGAATATCTGTTTGTCCATATTAAAGATCCAAAAGAATCTAAAATATGAATGGGTTCAAGATCAGTGTTAAGCACAACTAATTCCATTTTAGACTCCTTCGTAAACAGTCTGATTTGTTACTTTAAATTGCATATTTGTCACTCCAACTCCGGCGGTATAAGCAAAAAGATTATCGCCTTTTGTAATCTGGAACCAATTAGAATTACGATCCAAACAATTAAGGATATTAGTGAACTCACCATCACGTAGAAAATAGATGTATTTATTTCCTTTAATTGTAGAGATAATAATGTTATCTCCTGCGGCTATTGGAGAACCAATTATTGATGCTAATACTGTAGTATTTATCAACATTTGTTCTCTAGTTAAAGTATTATAGATTTCAATATCTTCAACCAAGCCAACAAAATGAATGTACAGCATCACACCAATTTCTGAATCACCATCGTAATAAATATTTTCATTTGTTTTATTTACAATGGTTCCGAATTCAATAAGATCTTCAGTTAAAGATTCATTCGAAAATGGAAACTCAAATTCTGAAATGATACCCGAAAATATCGTTTCTTTTATTTGTTGTGAGTAAAAGTGAGGATCTGGGCAAATAATTGAAATTTGGGTACTTTCTTCTTTACTGAAAATATTAGGTTCATTTGACTCGACATAACCAGTAATTACACTAAGTCGATTATCGGTTTCAACTAACAAATGAACTTGTTTTTTGATTGGAAAATATTTATAGGACTTTTGTCGAGTTGACTCAATTGTTGGATAAGGTAAAAACATTAAAGAGAATACAATATTTCTTGAATTCGCTTTTGCTGAATTATATGTTGATCCGTCCTTAGTTAATACCTCAGTCGTGTTTATTATTGCTTTTCCAGGGCCAAGTCCACTTATATCCGAAACGAGGAACCCGGATTTCTCCGGGAACCTCAATTCAAGTACCATAGACTCACCCAAATGATTGGTAACAGTAATTGATTTGATCATTAGTTATTCACCAATCCTTTCAGAGTTCTAAGTTGGTTTTGTGTTTGTCTGTAAATTTCGAAGCGAGACAAAGCAACGGGCGAGTTATTGATTTGTGTTAGAGATACAGTAGTACCAGAAGTAGTTTGTGGTATATTACTTCCATTTTGACCATTATTGGTAGACAGACCATTAGCGATCATAGATGCCTGATTTGCTGACGTCGAGACATTTAACTTACTATTGTCAAACAAATCACCAATCTGCTTATTACCAGCAATAATATCGCTCAAATCCATCACAGGACGTATTGTTGGGTTCAAATCTATAGTATCATTAACCATAGACGCAACACCACCAATTGCCTTTGATAAACCGGATGTGATTAAAGGAACAAGATCTTTGATTGCGGTAGTGATAAAGCTGGTGTTACCAGCAATACCAACTGCCAAACCCTCGTCAATAGACGATCCCATAGGAATAGTTACTTTTGAAGGCGAGTTAATCTTAAGGGCCTTCTTCAACTCATCAGCAACCGATTTTGCTAAGTCCCCAATAGCTGTCAAAGCTAGATGAACACTGTCTTTAATACCTTTAGCAAACCCTTCCACAACGGCTATACCAAGTTTAGTTGTAGAAGTCATAAGTGTTGGCATGTTTTCTTCCACAGAAGCAGTTAATCCATCGATAAATGATATTATCAACTTCCAACCAGCACGAATTACCTCAGGCAACTTCTTAGTTATTGCATTAAGGAAGTTAATCACAATATTAAAGCCAGCAGTAATGATACCACCTATATTATTGGCGATTCCGTTGAGTATGGCAAGTATAATATCGTATCCTGCTTGTACTATTCTTGGTAAATAACTAGCAAGAGCTTCCAATAAACTGGTTACGAGGACATATATAGCCTCAACAATTTTAGGAATAACCTTGATAATTACGCCAATTACACCAAGTAAAAACGTCTCAACTAGTGTCATTGTTAATGGGATAGAGTCGATTAATCCCTGCAAGAACAGCATAAATGCTTCACTAAGTTTAGTAACGATTAAGGGTATTAATTGAAGCAACTGGGTAACAACTAAAGCTAATACTGCCGCTCCAGCAACACCGGTTACCGCTAATGCCGCTAATCCTGCAGAAAATGCAAGAACACCTACTCCTACGGACACAGCACCAACACCTAGTAAGAACATCGCAGCACCAAGAGCTAAAAGTATTGGCACTAATGGGGCCATAAGTATTCCGGCTACTGCCAGAACAGCAAAGACACCGACAAGCATCAATAAACTTTTGCCTATCTCAGTCATTGACATACTACCAAGAGTCTTTAAAGCGGGCGCTAATATGGCTATTGCAGCGGCCATTATTAACATCGCTGCCGCACCGGCTAATGCTCCAGTCATAGCGTACATAGCAACTGTCAAGATCACTAAAGATCCAGCAAGCATTACTAATCCTCGAGCAATTTCATCCCATGTCATTCCACCTAGTGTTGTTAAAGCTTTAGAAAGTAATATTAATGCTCCAGCGACGATAACGAGAGATATACTAGTTAAGATCATGTTTTTAGGCATTGCCTGCATAGATACTACAAGAATGGTAAATATACCAGCCATAGCAACCAACCCATTAATAATTTCATTAATAGGTATAGCCCCTAAGGTGCCCAAAACATTAGCAAATACAAGCATAGATGCGGAAATGATAGTAAGACTAATAGCAGTTAGGATAATGTTTTTACCATCACCTAATGATGCCATAAACACAGAAAGAGTAGCCAGGAGAATGCCAAGAGTAACAAGTCCTTGTTGTAACTCACCAATATCTAGAGCGCCAAGATTTGCTACGACTTTACTTAATATTCCAAGAGACAGAGAAAACGCTATTAATCCCATACTACCCTTAATTACACCAGTAGAATTACTAGCTAAGAGTTTTGAGAATAATAGAACTTCGGCCATGAGAATAGAAAGACCAATTAAGCCTTGTGTTAATTGACCAGCATCAAGCTTTGCTAACCGAGATATAGAACCGGCTAATATACCAATTGCTATTGACAACGTTACCATCAATACCGATACCTTAGTAACTTCACCTATTCCGGCACCACTTATTTTATTGAAGACGGCCATAGAACCAAGCAGTTCAGCAAACATAGCGGTAATGGCCCCCATTGCGATTGTAAGTTTTGTAGAATCAACCATAGATAACGCAATAAGAGAAACTGCCAATATAGCTATTGCACCTGCTATTTTCATCAACGTATCAGCTTTAATGCCGGTTTGCCAAGCTTCAATACTACCTTTAACACTATCTAGAATATCGGCAATTCCTTTAAATGAATCTGTTCCGCTCTTAAGAAACTTAGATATAGCGATAACAAGAGCTGCTAAAAGACCAGCGTTCAAACCATCGAAGACCGTGTTAAAATCTGTATTCTTGACATTAGTAGATATCATGTCGCCAATGTTGGAAAATGCATTACTAACAAATTCTGCTATTTTCTTGATATAAGGAGACAACCAATCGATCAACTTTTTAATGCCGTCAAATATGTTAGTTACAATATCACCAACTCTATTTAAAGATTGGAATTTAGTTTTAACAGCATCGATGAATTTTGTAAAACCACTGGTGTCGATATTCTTGAACATGTCCTGCAATTTAACTTTGATTTCACCAAATTTGGTAGCCACAATGAGCGCAAAACCAGAAATAGCATCTCTTGCTTTACCTAAGAATATGGCGATCTTATCAATCACTTTATTGAAAGTATCCTGTAAGACAATAGCATCACGTAAGGCTATTAACCAGTCACTAATTTTAGTAATCACATCACTAAAACCAATAGAGACGGGGCCAATTGCGCCAAACAGACGAGCTAAACCACCAACTAGGGCCTTGACAAATTTGAATGCTATCTGAAATACTGTAGCTATAGCCTTAACTGTTGTTTTTAGTGTTTTTGTTGCTTTCTCACCAATAATTAACTTCTTTGTAAATTGCTGGATTGCTAAAGTAAAAGATTGGAGTTGCCGATAGGTTAGTGGCGGGAAAACTTCTTTGATCGCTTCGCTGATAGGAGTGATAACACTCATTAAACCTTTAAAGGTGTTTCTTAAAGCTTCAATTACATTTGCACGTCCACCAACTTTTTTCCATCCTTCTAAAAGATTATTACGAGCATCAGACGATTGACCAATAAACGCACCTAGAATATCACTGATTTCAGTCATGAAAGCTTTAGCTTCTTCAAAGTCTCCAATAATAAGCTGCCAGGTTTTAGCCCAACCAGATTGTAGTGCTTCAGATAACGTTTGAGTCAATTGAGTAATGGTTTTAACTTTGGTTGCAGCATCGTTTGCCGTTTGTCCAAGTTCAATAATTCCGGCTATTTGATCTTTTGTGTAACCCATTGTTTCTAATTCAGCAGCCGTTAAATCGCCAGTAAATTTAGAAAGTGTTTCTGTTAAAACTGCACTAGTTAACCAGCCTTTTTGTAAAGTTTCTCTGAAACTACCTTCTTGTTTTATCATATTATCAATAGCTACACCATGCGTTCTTGCTGTCTCTTTTAATGCATCTTGAAACACTTGACCGCCCATACCTGCATTAACAACTGAGTTCCAATCCATTAATTTGACTGTACCAGAAGCTAAGGCTTGTGATAATTGATACATTGCAGTACTTGCTTGCTGAGAATTAGATCCTGATACTGCTGCTAAGTTCGCAATACCTTTAATTGCTGCTACTGATGTATCTAGATCTGTACCTGCAGCAGTAAATGTTCCAATATTTCTAGTCATTTCTGAAAAGTTATAGATAGTTTTATCGGCATATCTGTTAAGATCGTCAAGAGCTGCACCAACATCGTCAAGCGTGGTTCCTTTGCTCTTGGTGTTTGCTAATACTGTTTGAATGGCATTCATTTGTATTTCATATTCTTCAAAACCCTTTTTTAGTGGGGCAAGAGCAATGGTGTTTAGCATCTGTTGTCCAAATCTCATTGCGGCATTAGTTAAATTCTGGAGAATGGTCATTCCGATAATACCAAGAGTACTAAATCGTTGGCCGATGGCACCGACACTATCAGCTATCCCGGCCAAAGAAAATGATCGACCAGCAGCAGATAAGTCATTAAGACTTTTTGCAGATTCGGATAAGTTAAGTCCTTTTTTAAGATTGTCTAGGGATTTAACACTTGTGCTGACGTTTTTCTCGAAGTCTTTGTTATCGAACCCCATTTGAACAACACGATTATCAATAGTCGTCATAATTTAGTTACCTCCTTCCATAGATTTTCAGATAGTTTATCGAGGATAGGAAGAAGAGCAGGATTTATGTAATCTCGTCCCTGCACGTATCCACCATTTTTTGTACCATGGCCATATTGTAAAATAATAGCGATAGGTACGCCATCGACAACGTTACTGTTAATCCAATTTATAGCATACCTATTTTTTGTTACTGTAATCTCGAAGTCCCAAGAATTAGATGTTAAACTGGTGTCAATTGGTGTTGCATCTGAAAGAGCGCTTACGCCTTCTCTTGCATACTTTTCCAAGATATTAACGAATCTAATCTTCTTAGCGCCATTTAAAAACTTCTCAGTATTATTAAAGTTTCCACGATGTTTAATTACGATCATAAATCAACCTCCAATTAACCCGTAGTATTTAACTGTGCTCTTCGTGTTTTGTTAAGTTCTCGTTGTTGATTTAGTATCGTTTGTTTATTTCCCTTTTTTATGGGTTGATTTTTAATGTTGCAAACATTGATTAATGTTAATAAACGATTTAAGTGCCATTTTTGGCATTCAAATGGAACATCTAACGCAATCATCCAATAATAGATGACTTCTGCGGTAATAATTTCTCTATTTATTTTGTGGTTATCTGTAGTGAATGTGGTTGCTGTCATTGAGTCTGCAATATAATCTTTAACTTTATCAATTTCTGTTTGAGTTATTAGACTGTAGACTTTTGGATCGACATTTTGTGTTATGGTCATGCAACGAATATAATCAATAGATTCTTCCGTTGATTTGTCATTTTTTGTGAGGAATGGTTTTTTCCACACGGACTCCCATTTCGATAAAGATACTAGAGAATGTTCTAACTGTATTTCGTGACCTTTTAGTATGGTAAATTCATTTGTTTCTTCGTTAAATCCTTCACCATCAGGTATAGTAATTTTTAACATTCTCTAGTCTCCATTATCGAATTTTTCGTACTAACCTTGCGCTGGTAATGTTGCTGCTTTTGGAATAATACCATTTATAAAAGCAGAAGCCATACCAGAATTTTCAGCTAATTCCATAAACAACACGCTATATGCTTCCGTTTGAGCAAAAGCATCACGTAATTCTTGAGATTTAATAAACCGTTTCCCATCAGGTGATTTTTCACCATAAGCTTTTAGGATAATTTCTTTGAATAATGACATAATTTCTTTATTATTATCCGAAGCTACGATCTTTTCAACATATTTTTCAATTCCTCCAGTTGCAGAAGCCTCAATTTCAACACATTCTGCTTTTGTTAAATTGAAATAGAATGTTTCTTTTCTTGGTACGTCGTCATAATCAACATATTCAATTACTTTTTTTAGCATGGTTAAGAACTCCTTTTAAGAATAAAGAGCCTTAAGTTTTTAAAGACCTAAGGCTCTTACAACCTAGATATATTTAATTATTAACCTGCCGACGGAGTCAACAAAGTGATGACTTCATCAGGTAGGGGCAAACGACCTTCAACCGCAGCAGTCACAGGATCAACAACTGCAGCAGTACCATAAAGAATGACCAAGAAGGCTGCAAGTTTAGTTGCATCGACTTTTGTGGAGTCAATAACCAAAGAAGCAGTTGGACGATAACCAGTAACTGAAACTGGAGTAGTTGTCACTTCCCAACTGAAAGCGATGGCTTCTGGCGAATCATTGATTGAAGCATAACCCTTTTCAGAAGGAGCAGCCATAGCACCATAAATGAGGTGCAATTTGTAACCGAGATCTTGACCATCAACATCATTACCAAGAACGGTACGATAAGAAAGTCCAAATGCAGAACGAGCCTGTTGATTGAGTTTTACACCATCAATAGGTTCTTCTGATCCGTCACAAGCAGCGAATTCATCAGGATAAGTGAATGCTTCGATCGTAGCTCCAAATTCTTCGGCCGACAGAAGATTCAAATATTTCAGATTATCTGCATACTTTGGATTGGCTTCGGCTCCAGTTGGAGACTCGGTAATTGCAGTGATACCATTCCACGCGTAACCTATAGGATATGCACCATTTGCATCGATCGGATATAGAACAGCATGATCAACACCAGTCTCATAAAAACGCTGACCAGTGCCATCCCACGTGATTTTTTGAACCATATTTTCTCCTTAAAAGAACAGATTGAATACATCGTGATTAAGATTATTAGCCGTGTACTGCCTATCGTGAATGCATCTTGGCAATACCGCTATTTTATCTGGGATAATACTATCTGGATTTTTGTCAATGACTGTGACCATATATTTCTTCTCAGTAATAAATGGTGTGTTATCCGCGAAAGTATTATTAATCTTAATACGTTTGTAAATAATGCACGGATATTTCATCTGAACAGTTGAAGGGGGCTGAAAGTAAACAGCATCGCTGCCAAGAATATTCTCTAAAAGAGTTTGCAACTCAAGTCGCGTTGGCATTATATACGCCTCCAATTGTTAAGAGAAGCCGAGGCCTCTGGATATCAACATTTGTGATTTTCCAAGAAATCCCGGCCCATGTAATGTACCGCATTGTACCTACATTCTGGAGGGCAAATGTATCGGCTATAATACTAATTTGGTTATTGAGAACTAAGTCATCATTAAGATTTTCACTTGGCTGCCAACGTTGGTTGTTTCGAACGATGTTACCACGATAACTTTTCTCAGTAATAACTGATTCCCAAACACCAGGAGCAGTTTCTTCTTCTATAGCATAACCGATTTTACCATAAAACATTGCCATTTTGAACCTCCAGGGTTAGGTATTAACCCGCAGTAGCAACCTGTTCGATAACCAAAGCCGATTTAGGCTTAGTTAAAGCGCCGCAGCAACGAGTTTCCAACAGGTACTTGTACTGGTTATAATCGATGTCGAAGTCATCGAACATCGAGATTCCACCACCTTTGTCGGCGCCGATGGTATAATCATTGAGATTAACCAGAATGCCAAGTAGGTTCAAAGTAACGGGAGTGGTGTCGGTTGACTGACGAGTAACACCTTCCATCACTTCAACTTCAACAATCTTTGAAACACGCAGAGCAGCTTCCAATTCAGCAAGAGTACCGTAGATGCGACGGCCTAAAGTATCTTTGAGGAGCAGCATGTCATTCACGAAATCTGCGGTGGTAAAGAGTACAGGATTACCGGAGCCCTTGTATTCCTTACGAGCACGAATAATCGCATCAATGATTTCATCTGCTTCTACATCAGCATCAACACGAACTTTATGAGCATACAAATCGGCATCTTTGTAGATGGGGCGGATGTTAGTTTCAGAGATTTTATCATCATCCTCAACACCACGACCGTCGCTAATGAGGCATGCACGAGCAAGTTCCTCATCAAGCATAACGCGCATTTCCGCCTTCATCCAAGCAACAACATCCAAATCGGTAATATCGATGATATCATCACGATCCAATTTCTGTTTCTTATAGACGGTCCAAGGAGTAGTGATACGTTTCAAGAGAGTGATAACTTCGTCTTTCTTCAAACCACCCTTAAGATAACCCTTGGCACGAGCTTCTTCGGCAGTAATGTCAGCATGAACTGATTTGATGCGGGAAAATGGCGTGTGTTTCGTTCCGTTCATAAATACAGTAACCCATTCCATCCGGCGTTGAATCATATCCGGGGAATTGGTCAAAGTCTTGGCATCAGGGAACAAATAATCTATATTCTCGATACCATAATCTACGGCATGAGCTAAGAAGGAAGTTCTAAAAGATCCGCATTCTTTTGCGGTAGAAATAATGGAATCAAATTGTGCATGGCTCAATGATTCCAAATTTGTTTCAGGATCGGTTTTGTCAAAAACATTTTGCTTCATATTTTTATCTCCAGTTGTATGTTTAATAGTGTTGTCAGGATCATCATCCTCCGATTGTGCCATATCGTCTTCTGATTGGGAAGAAACCTCAGCAATAAGAGCATAAACAACCGTTTTTTGTTTCTCTGATAAAGTATCAAATACTTCTTGCACGGTTTCGTCATTTCCTGTGGTTTTAGAATCATCAGCAGGAGAAGTATCAGCGTGCTCTAAAGCTAAACCAGTAAAAATGATAACTTCATCATCGAGATCGGTTTCGGTTCCATCGCCATGAGCAATTGAGACATTCTCAATTAATGCCCCAGCATTAGCACCAGCCATAACCAAACTTACCTCACGAATTACGCCATGCATGACTGATTTTGATTTCTCGACCAGCTCATTAGCATAAATTGATAACGCTTTAATGTCGCCATGTTCCACTGCAATTTTTGCATTTTGGCCATTTGGGGTATCATTAAAGACACCATATGTATAAACGCCATCTTCACGATTTTCAAGAATTGCATGGCCCAATATATTACTTGGTTCATTATGTAAATGCTGCCAAACCAATGGAACAGTTATACCATCACATTCAGCAAATGCATCTCTCATAATTGTGCGGCCATCTTTGCATTTGATACCATTTTTAGTGGCATAACCACTAAAATCGGACTTGGGGGCTACTTTCTTTTGACCCATTTGTTATTGCTCCTTTCGTAACATTTTTGTTTGTTTCGTTATTTTTTGATTATTCGCTATTTTTTGATTATTCGCTATTTGATTAGTTGGTTGATTTAGATTTTTGTTACTCAATTTATTAGCATCCGGTTCTTCGCTAGGAGGGAATTCGATAACAGAACGGAATTCGTTCGAAGATAGAACCGCATTGCGAGTAAAACCATCAACCATGGTTGCCAATTCACTAACAGGAACATATTTGAACGGATCTTTAAATGCCTTAATTATTTGACCTTGAGTTCGAGCCGTTTTGGTTATAAATATTCTTGTCATTCCATCTGCGATAGCGGATAAAATAGGCTCAATCGTTCGATTAAAATAATTAAGCAATGCTTCCTCGTCAGCAGTACCATCAAAGATAGCCTCAGTGAGCCCTAACTGGCTGTAAAGCATACTCGTTAGGTACTCAATTTGCTTCATGAGATTGTTTTCTACTGGACGATTTAATTGGGTAATGCGTTCTGTACCATCTGTGTACGCAATACCATACTTGGATCCGGTCAACTGGTCTTCAATATCCTTACGACGTTCTTCTGCTTGTTGCTTACGCGCAGCGGTTTTAATTACATATGGAAGTTGAATAACAAGATCTAACTTTCCAGAACCACTTTGAGTATCGATCGCATCTAGAAGATTAAGCTTATTGATAAGTCGTGTAAGGGTAGAATTTGGTGCATTCATAACCGCATATAGAGGATTCTCAATAATAGCGACACTTTTTTTTGCAAGTACTATGTCTTCTCGCTTACCAGTACGATCATTATAAACGTTGAGACGAACATGACGTGGGTACCACTCTATTACCTTACCTGTTCTCATTGTTTGTATGTCAAAATTACCAGAAAGAACAGGGTCGCCTGTTGTATCAACAGGGACAATAGCAACGCACCCTTCGTCGAACATAGATAGAACAACATCTTGAATAAAGGCACGACCAGTCTGATCAATATTTGCTTCTAATGAGAGACAAGAATTTAAATCAGACTTAATCTCATTCTTAAAACTTCCATTTTGATCTGTTCTAACGTGCCTTATCTTAGAGGAAGCAACATCGATTGCAATCTTGTTATAGATTGCAGAACTTATTGATCGCTCATTACCCCTCAACCGTGGAATTCGATCTGGACGACTACTACTACTTGGACCTAGATCTTCGAAGCCAGTGTAAGTGGGCTCTCGATTGTTAAACGCACTCCAGGCATGCTTAAGTCTTTTACCAAAACTATCCGGCATATAATTATCGGACCTCCTTTCGTTGGTATTCTAAATTCCTAATTAGAATGCAGATCCGACACTAACACGACGCCAGTTTTTTCCAGAAATTGTATTTGCAGCAATGGCAACATAAACGTAGTCGGCATCGATCATCAGTTGCGATGGGGAGCCAACTGTACCATTAATACCACCAGATAACTTAGCGGCTCCAAAGGAACCATTAGCCAAGACTGATGTAGTATTAATATCATTACCAATGATACCAGCAACATCCGCAGTTAAAGTTACAGTTGTTCCTTCACCAGGAGCAGCAGTTACTTCTTGAGTATCTTGAGCATTGATTGCGGCGACTAATGCTGTAATAGCATCAGCTGCTGAACAATCGGCGCCACTACCAAGAGTTTCTGCACCAAATACATTATCGACATTGGCGAAAGTCTCAACAGTTGATACTCCATTTCCACCTGTTCCACCAACAAAAGCAGTAAGCGTACACACATCGCCAACAAAAGCCGAGGCAGATACTAAAGGATGTGAAGTATTCAAACCATCAGTACCATTAATGACGCCAACCAAAGCAAGTTTTGCACCAGCGAGATCATCACCAACAGACACTTCGCCAACAGCACCAGCAGTTCCAGCAGCAACAAAAGTGTAAGTATTTGCACCAATTGTTAAGGTATCGCCAACAGTTGGTTGAACAGCAAGAGTTAAAGTGCCTGTCGCCTTGACTGTATCCGGCTCGATATTAACAATTTTGTGAGTTGAAACTGTTTTTGTCTGAGCAACATCAGCAAGAAACTCATATACATTAGTTCCAGTTTTTGCTGGATTGCTAATGGTTACTGTTTCACCATCTTTTACTACATCCGTAAGGGTTAAGAGACCAGTTGCATTAACTGCATTAACTGGTGTGCCTTCAATTGTTCCCTCATTGGTAGCTCCGCCAAATAATTCCTGCAATCGAGTTCCAAAGTGGAAATTACCAGGCCAATATCTTGAGAATTTATCAAGCCATGCTATTTCTTTCGTCGTTAATGCCATATCTTATTCTCCTTATTCAAAAGATTCTTTATGAGCTTTGAATGCAATATATGCATCCATCATTGCTGCAACCGGATCGATTTTTTGGTCATATCGTTTCTTAAAGAGTTTGCGATTACCATTTGTATCTTCTAATGTTACCGCATTTCCCATAGCAAACGACATTAATTCCTGATCAAATAATAACATTCTCTCTTCCGAAAGGGTTTTCAATTCACCTAAAGGAACAGACTCTGTTCTAGCACCTTGTATAACTTTCTCAATCCCATAAGGACCATTCTCAGCTTCCCATCGTTCGATAAACTCTTTAGCATTATAAGGATCAAAACCAAGAGCGCGAACATCGATTCCTTCAGCAATAATAAACTGATCAAGGTCTTCATAGACCTCACTCATGTCTAAAACTGTACAGTCGAGAACTTGAAGACTTCCTTCATTCATAAATTGATCATACTTTATACGCATTGCTGCGGGAAGTTTCATCAACGTTAATGATGAAATATAGCAACGAACTTTTACACCAAACGATCCATTCTTTAAAGGAAATAGAAACGTAAAAGCGCAGAAGTCGTCGCCCTGAGAAAGATCAAGACCAAGAGCACAAGGCATAGACCAGAAATCTCGCTTCTTATGTGGAAGTGTTTCTTCATAAGTGAAGAAGTAAGTATACCCTTCCATCGGTAACCCAAATCTTTTTGCGAGAATATCATTGCGTGTTGCTGGAGCGTTTTCTGCTCTTTCGACATCTAATTGGTAGGTCTCATAAGAGACAGTTTTACCCAGGTTAGGATTTGCTTTCAACCACATGTCTGGATTATTAATTTCTAGTATGTCATCGAGCTTGTAATACCAAATGGAGACATGAGGGTTTATGTATTCGCCCTTTAAGATGTCAAGTAATTCCATTTTGATAGTATCACCACTACTGTTACGGACAGTGCCTTCTGAACTCATCGCTATGATTAGATAGTCCTCAAGTTTAGATGCACCTTGTTCAATTGCGCCAACAACATCTTCTCTAATGTCACCAGATAGCCACTCATCGACAGTACTAACAAATGGTCTGAGACCTTGGAGCTTGTCGATAGCCATAGGACGAATCTCGACAATAGAACCAGTAAGAAAGTTTTCAATACCTTTTTTTGTCGATGCCAACTTCACACGGTTTGCTCTAGATCCTGTTGTGTTCTGTAATGAACCTTCAGTTAAGAACTTAAAAAGTGGACCGCGCGCACGCGTGATAGAAGTTCTTATTGGCGACATTACTTCGTCAGCTTGTTTCATTGTTGGTGCTGTTGTGATTTGATGTGTGGTAGCTGTGTCAACATTTAAAAAGTAATTTTGTATGCACGAACCATACATCGATTTAGCGGAGCCACGCGCAATTATCAAATACTGTTTATTTATGAGTCGTTTCTTTACCATCTTGCGAACAAAATGCCCGCCATGTCCATCTGCGTTTGGTTCATAGATACTTCGCTCTACATAATAATACCATCCGTAGATTTGTTCGGCCCATAGTTTAAATGTGTCCAACAACACCAAATCAGAACCATCAGTTAATGTTAATTCATCATTACAGTAATCGATAAAGCCTTGTACTGCTTTGTCATCATAGTAAACTGCTGGATTAGCAATGAGTAAATCAATACGATTCATTTCTAATGATATCTCTTTGCATACCGGTATCTCACCATGGATCACTTTATCTCTAAACTCACCGTAATATCTTGGTGTTGCTGTGTTTGATAAAGACATTATTAACCTATTTCTTTATTAATGGTGTGATTTGAGCATAAACTTTTTTACCAGTTTCGACAGCAGTAATAATTGTAGTGGCAGCAAGAGTTGCCGCGCCAATAGCACCAAGAATATTCTTAACTACTTTTTGGCCTTGCGCAATTTTTGAAGGATTCATGTCTTTATACTGTTTTTCAAGTTGCTTACGAGTATTTGCAGCACGAATTTCTTCATTACTTAACTGACTAACTTTTTTTTTCTGAGCACTTTTGAGTTGCTTATGCTCACGACTAGTCGGTGGTGAAGAATTAGATCCCCTTCTTCGGCCCCAACGCATACCAAGAATGCCGACATGTTTTAATTCATCTGCCATAGGACCTTCCTTTTTTATAATTACTAATGAATGGTACTGCTAATGGCAAATAATGTTGCCGCACCAACAACAAGTAAAGCAGACTCAGCTAAAGTTTTACCTTTTTCATTTTTAGACATATCAGTCCACTTAACTTTAGATGCCTCTGGGGTCATGAGAAAATTCGTTACTTTTTTTTTCGCAGAGGCAATGTTTCTTTTACCAAAAAGTTTATTGACTTTCCGGCCATCCATATTTTTAGTTAAAGACTTAGCTTCAAATCTACGAATACTGGCTCTTTCCTGGTTACGTCGTATGACGCCACCAAGCGCTGTTTCTCCAGATTTATATTGTTGGACCTTTCGTTTTCCTCCGGAAGAACTTCCAGATGAATCGGAAGTTTTACGTCTTCCCCAGCGCATACCTAAAACGCCAACGTGTTTAATTTCATTTTCCATATTATTTATCCTTTCTAAATAAAATGAGAATCATAAATTACTTTACCTGCAATATTGGCGGCAACTTTTGCGTTTGCAGCATTTTCCATGGCAATTTTAATAAGCGGAGCAAATTCTTTTATTTTTCTATAAACAAATGGTCCAGCAAGAATACCAACCGTTACTATTTTTCCTGCTGTTATTGCTGCTTTATTTCTTTTTACATTTGCCATTTTTTCATTCATAAGAGGACTATTAAGATACTTATTGAGTTCCTTTGTAGACATCCGTTTGATGGCTTTTGTAGTCTTAATCTTAGTATATCTTTTTGCCTCGTATGCTTTTTTTTGAAGATCTCTTCTTGATAGATTTGGTGTTGACCCATTTCTTCGGCCCCAACGCATACCTAAAACACCAACATGCATTATTTCTTTTTCACTCATCCACCACCTCTTCAACTGGAATAATATTTTTCTCAACTTGTGCAGTTAATCGCCATTCAAATTCGGTGATCTGCCGAGTCATTGCTTCGACAACGGTCGAACTTGTTGGTGTATCAAATAGCATTTTAACTTTCAAATAAATATAAGACTTCACTAACTCAAGTTCGGTAACCGTTCCGAAGAAATCGTCCCATTCCGCTGTGTTATCGGAAATAAAGAAAGAATCTGCTGGACCAACACCAAGTTGATTCAATGTCATTAGCGCACTATTAATATGCACTATGATGTCGGTATCAAAAACATCAACGTCTGTCTCGACACCTAACATTTTTTTTATTGTGTCGAGAATACTGCTCATTTTGAGATCCGATCAGTAAACTCTTTCATAATATAACCAGTTAAGAATTTTGAAGTATTAAGTTCTTGAACGTAACTCCATTCATCTTCTTCATCGAGGAGAACAAATTTAGTTCCAGCTACTGCTTCGTAAAGAATATTATCTTCTTGTTTTGTTTTACTGCTTCGAAAATTTACTTTTTTACAATTTGAAACGACGACAAAAGTAAGATCTTCTTTGTTCGCAAAATCCAAACCTTTAAACGTTGCAGGCTCAGAAACCTCAGCAGGAGCAGATGTAAATTCGTTAAAGGTCTCCGGACTTTTAACAAAATTATCCGGAGTTGTATCGAGCACTCCATTTAAATCTATAGCTTCTGTTTCTTCATGAACTACTTCCAGATTTTCTGAAAGATCTCGATTGACGAATGGTTTTTCATTACCCACTGGATTACTTTGAATACCAGCAGTTAGACCATGAAATCTCTTAGGATCTTTGAAACGAGGATCGTTATTATTACGATGTTGATTATTAAATTTATTGTTGTCCATCTCAACTCCTTCTTTTTTATTTTAATAAAAACCAGGGACAAGTATCATTACGTAGGCGAACTACTGGTAACTTTGGAAGTAGCTCCTTATTCCCATAATGGATTGCTAGATGCGTGTTAGGTGATGTACATATTAAAAATTCAGGGTCAAAAATATCATCACGTTCGTTTTCAATATCTTCAATACTGATTGGATTCATATGATGAACAATAATACGCCCATGTATAGGATAATCTCTTACACCTAGGTCACATCCATAATCTCTAACAATAACATAGTCCCTGGTTTTTAACCAATGATTAGAAGTGTATAACATTTGATTTAAATAACGATCAAAACCAAATGTGTCGTTACCGACAACACCTCCGAGTCGAAGATAAAAATATCTATCTTCAAATTTCTCAATTTTACGCAACTCACTGAAGGATTTATTCATCAACGTCATCATTAACTCCTTCATCTGATTGTCCACCATAATTACGCATAGCTGTAATAGCTCTAACGTAAAGTTCTTCAATTCTTTTGGCAGATTCCAATGAATTAGTTTTAGCTCTAAGAAGTTTATTTTCTTCGATGAGTTTTTCTTTTTCTAAGCGTTCCTTAGTGGAACCAAGTTTTAAAAAATGAGTTATGACTTGTGATGATGCCGTTCCTGCAGAAAGTTGCTGTTCGGCCAAATCAACAGATAATGCAATTAGTTGATTTTCTCGAGTCTCCAAAGTTTTTCCAGGAGCTCGTATCTTTTTTGGCCGTTTGGTGTCTTCCTTAGGAGCGGACATTTTACACCTCCAGCTTTTTAAATATAGTTCTATTCAATTTAATAAAAGTTTCAAATAGTTCTATGCGAATTCTTAAAACTATGAAGATACTTTTAGTAGAAACATCAACCCTTTATGACTTCATCTGAAGCTTCTTGAAAGGAGAGACCGGTCACCAGCCAGTCTTTTAGTACGTAAGGGTCAATGTCTCTATTAAAGGCACCTTCATTTTTCCCTCCGGGGATTTTTTTAGG
>Ga0209318_1000445_pt1 | contig 40632 bp, 55 predicted proteins | sample RifGroE1_FD_183999 | JGI IMG/M metagenome (GOLD analysis project Ga0209318, IMG submission 183999) | Groundwater microbial communities from Rifle, Colorado, USA - Groundwater E1 (SPAdes) (version 2) | ecosystem: Environmental > Aquatic > Deep subsurface > Groundwater | place: Rifle, Colorado... | reverse complement strand
ATACACCCGTAACGCGCCCGCTTTGGCAGTGATTCGCAGTTGATTTGGCAGTAACTATTGAAACGTTTCAGCGGTATTTTGCATGGGGGCTTTGCGGCCCCCATATTCGGTTACTGCTGACGATAATGATTTTCACCTTCATACGGCTTTTCCGGTGGGGTTTTTCGGGCTATTTTAAAGTGGGCTCCATATTCTGCCGCTGGCTGTCTTTTTCGCTCCTGCCCATACCGTAGCATGCCATAAAGAAGACCTTTTATATCCAATTCTCGGCGTCTACCAGTTCCGGTAGATAAGTTCCTGCCTGCCTTTGCCGGTACCGGCGCCGCCGATAGTGTAGTCGATCTTGACCGTCTCCATTTTGAAGCCTGCAAACGTTTTTCTCATCACCGGGTGGTCGTTGATGGTGAGGATGGCGCTACCCTTCATGGTGCGCATTGCCTCGGCGATCCGCTCGTATTCCTCCAGCTCGAACGGTACCCCGTAACCTTCAGTCTCATAGTACGGCGGATCCAGGAAGTGGAGCGTGTATTGCCGGTCGTAACGCTTCAGGCATTCCGCCCATGGGAGGTTCTCGATCCACACCCGGGCGAGCCGGAGGTGTGCCTGGCTCAGATCCTCCTCGATGCGGAGTATGTTGAACCGTGGTGGTGAGCTGGGGGATATGCCGAACGTGCGGCTGCTCACCTTGCTGCCGAAGGCCAGCTTTTGCAGGTACAGGAAACGTGCTGCCCGCTGGATGTCCGTCAGGACCTCCGGGGGAGTCCCCTTGTGCCACTCGAACACCTGGCGGCTGGCCAGTGCGTATTTGAACTGCCGGATGAATTCTTCCAGGTGGTTTTTAACGACCCTGTAAAGGTTGATTAAATCCACGTTCACGTCGTTTAAAACCTCCACCTCGGCCGGTTGCCGAAGGAAAAACATCGAGCCGCCGCCGGCGAATTCCTCCACGTAACAAGTATGCGGCCGGCTATGGATCATAGGGAGTAAAACTTTTGCCAGACGGCGCTTACCGCCCGGCCATGCAACCAAAGGATAATGCTTCATCGTGTGAGCCCTTTCATTTTTCACGGGTTTGTGCTAGGCTCACCGCGCCGCGATCGTGGCGGGCGGCCTTGGCTTGGCTCACAGGCTTGGTCTGTGGGTTGGGTGGTCGGATCGTGCTGCAACACGGTCCGGCCGCCGCCTCTATTCTACGCTTTGTAATGCATTATTAGCTCTTCCGTGCAAGAGGTAACAGATGGAAAAACTATTTATGCTGTTCTGTAAGATGATCAAGCCGCTTCCCAAATACTGGAAAATCGTATTATCAGCCATGTTGATCGTGCTCTTATTCGTGGTGGCAAGGGTGGACTGGAATGACCTAGTTTTGGAATATTTCCCACCCAAAACGGCTAGGTCCACCGTACAACACCCTCCAGCCATAAATCAGACTCAGACCAAACAAGAAATACAAGAAACCAAGGGAGACTACAGCCCTATAATCTCCAGCAATGAAGGGACAATCACTATCAATAATTCAACCCCTTCGAGAGAGGGAGAAAAAGAAAAATGATTTGTCGAGCTCTCGCAATAATTGGCTTTTTGCCTTGTCTGGCCTCCGCAGGGACATTTAAGACATCTGGGACGTGCAGCCCTATAATAGAGAAAAACACTGGAAGCATCACGATCAGTTGCCCAGGAATATCTGCCAGTCAAGCAGAACAAATAACCAAGCTCCTAAATAAGATTTTGGACCAAAAACTTGATCTGCAGGTTGTGCTAAAAAAGCTGGATGATATTCACCAAAAAGTTCTTCCACAACTTTACCCTGTTGACCCTATCAACCTCGAAATGATGCCACCCGCAATACAGATGCAGGACGGGGGCTATGAGTACCACTATAAAGTCAGGTGGAGCGCAACGTTCCCTCACGTATGGCAGCTTTGGGCGTGTGGTGATAGCATTAAGTCGATAGATGTTTACCCTGCAGCGTTGCTTGATGGGAGAGGAACAAGAGACAACTGCGCCTTTTTTAACCTCCGGAATCCTGTAGGTGAATATACAATCAAAGTATTTACCGATAAAGAAACTCACATTTCACTTGAAAATGAGTTTTTTGACTAACAACGAATAGATTTTTTAAGTACTCTCCACCCAGCTATATTGGCTGGCTCCCGTCTGCATACATATCCACTTTCTATTCGAGGCGCTGGTGAATGCCTCATACCCTGCTTTTGTTCCGGCAACTCCGCTCTGTGCAAAGTCCGTTGAGGTATTAGCCACCGTCGTCACATTAAAGCTTTGGGCGACCAACGACCGAAGAACATATTCCCTCCCCAACAGTGTCGAGGACGGGGCAGGAAAGGTAACTGTCATTGCACCGGCATAATTGAACATGACATGGTGATGCGAGTCGCTTAGGGTCAAAGTAGCCGACGTATGGTAGGTAGTTGCATAGTTATTTAAGGCACCGGTTTTGAGCACGGTTCCATCAGGAAAGTGATATCCTGTCCCATTTGCCTTGGTTCCAAGTGAAAAGGTCTTGTTATCCTCGGTGCGAATAATTAATCCCGTTGTCCCTGCCCCATTAAGATCGGAAGCATACACAGCAACAGCGTCAGTAACCCCTGCGGTTGGGGCAACAACCCAGGCATTTGTCAGTATAAGATTCCCACGAGCCCCACCACCTGTGTTTGTTGAGGAAATTGATGAGTCTCTCCCCAATTGCACATTTTGTTTTTCGTCGATAGCTATTGCCGGCCGACTTTGCCCTTTGGTGTTGGCAATATCTTGATTATTAAAAGTGACTGTGGCGGCACCGGTAGTGGTATCAATAATTCTAGAACCGATGTCCACCCCTGTAAAATAAGCTGACCCATCATGGTACTGATACCTGAGAGACCCTCCAAAGTCGCCATTTATGACAGCCCCTCCATTCCTCGACCGTCTGAATAACATTGGTGCACCTGCGCTACCAGCATAAGTGTTTTCGAAAGTGGCTATTGCCCCTGGGCCGCCGTTAAAAACACCTTCCACGGCAAATGAAGAAATTGGATTTCCCGCATTGCTCTCTACGGTGCTAGTCTGTGTAAGTGTTTCGTTAGTTTCGTCAGCGGTTAAACTGGCAGGAAGAGAACCTGTGCCACCCGTATCCGCACCGTTTACAATGTTGCCGCTTTCATCGAATTTAAGCACCTCACCTTCTGCTGGATCAGTAAGTATGATGGCTCTTCCTACAATTGTTTTAGCGTTCTGGTAAGGTTCTGGTTGTTGAATTGCCGTCAGATACGTTTCTTCAAGCGTGTCGGCTTTTACCAACCCTTGTCCATATTGTGCATAAACAGATGCCCCAGGTGACGTGTAGTTTGGAAAATCTAACGCGGTTGAGGTGGAATTATCCCAAAACAGAAACCGATTGAAGAATTCCCAGGGCTTTTCCCATACACCAGATGAAGTTTCGATGTATTGGTTCATCTTTTTAGCGACCCACAGGTTGCTCAGATAATCTCGCTCTTCTCTTTCTGGGCAATACACACGAACATTAGTCATATTTTGTGGAACCACAGTAGATGTCACGGTCATCGATGAACCAGCAGGACTGCCACCACCCAGCGTTGCCACCGTGTAGAGAATACCGTCATCACCAATAAGAACTTTTTCCCCTACCGACAAGAACGTGTTTTTCAAAAAATTGTGATTGCCTAAGCTGACCGTAACTGTGCTTGTTGTTACCCCGCCTACCGTGCTTCCAACACTTAGGTTATAGACATCTTGCATGACCGGCGCAAACCCACCTTCAGGAGCTCCAAGTTTTCTACCTGTAAGCCCGTAGGTAGCAAAGGCATCGGTAGCATTAGCCGTAATCGCATCCCATGTGCCGTTGGGAAGCCATGTGGTATCACCGTAAAAAGAGGTGGGATCGAACGGGTCATTGTTGTTCACCTTAAAGCCGACCGGATTATCCCATTTGCCGTAGTAGTCTAGTAAGGCGTATTCGTCCCACTGTTGAGCGTAATTAGTGCCTACAGAGCCATCGGCAATCCATTTGGCATTCATCTGGTGCAGCAATTTTGCGATGTTTTTGTCGCCATCAGTTGTCCAATCGTTTGTCGCTCCAAGACAGACAGCGATGTTAATGGCGAGAGTGATCCGCAGGTAATTGCGCAAAGCGATATGGTGATCCACCCATTCGTCCGCAAGTCCATACCCGGTGCGCGGAGTCAAACTGTCTGAAAAAGTAGTAGCGCCGGCAGCATAGCGTCCATCAAGTTCAAAGCCCCAGTCAATGCCAAGCATTACGTCAAGATCGTTCTGGTAGCGGGTAACAAATGCCCCCCACACTGGCTTAAGGTATTTGTTAAGGTAGTCCGCTTTGCTGTACTTTGTGGGCGATACAATGGCATTGGTCAGCATGTTGTTAGGAACACGCCAGAGTATTTTTATTCCGTACTTACGCGCAAGTTCTATGGTAAGGTCGACACAAGACCAGTCATTCAGGGCATCATTCTGATAGCCGTTTGTTTCAAAATTTCCTGCATTCCCGTATGAAACGGCGTAATCTGTCCAGATATTGCCTGGCACAGCCCATTCGGTGATTGTTGTGATGCCAAGTTCAGCAGCTCTTCGTAAACCGTAAGCAACCCTCTCTAGAGAAATTGACCAGGCGTCAATATAGCCGTCTGCTTCCCGCCATTTCGCAAAAGCGTATCCGCCGCATGAGTTCATCGTAACTCCCTGCGGAAAATAAAAATTCTGTCGCTGGACACCGGAAGAGTGGATATGAGAAAGCTCGCTAGCAACCCTTTGTGCTAAAATTCTCCCTTGATTGGCCGACAAAGGATCAGTAGTCGAAACGGAGTCCAATGCATCTATTGCCGGCCGACCCATCTGCACTTTTTGCCACCATGTTGGACTAGACGCTGGCGCATGACCTATGTTGTTATCCTGCAGCGAATAATAAACATCCTCCCCTACGTACACCTGATCATCCACCGCATAAGTCGCCTCGGCAGCATAGACCACAGCATTTCCTGGCAGTCCACGATCACCTTTTTCCCCGGCAGGCCCAACCGACGGCTGAATAAACGCCTCCACCTCCTCATTGATCTGATCAATCGCCTCGGTAACATACACGGCAAAGTCCTGATCATTCAGCCCGATGCGGCGGTATCCCCTGGAGGTGAAATCCCATGACACCTCATAGTCGCCATCGGTCACCGTTGCCCCGGCATAGAGGGCGGTCAGGGTGCATTGCCTGGTGGCGTAGTTCACCGATGCAACCTGATAGACGGCGTTGGTGTTGCGCGGCTTGATGGTGACTTTGCGGCTGGTGGGGTCGGGGAAGTTGAGGCTGTTCCAGCCTACATCGGCGTTGCCCTGGACTGTGGCGGAGCCGTTGGTGAATGTGCATTTTCCGGTGATGGTCTGGGCCATGGGATTACCTCGCTTGCTTATTCGCCTCTGGCGGCGTCGAAACTATCGGGAGCCACATAAGGCACCAATTTCTGTAGGCGGGCGTTCTCCGCCTGCAGTTCGGCGATTCTGGCGTCTTTCTCCTGGGCTTCCTTCTGAGCCTGCATCATCGCCTCGATCTGCTGGTCTTTCTCGGCCAGCTGCTGGTGCGCCTGGGTGATCTGCTGGTTGAGATCGAGGATGATCCGGCCGTATTCGGCTACGGTGTCAGATACGTAAATGCTGCGCTGCAGGTCTTTGATTTCCATGTTTTCTCCTTTGTCTCAGGCGATCTGGATCCACCCGTTTTTGTAGTAGTAAAGATTGCCGGCATTGTTGACGCTGAATACGCCGTTGCTGCCGGGAGTCCAGCTCGGAGCTCCGGAATACGCTCCGGGTCTCATCTTTAAATGTCCCTTGGCATCGGACCATGCCATACCAATAAAGCCTCCACCTCGCAGGACTAGGCTGTACCCGCTCGGACCACCAACATCCAGCGAGGCGGCAGGGCTGGTTTCATCAACATAACTGGCCTGGTTACTGATACGGACTGTTGACCATGCATTACGCGAATTGCAGTTAATTGCCTGGTGGTCGGTATAAACGCTACCGATTCCCAGAACTGCATAACCACCGTCACTACCACTGGCCATCCCCATTTTAGCCAGTAAATATTCGTCTATATTGTATGTAGAGCCGGTATTGCCATAAAACTTGATGTCATTGGAGGCCCGATCGATAACAACCCGCTGTGCGTTGCCGGCAGCAGTTGTCTGCAATGTGTTGCCGGTGATGGCCCCTCCGGACTGGATATCATCGGCTGTAAGACTGCCGCGGATCGTCATGGTACCGGCGGTCTGGTTCCAGGCAATGCCGTGTTGTCCGCCGCCCGGGTTGCCACATATAAGGTTACCGGCGTTATCCATGTAGGTTTTCCATGTGCCGCCGGCGTGGTACCCAAGATATGACGCCGTGATAAACAGGCCGTCGCCGCTCGGAGCGGCGCCGAAACGGGCTGGGATGCTGCCGAGGTCAACCCCCCATGTGGCTCCGACTGTCGCACTGTCGGCGGGTTTCCCTGTGCCGTTTACCTGGCTCCAGGCTATGGTGGCGCTCGGCCCCATAGTGACATTACCGCCCACCACCAAGTTACGGAGCGTCACAACATTCGCATCGATGTCGCCGCCGGTGAGGTTCTGAATAACGGCACGGTAAGTTCCCGCGGCGTCCCGGACGAACTTCAGCACATCCTGCCCGGAGGGGTTAGTGATGGTGAGGCCGTGGTAGCCGGAAACCTGCTGACCGAGGCGCACGGTCTCCAGGTTGTTGTCAAAGATTTTGATGGTCTTGTTGCCGCCGTGGATCTCTATGCCGTTGGTGGTGGAGCCGACGAGAATGGCGGTAGTGGCGCGGACGGTGCCGGAAATAAGCGCCCCCGTCTCCACGCTGACCGTGGCCTTGACCGTGCCGGCGGTGACTTCGCCCAGATCGGCATTGATCGCTGCCAGGTTGGCGACGTAGATATCGGAGTACACTACTTTACTTGGGTCGGATGTCTTGACGCTGGACCAGGCCGAGGCGTTGCCGGAGGTGTCTACCACGCGGACCTTGACGTGGTGGGTGACGTAGGTGGTTCCCAGGATGTCAAAGACGAACTTATTGCTCAGGGTGCGGAAGGGCCGGGTGTTCACGTAGGACGTGTTCATGGCATATACCGGATAGCCGAGGTATTCGGGATCGGTAATGCTGGCAAAGGTCTTGTACACCCCCCACAGGCTCGGTTGCTGGATCGGATCCTTGGCAAAGGTGGGGCCGGCGGCCCAGGCGCTCAGGGGGTAGTACAAAGAGACAGTCGGGTCGGTATCGCCGTACCCAGCCTGGTTTTCAAAGTATGCTCGGTATATCTCCGGCGCCCCGTTTTCCCCTACCCATATTTCATAGTAGGCGACATCCCGGTCGGTGACGGGAGTCCATTCGACCCAGATCGATTTCAGGCCGCCGTACACCTTCAGGGATGCGTCGCTGATGGCGGATGGCGCGGCCGTCTTTTTTGCCGTGGTGGTGGTGAGGACCGATGACCAGACAGTGGCATTCACGTGCTCGTCGAAGGCGCGTACCTGGAACTGATAGGAGGTATTCGGCACCAGGCCGGTGACCTTGGCCGAGTTGGCGGTATGGGCGGGCTGCTCGGTCCAGAAGGTGTCTGTGGCCTGTTTGTAGCGGACGATGTACCCACCCTTGCCATTGGCCGGGTTGAAGTCGCCGGCAGCCAGATCGGCGGCGGTCGGGGCGCTCCAGGAGAGGTTGACATAGGCGGTCTGCGCCTGGGCTACCTGCTCGATGCCGGTGGCGGCGGAAAGGGCGGTCGGCACGTCGGGCGGCACGGTGTCGAGAGCGCTAAGGGTGGAGATATCGGCGGAGTACTCATCGCTCCAGTTCAGCTGGTATTCGCCGAACGAATCGACGGCAGCCACCCGGAAATACCAAGGGCCGCCGACGCCGTCGACCTCGGAGCCGGGCGCCCGGGAAAATGTAAAACTTGCCTCGGGACCGCGATTGGCCCGTGTGCTCTCGGTCGGAGTGAACCCGGGCGTCTGTGAGGCATGCAGCACGTAATGGCCGCCCACGGTCACATCCGGTTCCGTCGATGGCTCCCAGCTGATGCCGGCGGATTCCAGCATGGCCACGACCTGCATGGACGGGATTTTCGCGGCTGATGGGTTGGAAACTTCCAGGTAGGCGGGTACCGCTGATTCCTTCCCCCATCCCGCGACGGCCGTAACCCGGAACCGCAGGTTGCGCGTCGGTGTGCCGCCGCCGTCCTGGTGGTTCATTTCGAAGGTGTAGACGTACTTCTCCGTAACCCGGTACTCCGCTGGCCGGCGTAACACGTCGTTGCCGTCGTATACCTCGACTTTGTAGTAGCGGAACCAGGCGTCCGGCTGATTGGGACTGGCCGGGCCGGTGGCTGCGCCCAGCAGGCGCGGGGTCGGCTTGTTCCAGCGGAGAACTACCTCACGCCCGGTGAACTGCTGATTGTTGCCCTGGCCCCAGAGTTCGAGGCCGGTGATATTGGGGACGGTCTCATCGGGATTCGGCACGTAGGTGGAGGCCGAGACCCAGACACTTTCGGCGCCGAGGCTGTTGACGCCGCGGACCTGCACTTCATAGTCGCCGGCGGCCAGCGCCTCGATCACCAGTTCGGTATCGAATGTCTCCCGATTCTCCGACCACGCCGCTGCCCCGACCAGACGGTACTGCACCTGATAATTGATGCGGCCGGGACTCCCCGGTGTCCAGGAGACGACAAGATCCATCCGAGTGGAGGATCCAGAGTTGTAGGTATAGGTCCGGGGTGCCAGAGAAAGACTTCCCGGAGGGAATACGACGCGCGGATCCGGAAGGTTGGTCAACGGGGGAGTCGTGACTTCGATCACGTCGCCGGGTACCCAGGAGTAAAAGGAGGCATCCTCCCGCTCCAGGGACAACTGAACTCCGGACGTCCCGCTGAACTGCCAGTCGGCAAGGCGGCAGATCAGCCCTTCCCAACCGAGCACCGCGATGTTTACCGGAAGCACGTCGTACGGGGACAGTCGAAACGCCTTGAAGTTGCAGGGGACATTCGCCTGCATGCCACTGCGCGAGCGCTCCATGATGATCTTGGCCAGGCGCTGCGCCATGGTGGGCGATGTGGTGAAATTCAGCGGTAGGTCCTGGGTGAGCTCTTCGCCGTCGTCGTCGGCAATGTACGTGGCGCTGGTGACTGCAGGGAACCCTTTGACGGCCCAATGATCGTCCGGATCGACGTAGGTCCCGGTCATTGTGTTGATGCGATCGTTCTTGTTCGGCCCGACGGAGAAGCTAATGCCGCCGTTCAGCCAGGTTTCATCGAGCGTCGTCTCGAGTGGGGTCTGGTAGGCCGCCGCGTAGATCTTCCACACCCCTTCGGTAAAGATGGGAGTGCCACCCATCGACTGCAGCAACGCCGACAAGAGCTGCTTCGGCGTTCCGTTGAGATCAATGGTCCCGTTGCAGGTGTAGCGCTTCTCGTACTCGGTCCCCCCCTGGTTCTTCACCACCATTTGATCGCAGATATTGGCCGCGGCGATGACAGACGCCACGTCGATCTCGTCATCGTCGCAGTCCATGCCACCATCGATTTCCGACAGCCGCATGTAATCGTAGCAACAGAGGGCGGCGTTATCGCTCCAGGCGGTAAGGCCGGTTCGGGGGTCATAGACAAGGGCGCCGTCGGTGACAACGGTGACCTTCGGAATAGTGGGGAACGAGTCTTCGCTGTAGGTCAGGCGGAGGTAGATGTAGGCACAGCCGAGCAGCTTGTGGTCATTCGTCCACAGTCCGGCGGATGCGGCGACGAGAGTGGCACAAGCCGTGGTCTGACTGCCGTCGAACAGTTCATGGTAGGCCTTGTCGCCATACTCGCTGATGGGCTTGTCATCGAGAGCAACGGCACCGAAACCAGAGACACGATGACCGGCAAGAATGATAACCAGGTGCAGGAACTGATTCTGGTCGCCGGCAGATTCCACATATGCCAGTTGCCCGGAAACCCGTACACGGCCGTAAATGCGACGACGCGGGGTCATGCTGCTGTTGACCATCGTTTCCCGGTCGCGCCGCATATCGGGGACCAGCCAGTGCTTTATTTTTCGCCAGTCGTTCTGGATATAAGTGCCGAGCTTGCCGATCTCCCACGGAGCCCAGCCGACGCGGGTTGCGTCGACCGGGAGGCCCAGCGCGTCGGCGGTGCTCCCAAGAGGGTCGGCAAACCATTTTATTGTATCTCCACCGCACCCCATCAGAGAACCTCGACAAATGTGGTTTCAAGCTGCTTCATGCCCGACGCCACGAAGAAACGTTCCGCTACATCCGCGGCATCCGTTGCCAGACGCGAGGCGGTCATCTGTAAATGACTGCACTTTCGCGCCCGAGCCCACTGACGCGCCGCATTTCTCAAGAGAATCCCGCCCCCTCTGCAGCCCGGTTTGACGAAAAAAAGACCTTCGACCGCAAACAGTCCGGAACCCATGTGATTCGTCTGCAACCGCAGCCCCATGCACCCAGCAATGGCGCCCGACGCATCGAGGAGAACAAGAAAATCGGCGTGCTCAGATAAAACGTGCTTCCGCACCGTATCCAGGATTGTCTCCATATCCCCTGCTATGGCGAAATCAGCGCCTCGCCACTCCTTTTCCCATTCATGGAAAAGCGGCCGGAGCGCGGTCAGATCATCATGTCGATCGAGAACCATAACCTGCATGTCAGTCCCTCGGATCCGGGAGAAACTCGGCCCGCGGCCAGATGATTTTCCGCTGGGACAGCTGTGCAATGAATTCCATACCCTTGTCTCCAGGGTGCCGCTGCTGCTGGTCCGCATCCGTGTACTTCAGGTTCCGGACTCTCTCCCAGTCCGCAAGGCGTGACCGGACCGAAATGGTGAAGCTGCCCGCCTTGCCGACGGCTCCCTGGATATCGTCGATCTTCCCCAGGAAGTAGATGCTGACCTGCTGCGGATCGAAGCTGTACGACTCATCAGTAACCGCCACATGGATAAGCGCCTTACGGTTCTGGAATTTCTCGGTCTGGACCAGGGCGGAAATTTCCGGTTTCAGACCGGATATGCTGATGGTGACCGATGCCGCTTTTATTCCGGGCTGCTCCTTTACCGGAGATACGGAGCCGAGAACGCCGATCCCCCTGTATGTGGCGCCGTTATAGACGATGTCGGTGAACCCGCTGTTCCACGCCACGACGCCGGAATCGAAATTGAAACGGACCAGCATCAGATGACGCACCACGGGCTGGACTACGGCTGTCTGCAGGGCTTCGGATACCGGTCTCATAGGTCGAGCGCCTCGATGCAGGCGACCGACGAGGCGTAAATACGCGCTCCCTGGACATCCCACGCCGCCTGGTTATCGTCCGCGAGCATCGCCACGAATGCCGGGTTTGTGGTGATGATAGAAGCGAGATCCGCCGGTGAACGGCGGATGATGGGGGTGAAGACGATCGTCGCCTCGCCGGCGCCGTTGGTGGGAACATGTTCCACCACTTTCTTCAGTTCGTTGCCCACCTGGAAGTAGTCTCCCGGGATCAGCAGCTCCGACTGGTCCGGCGTCCAGTTGGAGGTGATGAGCGTATCGCCGGTCTGATTGGCGCCGGCGACACGGCCTGCGCCCAGGGCGGTTCCCATCGGCGTTCGGGCACCTGGAGGAGAGAGCCAGAAGCGGCCGCGACGGCCGCCGAGACGGGCCAGGAAGGCAGTCCATAGCAGGGCCTCCCTGCCCATCAGGTTTGTTACCGTCAGCACCGCGGACCAGCGGTCGCCGGGAAGGGGCGAAACCTGGATATCCCCCGACAGTTCGCTCTCGAAAACCGTGTTCCGCGGGATCAGCTTGAAGTTCACCTTGCCGATCGGCACGTCGGGCATCGTCAAAATAGACATCAGGCGGCCCTCATGGCGTCTTCAAAGACGCCTTCTCGCATGGCCTGGTAGACGGCGCCGACGGCGATATCCCGCAGGGCAGGCACCATGCGCATCATTTCCGCCCGCACGGTGTCGGACACGCCGGTGGATATCTGATTGACCACGGTGACATTGAAGGCCTGGGTACTGCCTCCGATCTGGTTGTTAGGTATGAACCGGCCGTTCTGGTCCGGGACAAATATTTCGCGGCCGCGTTCGCCAACCAGGTACGGCTGTCCCGCTTCACCCCAACCGCCCATGGCGCGGGCCGCGCGGTACTGCTGGCTTTCGATCGCCGCCACGTTGGCGAGGCCGGCGACGACCGCGGCCGCTGCAGCCGCCGCGCCCAGGGCCGGCCCGATATACGGGATGGACGCCATGGCCGCGTATGCGCCGGTCGCGGCACGGTAGGTGTCAATGACGGCGCCGGCGGTCGCCAGTCCCTTGCCGACCTCGAACTGGTCTTTCGACCCCTTCATCAGGATGTGGCCGATCTGGGATACCTGCTGACCGAAGGACCCCACCACAAAATCGACGCGGTCTTTTTGGATCTTCTGCAGGTCGATGTTGAACTGTTCTTCGAGGCGGAGCAGTTCTTCATTCTTTTGCTGCGCAGCTTCTATTTCATCCTGACTCAGCGGCCCGGCAAAGTTTTCACCAACAGGGGGACCGAACGTGCCGGACCGATAGGCGTCTTCAATCCCCTGGGAAAGGTTGTTATAATTGTCGGCGGCGTAAGCTTCCGCGTCCTGGAAGGGGTCGCGGCGGGAATTGGTGTAGTAAGCCCTGGCGGCGTCCACGGCGGGGCGGCCGCGTTCGGCGGCGATCGTCCTGTCGTATCCCGCTGCCAGCCGGTTGCGTTCCATCTGATCCAGCAGCTGCCAATACTCGGCCTGCAGCTTGAGCGACTCTTCAACCTTTTTCTCCTGGTCCGCCTGCTGGATCTGCACCTCAAGGGTCCGTTGCCGTGCCGCAAGAATATCCCGCTCCCGGTCGTAACGGCGCGTGATAGCCTCGGCTTCACCGAGATATCCGGTTCGGACCTGGTAATCGTCAAGACGCTGCTGCCATGCGGCCCGGTCCTCTACCTGCTGCTGAAGGATCTGTGCCTCCGCCAGCGCAATTCGTTTTGCTTTCTCCAGTTTCTGCTGGTCTTCGAGTTCGGTACGCTCCTTTTCCTGTGAGGCCACCGCAGCTGCGAGTTGTGCCTTGGTCGCGTGATGACCCCGCAGCTGTTTCAGCTCCTGCTTATGCTTCTGGTCAAGCCGGATCAGCTCCTGTTCGTCCCGATCCTTGCCGATCATTTCGTCGCGGGCTGCCATTTCGGAAATAATGAGACTGACGGCCTCGCGGTCCCGCAGGCTCTTTTCCGCTGCTCGCTTGGCCTTTTCTGCCGCACGTTTGGCTTTTTCCTCGGCAGCAAGGCGTTGCTCTTCTGCCTCACGCTTCTTCCGCTCTTCCGCTGCCTTCGCTATTCTTTCGCGTTCGGCCGCCTCTTTCTGGAGCTGCTGATTCGCCGCCTCTTCACCAGGATTCTCCGAGGCTCTTTTCTCTGCTAGGTTCGCAGCCCTCCAGGCGCGAGGGTCCCTAATCGACTCGACGGCCCATTTATATTTTTGAATGATGGTGTCGGGCAGGTGGGTCATGACATACGCCACCTCTCCCAGATCATTCGCCCACCCCTTGAATACCGACTGGTTGTTTTTTACAAACTCGGTGAGTCCTTTGATTTCGTTGGTGTACCCCTGGACAGCCCCCGACAGGTTGTCGGTGAAGATCTCGCCGATGGCCAGTTTCAGTTCATCGTGATAGCGCTTGAGGCTCCCGACCTGTTTACCGGCGGTCCCCATGGCTGCTTCATAGGTGCCGGCGATGTCTTTCCCCTTGGTGATAACGGCATTCGTCGCCGCCTGGATCTTTTCGTATTCCGTCAGCTCGTCGGTGCTCTTGTTGACCGAGGCGGCGAATTGCCGGTAGCTCTTTTCAAAATCGACGTTCAGCTCCATCGTCCGGAGCATTTCCGGCTGCCGTGAGACGATGCCGTAAATCATCTTCTGGAGCGCGTCGGACGAATTGGTTTGCGCGATGACGGCGGCGTCCTGGGCAATCCGCGCCAGCTCGGCCGCTTTGGCAAGATCCATATGGGCGCCGGCCATCCTTACCACCGTCTGCCGGGACTCCTCGGTAGTGATGCCCAATGCTGCGACGCTCTTGGCGTACTCATTCATCTGGAACGCGGTATAGCCGGCATTGTTCCCGACCACCTGCATGACCGGCGCCAGCGTTTCGACCCGGGCCGCCAGCATCGTCGCATCCTGCACATACTCCGCCAGCTTGAGGCCGGCAAGAGCCCCGCCGAGATACGTGATCGCCTTGCCGGCAAGCATCGATGCCGGGTCGATCGACTTGACGGACTCGGCCATCTTGCCCGCGGACTTGTCCACCTTATCGAAGTCGCTAACGACCTGGGCGGTGCCGTCCGCCTGAATGCGGATCATTATGATGTTGGAGTTTGCCATTCACAGCCTCGGTATGAACATCAGGTCCTTCATGTCAGCAATGGCGATCCATTCTTCCAGATCGAGTTCGTCGGGTCGAAACGGATATCCACCCTGCTGCAGCCGATAGAGAAACCAGATCTGGCTGAACCAGGGAGAGGGTATATAGGAGATTCGGCTGGGGCACTGCGCACAAACCTTTTCAAGCCAGGGACCCGACCCGGCAGCGCATTTCGCTTTCCGGGCCGGGGTGCAGTTGTTTTTCAGCTTCTCCAGCTCTATCCCAAAGGGACAATGTCGTCGCCCTCCTTCGGCTCTCCGGGCTCACCCTCCGGATCTTCTCCCTTCTGCTCCTCCTCGCCGGCAGTTCCCTCCCCGGCTTCAATCCCATCGTCGATCTCGGTTCCGCCAAGGTCTTCTTTAGCCTTGGTGCCCTCGAACACGTGCATGCCGAGCAGCATCAGCAGATCCCCGGCGGTTGCGGCCACCTTGGTTTTCCAGTCTTTACAGTAGCTGGGAGACGCCGAATCGGAGGCGATCGGTTTGCCATCGAACGTAAAGTCGGTCTCGCGGATCCCGGTGAGGATGAGCTCCCCGTATTCCGCCCGTGCTTCCGGGTACCTGGCCACAAGCTTATTGCCGGCCCGTTTCCAGCAGGCCCGGTTGAAGGCGATGCGTTCGGTGGTGGTTGGGAGCCGGTAAAAAAGGGCGATTTCGGTGTTGGAAATCGCATCGAGGATCTTCAGTTCATTCTTTTCGGACTGCATTAATTCCCGTGCCATGCAAGTTACTCCTTCGCTTTAAATGAAATGTAAAGCCGGTTCAAACCGGCGTTAATCGAACTTGAACGATATGTCGTCGTCGACGGTACCGGGGGTGAACACCAGGGGGAGTCCCATGGTCAGGATGTTCTCCCGGTTGCCGTACTTCGGCTTGTCGATCTGCACCGCCGGGCCGGTTATCTTGCACCGGTTCCCCGTCAGCTGGCCGATCGTGGCGGCAAAAGGTACCGCCTCGCAGGCCTCCCACATGGCCCAAAAATCCTTTGTCGCAAGGGCTACCACTTCCGGATCGATGTTCCCGGACACCATCCGTTCCTTGATGAACCACTGCTTGATGCCGGTCGCGGCGTTGAGGTCCGGTTCCTTGACGATGTCGTTCTTGATGTCGATCTTGATCCCGTCGATGACGGCCGCATAATCGTCGATAGCGAACTCGGCGGCGCGGACAAACGGCGGCACCGTTTCATTGAATGTCGGCGTCGGCAGCTCTCCGGCGACCGGCCCAGCGTGAATGCCGGTGAATTCCCAGGTCACCTTCGCATACTTGTTCACCGGCGCATCGATGCTGAACGTCCCCCTGCAGTCGATGATCTTGTGCAGGATCGCATCGAGATAGTAGTAGATCGTGATCGCCTCGCCATCCTTATCCGAGTGGGGGTCATAGCTGACGCTCTCCGAACCCGGGGTCGCGTCGATCGTCTGGGTGAAGCCGCAGCCGCGGAACAGGACGCCGATCTCCGGGGGGGTCGCCGCAGCCCCGGAACCTTTCAGCTCAGTGACAAACTTGATTCGCTGGCCTTCGCCGATCGCCGCAAACCGGTTCGCGCCGTAGCTCGGTTTGATGTTGGTGCGCTCGACCTTGGAATCGATGACGTCGTATTCCGGGTTCTCGCACAGGATCGCGTTGAGAATCGCCGTGGGGGTCGGGTCGGTGCCGAGCGCCGCCTGCACTTTTGCCAGGAGGACAGCCTTATTGATGTTCATTCGTTACCTCCCTGGCTTTCTCTCTCTTACCTTCCCGCTTCGGCTCACCGGTGTGCATCCTGGCGGCCATCGCTTCATCGTTGGCGTCCGGCTCCAGGCGGTCACCCGTCTTGACGAACGCTCCCGGTTTTCGTGGTTCCATTGTGTCCTCCTCAGTTGTCCACCGGTACCGGCTGATACATCCTGGTGCGGTACATGTGGGTGTATTCGATCATCCCTTCTTCCGGGGCGTAATCGGTGAGCCTGCGGGAAAGGCAGTCGAATGGCTCGATTCCGGCCAGGCCGAACGACTTCCCGCGGATCGCCGCGCGAACCACATCGTTCAGTGTGTAGATGTCCTTGGCTGCTTCCGCTTCGGATGCGTAATTCTGCACCTGGACAATAACGGCAAAATCGGTTGCGTCGACCGGCCGCGGCTTCGTGCCGGTATCGTCATCACCATCCCAATACACGAAGCAGGCGGGATACCCATAGGTGCCGGGTTCGGGAATGGCTTTCCTGCCGGCAGTGTCGACATGAGCAAAAACCGCCAGGGCGGTTATGACTTCCAGCAGCTTGGTCTCGACCGTCAGCACGTCCATCTACAGCCCTTTCATCTTGTCGCGGGTAAACTTGCGATCGGCGGAAGTGACGGCGGCGCCGCCGACGGAAACCGCCCCCGGCGGCGCCGCCTTTTCCGTTGCTCCGATGGTAATGGCACCCTTCTGGATCTCGCCCAAAATCTTCAGGGTGTTCTTGTAGTCCTCGGAGATGTTCTCCGGCATTTTGTTCTGGGCGCGGCGCTTGAGCAGACGGTAGACGGTGATATCCACCGCCAGGTCTTTCACCAGACCGGGAACGGGATCGAGGGGGAGAGCATATCTCCCCCTCAGGTACCCGTCGATCAGCTCGCCGGCGCCGGCGATCGCCAGGGCAACCGTCGCCTGGTTGATCGCCGCCGGCGGCACGGCGTCGTCGGTCAGCTGGATGAGCTGCTTTTCCGACATGACTCCCTTGAGATCGTCCAGGTCGCAGTACATGGGTTACTTCTTTCCTTTGGTTGCGGCCTTTTCAAGCGCGGCGACCTTATTGAGCAGCTCGTTGTTTTCTTTGAGCAGGTTCTCCCTATCAAATTTGACCGCTTCCAGTACCTCAATGTTGCGTTTGTTCTCTTCCTGAACGGCGGCGAGGTCTCTGGCCAACTGATCATTTTCCGCGGAGAGAGCGGCATTTACATCCCGCTTCTGGGTCAATTCCTCGTTGACCTGGTCAAACTGCTGCCTGAGATCGAGGAGCTCGTTGTGAATCGCGCCCACGTCTGGCTTCGACGTATCGAGCGAAACCACAAGGTTGATCTGCTCCCCCTCGTCATCAAAGACCTCCACGACCAGGTTGGGTTCCGTCAGCAGCTGTTTGATCTGCTCTTCGCTGAACTGGTCGTTCGGGTAATCGATGGCTGCAAGCGTGTGGGCAATACCGCACCGGCGGAAGCCGTCCTTCTTGGAGGTGATCCGGATCATGGCGTCTTGCCTCCCTTCTCCAGTTCGTAGCAGACCGTGTACGCGGCCCCGGCCCCGGAATACGGCTTGAACACTACCGAGGTAAACGAGCTGTTAAGCCCCAGGCAACCTCCGGTGCCGGGCAGGTATGCCGTGTTGTTGCCGAGATGGCGCTTGATCCTCTTGGCAGCGTTGTTGGAGTCGGAAGCTTCCCAGCAGATCTGTGCATAGCCGGCCGTGTTGACCGTGGCGATCGCGCCCTTGGTGGTAGTGGTCGTGGTGCAGACGGCGGACGCCTTGTCGGGCGAGTTGTATTCCAGGGGGCGGTTGTTCGGATCGACGACCCGCTTGCCCTGGACGGCATCGGCATCGGCCGCGAAGCCGATGAGCAGGATGCCGATGATTGCGAATAACGAAGTGATACGGTGCATGACAACCTCCATGAATGATGAGGGGCCAGGGATGCCGGTGCCGGCTCCCTGGTCCCGATTACCGGGTTACGGCAGCCAGGGGCATTCGATCAGCTCGACACGCCTGAAGTTGGTATTGCTGTCGCCACCGTTGATCAACTGTGCCTCGACGATCTTGCGGCCGGCACTGGCATTGCTGGAGCCGACCAACAGAATGTTCGGCTTTATTCCCAGCGGGCGGCCATAGTCGCCGGTGAAGGCGCCCATGGCATCATAGGTGGCCTCGAAGTTGGCGGGGTCAAGCTCGAGCTTGCTGCCGAACGCCATCTGCCAGAAACCGAACCCGACATTGCAGCGGGAGTCGACGCCGTACAGGTACTCCTTCTTCATGAAGACGTTCTGGTCGGTTTCCTTGTCCATGGCCACGAACTTGGCTTTTTTGCGCTCCTGGAAAATGACCGGTTTGAGCGGCCGCCTGGTGTCGAGCAGGAACCAGGCGTTACCGGCGCCCGCCTGGACGTTGGAAACGCTCGCGACGGTTTCGTCTGCCTGAATAACCGGATGATCCGTGTCGAAGAAATACTGCCCGTCATAACAGGCGGTGGTGAACCCGAGGAGGTACAGGGCGAACACAAGCTCGTCGGGATGTTCGGCGGCGTTCTGACCCAGCGTCTCAAAGATCGGGGAATAGACGCCAAGCTGATCGTCATCGATATCGTCACGGTCGACACCCACCGTCGATTCGAACGACTTGTTCTTGATGCTGTAGCTGTGGAGCTTCAGGTTCTGGATCTGCCGATCGCCGATCCATTCCCTCATCTTGGGAATTTTCCCGAGCCAGCCGTAATCCTCGGTCTTCGTCGACGACGGGACCAGTGTGGCCACTTTGCTCCACATGGGCGAGACGCCGGAAAACCCCCTCTGGAACGAGGTGTTGAAGGCCCGGTACAAAGCGGAAAGTGTGTTGGCATTCATGACGATGCCCATCAGCAGCATCGGTTCCGGGTTTTCCACTCCTGCAGCGGCAACCGCTTCATGCCCCGGAAACAGCCAGGCGGCGACTGCCATCACGAGCAAGGCGACGCCGAAAAAAGAAAGAAAGCGTTTCATGTTGATCCTCCGTGTTGGTTCGGGATTCGGGACTCGTAAATCCCATCAGTTAAAATGTCAGTCGAACTTTACCCAGACGCCGGTGGCGTCGACGTCGAACACGACGCCGGCCACTGACTGGTTCGTGTCGGTGTGCGAAACGGTTTCATCGTCAACGATGTAGCAGTTGTTGCCGATATCAGCGGCAACGACCGGATCGGAGGCGGAGTTCTTGAAGTGGAAGATGCCTTTTTCGATCTCGACGGTGGCTGCTCCGGCAAGTCCGGCCGAATTGTCGACAAATGCCTTGCAACGGCCTACCCCCAGGATGTCGGCGGCGGTTGCGCCGGGGGTGGCATTGCCGGAAGCGTCGCGGGCAACGAGAGCGCCGGCAAAAAATTTCTTGGCTGCCGCTGCCGGCAACGCAACGACGTCGCCGGACCGCCGCTGGGTGTTTCTGTCTTCTGTAAGTGCCATTGGTATGTTCCTCCGTGATTAATGGTGAAAGAGGCCTGTTAATCTTCTTTGTTGGCCTTGAGGTAATCCTCCTCGCTGATGCCGAGTTGTGAGCAGATTGCTTTCTCCTCGGCGTTCAAAGCCGTCCCATGCTCCGGCTTCCGCTTGTCCAGATCTGTCGCGTCGGCCACTTTCGGCGCGGTGGCCACGAACGCCTTGAACCGCTCCAACCCGCCTTCCTGCCGGCACTGGGCCACGTGGTAATCCTTCGTTGCCGGGGTGATCTTGCCAGCCTGCAGGGCGGCGTCGATCTCAGTGTTGATCGCCGTCTCCAGCTGCTGATCCTGGACGGTCTTCAGTGCCGTCTCGGCGGTTGTCGCCCGGTTGAGGGCGGTGTCGTAATCGGCCCTGGGAACGAACCTGTCCAGGGGAGGGCTCTGCGCCTGGTTAAGGGCGGTTGCCAGATTGGTCTTCATCTGGGCGATGTGGTTGAGGGCGGCGGCGAACGTGGTCCCCGCCGGCAGGCCGAGGGCGGCCAGCAACTGTTCCAGTTCCATGGATGATGCTCCTTTCGTTTTGTCCTCGCTGTTCAGTGCGGGAATGTCAAAATTCGGCGTGTTCGTGAGCCCGACGCTCTTGATGCCGACGATGTTCATGGTGGCCTTGTCGTAAATGATGGCTGGGGAATAGTAGGAGTACTCCCGATTCATCACCATCTGGTTCCCCCGGGGATTCCATTCCGTTTTTGCCCAGATCGAGCCATCGGCCCGCGCCTCCAGGTCCGGATGCCAGCCAACTGCCGGCGCTTCGTCCCCTTTCGGCGCTTTCAGTTCCGTTGCATGCTCGATGTCGATGGGGATCTTTAGCCCGCGCGCCTTGAAGAAATCGACGATCCCCTGGGGGTTGGCGTTATTCCAGGCGCGGCCGTCACGTCCCTTGACGATCTTCCCGGGAGGGATGAGCATCAGTTCCGCCGGCGGCTCGGTACCGGCCGGCAGTTCGAAGTTGAGCGCGATTACTTCCACGTCGCCCTGCAGGCTGTTCAGAGCCACCAGCAGTCCTCCCGGCAGACCGTCTTCAACAACCAGTATCTTCATCCGTTACTCCTTACGGTGCGATGCCGCACCGTACCCCAGAGGGGCGGTCTATGTTCAGTTGAAACGTTTCAATATTTACCGGTCCCGGGTTTGATGTTTGGGCCGACCCGGAATAGCATTTGAAAGCCCTTTGAGTCCGCCGCTGGCTGGCCAGCACCCCCGAGTGCGGGGGTATGTACCCCCAAACAGCCACGGGCGAAATTTGGCGCTCTCATTATTGATTCGTCCCGCCGGTCAGAATGAACGCTTCGAGGGCCGTCCTGATCTCCGCCCAGTCTTCGTCCTGGATCATCAGGAACTGGCGTTGCGGCATGTGAATCACGTAGGCCTTGCCGGCAACCTTCATCCCAAAGTGAGCCTTGCGCGGTTTCGAAAACCCGGCGCCGGCGTTTCTCCGGAAATGCAGGGTGCGTCCGTTCGGCATGTGCACGTGCCGGTTGGCGAGATCCTGGTTGGCGAACAGGTCGACCGTGTTGCGGCGAAAGTGGAGGATGCGGTCACGGGCGGGGTGATTGATCTCGCCACCCAGCTGGTGGATCCGGGCATAGATGACGTTGCTGCCGATCTCCACCGCGACGCTGGTCGCCTTGTAGTTGACGGACTTTGCCAGGCGCCTGGTCCTGGTCAGGGTGATGCCGCCGGTCCTGATCGCCCGAAGAGACTTCTGCCAGCGAGGCCGGCCCTCCACTTCGAAGTTTTTGATTACCGAGCCACGGACGATCTGGCCGACGATCTCCATGCCCGGCTTCATGTTGCCGAGGTGCCCCACGATGCCGCGGAACAGCTGGCGGACCTCCCGGTCTTCGTGGATGACTTTGATGGCGACGCCTGACATCATTCTCCCCCCTGGGCCTTCAGATCAGCCAGGAGCGCCATGCGGACCGGCTCCGGAGCAAGTTCCGCCTTTCCCCTGGCGACGGCGATCGCGTTGGCGTTGGCCGCCTCTCCCGGGTTGTACGCCCACCCCGGGTCGATTCCCTTCGGCACCCAGACTTCCTCGCCCGTTTTCGGGTTGGTCCACTTGTAGGTCTCGATTGCCGGCGAGTCGGAAATCTTCAGGCCGTCGCGTTCGATTTCCCGCAGCGACATCGAGACCACGGTGCAGCGACAGCCCCAGCCGTTGGGCGGGTAGTGGGTCCGCCACCAAGGGTCGTCGGCGGCAAGCACCATGTTGTGCCATTGCCGGTGCAGCGGCCTCGTGTTTCTGTCCATGACCGCCGAGTAGCGCCAGTACGGCCGGGCCAGCAGCACCGCCGGTTCGGTCATCGCCCGGTAGTGCCCCACCTGCAAAGATGTCTGGATGTTGACGTTGAAGATGGTGCGCAGCCGGCGCACGGAGCCCAACTGCACGGTGGTGACTTCCCCGGTAGCAGTGTCGACCGCTTCCTGTCGGCCCCACCACCCCTTCTCCTGCAGGAGCGGCGTCAGGTTCTTCTGGAAGGTCTCGAAGGTGATCCCATCCTGCTGCGCCTGGTCGAGAGCATCGAAGATGTCCTGGAGGATGTCGACCTTCGTCGCCTTGGCGACGGTGAAGCCCCGGGCGTGATCGGCCTGCCACATGTCGTGCCAGTCCCAGGAAATCCGGAATCCCTTGTCCAGGAGGTATTGAATCGCCTGTTCCGGCGGTACCGGCGCCAGGTCCACTTCCGGTATCATGCCTGCTGCTCCAGGGCGGTGGCGCGGCCGAACGCGTCGGCGCAGAAAAAAGAACGGGCCAGAGCTTCCGTCAAGGCTGAATCATCCATGGCGCCGTAGGCGTCCATAAGACGAGCCCGGGCTTCCTCAAAGCTCGCACTGCCGGCAACGATCTCCCGGATCTGCGCGAGCATCGGCTCCATCATCGCTTGCCACCCCTCAACGGATTTTGCCTTCAGCTCTTCTATGGCCTGCTGTTCCGGAGTGAGAATCAGACCAGATTCCGAGTTGAGGGCGGTGGCGGCCGCCTTCTTCTCCGGCGGTACCGGCGGTTCGATTTTCGGCGGTGCACCCAGGCATTCCGCATCCGGGGCAGGGTCGGAAAAACCGAGCTTGTCACGCACCTCGGAAACTTCCACTCTGAGCCCCAGGGGGACCAGCCGTTCCAGCGCTTCCGACAGCACGGGAATGTCCGCCTGCTCCGGTTCGCGGAAACAGAGGCGCGGGTATGCCTTGCGCGGCCCCCAGTTGAGGCAGATGTAGGGGATGATCAGGTCGCGCTCCAGCGTCTCGGCCAGCTGCTCCGCGTCGGCGTCGCGGATGTCCTCCCGCACCTCGTCGTGAACCTGGGCCTGGCTCTTGGACGAACCGTCGTCGGCGGTCATGGTCTGACCGAGGACCGCCTTTGACATCTGCTTGTCCAGGAAGTTGGCGACGTTGATGAACAGGTTCTCCCCGCCGGTGCTGCCGGACCGCTCGATGAGTTCGATCAGCATCCCTTCGGGAAAAACCGCGGCCGCGTCGCTGCCCAGGTTGGCGACCGCTGCCCGGAGGATGGCGATGTTGTCTTCCGTCTCGCCAGGGCGGTACTTGCCGACGCGCAGCGGCATGCCGAACACCTCGCAGTACGCGATCATGTCCTTGACGGTGAAGTTCTTGAACAGGAAGGTCCAGCCGGCCAGACGGGCAAGCCCGCCACGGATCGGAATGCCGGCTTTCAGCCGCGGGGTGTGGACGATGAACTTGTAGGGCGCCAGCGGGATGCCGTTCATCATGTCCGATTCGTCCTTCAGGCGCAGCTCCCGCAAAGTCTCCCGGTCGTACTGGAAGAAACGGGGATCGCGCCACTCCAAGCGGCCCGGTACCCACGGTGTCTGCGACTTGTCCCAGACGATCTCCACGACGCTGTAGCCTTTGCCGACGGCGTCGAGACAATCCTCGATCATTCCTTTGATCCCGGGACGGCCGAACAACGCCCGTATTTCGTCGGCCATTTTGATGTCCTCCGGATCGTCGGAAACGGACTCGACCACGACCGGCAGGCGGGCAACGGCACGCTTCCGGGTACCGAGGACGGACGCGTAGTGGGCATCCTTTTCTTCCATCTCCTCGGCAAGGGAAAGATAGGCGTCGGCGTTGCCTTCCTTCGCATCGCGGAGCAGTGCCGCCAGGCGCTGGGGGGTAAGGCCTCCGGAGACCTGCTCAAAGTTCCAGATGCTGCGGATCCCGGTGAGGGATGGTCGGGCCAGCTCCTGATCCAGGACCTGCTTCTGGATCGGCCGGTCATATGCGTCGTAAAGGGTAACGTTAGATGCCATCACCAGGCTCCTTCATGGCGGCCGACGCCGTGGGTGCAGCGGATCGGGCGGGGTAGGTCGTCAAGGTCTTTCTTTTTCACGCTCTGATAGCCAAAAGCGACGCCGCCGGAGCCGGCGGCATGGATGGCCAGGGCGAGCGCCCAGAAACGGTCGGCGTGACCGTTTTCGCTTCGTTCGGCGGTAAATCTGATGTTGCCGGCGGCGGTCGTTTCCTTGGTCACCGCCCGAAGATCGGCGCGTATGTCGGGATTGAAGGGAATACGGAGCTTGCGGTCTTCCATTTTTCCCCTGACCGGATAGGCCAGCTCCTCTTTCACACGGGCGTTGAAGGTGACGTTCTCATAGCGGTATGGGCCATATTTCTTCTGGGCGTCGTCTCCCCAGCCTATCCCCAGGCCGGTATAGTCCTGGCAGGTACGCAGCATCCACTCCACCCAGGGCCACAGCACCTTTTCCTGGTCCGGTTTGCTCATCTTGCGCAGTTCGATCACCTTGCGGGTGTAGAGCACATCGCCGAGCAGCTCCAGAACCCAGATTACGGTCAGATCCTTGGTGCGGCCGATATCGATGCCGGCGAATACCTGTTTCCCCTTGCATTCCTCCGGGGAGTCCCATTCCCACGCTTCGTTCGCCGGGTACTCCGCCCTTGCGATGAGGTCATACTCCAGGAATGCGGTCTCATCGTCCCCGGGTACACACATGTATTCCTGCAGGAAGGATTCTTCATCGGCGCAACCGTTCTTGATGAAGTCGAAGTACTGCGCTTCATCCATCTCCTGTTGTTCCGCATCTTCCGGGAGGGCCTGCTGAAGCTTGAAGAGAAATCCCTGCTCCAGGGCATCCTGCAACGTGACCTTGTGATGGCTGATCCGCTTGGGATTGTTTTTCTCCAGGATCTCCCGGATCAGGATGTTGAAGAAGTTGCCGCTCCCGCGATGGGTGGAGATGACTTCCATGCTCCCGCCCCAGGTGAGGCCGGGATAGGCTATTGACCACATCATGCGGGGATCGTCGCCCAGGGCAAATTCATCCAGGACTCGCCCGCCGCGTTTTCCGGCCTGTGCGTCCGGGTTCGAGCTCATTGAGTAGATGCATTTTTCGGTGGCGAACTTCAGGACCTGGGCGGTGATATTCTTCTGTTTGTCGATGACGATTTCGCCGAGGTCCTCGGCGGTCATCTGGAAGACTTTTGCCCACATCCTGCAGTCGAGCAAAAACAGCTTGGCCTGTATTTCGTCCCGGCTGGAAACCCACTGATCGTGCCGCGCACCCTGTTTGGCCGTACGCTCGACGCATGGGTAAGCGGTTGACCACGACAAGCCGATCTGGCGGGATTTCTCCATAAGCTTCAGGCGGCTATGGTCTTTGATCCACCGTTCCTGATAGGGGAGAAACAAACCCGCCGGATTAGGCGGTATGATCTGGGCTCTTCCTTTGTGGGTCATGCCATCCTCAAAACTTCTTTCCAGATCCTGTCAATCGTGTCCTCGGAAACCCCTGCCGCCTTGGCCGTCTCGGTTGCCTGTTTCGCCGCCTCCTCCATTGCTTGCTGACGAATCTCCTTCTCTCTCTGAGTATTCAGATTTGCCGCCTTCTCCAGGCGCTGCATTGAAAGAGCGAGGGTGTTCAGCATCTTGACGGCCTGTGGCGCCGTTTTCTCATCGAGCGTACCTTCACCGGCAAACATGGAGAGGTCAAAGGCAAGGGTCCGGAGGATCTCGTTGATCAGCTTGCCGACTTCCCCCTGGGGGGCAGCACCGAGTTTGCCGATCCACATCTCGGCCAGCTCGCGGGACTTTCTGAGTTTTTCCCCTACCTCCTCCATGCGGATGGCATAGCGATTGACCGCACTTTTAGAGACCCGTTCCTCGTGCCCCTCCTCGACAAGCGCCTGGTTAATCTTCTTGGTCACCTCCAACTGGGTGACGCGCGGATCGCGGAGCAGCTCGATCAGCTTGGTACGGATATCGAGCGGGAGAAGGTCGATGGATGATCTCTTGTGACCCATGATTACCCCTTTGGCCGCGGCCGCTTGACACCGGGGGCGGTGGCTATGCCTTGGGCGACGTCGAGTCCCCGGGAAGTAAGGGTGGCCACATAAAAGCCAAGGCTTTCTTCAATGGTGACCAGCCCCTGTTCCTTGAGCCATGCCAGGAGCGTCCGGACGCAATCACGGCTGCACTTGTGCCCCAAGCGCCCCATGCAATCCTGCAGCATGGACTCGTTGACCGTGTAAGCAGTCGTGTCCTGCTCCAGAATGCGCAGGATGGCAAGCCGCTGATCCTGGGCGTACAGATCCGAAAACATGTTTATCTCCCTCCCCCGAGCAGATGTTGCTGAATGGTGTCAAGGGCGCTGCCGATCCCTTCCATGCGGCCTTTTACCAACCCCTTTATCTCATGCAGGTCATCGCTGATTTCCTTCAGCTGTTTGGCCGTGATCCGGTCGTTTTCTTCCATGCGTGTGTGGTTGCCACACACGGGCATTGAGGTTACGGCTGTTTCAACCTTCACCATCCGGTCCTCCAGGCCTTTGAACTTTTTGGAGTTGACCTTTTGCTTGTTGTTCCACCAGACCCCGATGAGGAGGGCGACATTGAATATGAATTGGACGACGCTGAACCAGAACGCCCAGGCCGGATAGTAGATGTTCACAAAGCCCTCCAGTGGGAATCGATTTCATGTTGTTCCTGGCAGGGAACGCACCGGCGGCAGCCGGGTTGCGCCTGCCGCCGTGCTTCCGGTATTTCGTCGCCGCATTCGATGCAGGTGCTCCCGACGTAAACGGCGGGCTCTCTCGTGCGGCGGTTCAGCCCCAGGGCAAAGGCCTGGAAGTCCTCGTTGACCGCCTGGGAGCGGTCCATTTCGTCTCCCATTACTGCTCTGACCCGCTGACGAAGCTCAGCTGGGGGAACCCGGCGGCGCTCGCCTCTTCGATAGCCCGTTTGATTTCGGCGGGGTCGGTGAGGTCGGCCGTGCTGATCTGGATCAGCTTGCCGCCCACATCAAACACCAGGCGTTCGGCAACGGGGAGGAGGGCGAGGATAAGTTGGAGGGTAGACTGGTTCATTTCTCACCTCGCCGAAAGGATTGAAGGAGCGCCTCCATGTCCATGGTCAAAGCCATAAGACGGGGCATGGCCTGGTTGTATGAATTGGCTTCGCCGGTCTGGATAAAAACAAGAAAACCATCGGCGGCAGTTGTCCAGGCCAGTTGCGCCTGCTGGTAGATCCCGGCGGCCTTGTCGCATTCCGCCTGCTTCATTACCCCCTGCGTGCACAGCGCGTCGGCCGTCGTCGCCGCGGCGACAATGCCCTGGCGGGAGGCGAGCAGCGCCTTTGCCGCTACGCTCTGGGGTGACTCCTTTGCGCCGGTGGAAGCGCATCCGGTGAAACACAGCGTAAAGGCCAAAAGGAGGGCGAAGACGATGAACAGGAGCAGACCCGGCCGCGCGAACCCGGGTTCCTTGGAGATGGTCCAGTCGAGAGGTTCTTTGGTGATAAGCCTCAGGACGGTATTGATCAGCCCGAGAATCACCAGCTGATTTTCAGGGTCGATGACGAAGCCGAGCTGGGTTTGCGCCACCATGGCCAGGATGGCGATGAGGTTTACCCAGAGGGTTTTCGACTGCCAGAGCTTCTTGTACTCCATTGGAATCCTCCTTGTTCAGACTGCGATTATGCCGGGCTTGTAAACGGTGCGGCCGGCGACCTTGATGGCGGTGAGCGATTCCCCGCGGGGCTTTTTGGCGAGGCCGATGTGAACCCAGCCGTTGGGACCGAATTCATAGATGACCTGGTCGATGTCGTGCATGTGATCGCGGATGAACTCGCAGACCTGGATGTTGGGAACCCCCTGGACCGTGAAGTCCGCCGCCAGCCCGAAGCGGTGGGCCGAGGTGGGGGAGCCTTTGATGGCGCGGTTCAGCTTTTCGCAGCGGAAGCCGCTGGAGACGATGACCGGCCTGCCGAAGTGGCGCCGGATCTCTTCCAGGTATCTGGCTACCTCGGTCAGATTGGTCACGACCTCTCCGGTAGGCGTGTTGTCGATGCCGAGGCGGGCCGCGGTCTGGCTGAACAGGAACTCTTCCAGAGTGAAATGGTCAGTCAGTTTCGTCATCTTCTCGCTCCTCCTCCGGACATTCCTCGTGGGCGCACCTGGTAGCGTCGTTCGCCGCCGGGCATTGTTTGTCTGCTCTGCGGGACATGCGGCAGTAACCACCTGACATAAGATCTCCGGGACTCGGGATTCGGGACTCGGGATCCGCAAAGGCCGTTACGATTTACGAATCACGGTTCACGAATCCCGAATAAGGGTTAAGGTGGCTGCACCGGGGAGACTAGACCCGGTGCAGCCTGTGCAAAGGAGAAAAGCATGACACGTGGGGGATAGTAATGGCGGGGGGGCGAGCTACTAAGTTGAAACGTTACAAAACAAAAAACCCCTCACAGGGGGGTGTGAGGGGTTGCGGATTCGGCGAAAGGTATACCGAATCGGAAGAAGTTGTCAAGAGGCTGTTTACTCCGGGTCGACCCCGGGCAGCGTCGGTTGCGTCTTCTTGTGGTGGAGGGCTTTCATCCGCTCGATGATGAGGTAGACCGACCGCTCGGTGATGCCATACCGTTGGGCAAGCTGGATGTGGGTCACGCCGGGCTTGTCGAAATCCTCCCAGATCTGCCAGTCGCGTTCGACCAGGTCTTTGGTCGGCACATAGAGCTGATCGCCGCCGGCCAGCCTGATCAGGGCGCCGACACAGGCGGTGGCGCCGATTTTGGCCAGGTCCGTGGTTATCCCCACTTTGGTAAGAGCCGCGTCGAATTCCCGTTTCAGGTCGTCGGGCAGCGCGCTGCGTTTGGGCATCTATCCTTCCTCCATTCAGGGCTGCAGCCCTTTACGTTTCGCGTCATAGCCGAAGGCGGCAACAATCTTCCAGAGGTCGCGGGGACCGCAGAACTCCAGCGCGTTCTTCTTGCAGATCCGCCGGGCCATTGACTCGGCATATGACCAGGGCAATTTCCGCTCCGTCAGGCACGCCTCGATCTTGCCGAGCAGCTCGGCACGATCCGGGACCTCCATGTTGTTCGGCCTGTTCCGGGACTCGTGAACCGGGACTCGTGAACCGGGGGAAACCAGCTCTTCAAGTCTCTCGATCAGTTGCCATCGTTCCCGGGCGGTGAGGTTCCTGGAGGAGTCGGTTTTCCCCTGGCTGACATCGAGAATGATGTCGCGGTAGTTTTCCTCCTCGAACCCGGGGCGGTCTTTCATGACCTGGTTCTTCAGCGCGTGGATCCGCGGCCGGTCCCGGTCCCATTGCTGCTGGGCGGTTAGTTTTTTAAAGGGCTTTGCAGCCATGTTTAAACCTCGTTTGAAGGCCGGGATCCGGGACTCGGGATCCGGGACCGGTGAAATCCATTTAAAGCTCGTTTAAAGGCGGGTAAAACTGTGGGTTCGCCGGGACGTCGCACCAGTTGCCCTTCGGGCACGCTTCGCACTGCTCCGGGTCGAACAGCGGACCAGTTTCGCAGGCGCAATCCGGCGTGTTATGAGGCGTCATGGCGCAGCACTGATAGCAGCAACAATCGCGGTAGGTGTAGTCACTCATCCGCTTTCACCTCGCTCTGGATCCCGTGCGGGTACATCCGGTCCAGCTTCTTCTCCAGGTTCGCTTTGATGCCCCCCATCACCCATTCGTCACGCTCCACCAGGAGCTCCAGGAGGCGCTTGTAGCAGCCCTTGATTTCCTGGTCGGCGTAGACCGTCTCGATGTCGCGGATGGTGGGAAGCGGCGTTTCCATGAGGGCGGCCAGGTCTGCCCGGCTAAACTTCAGTACCGACAGCCGTATGTTTTTGAACTCTCTTCCGGTCATTTTGATACGGCTCCCGTCACTATTCTAAGATCGTGGGCGGTTTTGATTCTGTCCTCATATTCCGCCTTAGCTTCGGTGTCTTCGCCCCAGTCGCCGTCCAGCGTGTGGCACTCCCGGAGGGCTTCAGCTTCTTTCTCAATTAGTGCGGCCGCATGGGAAGCTATCCGTTGCATCCGTATTAAACGCTTGAAACCGATCTGGTTCTGGCTTTGAGTCATGAAAGATACCCCCCCCCCTCGAATTCGGGACTCGTGATTCGTAACGGCAGGATCAGCTGCCACCAGCCGCTTTGGTCGATCCGTTCCGCGTTCATATCCGCTGCTATCCTGTTCATCCTGTCCATCCCTTTAATGGTTGCCAAACATCTTCCGGAAGTATTGCCGGGCCTGCTGATACCCGTCTTCGCCGAACAATTCGGCTTGCTCGGTTGGCTGCTCCCGGGCCGGTACCGGGACCGGCGGCTGTTGCGGCTGCCGCGCCAGGCGCTCGGCCTCGGCCGGCTGCAGGCCGCCGTCGTGGATCATGATGGCGATCCGCTCTTCCAGCTCATAGTCCATCCGCTTCGGCCAGCCTCAGGATCTGCCGCATGGCGGGGTCCAGCTGCGCGGCGGTGGTGACGGCCTGCTCGATGCGCTTCAGCCGTGGGTAATCGTGCAGCTGCATTTCGAGGCGTACCCGCTCGATGCGCAGGTTTTTCACTTCCTCCTGAAGGAAGAGCTCCAGCGGCGTCGATTCCTGCAGGTGAGCCGTGATGTCCGCAGCCAGGTCCTTATGCGTTCTGGCCTGCATTCTGATCATCGTTTGACCAACGGCTTCGAGGCTTATGTTTACCCGCTCGATAAGCGGGTTCAGGTTTTCCATTGCGTGCTCCTATGACCTCAGTTTTCCATACGCAGCGCCTGTGCGGCACGGCGTAAATCCAGGGAACGATCGAGCCGGAAAAGAATCTCCTGCTGCAGGGTGCGACGATGGTAATGGGCGGACTCCTGGAGCATGCGGAGCATTTCCTGATCGTCTCCGTCGAACGGCAGCGGCACCAGATCCTGCTCCAGTTCGGCCACGGTTTTTAGTGCCGGCAGGTGCAATTCTTCCGATTCTGCCGGCTTCTCCGGCACAAGCGCTGCAGGGGGGGGTAGCGCGGGGCTTTCCTCTTTGGTTACCGGCTCGCCGGTAACAGGGTCTTTCCCTTTACTGACGCGGTCATAACAGCGGCCGCACTTATCGACCGTCGCCAAGGTCAGATTAGGGCGCTTGCACGTCGGGCACGTTACTTTTTTGCTCACGTTGTTCTCCTTTACGACCGGCGCCGTCGGCGCCGGTTTGCAGAGCTCTTCCTGTTTTGTCTCATTTTTTGAGGCGATTACCGAAGTGGCCAAAGCTGTCTCTTCGTGAACGGCCGAAGCGGTTGACGGGGATTCGGAAACTGTTTCCTGGACGATCGCCCCGGTTTCGTGAACGACTGCCGTTTTCCGCCTTTTTTTGCGATCGGCGGTGACCAGATTCATCCAGTCCCTCCCGGCCGGAACCAGTTTCTCGACCGCCGCCGGCGGAGTGAGGACCGTCTCGATCGGCGTCTTTTCCTGGGTGCACTTGAGGCAGAGATAGTTGCGTCCTGGAAACTCGCTGTGGGCCTTCCGTTGATTGAGTTCGCACTGACGCATGGTGATCCGTGCTTCCAGCAGCACGCAGTCGAAGAGCTGGGCGAGAAATGCTTCTTCCCGTTTTTCGAAGTCAATCTCTTGGGCCAGCGACTCCATCATGGCTATCCCTTTTTGACCTGCCGTCGCTCTTTGCGGGCACGTTCTATGGCCTTCAGCAGATCCTGAAACGCCGGGGTCGGCTTCCGGATCGGCACGGTGCTGATGTGATAGCTTTCGCTGAGCTTGACCTTCACTTCGGCACCTCCGCAAGGGGATAAACAAGCCGTTTGACGGGAGGAAACACGCTGTCACCGGTGGTGCAGGCAACCGAATTCCCCCAGGCGAAGCTGCGGGCGAAGCCGATGCGGTAATACCAGTAGGTGCGGGAGTGGAAGGCGTCGTCATCGTAGGAGGTAACCTCCTCGGCCGGACCCATTTCCGCCTCAAAAGCGGCGATCTCGTCGCTGCAGGTGTAGGTGACCGTGGAGGAGTCGCCGCATCCGCACAATGCCAGCAATGCCAGTGCTGCCGTAATTCTCCGTATCATGACCTTTCCTCCTTGGCTGCATCATCAGGCCCCGGGCGCCACCCCGGAGCGACGGGAGTACATAAAATCGTGCACAAAACACATAATTTTATGTACTCGCCCCGTTACGCATGGGTTAGAATTTCAGACCTTTCCTTAGGGAGCCGTTGTAACAACCGAGGCCGTTGAACCGTTTAACCGTCCATCCGGATGCGCATTTATCTTTGGCTTCTCCGTTGCCGCCGCGCTCGCACTCACAGCACGCAATCCAGGCGAGGACATCGCCTTCCTTGAAAGAGTGCTTTGTATATTTGGCGCTCATTCCCTCGTCTCCTTTGCCGTCCACAGCTGATACGGCTTCTTGGTCTCCATCTCGATCATGATGCACTCGCCACAGCGGCCTTCATGCTGCTTGGTGCTGGCGTCAGCGCAGTTGGCGCAGGTGCCGCGGAAGTATTCAGGTGTGCACATCAGGCGGCCTCCTCTGTGTATTTCATCCCGCAGAAAGGGCAAAAGGAGTGCAGGATTTCGACCTTGATCGGCTTCTTCTTTTCATTCGTTTGCACCTCGAGTGTCGAGTACGTCACGCACCGCAGCTTCAACCCGTTCCTCTCGGATTGTGAGATAGGGAAAGCAATTTCCTTAAACGACATACTCTTGATGGTCGCCTTGTGATGTTTGGTTATGAACTCCTTGATCTTTCCTGCTTCGTCGCTTTCAAGCGACTTCCGGCAATCGCACATAAAAAACCCCCTATGCCGCCAGATCGAGCGGCAGCGGTTTATAGCTGCCGTCTTCCTGGCGCTCGTAGATCCGCAGGTACGCTTTCGAATCCACGACCTGGAGCGATTCGCCGATGGCGGCCATGGCGTTCAGCCAGCGCTCGTCGGTGATGTCGAGACGCCGGAGAGAGAGGATACGGTTGGTGTTGAGCCGTCCCTGCTTGTCGACCTGGAATACGTCGTTAATCAGGCTTCTCAACTCGGACCGGCTGTCCGCCACCCATTCGGTGATGCATTCGTCGATCAGTGCCTTGGCCGCCTGGAGGCGCTCGTCAAACGCCTGCCGCTCGTCGATGGCGCGGACGATCTTGTAGCGGCCGTCATAGCTGGTGAGGGTGACATTGCCGACCTTGCCGCCGAGCTTGGCCTGGTACTTCTCCGCCGACAGTTCCACGAAGGCGCTGATATCCGCCAGTGTGTGCTGTTTGAAGGAGGCGATGATCCCCTCCAGCTCTTTGGCCTTGACCACGATTTCCTTTACCAGAGCGTCCCGCTCCAGATCGATCTGCCTGATCCTCTCAATAGGGACGTGCCGTCCCTGGGCGTCTTCCATGTACCCTGCAGGTACCGACTGTTTTGTCATTGCATTTCTCCTTTTATGGTTTTCCCGGTCCCGGATCACGAATCCCGGATCACGGCCTCAATACGGCATTCCCCAGCCCGGACCGGGGTACATGTAGATGCCGCGCTGTATTTCAAGCCAACTCTCGAACTTGCCCATGCAGACGCGGCATTCCTGGTAGTTGTGGCCTGCGGTACCGAAGCTGCTGCATGCCCACAGGGGGCCGTAGCCGGCGATTTCACCGTGTTCGTTGACGTCGGCAATCCTTACCTTTGCCGCGCCAGCGGCGACCCCGTGAGCCTCGTGCTCTGCAGGGCTCCCGACCGCACCAGCTTCTCCGCCGTGCTCGTCGCCCGCCAGTCCGACAGCCGGCGCGTTCTCCTGAGCTTCCCTGAGCGCATTAAGCCGAACCATGACAGGATCCTCTTGATGGTCGTTCTCTTCAGCATGACGTATCTCCTCTCTGCGCTCGCGGCGCCTCTCAATGATCGTGTGTGCCCACTTGGCGAGGGCAAGCAGGCCGATAAACGCCATGATCGCGGCAAAATAAAAGGCGTAGAACATGGCGACGTTGTGAATGACCTTCTGCAGCAGACTCATGATTCCCTCCTGGCCAGTGGCCGATTTCAGCACTTGCCCTCACGGTTCGTGTAATAAAACCACCTGGAACTGTTCTTGCCGAGCCGCCGGGCGTTGGTATGGACTTCCTCCCGGAGCCGATCGGCGTCGGAATCACGAACTTCCCTCGCTTGCCCGGTGGCCTTGCGGATCGCCTCCGCCAGCTTGTTGCCCATCTGTTCCGCCTTCTCTTTCGCCTCGTCGAATTCCTTATCCAGCTGCGCCTGCAGCGCGGCTTTCCGCTTCTTGTGCCGGAAGTACTCCAACATGGAGTAAACGGCGAAGCCCAGGTTGCAGCCGAGGGAAACGAGAATTAACAGGTCGATCGCTTTCATCATTTCCCCCCTTTCTGCGGGCACTGCTTGCACGCGCGGTACAGCCGGTGGCGGCTGGTGGAGAAACCCTTGACCCGTTCCTCGGCGCAGACGGCGAGGGGGATCTCCCCCAGCACGGGGCAGATGGTGGTCTGGTTGCCGTAGACCTCGATCACCTTGCGGTAGACATTGTCCAGGTTCCCCTGATACCTGTCCCGCAGGACCTGGTTGATGGTCGGCGGCGAATAGCCGAGCTCTCGGGCGACGGCCGCCTGACCGAATTCGGCCACCTTTTCCTTCAGGAGGGCGAGGGCGTCACTCTGCGTCATCGCTGCCTCCTTTCCAGACCACTTTCCGCTGATTCGGGTCGTACACCTGTTTGACCCGCTGCACCTGCGGCGGTTTCGGCCCCGTGTAGCGGGAGGCGACGAACCGGTAGCGGGCGACCCGCCCGGGGGTGGTGGCGCTGCCCGGTTTCGATTCGACGGTGATGGCCAGGTACCCGGCCTTGTGGAGGTAGTGGATGTAGCTCTTCGCCTCCAGCTCGGCGATTTGCACGTCATCGGTGGAGGCCTGCACGGCGAGATCCCGGGCAGAGAATTCCTTGAGGACGCGCATGGTGCGCCACATATTTTCCCGGCCGCGGCCGCTGGTGACTTCGCTGCCATCCCGGCGCACGCGGGGGGCTTCGACGCCGCCGTCACGGGCCAGCCGGTGCACGGTGGCGCCCTTTTCGGTGTCGTGGTAGTACTCGACGATGCCGGCGGCTCGCAGGCCGGTGAGGTATTCGCGGATGGTGTCTTTGGAACAGTTGGTCTCGCCCCAGAGGTCGGTGGCGGTGAATACCCTGAGCCGGCGGATCGCCGCCCAGATGGCCTCCCGTGTTCCCAAGGGGCTGCGCTTGTCGATCGGTTTCAGGCCCATCAGTCCCTCCGCTTGGGGGGCTCGCCGGTGAACAGCTCCAGGCCCCGGGCATCGGGTAAGGTGAATTCGGACATGCCGCGGGACACCGCTTCCTCCTGCATCCGCTCCAGGTTGACGCAGATGCGGCGGGCGCTTCCCTTGGAGGCGCGTTGGATGTGTTCGAGGAGATCGTCGGCGATGGCGACCTGGGTGCAGTAGAGTTTGCGCAGGTGCTGGGCGTCGGAGATATCGGCAGGCTGTGCGAGGACGAAATCGAGAATCCGGCCGTGAACCCGCTCCCACCGTTTGAGCTTGAGGGGGAGTTTCTCTTCGCCGATCATCAGGATCGAGGTGCGGCAGCCGTCGTGAATGTCGCGAACGGTTTCGATGTAGCCGCGGGCGACGATGTTGTCGGTCTCGTCAACGATCAGCGGCCGGCCGGAGGCGTCGAGCTGCCCGCATACCTGGTCGAGCATGGCGTAGATGGTGCTTGCCGGTGGGATTCCCATCTCCTTCAGGACGTTCTCCAGGAACGCCTTGCGGTTCCAGGAGTCCTTCGCCTCGACCCGGTAGGCCCGGTACTTGTTGGCGGCATAGATGGCGGCCGTGCTCTTGCCGTAGCCGGAGGGACCACTCAGGACCACGAGTCCCGGGAGGTGCTCGGAGCGGTGGAGCGCCCGCTCCATGCCGCCGAGGCAGAGGGCGACGTTGGTGAGTGGCGCGATGGTGAGCCCCTCGTTGAAATTGGCGTGATTCTGTGTCATACTACCTCCTGTTCTCATTGAAGTTCGCCCATCAGGGCGATGAAAAGCCGGGGTGGCCGCCCCGGTTTTTTACTTTATGGGCCCTGCCTATTTCCGCAGGCTGTACATGTCCTCGTCGATACCCCTGAAGGCCCGCCAGTCGGCCGTCTTTCTGAACCCCTCGTAAAACCTCAGCTGCGCTTCGCCGATTTCCTCGCCGCCGACAATCAGCCCGTCGAGCGCGCACCAGAGCCGGTACCGTTCTTTCGCCGTGGCGGGTACGGTGAAGGTGGCGGGCTGGGCGACGGGGGCCGGCGCCGGCGGCATTGCCGGCCGGGCCATTTCGATTTCCAGCTGACGGCGGGCTTCGATGACCTTCGGCTCGGGGGTGATGTTGTGCGCCTCGAAGACGCCCTGGCGCTCGGCGCGGATCTCTTCGGCCTTTTTCTCCACCAGCGCCAGGCGGCGCGTTTCCCGCTGCTCGAGGGCGATCTCGACGGCGGAGGGGGCGAAGAAGGGGATCTCGCTGTCGTGGTACTTGGCGCAGCAGATGAGACGTTTGTGCTCGGTGTCGCGCACCCAGACTTTGCTTCCGTCCTGGACCTCGTATTCGAGGATGACCTTGCGGCCGTGGTAGTGCTCCAGGTCCCGGTGGTAGTACCAGTTATCCTTGCCGAAGAGGGTGACCCGGCCGTTTCTCGTGGTAACTTCCTCCCAGGGGCGGAACAGATCGGCGAGCTGGTCTTCGGGAAGGGACGAGGGGCGCCACCCCTTGTCGATGAACGTCTGCAGGTATTCCCGGGGGGACATGTGACGGATGCGGCCGGTCTGCTGGTCGGTGATTTTCGGCAGCTTGGTGTGCGGCCGGTCGTTGTATTCGTCCACCGTTTCCTGGACAAGTGCGAGGAAGTCGTTCCAGCTGATCAGGAGCTTCGATTGCGGCCGGCTGCCGGTCTTTTTCGCCTCGCGGACCGACTTTTCCAGGTGCAGGTAGACCTTCCGCGCCGCGCCCGCGTCCATGTCCTTTCCGGTATAGGTGGGGAGCCGCTTCATCATCGGGATCCACACGGACTGGTTGGGCCGCTCGATGCGGCCGCGTCCCTTCGGGTTGCCGGGACGGCCGTGCTGGTGGGTGATGCCGAGGCGGGCGTAGCGGCCGAGGTAGGGATCGGCGTTGACCGCAGCCTCGTTGCCGGCGCCCTGGTCGGTGTACCAGATGGCGATCATGCCGCCGATCGGCTTCGATTCATTGATGGTCATGGCATGGCGCAGCGCGTCGGCGACGGTCTGATTGCTCTCGGCGAGCCCGGCGGACCAGCCGAACATGAAGCGGGTCGTGGCATCGATGACGCCGCAGATCTCCGGCTTGAAGTGTCTGCCGTGGCGCGGATGGGCGACGTACCCCTTGCAGCTGTGGCCGTCGCACAGTGCGATGGCGAACGGCTCATACATGGAGGCGTCGCGGGTCTTGTACCCCTTGAGGCGGGCCAGTTCGGCGCCGGTCATGCGCCCTTTCTGGATGTCGAGGCTGCTGAATTTTTCGATGAAGCGGTACGCCTGGTCGCGGGTGGGGATGACGGCTCCCGGGAGGTCTCTCGTCATGTCGGCGATCGCCTGTTGGACGGACGGTTTCTGCGGCCGGCGGTAGAACCTGAGGAAGTCGGGAGCCCAGGCGGGCATTTTCGGGGCGCCGGTGTCCGGATCCAGCTCGGTGTCTTTCGGCGCCAGGGCGACCGGGTTGCCTTTTTCCTTCCAGGTGCCCCACCAGCGGTACAGGCTGCGCTCGCTGAGGGCGCGTTTTTTGGTGTCGCGGCCGCTCCGCTTGTTGGCCACCGCCACCAGGTCTTGGACACCGGCGGGAAGTTTGCCGGCGGCGGCCAGGGCGACCAGGTGCCGGATGGCGCGGGAAACACCGATACCGGAGCCGTCGGCCTGCTCGATGAGCCGGATGAACCGCATCCGGGCATCCATGCACTCCCGCTGCCATTCCTTCAGCTCGGCCGGCTTGGCGGGCAGCTGCTCGTCGATGGTGGCGATCGCGTTACCCTGGGTAATTGCAGGGACCTCGGCGACAACGGACACCAGCGCGTGCATCAGGTGGTCGCGGGTTTCAACGGGGAGGGCCGAGATGGGGTATTCGCGGCCGCCGCCGCGTCCCTGGCGATTGCGGAATTCCCAGTTCTCCCGGTTGGCCATGATCTGTATGGCCCGGACCTTCGACTCGAACTTATCGGTCGTGGACTTCGGCATCCCGGGAAGGTCTACGAGTTCGGCAGCGGTGTAGTGGGTCTTCTGCAGCTCCATGGGAGCCACCTCCTGAATTGCATTGCAGTGGCTAAGGCTGTTTTTCCAGCTCCTGAAGGAACATCAAGCGTTTGCGCTTGTCGCTTTTGATTCGTTTCTCTGCCTCGTCAAGCTTCTGAATCTCGGCCCTGAGCGCATCCGGCCCCGGAAGGGTATACACTCCTGCCGCCTCCGCCTGGATCCTGATCAATTCGATGTCGCCCGTGGCGACACAGAATGCCGGGTAAAGCCGGCCCGGCATTTCGTGGGGATGGCTATCGGCGGTCCAGTTGTTGATCATCTGGACGGTGATGCGCTCGCCGGTGAGTTCGGTCATGAGGTCCGCAATGACCTCGCGGGATTTGGGAGCGTTCTTGATGGCATTCTTAATGGCGAGATCGATCTGGGCGGAAATATCGAGACGGCCAGGGCGCGTGGCCTGCCGCTGGGATTGTTCCTGGCGGAGGATGTCGAAGAGGTTCAGCTGGTCGCTGACTATATTTTTTCGGCTCTTTGTCATTGCTTGCTATTCATTTTTGGGTTAAATTCCGTTCGCTACGTCAAACATTTACGCCGCCCGGCCCCACAGCTTTTCATAGGTGGTGCCCAACAATTCGGCCGTGACCATTTTGACGTTCCGGCTCTCGGCATGGCCATGTAGTACCCGCGAGACACAAGACGGCGTAACCCGGGCTTTTTCGGCGACGTCCTTGTTCTTGATCCGGTTACGGACTAGCAACGATCTCACGTATGCGTTTTGGTCCATTTTTTTGGCCTTGGCTGTTTAAAAAATTAAACTACGGAAACATAAATAACTCCGTTTTTAGAAACAGTCAACGGGTAAATTTTGTTTTCGTAGTTAATTATCTTTAACTATCATGTATATTTGCGCAACATTTTGTATTTATTGCATTTATTGAACTACGAAATGAGTTTTTCTTTTCGAAGTTCTTTTCGGGGTTTAGTCGTGAACTACGAAAAAGAAAATACTGACTTCAAGGCCCGCCTCCAGGAACTGATAGGCGATGAAAAGCCTTTTCCATGGGCTAGCCGCATTGGTCTTACCCCAGGGGTGTTCAATAGGATGTGGAACGAAGGTGTTATCCCGAAAGGCGACAGCCTTGCGCTGATAGCTGAAAAGACAGGGGTTTCACTTGACTGGCTGGTGATGGGGAAGGGGCCGAAATGTATTACTGAACAATCACATGGCGTCGCTGAACCTGCACATCTTTATGCCGATACTGCTGATTTGGATAAAGAATACGTTCTGGTGCCCAGGTACAACGTGAAAGTCTCGGCAGGCGGCGGCTCAATAGTCGAAAGCGAACAAGTAGTTGACCACCTCGCCTTCAAGTCGGCCTGGGTACGGACCAGTATGCACCTGAACCCTTCGGATCTGCTTCTTATCAGTGCGATAGGCGACTCAATGTATCCTGCGATCCGGGAAGGCGATCTGCTTCTGGTGGACAAAAGCCAGCAGAGCGTAAAAGATGATGCCATCTACGTGCTCCGCCTCAATGATTCACTGATCGCAAAACGCCTGCAGAAGCTGTATGACGGCTCGGTACAGATCAAGAGCGATAATAAGGCCTATGACCCGCAGCTGGTGCCACATGACCGGATCGGCATGCTAAATATAATCGGCCGCGTGGTATGGGTTGGAGGGCGGGTGTGATATCTCAGGAGGGTCTATGAAAAGGTACTGCATCCTGGTGCTGGCTTTACTGATTTCGGCATGTGCGTCGACTACGAAAAAAGTTGAACGTACTGGCAAAGTCGTTATCATGCCATTTGAAACCACGGATTTCGTGACGTCAGATCCTGTAGATATAAGACAGGATGTGGTGGAATCGGTGCGTGACAACCTGCGAAAACGGCTTGAACATTACCTGTTGCGTGACTCAAAGATGGTTGCAGGTGTTGACTGCGATGGCGATTCGATGAAGCTGGTTGGCAAGATCCGCGAGGTGAACGCCGAAACCGATCATAATTACCGGTTCGTCATGGTAAAAAGCACTCGTAAATTTGAGGTGGCCATCAAAGGGCAACTCCTGCGGTGCCGCGATAATTCAGAGGTTGTTGACTTCAGGCAGGAAGAAGACGGCGATAACATGAAGGACATTATTGATCAACTGGCGGAGTACGTCGTCGATGAAATCAGGTACGAGAAGATTGAACTCCCCACACAGAAACCGTTGTGACTGCTCACTGCCAAACCGGATGCGAATTCCCTGCTCTCACTACAATCACTGCCAAATCGCCATGCGAAAACAATTATTGAGTGACCGCCTTCAAATCCCTGTCACATCAAGCCTTCCCACAAGTTCCCGTCCAATCCCGGTAAATCCCGCTTACTGCCAAACCTGGTGCTAGTCTGGTGATGCCATCACACTTCTCAAAGCCATACGGGAGAAATCTCTCCCGGCCCACATACCGCTCAACCAGTGGATC
>Ga0209318_1000444_pt1 | contig 40833 bp, 103 predicted proteins | sample RifGroE1_FD_183999 | JGI IMG/M metagenome (GOLD analysis project Ga0209318, IMG submission 183999) | Groundwater microbial communities from Rifle, Colorado, USA - Groundwater E1 (SPAdes) (version 2) | ecosystem: Environmental > Aquatic > Deep subsurface > Groundwater | place: Rifle, Colorado... | reverse complement strand
CAAATTTATTAGCATCTTCTGCAAATTGAAAACTAAATCCAAACCAGTAAATATCTCCATCATCTACAAATGGTAAACTACTTTTTGTAAAATCTCTCCAATAAAAATTACCATGTGAAATATCATCAAATTCACTTCCAATTTTATGAGATGATTTATCTTCGCCTTTTACAGTTTCTAATAAAACATAATAAGGAGTTTTATCATTTATTTTATCCCAACCTAAATACTCATGATATTGAATTGTATAAAAATCCTCAGATGATAAATTTTTAATCCAACCATTACTCATTTTAATATCCACTCTTCTTTCTTTCTTTTTTATTTTATAATCACATAAACATTGACTTTCATTGTATCCTAATTCCAAGTAAGACATTTGTCTAAAGTCAAATCTATATTATCTTGTTTCTCCAAATCATTAGGTGACATATCATAAACACTAATATAACCCCTCATACCCTCTGACTCGAAGAAAAACTCCAAATATAAACTCTGTCCGTTTTGCAATGAATGATATTCATCTTCTAGATTATTTACTATTCTTTCAATATGTCTTGCATCTAGTTCTCCTGACCAACTTAATATTTCATAAAAATTATCCATACCGTCTATTTGGGTTAATATTCCATCATCATATATTAATTCTTCTATTATTATCTCTTTGGTATGTTGCATATATTTTATTTTTGTAATTTGTTCTTCGTTTAATGGTATGGTCTTTTTGAAAATCATAAACCTACCATAAGACTCATAAGTCGATTCACCATAAGCATAAATCTCCATTACTGGAATAAATTCATCTTTGGTAAATTGGTTGTTAATTAATTTATATCCTTTAGATTTAGCTTTATTGATTAATTCTTCCTCTTTTTGTTTAAGCATTTGTAATTCTTTATTATAATCCATTATTTACACTCCTCTTTATTTTAAATTTTATTTAAATCTTTTTATACATCTTAAAAATTGTTTATTAATTTTAATATTACCTATTATTAATTCACTACTTGTTTCTTGATAATTTGCCAAACAACAAGAGTAGTTATCATCGTCTTCATCCTCGTCTATATAATCTAACGTATTAATTTCCTGTAAGAATTTCTTATCTTTAAATACTTCAATCTTTTCTCCAAACCCAAATTTATATACTTCTACATTAACTATTCCAATATTTGAATCTGCTTTGAAAATTCCATATCTTTTATTATCTCTTAAATATATTCCCATATTATGATAATTCCCCCTCCAAATGCTCACTCATGCTTCTATTTACTCCGTTTTCCTAATACATAAAACCCCTTGAAACAGAACTTTCATGCTATTGCTAACTATTTAATATATCTTTCATACTAAACATCTTTCCGTTTTGGAAATCTTCATTCGTTAAAGTAAAGAGTAGAAATTTATCAAAATTATCATTGTCGAAAATCTTAATATCTTTTTCTAACGAAGAATTTGTTTTCTTACTCATTTCTGCGATATATTCCATACGATTTTTATATCCCATTTTATTATATAATTCTTTAATATCCATTATTTTTTCACCTCCTTTAGTATTGTAAAAAGAAAATTAATAACAAATAATATATCCCAAACTGAACGCTAGTGAAGTTTGGTAAGGGAATCTTTTTTGGTACAAAAAAGTTACCGCATACCCTCGTCGTTACTTTGATCCTAGTCCTTGCAGGAGGCTTTTCATTACAGTAATTTTGTGCCAAAATTCCTTCCATGGATATGCTATTTTGTACAGATATATGCCCTCTATTGGTATATTATTGAATAAATTTATTTTCCGAAATTATCCAATATACCTTCTTATGATTGCCACTTTTTCTAGTAGTTTCAGTTTTTGATAAAACAAAAAAATTAATATTATTATCTTTAAAAAAACTATTTATGGTTTTAAGTCCAATAGATCCATGACTTCTTTTAGGTGGATTGAATAATTGATTTAATAATTCTTTAAAAATTATCTGCTCATTTTTAAACATTTTTGTGTTAATAAATCTATCAATAATTGTATTTAATTTTAATCTATCTAAATCATTCTCTTCTTTGATTTTCTTTTCTTTTAAATAATGTATAATTAACTTACCACTAGTATGTATTTTGGAATGACACTCATCACATAATGTAGAAAACATACTCCTTATATGTATCCCTAATAACATATCTGTGATATTTTCTAATTGTTCATTTGTATAATCTTCAGTCATCGATTTATACGAATATCCCAATCTATCTAAAGTTTCTTTAAGCATTTTGGCAAATTGTGTATGATGATGTAATTCTAAATTTTTGTTTATACCGCAATTTTCACATTTTTCTTTCATAAATATTGGTTTAATTATATTTTTAATCTTCATTCTTTCATAACCTTTTAGATCCAAATTATTTCTCCTTATTAAATATTTTATTTTTGTTCATCTCCGCAAGTTAATACTATATAGATTTCTTTATATAGTATTATTTTTCGGAGATAGATAATTTTTTTTCTTAATCTTAATAATTTCAAGATTTAATTTATTTATTGATTCTTGAACTATTTTATCTTTCCACAATCTATTAAAACTTTTTGGATCATAATTTATTTGTTGTAATAAGTAATTTACTAGATATGGTTTATTAAACTCTGTTTCGTTGAGTAAACCAATAAATTCTGTAGAACCTTTAACTATATTGTTTTGTTTCCTTGGTTTCCTTTCTTTCTTATCCTCATCTTTATGTAATTTAAACTTAACAATATTAATATCCTTTAATTGTCTTATTATCATATCAACAATCTCAATGTCTCCATTAATCAAATAAACATCTGCCTTATCATCAATATGTCCCGTACCCCTATTTATTCTCTTAATTCCTTGATAGATTCCACTAACAATGTCTGTTTTTCTTAAATTCTCCAATGTTTCATTATATTTGAATCCCATGTTTTTATGTATCTTTTGAAACTTAAATTCTTCTTCTGTAGGTATTTTACCAGTATAGAGCATATACATGAATACATAATATGGAGGTGGCATCATAGGAGTATGTATCAAGAAACATTTGTTAAAATCTTTCCAATCATTTTTACCTCTCATGTTTTGAAAATTACTATATTTGATATTTTCTTCTAAATACAAGAGTTCTTTAGTATAATGATCTTTTATGTGTGATATATCTTCCTCTAGTCCTAGCACCAATATATTATCTTCTTCTGTACATTCTTCAATAATCAAACTAACAACATCTTTATAAAAGCTATCATCATTATGCTTTGCTGTTTTTGTACTGTTTGTATTAGATATATGTATCGTCCAATTATTATGAGGGAATATTCTTTCAGCATCTATAAGTTTGAACTGTTCACCTATCTTATAGAGTTCATGGAATTTTCCTGAAGCATCAAGTAGAATATTATTTTCCAAGAACAAATATTCCATATCGTCATCGAATGTATAGAGTGTTTTATTACTAACCAATACTTTAGGATTATTAAAATACTTTTTCAATATCTCTAACTTATCTAATAAATCTGATTTATTTGTTTTAATATTGTGTTGAAAGTCCAAAGAATAAGCATAATTATTTGGAAATGGAGTTTTATTAACCATAATTTTTAACATTTCTATTGCTCTTTCAGCATTTTTATCAATATATTCAAAGTATCTTAATGATTTATCATGACATTGATCTTTCTTTTCTATAATTTCAGACATTATTCTATTAAAAGAAACCTCTATGTCTATGTACATATTCTCTTCTTCATCTATGTATTTCAATTCTCTAAGTGTTTTTCTTAACCTATCAATATCGTGGTCACTCAGTGAGTCCATTTCAACCATATTAAGCTCTTCATCAATAATTAAGTTAGTTCTATCCTCTATATAATATTTTCTTTTAAAAGGGAATTTACAGAGTATCTTATACATTGAATGAGTAATAATTAATACTTCGTATTTTACTAAATCTTTTTCATCTTTTTCTTTATTGTCAGAGTTTTCATCTTTAGCCATATTTGATTTAAATTTATTTAATTCACTTGCAATATGTTTTCCTTCAGCAATGAATTTTGTAACTATGAGTGTCTTAACTGGTTTACCTAATTTATTTGTGGTAGACGATAATTTTTTAAGTGTTTCTATTATTGTATAAGTTTTACCAATGGCTGCCTCACACATAAATACGTTGAATAATTCCTCTAGTTTAGGGAATATGCCATTATTCATTATTTGGTTTCTCAGAGGAATTAATTGTTGTTGAGATTGTTGTTTTAGTAGTGTTAATCTGTTTATTGTTGAAATTGACATTACTGTTGAAAGTCCTCCATTCTTTATATTCATTTATAGCGTCTTGTAAAATTTGTGAATTGGCAAATAAGAAGACATTGCGATTCTCGTCTTCTCTAGAAGGTTGTGTTTCAATTAATTTGAAGTTTTTAAATAACATTAAATAGCCAGCCAATTTTTGAGACTTGCATATAAATATACTATACATATGTATTAACCCCTTTTGTTTATTTTATTTGTTTGAATAATTATTTTACTACAATCATATGTATCATCACATCCTTAAAAACATATCATTCTCCTTAAACCTTATAAGCAAATTTCTTTGCCCATATTCCAAATTTATTATATAAAACATAACTTAAATGAAAATCATCATGTTCTAGATCATATACAGTTGCATTGCTTGGAATTGTTTTGCCATGTAAATTTCCAATAACGCTTCTTCTTTCTGCTGATTTTTCATTCATTATTTCTTGAATATAACTTCCCCATGATTCTACTTCTATCACCCTAGATTGATGATCTTTTATTTCTCCATCTAAATTAACAGACATATTTGTTTCAATAACTTTTATCATTGCTTTATATCTCACCTATCCTTTATTATAAATTAGTTTATATCACATCAAGGTTCCCACACAAACGGTACATAATCATCTTCCTTTAATACAGGCCAAACATCATCATTACCATGAACTTTATCTTGTAGAAAATCACAAATAAGTTTACCATAATAATTATTGAGATTTTCTGCTATGATATATTCACTGAAATCATCTAGATTATAATTACTTGTTGCTACAATTTTCATTTTAACACCTCTTCTATTTATTCTATTTCCCATTTGCCATTAATATCTTCCAATGTTAAATAATGATCGAAATAATAAATAGCATTATGAAATTCACGATATCTTTCTCCTTTAATTTTCTTATCACTATTTATTGCTGTCATAAAGTCTACTTGTTCTCTAACTAATTCCCAATCCTCATTAACATCTGGAATGCAAATACTACAACCATTTTTAATATCTTCAACTAGTATTCCATTTGATATTTTGAATATCTTATTATAATTCTGTCCTTCTGTTAAAGATTTATATTTTGCATCTAAATAGGTACGTGCATATGTATATAAGTCTCCAGTTTTCATATGTAATCTCTCCTTTTATTTTATATTTGTTAATATTAATTTACGCGAACATCATAAGTAAAACCACATTCATTATTTTTTGTTTTTGGTAAGCAATCTGTTTCAACCCGCAATCCATATATCTCTTGACTCATACCTAAAAACTCATAAATTTCTTCAGTGCTATCACTATTATGCCATTGATCAATATAATCATCTATGTCATTTAGAAGGACTCTTTCTCTAAGATATAATTGATAAAAATTTTCTGTGTTGCTCATTAATTTCACCTTCTCTCACTTAAATTTCCTTATCCATTAATTATACTACAATTCTTTGCATAAGTCAAATATAATTATTTCTTTCTTTCAGATAATTTTCTTGCTAAATAACTACTAATTGGCAAGCGTTGCTAACATAACCAATCCAAATACTATTGCCATTAAATATACTGTAGTATGGCTTATTTCTTGATTCAATTATAACTTCTCCTTTCTAAAATAAAATCTAGTCATAACCACGAATACCTTTGATCCTTCTTATCATTGATTCATATTGTGCTTTGGTAATCTTTCCTGGAAACTATTGTGGTAAACTTATCATTGATTCTTTGAATTAATTTTTCTAATCTGTCTGCCTCTTCTTTAGTAACATAAAGTTTCATACAAATATCCTCCAAACAAATGACAAATTCATATTATTGGATTAATATCCCAACATTCTAATTATTGAGTTTATAGCCTTTTGTGCATGAATATTTAACATAGTTAGACCTACCAGTTGGATAGTTCTCAGATTTAAATTTACACTTATGGCATTCTCTGGATTTTACTGAATCATATCTACTATTTTCACATCTTCCATCTGCGGATATAGATATTTCTTTTAGTTGACATGTATTTGTTTCATTATATTTGCAATATTTTTGTTGGCATTTCATTGTTTTAACCTGCTCTCCTTTCAAATAATTCGTTTATTGTAAGTATACTTTTACTAATTCTTCTGTGTTCTGATTTAAAAAGTATTTTATCATAAAATTTATTGCATTATTTATCGACATATTATGTTTTTCTGCCCATATCTCAACTTCATTATAATAATTTAAATCAAACTTTTCTTTAATCATAAATAAACTCCTTTCTAAATGCTTCGAATGAATGATTTGATTTGCTAACTCAAATACTCTTTTGTTAATTCCCATAAAGCATCACATAATTCTATTCCATAGATTTTGTTTTGAGTGTTTTCATCTAACATCCTTTTAGTACAATCAATACAACTACATCCTAATAAAATATCAAACATTTGTCCTATATTTAACAAAGGCAAACATTTATCCTTCATAAAAACATATTCACCATCTAAGTCAGAAACCTCTTCAACTTTAGTTGGATTACCATTATACAATCCTTTAATAATTGTTTCACTTGTTGCCCATTCACCATCATATTGATAAGTATAAACAACTTGATCATATTTCTTTGGTTGCCACCAATCTCTAAGTTTGTTTTGTTGTTCTGGTGTTAGTTCTTGTAGTTGAGATATTGTAATTATTTGTTTCATTTTATAAAATCTCCTTTACTGCTTCCCACAAAGCATCACACAATTTTACATTTCTAAATATATAATGTTCATCTTTATAAAAAGTTATTGTCCACTCATTTTCTTTGTAATAATTACTCATTATATCAATATCACAAGAATATAATATCTCAATCATTTGACCAATATTAGTTTTCTCAAGTATTGAAATATACATTGTCAAATATTCATTCTGAAATGCTTTATTAATTTGTTCATCTGTACTGTCATAATAATATTTATCTCCTGCCAACTTACACAGATTTCTAAACTTGTCTGGAGTTAATTCTTTTAATTGTTTAGAATTTATATATTGTTTCATTTTATTTATTCCTTTCTTATCTCCAAATTAAGTATCCAATCCAAACACCAAGTCCTACACCAAAAAGTATTAGTATTTTCATACAAAATACTAATTCTTTTTTAGTATAACTTTTTCTAAGTATTAAATCATGCTCTCTATCAATTTCCTTATTTAACTTCTTGCTTATGTGTTCAAATCTCTTCTTATACCAATAATCTAAAGCCAAACTATACATTATTTATTCACCCTCTCTAACTTTCTTTCACAAATTTCACAATCTTCAACACACCAATTCCAATCTAATTTAAGAGGACAATGTTCTTTATTATAAGGACATATTTTTAATCCATGATAATCGAATCTGTGAACAATTTCTAACAAATTATTATCTTCTAATATCATAACTGCCTCATCTGAAATAGTTACTATCATCCAATCGTTTTTATCTTTTGAGTATGCACTATCCAAAGCATTAATCATTACAGTTCCATCATTAAGTAATATACAATACTGCCCTTGTTTGCTGTAAAAATGAACTCCATCCCAATAAGGTCTAGTAGCATAATAAGGATGATACTTTTCAATTTGTTCTCTTGCTTTGTCAAAAGATAAATTGTTGTCAATAATGTGTTCCCAATATTTCATTATTTATTCCTCCCATATTTTCTTTAATAAAGTTTCCATATAATTTGGTTCGGATTTTATTTTCCTATTACTTTCTTCGATTTGTTTAATATATTCATCATTTGAAAGGAGATTTAATAACCTCTCCATATTTCATTGTCAACTTCTTTTCAATACTTTCATCAACACTTTTAAATAATTTATCATTGAGCGTTTTGATATCGGTTTCTTCTGATGGAGATATTGAATATTCTTCATCCATCATTTGATTAAACATATTTTGTTCACCTAAACCAAAAGATACTTTTATTAATTTACATTCTTCTTCAGTTAATTCTCTCTTCAATTCTTTGGTAAAGTATTTAATAACGTGTTCTGATTTCATATTTAATTCCCTCTCCTTCTTTAATTTGTTGTTTGATATGTATATTCTAAAATATTTCTAATTAGTAAACTCTCAAATCTTAAACTTCCATCATTTAATTCATCTGCATTCTCAGACACATCATCATCTATTTTTCTTGCTAATTCTTTTGCCCATTTATAACGATAATCTGTAACATCTATTTTCATATTTTATTTGCCTCTTTCTAACCCGATAGAAGTGGTATTTTAATCTAATTTTTTAATGTAAAACCAATTTTATCTCTTAAATATACTCCTAAATGATACGGTAATTTTATAACTTGCCAAACAAACAAACATAATAATTCTAACATTAATGCAATCATAGCTATTATTCCAAACATCAGAAATAGTCTATCTATTGCAATAAAACTATCAGTCTTTACATTATGAAACATTCCATACCCTATTCCACAGCAAGCAATATGGATTATTAACAATACCCACCAATAAGTTGAAATCAATTGTTCCATTAACATTACTTATTCCTCCTTTCTAATAAACAACCCATAGTACATCGGTTTCCAAATAATCTCCAGATATATCACTAGACCATGATTTCCCATTCTGAGGATTGTAAATACCATAATCATATCCATTATCGCCCATACCAATACTGTGTGTTTGGACATTGATTATAATATTATATTTGTCTTCAAGCATTTTTACCTTTGATTTATTGAGTAATAATAATTCTTCTAGGGTTAAATTTCTTTGCATTGTTTCTATTCTCCTTTAAACAACTAATTTAATCCAACAAATGTAGACTTATTTCTTGATTATAACCAAATGTGCCATTATCATATTGAATATGCCAGTAATATTTACCGTCTAATCTTTTGTGATAATTGCCTAATATAGTCCCTTCTCCATAAGCATAATGTACTATTCTATCACCTATTTTAAATTCTGGTTCTATTATCATTTTATTCATCCTCTCATAATATTTCTTTTCGGACACCATTTAGGACTTGTTTTCATATCCCTACCGTAAACCCTTATCCACTCATCAATATCATCTTTGTTAATTGCTGAAAATATACAATAATGTGAGCCTCTTAAAAATGAATTGTGTTTATGATCTTGACATTTCTTACATTTAGGTACTGGATAATTCATTTTATAACCTACTAATTCTGCTAATTTTGGTTTATATAAATGATATATTCTACAAGTTGGTTGAAAATACCTTTAATTAAATTAATCGCCACTATCATCCCAATGCCCGTTGTTCCAATCTTTTGCTATTGGATCTTCCTCATAATAATGATAATTATTGCTTAGAATATCGCATAATTTACCGAATAAATGACAATTATTATATCCTAAGCAAGAAATACATGTGTTTGACATCATTGTGATTTAACCTTCTTTCTTTAATTCATTAAACCTAAATACTGATGCAATAATTCTACAGCATTAGTTATAGTTCTTACTTTACCAATATCATCCATTGATGCACTTTTAGAATAATCTTTTCTGATTTCTAGCAAATAGATGATAGTTTCATTGATTAATAATTCTGTTTCTGTCATTTTGTTTTATTCTCCTTTACATACTTAATTCCATCTCAGATAATAGACGGTTAGTATTTGTTAGTGTAGTGTTGATTAACGTCTTAGAAGTACCTTCTGGGCTTTCTGATAGTATTTTGGTTAGATGTTCGATATATGCTATTAGAGCAGAATGAATTAAATTTTTCTCTTCTTTTGATACTTCTAAAGTTGTAGTGATTTTCATTTTAGAGTGTTTCCTCCTTCTAATTCTTTTATTCTTTTCTCATATTTTTGTGTTAATAATCTTATACTTTCTAAGAACGAAAATTGACTAATTCCCCAAACAATTGCCAATACAATATAATTAACATATGGTATTGCTGTTGATAGAAATATTAAAGGTAAAACCATTGCAAAGCTACCTAATAAATATGCTAAAATTGTTTTCATTTATATATCTCCTTTCTTATTGTCCAAACAAATCGCAGATTGGTTGAATTTTAATTCCAAGAATTAGGTTTTGTTTCAACAAAATATTCCACACTTGATACTTCACTCCCAATTATAGCCACACTTTTACTTTTTTCATTGAATAATTTACAATGGAAGATTTTAATTTCATATGGATCTTTTGGCATAAGTTCATTAATCAGTTCCTTAAAATTTAAAGTAAGTTCAGTTTCGTATTCTTTCCCATTTTTCATGCAAATATTATATACGTAAAACATAATCAATTATTCCTTTCTTAATACCGTGAATGCTAAGTTTCATTTACTCATATTTAATTCTTTGTGCCAAGGATAAATATATTGAATGTGGTTAATTTCTTCTTCGGTTAATTTTCTTGCCTGAACAGTCGGAGCAGGAACATATACAACATATGGTCTACCACAACCTCCATCCTCTTTATAACATTCAACATATGACATTCCACTCTCGTTTAGATGAGTAGAACTAAATGTGTGTTTACCGCAATATGGGCATGGTTCTCCATCTACTTTCATAATAAATAACTCCCCTTCTTTTAATACTTCGAAATCAACATTTTAATCAATTTTTCTTTTATATTTATTCCAGATTTCAATTGCTTTTTTAGCTGAATTCCATTGCCATTTTGACTTAGGTGCAACAAATTTACAAACATTACATTGTATTCTTAATCCAAATCCATTTGAATTAGTTTCACATATATTTTGGTATAAACTAACATTGATGCTGTTACATTTGGGACATTCTTTTGTTTCCAATTTTATCATCCTTTCTATAATTTTTATTTTTACTACTTGAAGCAAAATCAGTATGTTTATCATTTAATCGATAACAAACTTTACATAGTTCATTATAAAACTTGCCATCACTTCCACTAACATTGCCGACAATAGTATATTCAATCTTAGATACAACTTTAGCATTTTCTTCAACAGTTATCTTACAGTGACCAAAACGATGTTGATATTTGCCATTTCCTAAATCAACTCTACAATATTTTGTAGCGTAAATCATTGCACTGACTCTACGACTTATAATTGGAGATGTTAGATTCTTACCACCATGGATATGTTGTTGATATTCTTGAATGACTCGCTTTGGTAGGAAATATAATTGATACATTATGTAATTGCTCCTCTCTATAATTATTTTTGTATCTAATTAGATTCTAATTAAAATTGTATAATAAATCTTACTTTAATCTTCTGTCCCAATCTTTTTTAAAACATCGTTCGCAAACATAGATTTCTTTGCCTGAATCAAGAACTAAGCACCATTTAGACCATTCACCACATTTACATTTTAATGGGTATCCATCGCTTTTGAAATTATATTTCAGTATTTCTCACCTCCTTCTCTTAATCAAAGGTTTAATTCTAAATAAACGTCATCCAGTTCATCTTGAGTTATACCAATATATCTGAGCGTTTCTTTAGGCGAAGAATGGTTGAGAATGGACTGGATACGAGTTATGTCCACTCCAGCTTCATAAGCCATAAATCCGAAAGTTTTTCTAAGTGAATGTGTCGCAATTTGTCCTTTTATGTCGCAAGCTTTAGCTGCTTCATTTAATATGGTGTATGCTCTTTGTCTGCTTATGGAACCTTTACCTTCGGAGCCTTCAATTTTTCTAGAAGCAAATAGCATTATTTGATTACTTGGAATTGTGATAAGATATTCTTTTAATGCTTCGACTACATTTTGACTAAAAGGAAACGTCTTCGCCTTGCCAGTCTTTTTCTCTCGAATAGAAATCCGATCCTTAATTTTACCATCCTCGCTTACAACATCAGATACTTTCATTTTTAGCAAATCAGATATTCTTAGGCCGGAATTAATTCCTAATGTGAAAAGGGTATAATCTCTAAGTGAATGTGATTTTAGATATTGTTTCATTTGTTCAATTTTTGTTTTGTCGCGTATTGGTTGGACGAATTCCATAAGGCAGACTCATCTCCTTTTTGTGGTTTAAATCTTCACTGTATGCCCTGGATTGGACTTGTAAGCATTTGAATTGGTAGATTTTAGGTTAATATAAGTTGCTACTGTTAGAATGATTAGAACGGCAATTATGAGTATCTTTTTCATTTGTTTCAACTCCTCTATATTTAATTATTTTTACCTTTTACATTGTTTACATAAATTATCATAATATATTTTTGCATTCAATACCCATTTCCAAAGTTCTTTTACTTCTCCTTTAGAATCATTTATCTTTTGTTGAATGCTTTCTAAAGTTTCTTCTTTTAGCAACTCAATTAATTGTTTTTGAGCTTCTTTAAAATCCTCAAGGTTTTTATCTGCTTCATTCATTTAAATAACCTCCTTTGTAAAATAATTATTTTTCCATTGTTGATCATATGTAGGTGGTCGTTTAAAATATTCTCGGATAGCATCAATCCATTGTTTCAAAGCCATTAGTTTCCACATTCATTCTTTGTATAAATTACCAACATTTTCTCGACGATTCTAAATCTAATTTAGTCATAACTATTGACTTTATTTTAATTTTACCAAAATATATTTTAAGATTTACTTGGCGTGTATCAAATTTATAGTTTCCAATATGGTACATTCCCCATCAGTCAAGTATGTCTCCATGTTTGACTAAGGTAGCGTTGATTGAAGCGATATGTTTTTCTCTTGCTGGTGATGTCATTTTATATGCCTCCAATATAATTATTTCTTGATTTATCATATCACTAATCATAATGTATTTCAAGAGAATGTTTGGATTTATCTGACATAATTTCTACAACAACTTCAACATCTTTCGGTCTAAGTCCTATGGGAGAGAATTGAGCACAACCACCTTTCTCATAACATTGATCATCCTCTAGGTCTTTCATATAGTGGTATAAGCAGGATTTACAATTGCGGATTACTTTAATTTTTAATTGAATATAATTATCTTTCATAAGTAATTTTATTTGCTTTATAATCTTTTTCAGGATCTACATTATTTTGAAAATATCCTGTCCATCAACAATTCCTACATTCCAATTCATCTTTGCAGATATTATACAAATGATCTTCAAAATTCTTTCTTATTGTTCCTCTAATTTCAATATCTTCTTCTATATTAAATTCATTGTTTTGGCATATTGGGCATTGGATTTGATTACCTTTTACAATTGCTTTCATAATTAAATCTCTCCTTCTTTATGCTAAATTAATAAGTTCTAAAAGTAATTTATACATTTCAACTGCTTCTCCACAATTTAATTTTACATAATCACTGTCAGAATTTTCTACTTCATCTATATAATCATTTAAAAATTCCTTCGTTGCATTTATTTTTTCTGATTTATTCATTGAATCTGTTAAATAAAAATTCTTCAAAAGTTTACCTCCTTAATGTTTTGATGGTTTAAAATGCAATTTTTATGGGATATTGTGAACCCTGAAAGTGGTTTGTAGCTTGATTCTTAGTTTTTGGAATTATGGAAATTATCATAACTTTTAAGAAAATCACAGCCAATATCTGTAATTGTATATTCATCTATTCCAAATTGATCTTTTACTAAATTGCATTTTCTTAAATGATAAACAGATATATTTAGTTCTCTTTCTTCATCGAATCTAGGACAACTGGTAATATTAACTTTACATTCATGATTTATTCTTTTTAATAAATCGATTTCTTTTTCAGTAAGTTTAGATTCAATAGTTTTAGTTATTTTATTGCCTTCAAATTTATAATTAATATTCATAATTAATCTCTCCTTCTATAAATTAAAATCTAAACCATTAAACACAAACCAAGTCTCCAATAACCCTTCATGATTAACATTGATAAATATTTGATCCGATTTATCTAGAATTTCTCTAAGAAAATAATAAGTGTGTTCATTGTCTTCTCTAGATGGAATATTTAAACTATGCTTAGTTCTTATAATCATATGCATTTCAAAATTATTGTCTATGATTTTTACCACATCTTCACCGTAAAAATGATCAAACTTTTTCTTTGTTTTGTTTAGGAATTTTTCTACTTCTGATTTTTGTTTCAATTTTATTCCTCCTCGTCTAAATTAACTTCTTGGATAAAATTTTCCCATAAATGATTGAAGCAAAATCAAAACAAATAATATGATTAATCCACCACCATAAATTATTTTAAAATGATTAATAATAAATTCTTTCATTTTATCTCCTCCTCTTACTTTCTTAATTCATCTAAAGATTCCAACACAACAAGTTCTTCAATTTTAAAATCAGTCAGTTTTAAAACTTCTCTCATATTTTCCTTTGTTGCTCGAATAACTCTTTGTTCCCAATCCTTTAAGAATTTATCTGTGATAATATTTTTATCAGTAATTAATTCTCTGTGCCTTACTTTTTGTTCATTGAAAAAAGCAAAATGTGCTGTTGCTGTAATCTCATAAACAATAAACATAATTAAATCTCATCCTTCATCTATATAATTTACTTCATTGGTAAATCCCAATCTAATTTTTGGTCACAAAACGGACAATTCGAAATTTTTCCGTTTCCTACTGGTAATAACTCTTCGCAATTAGGACAATGAACTCTACCACGATCTCTTTTATATGTCCCATGATATAATTTTAATGCTTTTGGTATTTCTTTTTCATCCAATTTGTTTTTTATCCTCCTTTCAAATAAGTAACTTATCGGAGTTGCATACTAACTACTATTATATACCTTAGTAATTAATATGCAACTGTTTATAATAATTTATTTATGTATTAACTAGTACCTGCAAATTCACCATAATACAGTTGTCTCATTTCTTCCGCATATACTCCGGCTTCTTCTAATTGACCTAATGGAAATTTCTTTAATACAGTATTTTTACCTTCTATTTGAAGTTGAACGACCCACCATTTATTACGCTTACTCACATTTCTAAAACCACTCTTATTATTTTTATTCTTACCATTTTTATGCTTACTATTATGCTCACAGTCTGTTACTCTTAAATCTCTGTTTAAACTATGACATATTTGTTTTCTTACGCCATTTTCGTCGTTCCTATATTCCGTAGCGAATGCATAATAATCTTGAATAGCTTCATTCCATCCTGCACACCAATGTAAATTCTGTTTTATAAGTCTAGGTAAGTCCTCTGTGTCTATATAACCTTCCATAATAATCTCATCTAACCTATTTGTAAAATATATTGTTGTGGTATCTCCGTCGATTTTATAATCATTAAAACCTTTCTTCTTTCTGATACAGCCACATGATCTTTTTCCTGCTAATAATTCTTTTGCAGTAGCAATATAACTATCATTTCCGCATTTACACTCGCATCTATAATATTCTACACTTTTTCTGGGTTTACTATAATCTCTTTCAATTACTTTAAGTTTTCCAAAAATACGACCAGTTAAATCTTCTATATTAATACATCTCCTCAATTTATCATATATTTATATTTTAAATAAAAGTCATTACAAGCAAATTAACCACATCCTCTCATATAATCCTATAAGTTGTGTCTTTTATGCCATTTAGCGAACCCCGTAACCCTACCCTAGCAACGATTTCATAAAATGGGATTTTATAATTTATGAATTTTTCTTAGGAAATTAAAATATTAATCAATTGTTCATATTGTTCTTGGAAATTTCCATTTAATTTGCCTTTAAATCCAGTATATCCTTTTAAATACCCTAACCTTTCATATGCAGATAAATCTAAGTGGGGCAACATCATTCTAATCCATGAATCAATATAATCTTTATCTTTTCCTTTGAATAAATCCATCTGATATTAAACCATCCCTTCTTTTATAATCCTATCAGGTATAAAGAAACCTAACTTCCATCCTTTTGCAAAACCCTCTTCACTATATTCTCCAGAATTTATACTGCCATCTTCGTCAATTTGGATAAATTCAGCTTCATCAATCATGCCCTTGTAAATTAAATAACCAATTCGATTAACAATACATTCTGATAAAGTGGCGATAATTACATTTTTATTGTTTTTTACAATACCATCAACTAGTTTACAAGAATATTTAGGATGTCTACCATCTTCGGGGAACTCGATACAATAATAATCATTAACATTAGTTAGAATATAGTCCATAACACTTTCTTGTATGTATCCAGTTATAACTTTTATCATTTTACTTTCCTCTTTCCAATATAAAATAAATCATTCAAACCATTCTAATCTTTAATTGCTTCCTTCCCAAATACCTAAATAGACTTCTAAGTATTTAATATTTTCTTTGATATTTTCCTTCTGTGTATCTAAGATTCGTTGTGCTATTTCAAAATCCATTATCCCTTCATGGGCCAAACTTGAAGAATTGCTCATCAAGATTACCGTCTCGTATATACTTCTGGCACAACCTACAATATTTTGCAGTTCACTTTTATTTGGAGTAAGTTTATTGCGAATTTCTCTTTCTTGTTCTCCCATTTCTTTAATTCCTTTAGACCATGTAGTTATTGAATCATTTTTATTTTTCATGATTTATCATCCTTTCTTTTAATTAGATTTTGTATTTTCTTTGTAGAACAATTGGATTTTGATATTTTCCACAAAACTTACAAACATTCATCATATCAGTATCTAAAAATACCGTAGTGCTTTTATATTCCCATTGATGAATTCCGAGTAAACATAATAACTTTCTTATCATTAATTACCATCTCCCCTTAACATAAATTCCTGTTTTATTAATTATTGAATTTATTTTCAAACCATTCACAAAATTGATCAGTTATATCATTACCATAATCTAATTCATCAAGACTTTCTCCGTTGCCACTACGGAGTAAATCTATATCATAACCTTTATTGATAAAATAATCATCAATTTCACGACTTAGTTTTGCAGACTCGTTATTTAGTTTTGCGATTCTTCTCATTTTGTACTTGATTGACTCTGATATTTTCATATTTTTCCCCTTCTTACAATTAAATCTATCTTTGGAAGGTTTTAATCTCATCCAAATTATCTTTGATAAATTGTGCAAGTTTAATCTTTAATTTCCAGTCTTTATCCTCTGCTAATTTATCAAAAACATATCTCTCAATTGGAGAAGTTGTAATAACTTCAGGGTTTTTATTGAATTCATAAAAAACAACATGTTCTTCACGATTGCTAATACAATCATCAGCCATATACCAACCTCCAAAATGTTTTACAATTGGTTCAATGATTTGTTCAGCATGACCCCATTTATTAACGCTAATCTCAGTAATTTCGTTATTTGCGCTATATCCATCTGTCTCTTCTCTATAATCATTACCATAATAAATATGAATTGATCTAGTTTCACCTAGATAACTTAAATTAATGTAATGAGAGTCGGTTGAATTTTGTTCCAACTTGGCCTTTTGATCAAAATTGGTCACAACAAATTCAAAAACTTCTTTAGCATCTATTTCTCTTTTTAATGCTCCGCATGTACTTATTCCCATTATAATAATCTCCTCTTTAACTGCTCACCCTTTGTTGAGTCAGTTTAATTTCTTCTCATCTTTTGAGTTTCTTTACGATAATTATAGACTAAAATATTTGTAATTATAAATGCAATTATAGAAATTCCTAATATTATCTCGGATGATCTTAAAAAGAATAAATCCATATAAATTCACTTCCTACCACTTAACTGAATATTTGTCTAATACCTCTTGATTATATAAATATGCCTCGCCATTATAAGAAATAACATCATCCCACCATCTTATACCATATTCTAATCTCTTTACAGCAAATTGAACAATATCATCATCATGGACATAGAACAATATATCATTTCTTCCACCCTCTTCATTTAAAAACTCGTTGCCATTTGTTACAACTTCCTCACAGAATTGGATTCTGGTGTTAAATGTTTCTTTAAAGAAATTTGTAAAATCTTCTACAGTGGAATCACCTAATATTGTTCCTTGCCATACACATAATTGATTAAATTTGGTTTCAGTTTCCATTTTAAATCATCCTTTCATTAACTTAGATAATGCATTTTGTCAATTCATAAAAATCTTGATTAAAAATATACTTCAATTGTCCTTCAGTTCTTACTCTATCAAATCCAAATCCACTGCTATGATATAATCCACTTTTTAATTTAAGAAAGAGACCAGCTCTCGTATCTTGAATATTTTTATCATAACAATCCCAACAGATATATTCATGTTTTCCACTTTGACAAAATCCGTTATCATCACGCAATGTAATTGTTTCTCCTGATTCTGTCGATCCGCACTCAATACATTTTTTACTGTCGTTCTTTTCATAAGACATTTTAATTTGCTCCTCTTAACTGCCCACCCTTTGTTGAGTCAGTTTTACATACCTTTAAAATCGGGATTTCTTAGGATTAAATTTTAATTTACCGATGTGAAATATGTTTTGATAAAATTCATTGATAAATTTAGATTTTCCTCAGCGCCACTTAGTTTTCTAATAAGATTCTCAAGTGTTGCAGTGTCAATATTTTTAGAGTCTTCTAAATGATAACTTAACGTGCCAAGACATTCCCATATTGCTTGCCCTGCTATAAGTTGAGTTGATTTAATATTACATTTAAGTTGTTCTTTTTCATGTTTCTTCATATTATCACCTCTACATATTTTAATTTAGGATATGAAATAGTATTTTTAATTGGTTCCAGTACTTTCTAAGCTTTCAGTATATGATTGCCATGATTTAATTAAATCTTCTTTGTCTTTAAATATAATAGTTTTCATATCGCAACTTTTACAACCTACATAATAACCATAATTACTATGTGGAAATATTTCTACTTTTCCTCCGCAACGATGACACTTATTTAATTTAATTTCATCATTCATGCTTTAAATCCTCCCTTTCATTTGGTTAATTTACTCAGCATAATATACTTCGGTTATATCTTTGAAAAGGATTTCTCTCATACCTGTTTCAGTATTTATAACAACTCTTTCCCCAAAAATATCTTCATTAATAATTACCTGAATAATTACTCCGATACATCCACCATGATTAGTTTTTACTTTGATTCTAGTTTCATCAAATTTAGCAATAATTTCAGTATTAGTTTCTGATTTAAATACTAAACTTTTAACAGTTTCCATAGAAATAGGTTTCATAATAATTTTACTCCTTTAATTGCTTGCCCTCTGTCAAGTCAATTTTTACTTAACTAATTCGTCATAGTCTCCATGAGTAAATACTCCATAATGCTGTTCAAATAATCTCCATGCTCTACCCCAATCCTCTGATTTAATCCTTGTTAGTTCGGCATAACCATTTTCTCCATACTTTTGAGTTAAAATATCTTGGACACTTTTAGAATTCTTTGTTTTCAAGATTGCTTCCTTTGGTGTAAATTCGCTAAACGCATAAATAATTTTCTTAGCTAATCCTTCTGGCATTTTCTTTCGTTCTCCTTTTACATCCACAACTATACTTAAAACATCATGCTTTGAAAAAGTATACCAATTCCAATCCTCTTGGTTTATGTCCCAAGTATCCCCTTTGGTATTAATGTTGATATTAGTCATCATTCTAGAAAGATATACACCGTCCCTCTCGTCATCTCCTTGATATTGTTCTGATAATCTAGTTCTAACTCTATCAACAGATTCATCGACAACTATTTCATGGCAGTTATTATTGTTTAGTTCTTTTAGGATAATAGAACTTCCCATTTTACCATCTTTTCTTTCTCTTACATTGATTAATTCACATTTTATTTGGATTGGTTTCATATACTTTACCTCCATTTACACTCAGTTATCTAACTTCAGCAATAGCACTTAGAACTTGATCAAAATTACTTCTGATTCTACTCTTGGTCTCATATCTTTCGACAAATTGTGTTATAGACATTTCTTCATATTCTGCTTCTAATAATTCCTTGATAGAAACTTTTACATTATATTGTGCCATAGCAAAAATTGTATTTTCTTCGGGGATATCTGTCAATCCGATTTCAACTTTATCATCCAACGAATCTCTTTTCCATCCTATTGCTTCATTATCAAACATTACTACACCATTAGACCCTTGGACTATTGCATATTTATTTGTCCAGAAAACTTTCTTGTCTGGAAGTTGATTCTCAATAAGTTCACCAATGTTATATACTTTTACGTTCATTTTAATCTTCCTTTCTAGTTTATAATAGCTTCAAATTAGACTTTTAACCCATAAATATTGGTTCTACACATCCATCCTCTATCAAATCTTGCCTAAATTGAACTACTCCATCAACTTCTTCAAAATCTATATCTTTAATAATATTAAGTTTAGCATATTCTCCAAAAAGTTCAACAGCTTTATTATTATAAGCTATTGCCGCATCTTCTTGTGAACTATATGATCCAATATATTGTTGCTTAAAGTTAATCATTATTTGTGCTATCCAAGTATTATTTTGTGAGTGTAAATAGACCCCTTTATATATACTAGTTGCTTTGCCTTCTTTTTTACTTGTATTAAAGGCGTTTTTCTGCCAAGTACAAACTCTTAAATCTAATACTCTATTGTCATTTCTTATATTATATTTATGATCAACCACATTTTCATCTTCCACATCCATCAGTAATCTATGCATATATATTGTTTCACCATTATAGCTTGTAGTAATATAACCACCACTATGTAAACGCCAACAGTAATTTTTTATTTTATCATAATTCTCTAAATCAAAATAAAATTCTTCATTCGTATTTGATGTCCACCCTATTCCATACTCTCCACTTAAGTCATATTTATTATATTTCTTTTTTACAACAGAAGTAGTTTCTTTAGCTAAACATCCGCATGATTTTGTAGCACCACTTTTTAAACTTGTTCCATAAACAATAGTTGGTAATGGATTGCCACAAGAACATTTACAAACCCATCTTGAATGTCCATTTTTATTATTTTCTGCTCTACTTATTACGGTTAATCTTTCAAATACTTGGTTGGTTAAATCTACACATTTAGTAATTTTTAATCCTTCTTTCTTTTGATTTCTATTTTAATTTATCTCATTTATTTTATGAATCATCCCAAAATACTGCTTGTGGGTATATTTCATCCTCAAAACATTCGTTACCACACGCTGTGCATTTCATCATAATTTTCGAACAACTCTTAGAAACTCTTAATGGGTTTCCCCATAATTCAGGTTCAACGTCGAATTCTACCGTAATTGAATCAAGATCAAGTTTATCTACGTCAATTACAATTCCTTTGCCGTGACTTACATGTTTAATTCTCATTCCTTCTTTGAATTCCATCTTAAATTTCTCCTTTCAATTCGTCTATTTGTCTTTCGTAAACATTATAGCCATATTGACTATTGTTGTGTCCAATCCCTCTATTCTGTTAATTAACTCGCGCGCTAATTCTCTATCATTTTCACATATAATGAATCTTTTTTCATTTTCTTTTACCTCAAAAGAATCAGAACTACTTTCATTAATAACAATCCATCTAACCCCCGTTGGATATTTTATTAAATTTTCTCGACTATACTCAAATTCTTCCGAACCAAACTCTTCACTATTGAACACAACTAAAATATCTCTTGTTATATCATAAATATTGCTTTCAAATGTATCTCCTGCACCACAATCAACTGGATTTAACATTAATAATCTTTTCATTTTAATTACCTCTTTCTAATTAATTAATTCCTCTACACTAACCCCTAATACATTTGCCAATTTCACAGCAATTTCAAAACTTATACTAGTTTTCTTCTGAATTTTCCTGTATTGATAGATTGTTTCAACACTAAGTTCTACTTTATCAGCTAATGATTGAGTATTTCGATGATATTCTGAACTATCAATAATTCTAACTAAATTTCTTTTTATGACTGTAGAATCAGTAGCATTGTATTTTACTATGAGTGATTCTAGATCCCTCTGCTGTATATGATTCATTTTTCTATGTATTCACCAACTTTCTTTTGAATTTGTTTTACCTCTTAGATATATTCTATCATTTGGAAATTGGTGTGTCAATACCAAATAGGGTTAAATAAAAAATTTTATTTTTATATTTATTAGATTAAAATGCGCTTTTATATTATTTGCTTTAATCTACTTAGCAGATTGTTGAAGCTCTAAACTAACAATATGCTTACTGCATATAACTTGATATCCATTCTTTACTTTAACTAAATAATGACCATCATCAATTTTACTCATTACTTTCATCTTTACATTGGTTTTCTTATGTATCGCATCTCCTAGAGTAATAGGTAATTCTTGTTGTTTAGGTTTAGGTGGATCTGAAGGTATTGGAATAGGAGTAAATTTACGTTTCTCGTTGTTAAATGCTACTGGATCTATATATTCTCTGCCAATCACTTCAGGTTTAGAGGTAGTTTTAGAATCCATTACTTTTGGATTATAAACTTTATTTTCAATGTTATATTTGTATCTAACATCCTCATTGATTATTTCTGAATGAACCTGATTTAACGAATGAAGATTAGCATTTATATATTTTTTAAGTTGGATAAGAGTTGTTAATTCACATTTTGCCTGTTGTCTAAAAAGTTGATTATCTTTAATTTGTTTTGCTAATTTATATCCTTCGCTAGCATTAAAATTTGTATTCATAATTTCATGCAACATGTCTATATTAAAGAGATTAGCTGTTCTAACCTCTTCGGTAAGACGTTTAACATCTGAATTGATGTTGTGGTATATTTCCAAGAGTTGTGATGAATAATTAGTAGCTAAACACATTTTATTTTCCTCCTTTATAAATACACCAATCAGTTAACCATACCTCTTCTGTCCGTCTTTCCAACTCATTTTCAAAAGGATATCCATCCTCAGTTTTTATTACACCATTCACCATATAAATATATTCATCATCTGAAAAATACCTATGTGCTACCTTATAACCATCTAACATAGCTCTAATTGCTTCATCTTTAGTTAGATTATACATTAATTTGACCCCTTTCTAGTATGAAAGTATTAATTCAAATGTTCACTATAATATATCGCTAGACTATCACAAGCAGTATTAATTACTTCATCCTCATCTATATCATCTAAGTTTTTGAAGTATGAAGACATAGCGTACATCAATCTGATGATAATAGCATTATATTTAATCATGTAATTACATTCACTAAATAAATTTGATTGCTCATCTTCATTCATTCCTGCTTTAATTAAATTTTGTTCAAATTCCTCAATACTAATGTTTGAAAAATGATCTTTAATTGCTTTTAAACGTTCAATAGTATTCATAATTATAACCCTCCTTTAAAATATTCTTTAGTGTTTCCAACCAATTTACTAATATTTTGTAAAGTATTTGTTACAGTTATTCTAACATTTTCATCCTTTGAACTACCCCATATATCTTCCCATTCTTTCACATTATCAGTTATTTCCTGTTTAGTAGCAAAACGCATTTGTTCTACGCTAAAAACTCTAACAGGATCAAATGTACTCCTTGGTTCATGATCCATTAATAATGTTACTTCATATGCACCAAAGGGAGTCTTAGAAGCAATGTAAGCTAATTCATCTTTATTACTAATTTCTTTACATGTAATCATAACCTTGTCGTTTTCTTTATACATAAATATCAATCCTTTCTCAATCTTAATTAAATTCTACAGTCTTTAAAACCTTATAGTCACCATAATACTCATAAAAATTATCTCTGCCACTTTCTTTTCGACCTAGACTCCCATCCTCAAATACCTCTTGCCATTCCCATTGATCTTCTCTGTCTCTATAACCACCGCAAGTTTTCTTATTGATAATTACCAATCTCATATCAGGTTTGTCTGCATCACAATACCATACAAGTTGATTAATGCTTGGAGTGCTAATTATACCTCCACGTTTACTAAATGAATAAGGAATTCTTTTCATATTAATTCAATCCTCTTTTCTTTAATTTACTTAGTTACAAATTGTTCAACTTTACTAACATCAATATTCATATATTCACCTACAGTATTTCTCACAAATAAAGTGGTACTTCTTCCTCCAACTATTCGATAAAATTCACCATCATGGATTATTCCATTGTATCCGGCAGTCGTTACGTCTAAAGCTGTATTAAACATTTTTATTTCCTCCTTTTTAATTAAAACTATCCGTCCAAAGACTGTTTTTTATTCTAAGTTCCAACTCCCATAACTACCACAATAAAAACTAGATTGAATTTTATTTGGGTATTCGAAACCAAAGTTTTTAATCATTAAATTACTTAGTAAGATCATACTTTCACCCTCACTGTTGTCAAACATTTCTGTCATGCTTCTCCTAACCAGTTTATGAAATTCTTGTGGAGTGAATTTAGTAGAATGTAATAGCTCTATTTCTTCCATGTCTTCATATTGACCATAAGTTAAAATATATCTATACATAAATTATCATTCCTTTCTTTTTTAAGTTAATGGATTGTTTTCAATTGATCTGAAAATTTCCCAAAAATCAGTTCTATCCCTATACCCTAACGTTCTTAGAGCATAATAACCACTAAGCAAATGACCGTAACAATTATATGCTTGTTCATCGATATATAAATCAGTATCATTTAGTAAACTTAATGCTTTTTCATAAATTGGTAACATACTCTCATCAAAATTTGTTAGTAGATTTGGCTCCTCAAATCCTGTTTCATCGAAATCATAATCATACATTTTTAAACACTCCTTCTTGAATTTATATTTTAAAATACGTTTAAAGTTATAATTCATTGGGTAAACAATTTTAACATCTTAATAATTCTTTTAATCCATCTCTAAGATTTTTAATATTAATTGCCTCATCTGTAGAAAAATCATTTTTAAATATATTAGTCCAATAAGATTCTGTTGATATTGTGCTATGTATTTCCGATACAGCTAATAGTGCCATAGGCTCTCTGTTATCTGCTAAAGCATGTTCAACTCTCCATATCATATTCGATATATACCACATGCCATAAGCATCTTTAATTTCTTCTGAAAACTTTCTTACTTCTACTTCTTCATTTTCTGTTAATGTGCCGTTTTCTCCTTTTGCCACTAAACGTATAAATTCAGTATTAACACATTTTCTTGCTAACTCTTTTACTTCAGTACCCCATTTAATTGAAAAATTTGTTATCATAATTAATCATTCCTTTCTTCCTGTATAATTCATTGGATTTAAAAAATTGTATGATAATTAGTTTCTTGGAATTCTATTCTTGTAAACCCACTTAGGAGAGATTCATCTTTGATAATTTGTTCATGCTTCTTTATAAGATTTCCTGCTTTGCCAATAAAGTAACCGCAATAACAAGTAAAGATTGTTAATACACCTGTTGAGTAGTTATATTTGAATTGTGCTACTCCTTCTGCTCCTGCTTCCTTTTTCCATTGTTCTAAAATTTTGGCAACATATTTCATTTTAATCCATCCTTTCAAATTTCACAATACAATGAATTCTACCTTTCGAAGTATTTTGTTCTTAACCATTGATCATAAGCATAATTAATAATTTGTTCTTCTCTGCCATTATACTCATTGGTTCCAAGAATTAAGACTTTCCAAGCAGTATAATATTTTTGTGGACAATTGTTACGACTAAACTTTGCTAAGAAGTTTTTAAAACATTCAATACTTGACTTCATATGTATCCACTCCTTAATATTTTATTTCTTACTTCTATAATACACTTATATAGAAGTATTTGCAATACCCTTCTGAACTATTTTTAATCGGCTGTTATAGTATTATTTGACTCTACTCCAATGCTTTCGCCCCTCTTGCCATAATAGTTTAACTTGTGCTTCAGTTGGTTCGCTGTAGAGGGTACAGTTATAGGTGTATTGATTACCAGACTTCACTGTTATGCTTACAATATAATAGTTATTGCTTGACTTAATATTGACAACCAATATTATCTCCACCTCTTCCTATGAAAATAACATTTTAACGACTTTTGATTAAATTAAAAGCCTCTTCTCTAGCTGATTTATTTTCAAAAATAATTTCAATTTTGTCATTTCTAAATTGTTCTGAGTCTTCACTTCCAAATAAATCAAATCCATCCCAAAAAGAGTATTCTACATTATGTTGATCAAGTATATCCAAATCTCTTTGTTTTACAATTAAACCATATTCCATTTTAATTACCTCCTAATTTTTATTTATAGCAAAAATGCTATTGTCAAAGTATATATGCCAATTGTTATAATGATTCTGTTATATTAGCTTATATACTCTAAGCATAGTACTAAATTAACGCAAAGTATTATTTGCCATTTCGAGAATAGTTTTCTCTGATTCCAAACCTTTATGAATAATCCTTTCTAACACAGCAATCATGCAATGAGTACAACTATCATGTTTAGCAGTAAGACAATTAGAAGAACAATTCTTTTTGCTGTACTTGTCTAAATATTGACTAACCTCTTGAACAGTTTGAAACATAATAAACACACTCCTAATAATCTTATTTAAAAAGTCCATGCAATAAACATGGTCTGTTGTTATACAAATATTGGTAAATATATAATTACACTAATTTATGCTTCAACAAAAACTTAATTTGCTTATCAGTCAAAGCATCAATATCTAAATCTATAATCCTTTCATCACTTCCAATTTTAAACCAACCTAAAACTTCTAATAATCTTTCTGCACACCATGGATGAGTATTAGTTAAAGGATCGATAATATCAAAACTTATTTCGTCCCAATCTGCTATCTCTTCAGCTTTTTTATAATGAGAAAGTAAATTGAAAGTGCTGTAAAACTTACCTTCTGGAGATAATCATCCGTTCATTAATTCACCTCCATTATTTATTAACCAATGCTTCCACATAAACCCACAACGCCACAAGTCTTGTTGTTATGTTGTTATAGCGGATATGGGTTTAAGTCGTTAGCACAGATCAATCTATGCAAGTTTGAGTCTATATAGATAATTAGTTGTTAGACTTACATTTGCTTCAGTCCAAGCTTTTGTAGTTGCTCCTGCTTCACTGAATTCTTCAACTTTAATATCTCTTGTCCCTAATAATTTGTCTTTGTTCTCCCACACTTCTAAAATAAAGTGATAATCTTTTCCAAACATTTTAAAAATCATTTCCTTTCTTTAAATCTTAGTACGGATTTACTTTTAAACTATAATATTTGAGTCAACTGCACAAATATAGTTTATATCGTCCTTAACTACATTAGCGTACAATTGATAGCATATATCTTCATGTACAAAATATCCATGTTGAGTAAAAATAAAATTTTCAAGTTCAATTGCTTGTTCCTTAATTATTTTCCCACTTAATACATTCCTAACAAATTGATGAACATTAAAACCTTCAGACTGTACTATACAAATATAATTTTTCATAAATATATTTCTCCTTTCAATTTGGGACATTAAATTACATCACAGATTAATCAAATATAAGCATAATTATCATGACAATTATCACAAATCGGTTCTCCTGTATCTTCCGTTAAACGTGTCTCTGTTAAATCTATTTCACAACTACAAATACAACAAAATACCATTATTTCTTCTTCTCTTGACAATTCTTCTTTTGGTGCATTTTTACTTGCTTTGCTTGCCAAATATTCTAATGTTTCGCCTTGAATAATTTCTTTGATTTTTCCATAATTTTCTCTATCTCTAAGAACCTGAATTACTCCGACAAACCCATTAATTTCTTTAGCCTTTTTACATGCTCTTACCACTGATTCCTCTTCTGCAAACTCTTTAAGTTCGTTGTTATAGATTTTAAATTCAACCATTTAAATCATTCCTTTCTTAAATACGATAAATGCTTGCTTTTGATTGGGTTATTCCATAATAATGATGATATATCTGTTAGCATCATTTAAATATTTGCCTTGAGCGTCAATCCATCCTTGAGCTTCTAATTCTGTATTAAACTTTCCTTTATAAGACCATTTTTCCTTCGATCCATCAGAATTGACTTTGTAAATAATAGGATACATTTTATTATTCTCCTTTCATTGTTGGAATTCTCAAAACCCATGTTTCAATTGAACCACACTTAGGACAATCAATAGGACTTTCCTCGCAATTCACAACGACACTATAGCAATTGTTACACATTAATCTCAATTTGAACACATTACATCATCCTTTCACCAAATACAAGGAAATAATAGTTTCCTGGGATCAAATATAAAATCCATGAATAGCATATTCACCTATTTTTAGTTTTGCTTTATCTTTAGCATAATTATGAACATCTTCAACATTGTCAAACATAATTGCATAGGTAAAATCTGCTCCAACTGGACACCCATCACCTTCAACAAATTTACCATAAATGTAGTCTCCATAGCAATTATCTGTTAATAAAGAAATCATATATCTGTATGATTTCCCAAAATCATTTCCAAATAATACCTTACATTCTTCATATGAAAAAGGTTCTTCAATAAAAACATCTTCGTTATCAATAGTAACACAATATTCACCATCATCTAAAGGAAGGACACATTCTGATTTATTCTCAATAACCGCAATATCTCCTACTTTAATATCACCAAATATATTGATTGATGAATCGTGATTATTCCAGTTAATATCTTTGATATTCACAATAGGTAATTTAATTGACATATGAAATTCCTCCTTTAATTTAAGTCCGTTGTAAGAGTGTTCTGTTATTGCTAAAATGGCGTAGATATCAACGCTAAAGGACTTATATAGTATCCTTTAATAATTCCTCCAATTAATTTATTTAAAAGTATCATGAATGTCATAGTGTTGGCTGTTATAGGAATATTGACATATACAAATTATACCACAACTAACATTTAAATAAACTACCATTAATTTATTGTCTCAATTAACTTCTTACCTGTTAATCCATTTTTTACCCTTCTATAGAAAGTCATTGGACTGATGCCTGATATTTTACACCACTCATTTTTAGTATGAAATTCGCCATTAATTTCATAATATTTCTTTTTTCTACCTTCTTTTGTTATAGGTTTTAATAAATCTTCATTTTCCCACCCATATGATATTCTCATTAAAATAATCTCCCTTGTTAATCCAGAAATTTCTGCCCATTCTGTAACGGTATGTATTCTATCCCCAATTGTAATAAGTTTTGTTTCATTAGTTAAAAGGTCATTTATTAATTGGTCATGTTCCCACCCTGCATGATATCTCTGTATTATAGTATCATAAAGTATACCAGATTCTTCTGATAATTTATTTAAAGATTTTATTTCTCCATTTATATTTATTTTTATAAGAGAATAGTCTTCTAAAATATCTTTCCCTTTTTCAAACCTATCTTTTATTGTGCTTCTGTTAATCTCAGTTTCTTCGCTCCATTGTGATAACGGTTTTATCTCTTCGTTATACTCAATATAAATAGTATTTGTTTTATTGTTTGCTTGTTCTTTTATTGTTGCCCATCGGCAATTATTTGGTTCATAATTCCCGTTAGGATCTTTCCTATCAATAGTTAAATGTTCTTCATAACCATTTTCTAAAGCCCATTCATAAAATTTTTTTCTATCATTTAACCATTCATCACAGACAATTATTCCTTTACCTCCATAATATTTATAATATTCTGTATTCTGGTCGTAACATCTTTTTTTCATATTAATCAAGGTTTGTTTTAATTTCTTAGATATGTTGTTCATATTTATCATAATAATTTTATTCCTTCTTTCATATATTACATTTTATTTTTTATGACAGTCCTATCATTTCTTAAATATTTGATTAACTAACTTTTAAAACCAATTCAACCTGTTCATTAGTAAATAAATACTCTAGAATTTTCCTCCTATTCTTTCCTAATGTAAACAGATGAGTTTTAATGAAAGCTTTCTGTCCTCGCTTAACAGTGTAACCTCTTGTTCTCCATCCTTCAAAAGTATTAAGGTTATTACCATCATACTCAAATCCTTTAAATAGTGCCTCTTGAGCAATAATCTCCCTATTAGTGTTTTGGATATTAATAACTGTCATTTTTAACAAAACAATCACTCCTTTAATTATAACTTATATCCGTTATTCATTGCAAGATATTTTATATTTATCTTTATATCTTGCAATCTTAACAAACACAAATTATGCTGCAATTGATTTCTTAGAATTGGATTTAGTTTTACTTGAAGCGATTAGAACAACATCAGAAAGTGGTAGAATCTTGGTAACGGTTTTGTTATTCCAAATTTTTAGACGTACTTCAGCATATGGGATTGGTTCAAGATTGGAATAATAAGCAATATTGATAATATTACCTTTGTATGGTCTAAGTGAGTGTGCTGATCCGTTATAGATTAATGTTTTGCCTAAGTATAGAGAATTGAGAATAGAGGCAGATAATGATAAGTTTTTGGTATTTGATGGTCTTTGCATTAGTGTAACCTTCTTTCGTAATTTTATTTTTTACTTTTTGAAGATAGAATAAGATATGTAAGATTACTTAGAAATATGAGCGATAAATAAGTCAAAAGCATGAAAAGAGAATGGAATGTTGTGTTCTGTGCAAATTAATTTGAATTCTTTGAGAAGTTTAAGGTTCATGGTGTTATATCCTCCTTCCTGTTATAAAAAATACGAGCAAATGGTACTTTCATAGGGTTTTAATGATGCGTAGAAATTTCAAAAACATACTTATAAGCATCTAAAATGCTCATCCCATAAGTGTCTATCAGATATTGAGCCGAACTATGTTCTGTTCCTCTAATTTCCCCATCAATACTATAAACTGGTGTTAAACTTCCATAGGGTTTCCCATATGACCAATATTCATTATCTTCATGATTTTTCATAAAATCCTTACACCTCCATTTAATTATATTTAGAGTTTTCAATACTCTTTTGAATATCCTGCAAGTATAGATGCTCGCTGTTATAGCGTTTACAGGATAACTCAAAAGGGAATTGATATTCCCTAACGTGCTATTAAATTCTTATCTATAAACTCCTGAGTTAATTCTGGATGCTCTTTAATGATCATTGCTCCTGCTTGAATCCATTCAACGCTTGACAATGAGAAGATAATGTTTCTTAATATTGCTTCGTTGCCTTTGTTGCATTGTGGTATGACATATTTACTAATATAGATTTTGGCTTGATCCTCAGTCATTGTTATATTGTTATTCATGGTTTTACCCCTTTCATAATACGATCAATTTATTGTTTCATTCGAATCTACATTCATTATAAATTTGAATTAATTCCCTTAATCTTTCTTCATTACCATGTAAATGATCACTTAGCCTTTTTATTTGGTCTACGTCTTGCAACTGTATTGCATCTTCTAATTGCACGAATAAAGCTTTTTGATACTCTTTTCTTTGTTGGATTCTTTCTTCTAAAATTTTTCTCATTTATTACCACTCCTTCATTTTTAATCAACTTTACCTCGAAAGCTAGGCAATAATTTACACTTGCTGTTATATCATGTCGCTGTTATGATAATTATTGCCTAGTCTCCAAGTAAAATCAACTATTATAAGCAATACAAAAATCTCTAACATTTCCCCATCCTGAATCCATATATTCTTCTTTTGACATGGAAACAATATCTTCCATTGAATAAACCCTATAACCTCCATTTTGAATTTGTTCATAGTCTGGGTCTAATTCCATTGACTCTTCTTCGTGTCCGTCCCAATGTTCTGTGTTGCCTTCTTCTAAATAGACTTTTAAGTCCTCTGCTGCCTGACTCATGTTTTGATACCAGTGAGCGTAAATGTTATTGAGTTGCAAGGCTAATCCTCCACCATTATCAAAAATAAGTTTGCCATTTAAGTCTTTTTTCATTTTAATTCCCTCTTTCTCACAATATTTTGGTTCAATGTCACACGCCAATTTGTTATGGTGAAAATAGAATTATTGGTGTGCAAACTTCAGCCAATGATATTGTATTAATCTTCAAAATATTCCTTAATTCTCATAAAATTACTACCGATAACTTTCAGAACAAATTCCTCGTCTACTTCGAATTGTCCTCCTACTCTACCATTTGAAAACATCCATATTCCATTTATATTGTCTCCAGAATCTACAAAGTTTAGATAGCCTGCATTATAAGGAAATCCACTATTGCATTTAAGGTTAATTGGTTCAAATGTTGGACGGTTTTCGATTTTTTCTTTAAGTTCAATTGCGTTAGTTTTGATCATTGCCATTTTAATTCTTTCCTTTCATTAGTTCAATTTAAATCATTTCCTTTATTTTAAATAAATTATCTTACTTTTTGCTTCCATCCAAACATCCATTCAAACTATCTAACACATATAATTTGTACTTTTTGCAAAATCCCATATAAATTTTGCTTTTTGAATCCTTACAATTTTTACATTCATAACATTTCATGTTTAACACCTCCTATAGTAATTTAACGACTTAATTGTCCTTTGATAAACTCCTCAATTTCCCTTTCTGAAAAATAGTATTCTTTTTTTAGTCGTTCAACCACTTTCATAACTTCTAGATAGTTTTTATTCCATGAATAATTGTCTATTTCTTCTTGGGAACCACCAGTTAAAAGTTCTAGTTCATTTTCATAGTATCCTTTTTCAGTTTTAATCATTAAAAATCAATTCCTTTCAATTTAAAAATTCCCTGCTTGAAAATATTAAATCCGTTATACAGATTATACCATTAATACCCTTGCAAATGTAAGTTTTATCGGACTACAAACATATCCTCGAATACCCATAATTTTTTACACATTTCCTTATGTGGTAGTTTATCAAATTCAACTTGATACATAGGGATAATTCTTCCTGTTGGTTCAGGGTTATTGTTATGCTTTGAATTTCGTTTAATTTCTTCTTCTTCTTGATAATCAACAATAATTCCATCTAAATCAAAATAATCATCATGCAATTCTTTATGTGGAACAGTTTTAACTTTTTCGCCTATTAACAATTGCAATACCTCCTTCTAGTCTATCATATTTTGATAAACTCCAAAACCCTGCAACCGTTTTTAACGTGCTGTTATAGTAATTGCAGGATTCTAGGCATTATCAAAATAATTATATTTGTTCTTTTACATATCCTTTATTTACCCACTCTTTAGGTGCATATTGGCCTAATAATTCATGCCCTAACCATGCAGGAATATTTTCTTTTCTTTCTTCGAGGTTTAACTCTTTAGCTCGTTGTTCGGCTTTAGCAGTCCATACCCAAATGCCATCAGTTTTAGTTTTCATTATTCGGTCACTCTCCTTTTTATTATTTATTGATTGTGTAAATGACAAGCTACAATAGAATTCTGAGCATCACAGAACCCCATACCATATTTACTTAATTTGTTGCAAATGTCCTCGAAGTCTGTCGTGTTAACTCTCCCTGCTCGTTTAATTCTTTCAACTCCTAGATTAATATAACCGATTCTTTCAGATTCTTTTTGCTCTTCGTGATCAACTTCAATCCCTAGAAAATTTCTTTCTTTCAATGTTTTTAAAAATTCTTTAACTGAATTAGAACCCATTTCAAATACTGTTGTAGTATAAGGCATACCAAAAGGAAAACCAATACTTTTATCCGTGTTATATTGGGTGAATTCTCCTGTTTCAAGGTTAATAATTTTTACCTCATTCCAACTATAATTTTTACAATCTTTAACAAATGTTTTAATCATTTATAAAAGCACTCCTTTATAATTAATCAAATTCAATTCCCTGCTCTACAATTTCAAGGGCTTGCAACCTTTATAACATTTCTGTTATAGCTGTATTAGGATAGGGATTATTTATTTAATCCCTATGCAGTATATTTATATAGATACCAGTCATCATGATTTAATACGAAATTTCCTCCCCTATCTTTTTTTACCTGTTTTCTTTCTTGTTCTTCGCTAATAAAATTGTCTTTAACTGGTTTGTGGTCTAACACTTCGATTCTTTGAATGGTAACAGATTTCTCTGTAGTTTTAATAACTTGAAAAGCCTTGTAAATACTATTGTCTGCTGGTCTGTGTTTGCAAACAATATCGCCAACCTTAAAAGGATTTTCAATAGTTTGCTTTTCTATTTCTTTAGCTTCAAGTATTTCTACAATTGCTGCATATGGATCTGTTAATATTCCTCCACTTGCCCCACCTTCTAGTATTTTAAATTGAATATTCTTAGTTCCTGCTGAAACAATTTCGCATTTTCCCCATCTTTTTATATTGACAATGTAACCTACTTTGATATTGTCCTTCGAAAACTGAACGCCACCGATATCTTTTAGACATTTTTCAAAAAACTCAAGTTTATCATATTCCCATTCATATTTTTCAAGCATTTCATTTATTCTCTGTTCAATATAAATTTCTGTTAAAATTTCGCCTGAACGATTTTTTAATTCTTCACCTTGCTGAATTTTATAAAGTGCTTCTTCATATTTAACTACAATATCCTGATATATTTTAACTTGCTTACTGCTCTCTTTAATTTTTCCAACAAGATAAACCTTGTTTTGTAATTTTGAATTATTTGCTGTGGCTCTTGCCGTGAATGCACGTTCTTTGTAATAATCACTTTTTTGATATTCTTCAAAACCTTTTTCATATCGTGCCATTACCTTTGCTTTGTGGTTACCAAATGCACGGCTTCCAGAATGACCGGGGATAATTGGCTGTGTCAACCAAGACCAATCTTTTCGATATTTATTAAAATCGGTTTGGAAATTTTCAGCACGTTTTTCTGCATTTTCAGCATATTGGTCGTAACGCTCTGCTCTGTGTTCTGCTTTTTCTGCTTTACGCTCCAATTGTTCTTCATAACTAAGACGTTCCCCCTGTTTTACTTCCTCAGTAAATCCTAGTTTGTTAGCTGTTTCAATGGCTCCCCATTGATTATTTATTGATCTTGATACCCAAGCTTTTGCAGTACCACTAAAAAGATATGACCTTTTTAACTCCTTTTTTAGTTCGTCAGATAATGCAAGATAATCGGATTTTTCAAAGTGCAATTCGATTTTACCAGTTTCAAGGTTCCTGATATAATTTTTAGACATTATGTATCACTCCTTCATAATTGCATCTTAGCAGGACTTGTGACCTGCTCTGTGCATTACCTAGAGCGTTCTGTTATGCGCTCTAGTCACTCTGCAAATTGGCTTAAATGTTGGGTTTTAATTGGTTTCCAATTCATCCCACAAATAATTAACAACTCTTAATTTAGCTTCTATGATCTCAATCTCTTTCGCTATTCGTTTCATGGTGCTGAATGCTGTATATTCATCAAGTTTAACAATGGTTTCTGGCGTAGCGTTGGTTAAAATTTCAATAGATTTTTGCTTTAGTTCTTCGAATCTCTCCTTATTTTCCTTTAGGTTGTGGGTTAGAGTTTCTTTTTCCTTTTTGATTTTTGTCATTTTAAATCATTCCTTTCTTTTATCCCTGTACGCCATAACCTCAATTGTTATAGCGTATTCGTCTTAATTTTCAAAGACTCGTCAGAGGGATTTTAATTCAGCTTTAATTGCTTTTACTTCTTCCTTTGCTTCTCTATAATCTCCTTTTAGATTATCGAGTTGTTCCTTTAGATCCTCCATTTCCTCTTTGAGTCTATCAACCTCGTTTTCTGCTTCTTCAAGTTCTTCTTTTAGTTCTGCTTTCGTTTTTGACATATTGCAGGAACCTCCTTATTAAGTTTGTTATATTCCCTGGTAGCCCCTTTTCTGAAATACCAGCAAATTCGTGTTTTAACCCAGTTCACCTGGTCGAATACATACCCTATGAAAACATGATTTAAACGGACTCAATTTCTGATTCTTTAGCACTCCAACAGGTACAAGGGTTTTCGTTTGCAAATCCTTTTCCTTGACAAATTTCTTCGCTACATCCTTCAGCCTTGCAAATATCATGTAAATAGCAGGTTTCAAACATGTTTTCCAATAATACCAACTCCTTCATATAATAGACTCAAGCCGAAACACCAAATTTGTTATTGTTATTTGGTGTTTCAGGTTTCAACCTACTTTCAGGAGATTAAGCAACATTATCAATAATGTTTAAAATCGCTTTTACATCTTCTTGATCTGCATTTGATTCTTCGGCATGTTCTTCTTGGATTTCTGCTTTGTCCTCGAACTCTTCAGGTGCATGTTCGAGGTTTTCAGTTTGTAATGGTTGTTCCCATTGTTCCTCAATGATTTCATTTTGCTCAATTGTTGGCTCAACTTCTTGAACATGTTTAACCTCTTCAATTTTTACTTCAGCAACCTTTGCAACAATTTTAAACTCATTGACCAGTGCCTTATCCATTTCCTCAACTCTAATTTTCCCACTTGATGCGCTAGAGGTATCTGATTCTGTATATCTTTTGTACCTTGCAGGAACATCAAAGAAGAATTTAGCAACAAATTTAGCAAAATCCTTTGCGTTCACATCGTTAAGAAGGGCTTTTAAAGCCGTGTTATAGATAACTGAGACATGAACCTTCTTGAGATATTCTATAGGTTTCTGATACTTTTTAAGCTCTTTGGGTTCGAGTTTGGTGATTACTTCTGATTCTTCAAGTTTTTGAAGTTCAGTAGGTAAAGAGAATTTTTTGATGAATTTTACAACTTCATTTAGGTATTCCGTGACTCTCTCAACTTGTGTCATGGTTTCAGCATCAACCATGATAGAATCCTCTGAAAATGCTTGTAATGATTTGCCGGAAAGATCGAATGAATTAGTCATAATCATTAAGACTTGTTGCATTGTTTCAAACTTTACTTCGCGGTTCGCAGAAACATTGATGTATTTTACCCATAAATCTGTTGCTAATTGCTTATAGATAAATGTTCTGACCTCATCACCAATGCGAACCTTGTTTACTTCAGCATTGCTTAATTTCTTGCCTCCCTGGAGTTTGATAAACTGCAATTCGCGTTCTTGTTGTGTCATGTCTTTAAAATAAACCATTTGAATTTTGCAGTTTTTGAAAATCTGTTTTGCTCTGTCCGGCAATTCGCTCCACTTTTTACCTGCTACTATGTAAGTTTCTACTGTTTCATCCTCATTTTCAATGACAACAGGCCGAATGTTATGGCCCAATTTTATTTCGTCATTCAGGAATCTTTCTAAGGTTGTGCTGCGCTGCTTTCCGTCAAGAAGGTCAATCACTTTTTCAATTTTGCCTTTTACCTCAACTTCTGCTTCAGTCTCAGCCCCAATTAGAGGTGGAATGTAAGTTGTTAAAGCTTGAAATACACTGTCAATTAAGTCTGTTTGCTCTTTGTTACCCCATACAAATGATCTTTGCATTTCTGCATCACGGTTAATTTGACCAGATTTTAGTTGACCAACTAAACCAACAATTCCGAAAGTTTTTACTAGCATTTCTTTCATTGAATACCACTCCTTAATTTTAGTCTACGACAACAAACTGAGATTTGTTATAGTGTATCTCAGTTCATAAAGCTTACTAAAATTCTCCTAGAAAATGTCTTTTTCATTTGGTTAAAGAATAACTCCAATTTGACAGATTTTATATTGAAGAGTCTGTTTGATTTGTTTTTCGTAATCGTGTACATACATTTCGTGTATGTAGTCTGGATATTTTGGATCATTCATACGCTCCCTGAAATATAATAACATTGGATCTTCGCTTTGACCATAATTAGATAATTGAGATTCTGCAAATTCCTTAGTACCTGTAGTACATTCCATAATTCTCATCGAACCATTAAAAGCAATTTGAACCACTGCGTACATATTCATAATTCTAACCTCTTTCATTCTTTAAATTTTACCCAAGGTCTAAACTCATTGTTATAAGCTCACACCTTGCAGAAAATTAGATCCCTTTAGTTTTTAGTATAATCAATTTAACGTTAAATTACAACAACCTGCATTTTAATTTTGTTATGCAAGTTTAATGCAATTGTTATGATTAAATTGTAATAATGAGTAAACTAAAGGGATTTAGTAGAATGTTTTTGGTTAATATCTTTGCTTTTCTTGTTCTTGTGTTTACCCTCTTGTTGGTAATTTAGTTTTAGTCGTTCATTTCCTCGACTTCAATTTGTCCACGTTCTCCCATTGTCTTTTTGCAAAGTGCTTCAGCTTTTTCATGTGCTTCTTGATATGTTACATAAAAACCAGTTTTCCGAGTATGCAAATTTCCCATTCTATCAGTTACAATTCCTCTGAATTTTTTGTTCATTTTGTTTTCCTCCTCTTAATTAAAGAGGGCAAACAACAGAACAAGTTTAAGCAAAAGAGATTTTTTGGCTTCTCTCCCTCATTCCTTTTACAATTCAACCTGCTTTTAGGATCTTATATTCCCATGCTTTTTCCGGCTGTCTTAGACCATCATTCGGCTAAGGGACGCTATTCAAAAGATAGAAAATATAGCGGAAACATGAAGCAGGATAAATTGTAAAGGGAATGAAAGAGAGTTTTGAAAGGTATTTGACTTTTTAGCCTAGTTTAGAACATAGCATTTGTTATACTGTTATTCAGAAATAATACCTTCTTCAATTAGATAATCTTCAACTTCATACCAGTTTGTGGTTGTGAATTCATATTGATTGTCTTTTGTGATTTCACATTCCCCGATACCATCAAGGACAATTTCAATATTTCCTATTTTGCATTCTCCCTCAGTTTTTAAAGTTCTTTTGATTTCTTTTAATGTCATTTTAAACAACTCCTTAAATTTTAATTAAGTTTGTTGCTATGCTCTAAACTAAACTAAAAAGTCTTTTATCCCTTACAATTATACCTGTTTCTTGTCTTAATTTCCACTCTCCTTTTAATGTTTTAAAATAATTATTTTTACATTTAATACTAAACTGACAATGTATATGTACTTCCCCATTGACCTCCTAGTGGGCCAGACTTAATTGTTATAGAATATCCTGCTTTTTCAATTCTGAGCAATAAAGCGAAAAACGATGCTTGATACCTTGAAGAGTAGTTTCTGGCTTTACCTTTGAGCGATTTGAGAGGATTTGTTATGGTGGAATTGGAAACTAAGTCTTTGAGTATTTGATATTGCCATGAACCTTTAGCAAGTTTTAGAATTGAATTTTTTTGTTGGTCTGACATTTTTATTTCCTACTTTCTTAATTTTATTTTTACATTTAAGAGAGCAGAAATTAAGACAAGTTAAGCAAGTTTTTGTAAGGGATTGTTTTAACTAGCTGAAGGCATTCCTTGTGCTTTTATTTCATCTTTTCCATTCCTTCAACTTGCTTTCATGAGCGCAAATGCGTCAATCCAAAAAGTAGTATTGAAGGTTTATGGTGCTAGTTCGCTTTATTCAGTTTTCAAAGAACATTATTGAGTAGTTATTCAGGTTCGCGTCCAACTCCTTTTGTTTATGTATTGTTTAACTGTCTTTATTATAATGGCTGTGGTTCGATATGTCAAGCAAATATTTATATTATTATTTATGTTTTGTAGTCCTATTTTATTGTAGTCAATTTATACACAGTTCAATGGTTATAGTGGATCTATAGCCACAAATAACCCTATTTTGATTCTAAGACGTTTAAAATGTATTAAGGTAAGATTGTAAATGGCAATTGATTCTGAGTGAAAGAAGGGCTGTTTTTGTGGGAGGTAATTTAGTTTGGGAGGGATTGAAAAGGGAAAATGAGTTGATCCTGTATATGAACAAAGAAAAAGACTAGATATTATTTATCTAGTCTAAATTAGCATAACCTATACAACCTCTTAAATTTATAAAATTCATTAAGTATTTATACTCCGTTTTAGTTATTTCCTTTCTGGTTATTTCGTCTAAGCTCTTACCATATTTTCCGCATACTGCATACATTCGAGAGATTACCTTTTCCTCATCAACTTTATTTTTATCGGCCTTTTTATGTATTGATAATATATTCATAATTTGATATGTACCGGGATCGTATTTAGTCATTTTGAAAACCTCCAATATTTATTTTATTCCTCAGTATATGTACCAATTGTGATAATTTGTTTACCTTGTTTTATATTAATTAAGCCATTTTGAAAAATCATATTTTTTGCAATTTCTGTGATTTTTCTGCCATTTTCGATTGGTGTAATATATACTCGTTGCCCACTGGTATAGTTAATTTTGAAGCTATCCATATTCCTTTTGTATCCATAATCATCTTTAAACTGAGAAATACAAGAAAAGAATCTTTCAGGAATATTTACTTTGATAGTCATTCGCGGTCACTCCTTATGTAATTATTTCTTAGTAATATAATACCCTGAAAATATACAAACGTCAAACAGTAATTATATTATGATCTAAGGAGCAGAAAGGCACTTTTAAGGTGATGGAATAGATTTAAGGTTAAATGGTATCAGACAAAGAAAAAGACTAGTATCAACTAGCCTTAAACACAATCTAAATATTGACTAAAATAATCATTGCCTTTTGTTTCTGCTGTTCTGTCGCTCAGTGCTTCAAATATTGTAGATCCCTGTGCTAATCCATTTTCAATTCTAGCATACTCATATTGATTTATGGCATATGTACTGCGCTTTAGAATAGCAAGATGATTCTGGAATTGATAGACTTTCTGGAATGGCTCCATATTCCATTGAATGAATTTAGCCAGATATTCCTCAGCTTCTTTCTTAGTATCCCCTACGACTTCAACGCCTAACAGTGAAGAGATAAATTTCCCATAGTTTTCCTGGAATCTGTTGGTCT
>Ga0209318_1000443_pt1 | contig 40837 bp, 48 predicted proteins | sample RifGroE1_FD_183999 | JGI IMG/M metagenome (GOLD analysis project Ga0209318, IMG submission 183999) | Groundwater microbial communities from Rifle, Colorado, USA - Groundwater E1 (SPAdes) (version 2) | ecosystem: Environmental > Aquatic > Deep subsurface > Groundwater | place: Rifle, Colorado... | reverse complement strand
CTGGCATGACGCCATCGCTGTAGGGACACACGAGGTTTGCTCACGGCGTGACAACAGGTTTGCTCACGGCAGAGGCGCAGAAAGAGCCTCCAAGCGGAGGCTCGGGTTGACCAGGCGAGGTGCGGGGCGGCATGCGTAGGCCGCCTGCGCGGCGGCTGCATGCCATCGGCAGACGGTCTGCGGGTAGAACGTTAAGGCGACATCAAAGCGGCCCCTCGTGTCGGCTTGCGAACATGCAACGGGCGCCGCGGCCATCGGGCGGCAGCTCCCACGACGATCCCCACAGCAACGGCGCCTGCCCGCCGGTGGTCTCAAGCACCGCCTGGACCACTCCCGGCCAGTCCTTCGGGTTGTAATCGTGGCCGCCCAGGCGGCCATCTGCGCGCACCTTGGGGCCCCAGGCGGCAATCTCCGCCAGCGTGCGGTCCCGTGTGTGCGTCGTGTCGACAAAGACCCCCCACACCGCGCCATCGGCGAACAGCGCCGCGGCCTCGATGCTGTCCCACTGCAGCAGCCGCACCCGCGCGTGCCAGCGCCGCAGGTTCCCGACGGCCGCCGCCAGCATCCCGTCACCGAAGATATCCACAGTCACCGTCCGGACCCCCGGCTTGCCGGCATCGTCCAGGGCCGTCAGCAGAGCCGCGGCAGACCGGCCGCGGCCGGTACCGAGCTCCACGATGGTGCATTCCTGCGGGCACTGCTGCGCCCACTCCCGGTACAGTCCCGCATCCGCCTCTGAAAACCACCCATCGATATCCTGCCACCGTGCCGGGCCGTCCTCCGCGAGACATGCCCGCCACAGCGCGCGGTTCGCCTCCATGTCGGTGTCCGACCAGAGCCCCTTGCGGTCGAGCATCCGTAGCCAGGCGTCCCCGACCCTGCCATCCCGGACCCGCAGCAGCCCCTGCCCGTCCGGCTCGTAGAGGCCCATGATGTTGCCCCCGCTGGCCATAGCCGCGATCGGGTACCGCACCGTGTAGAGGCGGTTCGCCCGCGCCCCGTGGCTGCAGTGGCGCAGATCGATGTCCAGGGCCGCCGGCGTCACCCGCCTTCGCGCCCCCGCCTTCGCCCAGGCCATGTGGTCCGCCCACGGGCTCAGGCCGCTGCGGTTGGCCAGGTACCACTGCGCCAACACCGTGTCCCCCCCGCCCAGCGGCTCGACGCACGAGAAACCTCCCTCGCGCCGCAGAAACTCCACGTCCACAGCCCACGCGAACCCCGGGTGGTCCACCTGACCGTTGCGCCGCGACCGCGTCCAGCTCGCCGACACCCCGCCGATGTCCCCGTGTTGCGTGTCCGCCGTGCGGTGCCACGGCTGCCAGACCAGCGCCCCCGCCTCCCACATGGCCGCCACCCGCGCGGCCCAGTCCGCGCACAGCGGCTCGCAGTCCGCGTCCAGGTACACCGCCACCCGGGCACGGCCCCCGGCCGCCAGGCGCTCCAGGGACAGTTGCCAGAGGCTTTCCTTCTGCCAGACGTTCCGATGCCGCGGCCCCGTCGGCAGGCAGACGTGATCCACTCCATGCGCCGCGGCAAACGCCCCGTAGCGCGGCGCGCCCTCGTGCGCCTCGTAGAGAAGCATCTTGCCGGGCCGCACCGTCTGCACAGTCGCCGCCATTCCCTCCACGCAGGCCCGGTGGCGGGCTTCGTCCTGCCCGAAGACGACCCACACCAGCGCCACGGTCCCCGCGTCGCCCCGCGGGCCGTCGGCACGGTCCACGCACTCCCCGTACCGCCGCAGATACTGCCGGTGCCAGTCCGGCGCGCCCGCCGCCTTGTCTTCCCCCGCCGTCGCCAGCAGCCGCACATCCGGCCCTTCGCTGAACGCACACCACACCGATTCCGGCAGGTCCCGGACCCGCAGGGCGGGGCTTTGCGCCAGTGCCGCCACCAGCGCCTCCTGGTCCGCGTACCAGGCAGGCTGGCTCGGCAGCGCAGCCTCGTAGCGTTCCCAGAACGCCAGCGCCGCCGCCGTCGGCCGGCAGGCGACGGCGCAGGCCCGCACCTGGCGCCGCGTCTCCAGGTTGGGCCTGCGGATGATGGCCAGGTCCTCCCCGGCAGCCCCCATCGCTCCCGCCAGTGCTCCCAGGTCCCCGGTGCAGACCATGTCCGCATCCGCCATCAGCACAAAGCCATCCTGCGGCAGCCATGGCCGGTAGCGCAGGAACCGCTGCGTGGCCATGTACACCCTCGCGTCCTCCGCGTTCGGCAGATCCACCTGCTCGGCGTGCGCCGTCACCCGACCGTCCGTCCAGGGGTAGCGCTCCAGCACCCTCCCCGCAACGTTGGTCGCGAACGCCCTGACCCGCCACCCGGGGTTCAGCGCCAGCACCGACTGCACCAGCGCCGCGGCGTACCGCGCATACTCCGAGTCGAATGCCAGATAGACCGTGCCCACCGCGCCGGCCGCCGCAGCGGGCACATCCGTCCCCTTTGTCGCGGCCGGCCTGGCTGCCGGCGCCGGAGCGGCCTTGGCCAGCGGCCCGGTGGTCAGCCGCGCATGGTAGCAGTACACCCCGTCCAGGAGATACGTCGCCCAGCGCGACCCATGCACCGCCCGGAAGAAGGCGTTGTCCACCCCGTCGAAGCCGTTGGCGAACCCGCCCACCTCCTCCCAGCACGCCTTGCGCACCAGCATGAACACCCCCCAGCCCTGCGCCGTGTCCAGCTTCACCGCCTGCGCTCCCCTGGACGCCAGATCCCGCGCCCTGGCCAGGTGCTTGAGGATGTCCTCGTCCAGCCGCATCCCCACCTCGTCGCGCTGCACCCGGTGCCGACCCCGGTTCGTGCGGCAGGTGAACAGTCCCCCGTCCGGGTGCGCGTTGACCGCCTCGACGCAGATCCGGTACCAGTCCGGCGTCAGCATCAGCGCGTCATGGTCCAGGAACAGGCGCGCCCCCCCCGGCGGGCAGGCCACCATCTCCCGGTTGTAGAACCCCCCGATATCGCGGTCCAGCGCCCAGGGCACCCGGATGCCGATCTCCGCCACCGCGCCCGCCGACGGAGGCGCCGGCCTGCCCCGTACCGCCCGGACCAGCCGCCCCACGATCCCCGTGCCCGCCGGCGCCGGCCGTTCCCAGGGCCCCGGCTCCGGGAAGGCGCCCTCCAGCCAGGCCCGCAGCGCCGGCGTCAGCCCCCTGTCGTTGTAGCAGAGGAACCGCCGGTGCGCCACCGCGAGCGCCACCGCCGCCTGGTCCGCCGGCCCCGCGAACCCCTCGGCCGCCGAGTGCCAGCCCGCGACCGCCAGGCCGTCCCGGCCGATCCGCGGCCCGCGGACCCCCGCGACATTGTGGTACAGCGACCACACCGCGATGCCGTCCCGCAGCTCCCGCCAGGCGATGGTCCGGTCAACCTGCTCCCATCCCGCCTTGGACATCGCGCTCGGCGTGTGCGTATCGTAGAACTTCGCCGGCAGCCCCGCCGCCTCCAGCGCCAGCCTGGTCCCCGCCTGGGCCCGGTCCCAGTGCGTGTCGGTCTTCGTGGTCAGCACCCCGCCCCGCTGCACCGCGCCCCAGTCCACCCCCGCCGACGAGGGCTGCAGGAAGACCCAGTCGTCACACGCCCCCACGAACGTCTCCGAGACCTCCGGGCAGCGCGCCGCCCAGAGGAACTTGCTCACGATGTCCAGGTCCTTGCCCTCGACCGGCGACCAGTCGTGCCAGCGGACCTGGGCGTGCTCGAGCATCCACCCCGGCCGCCGCGGCCCGATCACGTGCACCGTCCGCAGTCCGCGCAGATTCCGCCGGGCGCTCCGCAGCAGCATCCGCAGCTCCCAGTCGTCCAGCCGGCTCCCCGTTCCCAGCGGCACCACCAGGTCCACCGGCGCCGCCTCGGCGCCAGCCTCCTGTGTCCCCGCCGTCCCCTCGGTCCCCTCGGTCCCATCCGTCCCATTCCCTGCCCCCGGCAACCGCCCCGCCGCCCTTACCGTCTCCACCAGCAACCGCATCGACGCCTCCCGCCGGCAGTCCTTCCACTCGCTGTGCTGGGCCAGGAGCCGCTCCGTCCCCTGGGCCTGCCCGCGGAGCACCTCGTCTCCGCTCGCCAGCGCCGTCGCCAGCGCCTCCCCGTAGGCGGCCCGCAGCGCGGCTCCCGTGCACTCCGCCGCCGGGCCCATGTCCACGCGCCGGTGGTCGAACGTCGCCAGCCGCGCCGCGAACTCCGCGAAGTCCTCCGCGTCCGCCTTGGCCCCCTCTGCCGGCCCGCCCTCGCGCAGCCGGTCTATCGCCGCCGCCTGCTCCCGGATGTCCAGCCCCGGCAGGCAGCTCCGCATGGCCGCGTACAGCCGGCGCTCCCCGTCCTCGTCGCCCCGGAGCTGCTGCGCCACCGTCCGCCAGGCCGGCAGCCAGTCCTCGTTGTCGAGCCAGTGCTCCATCTGCCGTCACCCCCCTATGCGCAGACGCCGCCCACCGGCGCCGTCACCGTGGCCGTATGCCCGGCCCACGAGTACGTCCCGTACGGCCCGTCGCACACCGGGCCGGAGCTGGTCGCCCCGCCGAAGAAATTGTAGTACCAGCAGCCGTCGTCCCGCAGCGCCAGCGTGTCGTCGTCCCCGGTGGACCGGGCCCACTTGCACACCTCGAACGAATACAAAGGCACCGAGTTCGGCCGCACCACCTCGAAGTAGGTCGTCGTCCCCCCGCCTCCCCCCGACGGATCGTACCGCTCCACGCAGAACTTCGGGTAGTCGTCGCAGGGGAAGGCCCCCGACGAACTGCCGCTGCTCGACGAACTGCTGCTCGACGAACTGCTGCTCGACGAACTGCTGCTCGACGAACTGCTGCTGCTCGACGAGCTCGAACAGCAGCAGCCCGCCATCAGCTTCGTGCCGATCCTCAGCAGCTTGCGCAGCGGCGACGTGGCGATGGTCCAGAGCTTGACCACTCACTTTGTCTCCGCCGCCTCGGCCTGGCCGCTGCGGAACCACAGGATCATGGCCGTGCCGCCGATGTCCACCAGCGCCGTCCGCCGCTCTCCGGCCCCGAGGTCCCGGCGCTGCACGAACCCCGCGTCGCTCCCCAGGCTGTGCAGCAGCGCCTCCTCGGGGAACGACCCGGCCCAGCCGCAGTACCCCTCGGCCGCCATGGCGTCCAGCCGGGCCTTGATCTCCGCCGCGTAGGCGTCCACCGCCGCGTCGCGCTTCTGCTTGTCCGTCATCGTCGCCTCCTTACGATCCGCTCGGGCACGGCCCCGTGTCGAACTGCTGCACCGCCGCGATCGCGCTGGCGACGAGCACCCCGCGCACGATGGTGTCCGTGCACACCAGCAGCTCGTACACCGTCGAGTTCCAGCGCGACCCCACCACCGTGCTGCGCGAATACGTCTGCCCCCTGGGCAGCACCACGTCCTCGTACAGGTACTGGTGCAGCACCCCGCCGCTGCCGATCTCCGCGATGCGCAGGATCGCCTCGCACCAGCCCGCCTTCGGCAGCGTGGTCAGAGCCCCCGGGTCCGGCACCACGTCCACGTCGTAGTCGCTCGGCGGCCATGCCACCCCGCTCTCGATCGCGAACTCGCTCGCCACCGCGGGGTCGTTCCAGTACTTCACCCGCAGCCAGACCAGCAGATCGTTCGCCGCGCTCACACCCGTCAGCGCCGCCACGTCGTTCGGCGTCTCCCCGTCCCACACCACCCCCCCCGTGACGTCGATCTCCCCCGGCGTCGTCCCGGATGGGATGACCCGCCACGGATGGTCGAACGGCGACTCCCACGGCTGCCAGTAGTGCTTCTTCCCGCCCGGCACCTCGACCGTCACGATCGGCCGCGTCGACTGGTGCGTCTCGCACCACATGCCCATCGCCGACAGCGCATCCGCAATGCCCCCGAACACCGGGCCCTTGCCCCGCCACCACCACTTCGGCCGGTTGTCCGCTGCGCCCATTGCCTATGGCACCCATGCCCACGAGCCGAGCTTCCGGTAGATCGCGGTGCACACCCCGGTGGCGTCCCCGTGCCCGCGCCCATCGTCCCCGGTCACCAGGGTGTAGGTGACCGAGTCGAACACGTACGTCGTCGGCGGCTGATCCGTACCGCCCTCGCCCACCGCCCAGGTCAGCCGCAGCTCCAGGTTCGTCCGGCGCTTCAGAGTCCATACGAACCCGTAGAACCCATACTCTTCCTCCACCCGCGGGTTCGGCCCGGCCACGTGCGGCGTTGCGTCCAGGAACGTCATCGGATGCCCCACACCCCCTGCAGCGCCTGCAGCTTGTCGTTCGCCCGCACCAGCTCGGCCCGGATCCCGGCCAGCTCCGCCCCGCCCCCCTGCGGACCGGCCCCCGGCATGCGCGGCATCTCAGGCAGCCGCGGCATCGCCGGCATCCGCGGCATCGCCGGCATCCCCATCGCCGCCATCCCCGGCGGCGCTGGCTCCTGGACCCGCCCGCGCGGCATGTCCGGCCGCGGCAGCCGGTTTGCCAGCAGCATCGGATCGTCCCGCCGCCGCATCCCCGGCCGCGGCTCTGCTGCGGTCTCCGCCGGCTCGGCCGCCACCGTCGCCGGCGCCGGCGCCGGGGCCGCCGCGCCCGTCTCCACCGGCACAGTCGCCGGCTCCGGGACCTGCGGGGTCCGCACCTCCCGCCCCTGCGTCCTATCCGTCCCCTCCGTCCCAGGCATCTCGGCCGGCAGCTTTCCGGCGATCTCCACAGGCTCCACCGGCTCGCGCCTCGGCGGTACCGGCGCCGGCCGTGTCGGCGCCGCCGGCGGCGGCTGCGCGGCCGGGCGCGCCGGCTCCGCCGGCGGCCTGGCCGCTTCAGCCGGCGCCTGCCACTCCGGGGAGTCCGAGGGGGCGCGCTCCCTCGGCGGGGTCCGGGGCGGCGCCCCGCCTTCTCCCCCTCTCGCCGTCTCCTCCAGATCCCGCCGCTCCGCGGCCCGGTCCCGGCTCGCGAACTCCGCACGCAGATTGCCCTCGCCAGCCCTCAGCCGCTCGGCATGGCCCCCGGCCCGCTCCTCCTTTTCGCGCGCCTGGCGCGCCTCGCGGGCCAGGGCCTTCTCCCGTTCCCGCTCGACGTACGCCTGGGCGATGGCCTTCCCCTCCTTCGTCACCGGCCTGCCTTCCTGCATCCGCGCGATCACCGCCTTCGCCCGCCGTTCCAGCCGGGCCTCGCGCCGGGCCCGGTCCTTCTCCTCCCGCTCCTGGTCCCGCGTCGGCAGCGCCTCGTCCCCGGCCACGAGCCGTTCCCACGAGTCCGCCACCCGTTTCCGGGCCTCATCGGCCTCCCCTTCCAGGCGGCTCGCATACGCCCCCATGGCCGAGGCCTCGGCTTCGGCCGCCATGGCCGCCGCCGCGATCCTCTCCAGGGCCAGCGACCGCAGGTCCTCCACCTCCATCTCGCCCAGCCTCTGCCGGGCCTCTGCAGCCTCCTCGCGGGCGGTCTGCACACGCTCTGCGGAGTCCGCGATCTGCTTCACCTCCGCGTCCGCCGCGGCCTTGAGGACCGCCACCGCCGCGTCCGCGTCGTCCCGGACCACCTCCCGCAGCCGCGCGCCGACCGCTGCGATCTCCGCAGCGTCCAGCGAATCCGCGACCCCCTTTGCCCCGGTGACCTTCTCCCACAGGGCGACGGCGGCCTGGTCGCCGGTCCGCTGCCCGATCCGGGCCGCGGTCCAGACCCCCTCCACCGTCTTGCGGAGCGCTTCCCACTCCCGCTGCGCCCGCTCGTCCGGGCTCTCCGCGGCCTTGCCCGCCGCCCCGCCGTGGATGCCCTCCACCTTGGTCACCTTCGGCGGCGCCTTCTTCGCTGGACCCTTCAGCCCCTGTCCCGCGGCCAGCAGCGCCGCGTTGCGCTTCGCCTCGTCCGTCTTCTCGGCCGAGTCGTCCACGAAAAACCCGAACAGCGAGTCCGCCAGCGCGTCCCGCAGACCCGTCACCTCGCCGAGCGCTTCCCCGATCTTCCACTCCACGAACGCCGTCGCCCCCGCGATCGCCACCGCATTCAGCGCCCCGCCCACGTCCCGGATGCCCGCCGCCAGCGTGCCGGTCTCCATCGCCGCCGCGGCCGTCAGAGCGCTGATCCGCCCCACCGTGTCTGCCCACTGCGCCAGCGCCGCAGTGCTGGCCGCAGCCCCAACCTTCGCCTCCGCCGCCGCGTGCGCGTTGGCCGCCACCGCGGCAGCCGTATGCCGCACAGCCAATCCGTCCAGGACGATCCTCAGCGCCGCCAGCGTCGAGATCGCCCCGCTCACGATCCGCAGTCCCGCGTACGCCGTCGCCAGGCCCACCACCGCCGCCTTGTGCTCGACGATGAACTCCCCCGTCCTGCCCACCACCGTCGCCACCGCGTTCACCGCCCCGGCCGCCTCCTCGCCCCATTCCTTCAGCTTCCCGCTGGCCACCAGCTCCCGGATCCTGCCCATGAGCCCCTCGATCGTCTGCCCCAGCGCCTCGAACGCCGCCACCGACACCGCCCGGTTCAGCTCCGTCAGCGAGTCCCGGAACCCGTCCGCCTGCGCGATCTGCGCATCGCTGAAGAACAGCCCCTGCTTTCCCATCCGCGCTTCCAGCTTGCCCAGCTCCCCGCCCGTCTCCCGGATCATCGGCAGCAGCGCCATCGAGCTCCGCCCGAACAGGTCCTGCGCCAGCGCCGCCTGCGCGTTCGCGTCCTGCACCCGGCCCACTGCCGCGGCCAGCCGCACGAACTGCTCGTACGGCGTCTTGCCCTGCAGGTCCGCCAGCGACAGGCCCACCGCCGCCAGACTCGCCCGCGCCCGCTTCCCCTCCTCGCCCGCGTCGTAGAGCACATTGGCCATCTGCCGGAAGGCCGGCACCAGGTCGCTCGCCGACCCCTCCGACAGCCGCATGGCCATGTCCAGGACCTGGTACTCCCGCGCCGTCACCGCCAGCATCCGGCTCTGCCCATTGATCGCGTCCCCCTCCGCCGTGATGCGCGAGACATATGCCCCCACCAGCCCGCCGGCGACCACGTTGCGCAGGTTCAGCACCGCCGCCCCCACGCCCCGGAACCGCGCCGTGGCCTGGTCCGCGAACCGCCCCACGTCCCGCGATGCGCTCCGGAACGCGGGCTGCGAGCTGTTCTGCCCCACGATCGCGATCTGGACTGTCCGGCTCGCGTCAGCCATGGGACTCCGCCTCCGCGCCGCTGCCTGCCGGCGGCGCCGCCGCCGCTATCCGCTGCCGCTCCTCCGAATACTCCGCCACCGCGTCCGCCCGGTCGTCCGCCGCGGCCGGCGGCAGTTCCCCGCGCATCCTGGCCGCCTCCGCCACCGCGGCCCGCTCGTTCGCGTTCGCTGCGTCCACCAGGTGCGCGACCGCGGCCTCCGGCATCCCGAACAGCCACCGCATCGGGTCGCCCCCGTACCGCCGCGCCAGCGAGTCCGCCAGCGCCGCCTCGTCGGCCGGGCCCGCCCCGCCGACCGCCGGCGGGCCCTCGACGTCCGTCAGCGTCCCGATGGCCGCGCGCAGTTCCCCCGCGTCCACCGCCAGTTCCGAGCCCCACTCCAGGGCCACCCGCGCCGCCTCGGCCGGACTCGACAGCCGCCCCAGCGCCTCGGCGTCGTGCGAGTGTGCGAACACGTACGCCTCCAGCGTGTCCCAGGCGTCCTGGTCGTAGAGCTCCGGCGACTCCTCGTTCCAGCGGATTGCCCGCCGCAGAGTCATCCGCGCCCCGATGGAGAGCTGGCGTAGCGTTGCCGCCCCCACCCGCACCGACCGCGGCAGCAGTCCGTCCCGCTCCGCCGCCGGGCCGCCGCCCGTCCCGTAGGCCCGCCGGATCGCCTCGGCCCGGTCGCGCAGACGCACCGCCTCGTCCAGGGTCAGAGCCCGCCCCCGTTCCCGGGCCAGGGCCTCCAGGTCCCGGACGATCTCCGGCGCCATGCCGCCGACCGTCAGGCTGCCGCCGCCATCCGCCATGGGCACAGTCCTCCCGTGCTCGGGGTCGAGGATCGGGCGCCGCGGGCGCGCCTTACGGCGTCGGCCAGGAGTGCGTCAGCGTGCTCTGGATGACGGCCCGCACGCCCACATCCAGCGTCTCGTGGTTCTGGTTCGTCTTCGCTGGCTTGATGCTCCGCACCACGTAGACGCCGCAGGTCTGCCCGAACCAGACCGCCGCCGTGCCGGCCACGTTCGCGGTGCCGCTGGCCAGCGTCACCGCCCCCAGCGGGTTGTAGCGCACGGTCCCCTCGTCCTTCAGCCCGCGGACGTCCCACTGCTTCGGGAAGCCGCTGCTGTCGGGGACTTCCCCCTCCGTCGCCGGCTCCACGCCCCCCAGCCCCCCGGCGTCGATGCACTGCAGCAGCGTTGCCGCCAGCGCCAGCGGATCGGTCACGGTTGCGAACGGAATGTTGCCCATCGGACGATCTCCTTGACGATCACTTCCGGGCGGATCGTCTGCAGCCCTCTGCACCACCTGCCCTCGGCGGCACCCGCCGCCTCGAGCGGACAGCCCTGCCGCGGCGCGCCGTCCAGCGCGCTGCGCTCGTGGCACCAGCACGGCGAGCACGCCCCCCGCGCCTCGATCGGCCGGTGGTTGCCGTACCCCAGCACCCGCGCCCGCGCCGGAAACGGGCACCACACCGACACCGTCGGCGTCCCGTACACCGCCCCGGCGTGCCCCAGGCACGAGTCCGGGCACACCAGCCCCTCCACCAGCCCCAGCAGACAGAACACCTCCTGCAACCCCAGCTCCGACGTGTCCGCGACCACGTTCGGCAGCCCGCACGCATCGGCGTACTCCCGGTACTGCGGCCCCGCCCCCGTCGCGATCACCCGCACATCCGGCGCCTCCCGCGCCAGCAGTCCCAGCGCCGCCAGCGTCGACGTCGGCGACAGACTCCGCAGCGCCGTCGACGCCGCCAACTGCCAGAGCACGACGGGGCCCGCGTTGGCCGACACCTCCTCATGCGTACTCGCATCGGCCCCGGGCGCTCCGGCGCGGCCTGGCGCCCCGCACCTGCGGGGCTGGCCCGCCGGGGCGCCCATACTCCGGGGGGTCCGGGGGGCCAACCTGGTCCCCCGGCCGTCGGAGACATTCCTCCCCCACCATTCCACTGCCCGGCCCGTCCACGCGGCCGACTGCGGCAGCAGCGGCACCCGCGCCTCTGCCGGGGCGTCCCCATGGCCGATGCTCGCCAGGTGGCCCTGCCAGATATCCGGCTGGCCCGGCTCGTGGTCTCCGTCGCAGGTCCCTTCGCAGAGCCAGTGGTAGTCGTAGGCAGCCCACTCCGCCAGCGGCAGCGGCTCCGCCAGCACGTCGAAAGGCAGGTTCTCCGCCCCCCCCCACAGCCCGCCCCCGATCCGCGGGTCGCACAGCAGCCCGATCTCCGCCGTCGGGTAGCGCCGCGCCAGGTACCCCAGGCACCCCGCGAACACGATCTGGTCCCCGATCCCGCAGCCCCGCCAGGCCAGCAGCCGCTTCCCGGCCAGGTCCTGGCCGCAGTACGGCCGCACGTAGTGCCCCATCCTCGACACCCGCGGCGCCGGCGCCCCGGCCGAGGCCAGCGACTCCGCCAGCGACTCCGCCGCATGCAGCGGCATCGCCGCCGGCACCCCGGGCCGGATCGCATACCCCGTCCCTTCGTACCCCGTCGGCACCGCCGCCGTCACCGCCCGGAAAAGGCTCCCGCTCATGCCCCGGCCCTCCCGGATGTCTCCGACGGCCGGGGCGTCGCAGACTCCCCGGACCCCTCGTGTTCGCGCTGGCCGCCACACGCCGGGGACCTTGCCGGCACGGCCGGCGTCGCCCCGGCATCGGCGGCCACCGCGGTTGGCGTCCCCTCAGCGGTACCCCGCTCGGCCACGGGTGCGACGGCGTCACGGGAGTACTCGCCCGTGCCTGCCGTCGCGCCCATACCCGGGGGGTCCGCGGGGGACACGTCCCCCCGGCCGTCGGACGCACTCCTCGGCACCGCCGCCGGCAGCCAGATCAGCAGATCCTCGTCATGCGCCAGCGCCACCGCCGCCGGCCGCCCCGCCGTGCGGGCAGCCCAGGGCCGCATCCACGAGAGTCCGGGTATCCACAGGTGCTCGTGCACCGGCTGCGCATGCAGCCACCAGTCCTCGTGCATCCGGTCCGCGTTCGGCCCGTAGATCACGATGTCGGCCGTCGTCGGCACGGCCCGCAGCCACGTCTCCGCCGTCCGTATCGGCACGTGCTCCAGCACGTGGCAAAACGAGACGCAGTCTGCCCCGATCCGCCGCGCCTGCGCAGCCAGCTCCTGGGCGTCCTGCCACCCGATCGGCGGCGCCTCCGGGTGCAGCCCCCGGAACATCCCCTCCAGCTCCCGGTACGTCCCATGCAACGGGTCCGCGACCTCGATGCGCTCCGCCTGCAGCCCGCACTCGAACGCCGGCATCCCGCCGCCCCAGGCCAGCACCGCGGCGAACCGCCGCGCCCGCAGCCCTGCCAGTTCCGGCCGGGCCCACAGCCGCCCGAAGTGCCCCACCATCGTCTCCGCCTGGATCTCCGCCTCGCGCCCGTAGAACGCCCCCGTCGCCCGCCGCACGACCAGCCCCGGCTCCGTCTCCACGTAGTAGCGGAACTGTCTCATGGCCGCACCTCCCCAGCGGTACTCCGCCCGGCCACGGGCGCGGCGGCGAGCGCGGGGCTGCACCCGGCCCCGCCCGCCGCCGTGCCCATACTCCGGGGGTCCGGGGGTAGCCCGTACCCCCGGCCGTCGGAGACACTCCCCATCCTCCTCACCGTCGCCGTCGTGCTGAGCCCCGGCACACGCCGCAGCCAGACCACCATCGCCCGGCAAGCCGCCAGCGCCGCCCTCTCCGCCGGGTCCTGGGTCTGCCTGTACTCCTCGCTCTTGCAGTACACATCCGGCTCCAGGGCCGCGATCTCCGCCGCGCAGTCCGGCCGCGCCGTGCTACAGTCCCCCGAGCCGAAAGGCGATTGAGACTGAGACCCGAAGACCACCACCGCGTCCACGCTCCGGAGCGAGGCCAGCATGTAGGCCCGGTGCTCCTGCCGGTAGATCGGCCGGTCGGGGCCCTTGAGCGCCCGCACCGACGCGTCCGAGTTCAGCAGCACAACCAACGCCTCGCCCTCGGCCCGCGCCCGCTCCAGCGACTCCACATGCCCCGCGTGCACCACATCGAAGCAGCCGTTCGTCAGCGCCAGCGTCGCGCCGTCCCGGCGCAGCGCCTGCCGCCAGGCCACCGCCGCCGCCAGGTCCAGTATCCGTGCCGTTGCCGCTCTCATATCGGTGTCGCTCCCGCAGGCCGGTACGTGTTCGCCACCTCAGCCGCCTCCGCCCGGGTCAGCTCCCGCCGCCAGCACCCGCAGCAGACCGCCCCCAGCGTGGCCACCACCCCCGGAAACGACGGTGCCACCAGCCCCGGATCGGGTACCAGCCCATAGACATCCTTCGCCAGGCTCCCCAAGGTCGGAGCCAGCGCACCCCCGTTCCGCCAGTGCAACACCTCCCAGTCGCGGTTGCCGGTCCCCGCCAGCCGGAACACCGCGTCGAGATGGAACCACTCCCCGTCCAGCGGCTTGGGCGACGACAGCACTCCCGCGCCGACGGTGGTGAACGTCCCGTCCCCAAACCGCACCCGTCCTACGACGCTCTGGCTCCATGTCGAGAAGAGGACGGGGTCCAGGCACGAGATGGCATTGCTCGACGGCTTGCCGACCCACGTCGGCGCATTCACCTGGCCCGCACGCCACCACATGCAGAAATGGCACGACAGCACCGGCTCCGCGGACCAGTCCAGGTCCGGCGACAGCGCCACCTGGTGCGGTGCCGGCAGCGCCGGCGCCAGGCAGTCCCCGTCCACCGCCACGCCCGTCGGCGTCGGCGTCCGCACCCCCGACACATCGACCGCCGCCCCATCCTGGACGACGACCAGATACTCGCAGCCCGTCATCCACGACGGACGCCCCGGCCTCGGCGCGAATGTCCTCGGCATCGGCATCGCTACCCCATCCGTCCTATCCGTCCCATAGGTCCCATCCGTCCCATGCCTACTGCACCTCCTCCGCGCTCGCGTACACCGTCCCGCCCACCTGCCGCAGGTGCACCAGGTACGTCCCTGCCGCCGCGGGGGCGTCCGACGTCCAGGCGTCCACGACCGTCCAGGTGATGGTCGGCGTGCCCGAGATCGTCAGCCGCAGCAGCACATAGGCCATGTTGCCGGCCGCCGGCCAGCCCGCGCCCTTCGTCAGCTCCAGGGCGCTGCTGACCGTCCCCAGGAGCTGCACCTGGCGGCTGGCCGACCAGTCCACCGCGTAGGTGCTCCCCAGCGCCCCCGGCGAGTACTCCGCCGGCGTCAGCGCATTCCCCTGGGCCGCGGCCGCCGCGCCCAGCGCGTCGTAGTCACTGTCGTGGTCGTGCCCGCTCTCCGCCGCCCCGATGGCCGCCGGCGTCACCGGGTCCGCGCCGGCGCTCGCGTGCCGCGCGGCGTGCACGATGCCGGCATAGAGCCCGTCGAAGTATGTCTTCAGCGTGGACTTCACCACGCTCCAGGCCACATACTTCCGCGCCCAGCCCGCGGCCGAGTCCCAGAGCGTCAGCCGATCCGCGTCCACGGGGGGCGACTTCGCCAGCGTCGGCAGCTCCGTGTCCGGCGTCGACGTCGACTCGTCCAGGTCCGCCAGGTCCACCGCGCTGCCCATCGTCAGGCTGACGATCGTGCAGTTCGCGCTCTGGTGCTCCGTGCCGAACTGCGGCAGCATCCAGCGGCAGTGCATGAACGCGGGCACCTTCCCGGCGTCCCGCAGCGTCTCGTACGCCGACCAGGCCAGCGCCTCGGCCGCCGCCGCCGCCGTCTCCCGGTCCGCCGCCGCCGCCGCGCAGCACAGGAGCTGGATGTAGACCTCGACGTGGTCGAACGCCGCACCATCCGCGTCCGGCTGCACCGTCGGCAGCCGCACATAGATCCCCGCGCCCTTCATCGCGATCCGGCTGCGGATCGTCTTGAAGTCCTCGTCGTTCCAGTCCTCGCCGTCGTAGACGTCCGCCCACTTCGCCGCGGGCACCCCCGCGGCCAGCGCGGCCTGCACCTGCGTCCTGATCTCTGCCAGAGCGTTGCTCATACGATCGGATGCCTCCGGCGGCCGGGGCGACTCGTCTCCCCGGTCCCCTCGTGAACGCGGCCGGCGCCGCGCGTGCCGGCGTTGGCCACGGGCGCGCGGTCCTGCTGTCCAGCAGGATACTCGCCCAGGCCCGCCGCCGTGCCCATACTCCGGGGGGTCCGGGGGGATGCATCCCCTCGGGCGCCGCAGGCCTTGTCTGGTCCCATCCGTGTCATGCTGATATGCTCGAAGACCGGCCGAAAGGCGATTGAGACTACAGCCGATCCAGGTCCTCCATCTCGTGCGTCGGGTCCGCCGCCGCGTACTCCACCTGCGGCATGCCGGCCAGTTCCTCCGTGCCCTCGGCGGCCAGCAGCGCCTTGCCCGTCCCGGCGGCCCACTCCAGGGCCGCCTTGTAGCGCTCCGCCACCGGCTCCGGGATCTTGTAGTCCCCGTTCACCGCCCGCCGGAAGTGGAACGCGTACACCGCCACCCACAGCGCCTGCGGCTTGGCCAGGGCCAGGTTCGCCGCCGTGGCGAACGTCCCCGTCACGTGCGAGGCGAACTCCTCGCAGGCCCCGTCGATGACCGTCTGCTTCTCCCCGCTGGTGAGCGGCGTGCCCGTGGTCGGGTCCGTCGCGAGCTGGTCGTACGTCGTCGGGTCGATCAGCGGCCCGCGGATATCGCCCGCGTCGATGCTGTAGGCGTTGCTCACGGCTCAGATGCCTCCGGCGGCCGGCGCCAGGCCTGCCGGGACCGAGGGCCGCGCCCTCTCGCCCGCCACCCCGCCGCCGTCCGCCATTCGTCTCATCCGTCCCATCTGTCCTATCCGTCCCCTGGGGGGCTGCCGGGGGGTAGTCTACACGCCGTGCGCAGCACCACCCCCCGGCCAACCCGCCGTCCGCAGGACTCAGACCGTGCTCGCCGTCCGCTGCGCGATGGCGGCGGAGCTGGTGCACTTCATGTCCTCGTAGTAGGCCAGGCCGACGTTGCACACGTTCAGCCCGGCATGCGTCGTGTTCCGGTAGGCGTAGAGGTATTGGCCGTTCAGCCGCATGGCGAACGTCTTGGCCCAGCCCGGGTCCTCTTCCCCGAACCCCTCCGGGGGCTGGATGAAGAAGTACATCGTCGTCGCGCCCAGGATCACCGCCTTCGTGGCCGACTTGCCCTGCTTGCTGGTGATCGCCTGCACGTAGGAGACCATCAGGTTCTTCTCGGGGATCTCCAGCAGCGCCGCGATCATCGCCTTGGTCACCGCCTGCCGGGCGTAGTTCGCCCCGCCCGTCAGGTAGGCGTGCTGGATGAGGTTCAGCCACGCCGTCGAGCCGATCAGCACCCGCACCCACGACGGGTCGCAGTTGTTCGCCGCGGCCAGGGTCGTGATCTCCGTCTGCATCGCCTTGATCGGATCGTTGTCCGAGCTGAAGTCGATGTCGCTCGCGCTCGTGTTGGCCGCCGCCAGCGCGATGACGCGCTGCAGCCGCCCGCGGGCGATGGCCCCGTTCAGCCGGCGCACCCGCCGCTCCTCGCCCCGCGCCACCGACATCCCCGGCGTCGACGCGTCCAGGAGCTGGTCCGTGTGCGGGTACGGCAGCTCCGCCCCGCGGAACTGCAGCCGGCCGCTGGTCTTGCTCCTCGGGTCGAGGGCGATGACCACCGGCAGGCCGTTGAAGCCCACCACGTCCTCGCCCACCACCAGGAGCTGGTTCGCGTCCGGCTCCGCCTCGAACTCGTACTGCAGCCCCGCGTCCACCCGGGGCGAGAGGAAGTCCGCCACCGCCTCAATGTTGCCCATCGGCAGCCCCGCCACGAACGTGGTCAGGTGCTGCACCGCGCTCCCCGCCAGCGTCGCGCTGGCGTTCGGGAACACGATCTGCCGGTCCGCCGCATTCTCCAGCGGCTGGCCCTCGGCGTTCAGCAGCACCACACTCGCCGGGTCCGCCGCCGGCTTCCCGGCCGGGGCTGCCTCCGGGGCAGCCTCGGGCGCAGCGGCCCCCGGCTTGGTCTCTTCGTTCTCGAACACGCGCCACAGCTTTCTCATCGTCCGTATCCTTTCCGCGTCCACGTGCCTGTCGGCACCTGCGGTCCTCTGGTCCTGTCGCCTTCCGCCGGGGCCGGCACCCGCCGGCCCCCTTCTGCTTCCGTTCTTCCGTCCGTTCCGCTCTTCTCCGGGGGTTCGGGGGGTAGGCCACGTGCCTGTCGGCACCACCCCCCGCTCACAGGTAGCTGTGCTACTCCGTCTGCATGTAGTAGATGGTGACCACCATCACCCCGGCCGAGATCGAGGTGAAGTCCGCCCCGCCCGTCACCGTCACCCGCGGCGTCGTGGCCGCCGCCGTATAGCTCGCCGCGGCCAGCGCATTGCTGCCCACCTTCGCCACCCCCAGCGCGCTCTGCGCCGTGTCCGCGCTGAAGCAGTCCGTGTCCCCGCTCTTCCCCACCATCACCACCGCCGTCGTGTCGCCCGTGAAGCCGGTGGTCACGTTCGCCTTCCAGCCCAGCACGATGCACTGCGCCGGGATGTTGCTGCCCAGGTCGATGTAGCCCGAGGTGCCGCCGCCGTCCGTGAAAGAGCCGAACGCCACCGACTCCGACAGCGTCCGCACCGCCGGCAGCCCCAGCTTCGTGTGCGCGATCGCCGCCGAGGCGTTCACGTCCGCGTCGACGATCTCGCCGTCCTTGATGTCGGCCGTCACGATCATCGAGTCCGTCAGCGCACCCTCGACAATCGTCACCGCCCCCGTCGCCCCCAGCGTGGTGAAGCTCCCCGCGCCGGCCGCGGCCCCGCCGATGGTCACCCCGTCCACCGTCCCGCCGTTGATGTCGATGGTGGTGATCGTCCCCAGGTCCGCGAACCCCGCCGTCGTGGTCACCGCCCCGGTCAGCACCGTCGTCCCGGTCACCTCCAGGGTCCCGGGCACCTTGACGTTGTCCGCCAGCACCGCCGCGGCGAGCAGGCCCGTGGCCGAGTTGGAGACGACCACCGGGGTCTTGTCCCCGGCCGAGGCCGGAGAGCCGCCCAGGAAGCACGCCAGCGCGAAGGCGATGGCCACGCTCAGCGTGGCGATCGTGCGCGCGGCGCCGTTGATGTAGGCCTTCAGCGCGTTGTCGGCGCTGTTGTACCAGATCTGCCCCGGCACCGGCGTCGCCGGGTCCCCCGCGAAGCTCGGCAGCGAGAGCTGCCCGTCGTCCTGCGACCCGGCCAGGAACGGGAAGCAGTCGTCCACCGCGATCTCCTGCTCGTCCACCCCGGCCTCCATGGCCCGGCCGATCACCCAGTAGGCGCCGTTCGTCGCCGGCACCGCCCGCGCCTTGCCCGTCGCGTCCGTCGCCGGGTCCTCGGCGCACAGCCAGTCGCCCTTGTTGCAGGTGCCGTTGAGCTTGATCACCTTCGTCTCGCCCCGGCCCAGCAGCGCCACCGACACCGCGTCCTCGGCCGCCTCGCAGCCGTCCACCAGGACGCCCACCGGGATCTGCGTCACCGCGCTGGGGTACTTCACGTGGTCGGCGTCCGAGCCTTCCACCACCAGGCGGAGCGCCGCATAGGCCGCATCGGCCTTCTTGCCGATCGTCCCCTGGTTGCTGACTACTGCTCTGCTGCTGCTCACGTCGTCGTCTCCTTGTCCTGCCTGTCTCGCCGTTTGCCGCCGTCGAGTGTCTTGCCCTTGTCTTGCCTTCCTGCCCGCCCCCTCAGCTTTCAGGTTTCATCCCTCAGCCCTCCCTCGGCTTTCCGCCCTCAGCCCTCCGGCAGTGCGCCGTTGCGGAACAGCCTCCACGCCTCGTCGTTCGCCGCCGAGGGGTCCAGACCCCGCTCCGCCTGCAGCCGCCTCGACGCGGCCACGATCCGCCCCAGGTCCTCGGCCCCCGGGCGGCCGCCGCCCGCCGGCCCCATGCCGGCCCCCGCGGCATTCGCGAATGTCCTGCCCGCGAGCGGGTCAGCAGGAGGACGCAACGGCAGCGCCCCGGCGGCAGGACCCGTCACCGCACCCGCGGGACAACCCCACACCGCCAGCGCCGCCTCGCGGCTGTTGGCCAGGATGGCCAGCGCCGCCTCGCGCTTCGCCGGATCAACCCGGCGCCGCGCTATGAACAGGTCCACCACCGCGGCATTCCCAAACTCCCGCTCCGCCGCCAGCTCGGACCGCACCGCCGCCAACTCGTTCTCCAAAGCCGCCACCCGCGCCAGCAGCTCGGGGCTGCCCGCCCCGGACCCCGGCCGGGGAAGCTCGCTCCCCCGGACCCCCACATCCGTGGGCGCGCCGGCAGAGGCAGCCGCTGCCGCGGCGCCAGCCTCTCCCGCCGCGTCCGGTGCCGATGCCGCGGACTCCGCATTGGCCAGCGCCTCTCCCCCACCCGTACCCGGGTCGGCCGCCGCAGGCGCGGGCGCTGCCGGCTCGCTTGCCTGCCTGTCACGCGTACTCGCGTCGGCCACGGGCGCGGCGGCGCCGGGCGGCCGGGACTCCGGCTGCCCCGCCGCCGTGCCCTGCTCCGGGGAGTCCGAGGGGCCACCCTGGTCCCTCGGCGGGGGCTCCGGGGGCTGGCCCCCGCTTCCATCCCCGTCCGCTGCGCCGTCCGCATTCACCCACGGCCGCGCCGCCTTGATATTCGGCGCGTTCGTCAGCCCGATATGCAGCAGGTTCACCGGGTGCCACTTGCCGTCGCCGCCCGGCTCGCAGGTCCAGCACGGCGTCACCCGCTTGAACTGCCGGTTCACCAGGATCGCCTCCTCCCCCGCCGGACTCCATTCCGGCAGGCACTGCAGCTCGTTGCCCAGCACCCGGAAGCGCTTCACCCAGGCCAGCGCCGGGCCATCCTTCGGGTGAGCCGGGTTCGCATGCACCGGCACCCCGGTCCAGTCCGGACCCTGCCCATTCGCCCAGGCCACCAGCGTCGCACCGTCCTCCGGCGCCAGACACTGCATCCCATACGGATGCGGATGGTCCCCGAACGGCGCCACCGGATACCACCCGTCCGTGCCCGCCGCCAGGTTGCAGAGCACCGCCCCCTCAAAGGCCCGCCCGGATGCCGCCGGCGGCCGGGGGGACGTGTCCCCCGCGGACCCCCCATCCTCGCGGCCGGCGCCGGAGCTGCCGGGACCGGTCGCCGAAGGCGCCGCGGCCGGCCCCCCGGCGCCGCCCGCACTGGCCGAGTTGCAGAACACATGCCACAGAGCCATCCTGACCGGTCTCATCGCCTTATCTCCTGTCCTGCATGCGTACTCGCACCTGCCTGCGCCGCGTACGTCGCGGCAGGCAGGTCGGCCACGGGCGCGGCGGCGTCGGCATGCCGGTACTCCGGCGTGCCCGCCGCCGTGCCCCTACTCCGGGGGTCCGGGGGTAGTCCGTACCCCCGGCCGTCGGAGACACTCCCTGTCCGTCCGCTCGTCATCCCTGCGCACTCCGCAACTCTCTGGCCAGCCACCGGTCCGCCTCGGCGGCCGCCTGGGCTTCCATCTCGGCCATGGGCGGCAGCGCCCGCGGGTCCTTCGCCTGCGTCACCGAGGGCACCAGGGCATACTGCGCCCGCAGCGCCCCGACGCCCTTGCCCTTCTCCCGGGCCGCGAGGAAGCGCCGGCCCACCGGCCGGAAAAGGTACCTGCCGCCCGGCGCCTGCCAGTTCTTCGGCGAGCCTGCCTTGTATGCCTCCGCGGTCAGCGGAATCGCCAGCGCCCGGCCCCGCTTCGGCACGATCGTGCCCCCGTACAGCTTCTGCGCAAACGCCGGCGAGGCGATCCGCACCGCCGCCGAGGTCTCCGTCACCTCCGCCAGCGCCGTGTTCGCCCGCACCTCCCGGTTCCAGAAGTGCTTCGACGGCCACCCGCGCGCATTCCCCTCCCGGTCCCGCTCCAGGAAGTGCCCCCGGAGCTGCTTCTCCAGACCCTTGCCCAGCCGCGCGAACAGCGGCCGCGTCCGCAGGCACGCCGCCTGCGCCCGCTCCAGCGCCCGTTCCACCCCCGCCGCGTTGACCGAGACGCTCAGCATGCTCTTGACTTCCTTCCCCCCGCGGGGTATCCTTACCTCGGCCGCGCGTCATGGACGTACTCGGGGGGCCTCGCTCGGCACGCCCGACGCGGCCTTTCCCTTCCATATCGTCTTCGTCCGCAACTCCGGCGGCGCCCTGCGTGCTCCCGACGGCCATTCCAGCTTGGGCTGCACGTAGGCCTCCACGTAGTACACCATCCCGTCCCGGAAGCGCCGCTCCAGCTTCACGGTCCGCGGCTGGTCGCCGCGGCTCACCCCGTCGGGGCTGTCCAGCACCAGGGGGATGCGCAGGATATCCTCCCGGGTCACGTCCGGGTGCGTGTTCCGTATATGGTTGAAGTCCTTCGAGGCGACCGTCTCGACGATGCCGTCCCACTCTCGGCCCTGGCCCAGGATGGCCTGCACCTGCTCGAACACGGCGGCGCGCGGCGGCCCCAGCGGCACCACCCCGTCCAGGTTCGGATTGGCCTGCGTCCGGTCCCACAGGTCGCCCACCGCGACTCCCTTCTCCCCCACCCACGCCACCGAGTCCCCCGCCACGCTCACCCGGTCGCCGAACACCCGCTTGAACTCCTGCCGGGCCTGCTCCGGGAACTGCTCCGCGGAGGCCTCCAGCCGGTCGTTGAACTGCGCTTCCGCCTGCGGCTGCACCTTCTTCCCGGCCGCCAGCAGCCCCAGCTCCTCGGCCTCATCCCGCGAGACATCCTCCACCCCCATGCCGCTCCCGAAGTCGAACGGCGGCCAGGGCGTCCCGAAGCGGCTGATCGCCGTCCACACCGGGTCGCTCTTCAGCGCCACCATCCGCCCGCCGAAGAACCGGCCGCCCTTGCCGGCCCAGATCACCGGCCACGCCCGCGGCACCATGCGGTCCTCCTCCCGCACCAGCTCCTGGGCCGGGTACGCGTCCAGCACATCCCGGTCCTCCCCCACCTTCCAGCGCGCGAACTCCGCAGCCTGCCGCGTCTGCATGTCGTAGATCAGCCCCAGGCGCCGGTTGCTGCGGATGTCCCGCACCGAGCCTGCACCGCTCTCGCCGACGGTCTGCACGCCCTCGGCAATGGCCGCGGCGCGCACGTCGGCGATGAAGTCCTCGCGGCCCACCCACGCCTCGCCGCCCCTGACCTGCTCCTGCACCATCCCGATCCGCTTCTCCAGCCGCTCCTGGATCGTGCCCAGGACCCGCAGCGACTCCACCCGCGCCGAGAACTGGGCCCGCTCCCGCAGCGCCAGCGGCACCCGCTCCCACTCCGCCGACGACAGACGCGCCGCCACCGGCGTCTTGCCGGCAATCCGCCGCACCGCCTCCGGCAATGGACTGATCGCGATCTCAGGCATGCTTGCTCCGCAGGCCGAGGGGACGTGTCCCCTCGGACTCCCCGAGTAGGCGGCCGGCGGCAGACGCTGCGGACCTCGCAGGCATGGCCTGCTTCGCCGCAGCCTCGCCGCCGCCCGCGGTCCCGGTCATAGGTCCCATCTGTCCCATCCGTCCTATTCCCCGCTTGCCGTCTTTACCGTCCCGTCGACCGCCGCGCGCATCCCCGCCTCCAGGCTGGCCGCCAGGCCGTCGACGTCCATGGCCTTGGCCAGCTCCGGCAGCCGGGCGGCCTGCTCCCGCAGCCAGGCCAGCAGCTCCCCGTCCGGGATCGCCGGGTCCGCCGCCCGGCGCTGCATCTCCTCCAGCACCGCCGCCACCGGCGCCCCCCACCCCTCCGGCACCGCCAGCTCCGGCACGCTCACCGTCAGTGCCCCGGAGCCCCGGTCCGGCCGATCCGTCAGACCAGTCCGATCAGTCCGACCCCCCGCATTCGCCAGCGCCCTGCCGCCCTCTGCACCGGTACTCCGGTCGGCCACGCGGCCGGTGGCAGAGCCTGGCGCCAGGGCATTGGCCCTGGCTGGCTTGCCGCCGGCCGCTGCCCCGGGGGGTCCGGGGGGACGCGTTCCCCCGGCCGCCGGCGGCATCTGCCCGTCCCCGTCCGGCCCCGGCGCCGCCGCCCGCTGGCCCAGCACCTCCTCCCCGTCCTTCGGCTCCGGCAGCCCGAAGCGCTGCCGGTACCACGACACGGCCACCGTCACCCCGCGGTCCACCGCCTCGCCCACCAGTTCCCGGTCCGCCTTGTCGTCCTGCGCCTGCGGCGCCTGGATCTGGATGCCCGCCAGCGGCTCCTCCACATCGAGCCCGTAGAGCAGCGCCGGGGCGTCCACCTGCGTGCGGAACAGGTCCTGCAGCCAGACGCAGTCCGCCGCGATCAGGTCCGCCGTATCCTCCGCCTGAGCCCCGCCCGCGAGCGTGCCCGTATCGCCCTGGGCCGTGGTCCCGAGGTGCGAGTGCAGCCACAGCGTCGTCAGCTCCCGGTTGCAGTACTCGATCCAGGGCATGTGCAGCGTGGCCGTCTCGAGCTGCGCCTTCACCTGCTCGATGGTCGCATCCCCGGAGAGCACTCCCGTCCAGCCGCCGATCAGCGCCTGCAGCGCCGCCAGCAGCTCGTCCCAGCCCGGAGAGCCCTTCGGCGCCGAGGTCTTCCCGTAGATCGCCGGACGGCCCCAGCGCTCCAGGATATTCACCAACTGCCTCACCGGCAGCCGCTTCCAGAGGCACGCGATCCCCGCCGGCTCCATCACCCCCCGCCCCACGTTCGCCACCAGCCACTGCTCCGGGTCCACCGGCTCGCCCTGGATGGCTCCCGTCAGACAGACCTCCAGCCCGCCGCGATCCCGCCGGAAGAACCACAGCGGCACATGCCGCAGCGTCAGGCTCAAGGCATCGCCCTCGCCCTCGTAGTGCCGGGCCAGCACCGAGTACTGCTTGCCGATCGCATCGCACACCAGGTCCACCGCCTTGTGGAAGCCGCCCCGGTCCGTGGCGTCGATGGCGCTCTCCGCCCGCAGCCGGCCGTAGAACCCCGTCAGGAACTCCCCCTGGCGCTCCGCCTCCGGCGAGTCCTCCAGCGGCACCACCTCGCACTCACGCGCCGCCGCCGCGATCTTCTTCAGCCGCTTCGCCCGGCCCACCGCGATCGCCCCGTCGCGACGCTCCAGCACCTCCCACGTGCGCGCGATATCCGCAAAGCGGCCCGCGTAGTAGTCCTCCAACTGCGTCGCCAGCGTCTCCGGCGTCAGCCCCGTCGGCGCCTGCGCCGCATTCCAGTCCGAGTCCCAGCGCTGCATCGGCAGCGCCGGATCCCGCGACGGCTCCGCATTGGCGAACAGGAACTGGAAGCCCACGGGGCTGCCCGCCCCGGACCCCGGCCGGGGGCCTGCGGCCGGCGGGTTTGCGGGGGGTGTGGGACTACCCCCCGCGCCCCCGAACACCACGGGGCCGGGGCCGCCATAGGTCCCATTCGCCCCATCCGTCCCATTCGTCCTATGTCCGCGTCGCCGGCTCATACGAATCGGTGCCCTCCCGCGGCCAGCTCCAGACACGGCATCGGCCCGCGCCCCAGGCGCGCCCCGGCCAGATCGTCCCCGCGCCCCGCCGTCACCTCCGGCAGCCCCGCCCAGCCCGCCGGGCCCAGCGCCGTGCTGCCCGCATGCAGCGCCAGCGCCACCGCCCAGAACCGGTCCGAGTGCCCCGCGTCGTCGCTCTCCGCCTCCAGGCGCACATTGCCCGCCGCCGTGGCCGTCTTGCGGATCTTGTGCAGATCCTCGCGCACCGCCGGCAGCGCCGGCACCCGCACCGTCCGGTCCTGGAACGCCGCCAGCATCGGCATCCCGACCTCCATCTTCACCGGCGAGGTAAAGACCACCTGCTCGACCTTGTACTGCCCGAACCTCAGCGCCGCCTCCTCCGCCAGCATCGCCCCGATCCCGGACGCATCCAGGCAGCAGCGCACCACCCGCGGATTCCGCAGCACCGTCTCCAGGACGGCGAGCTGCTCCCGGTACAGCACCTGCGACAGCTCGCACACCCAGCGCGTCCAGCACACGTCCCCCAGCCGCTCCAGCAGCCAGAACACCGTCAGGTCGTGCTTCCGCCCGATATCCCCGCCCAGGTAGAGCGGCCCGCCGACGCCGATCTGCGCGGGCAGCATGCGCCCCACGCAGGCATTCAGCAGGTCATCCTCGCACGTCGCGATCAGCCCGTACGGCAGCAGCGCCCCCCCGTCGTCCTGCGGCTGGCACATGAACTGGCTCAGCCACGCGGCCTCCGTGCGGCACTTGCCACGCTCCCGGGCCAGAAACGCCTCCCCGGAGACCGGCTTGCCCGTCACCTCCGATAGCTTCTCGGCGAACCCCTCCCGCACCGCGTCCCCGATCGTGCAGCGGTGGAAGCTCCAGCCCATCGGGTTGGCCGCCTTCGCGTCCGCGCACAGCCGGGCGAAGATACTCGATGGCGACCCGTTCACCTTGTAGGCGCTCACCGCCTCCAGTTGGCCGCCCCACACCGTGCACGGCAGCGCCATGTCCACCAGCGCGCCGGAGTCCTTGTGCAGATCCACCTCGTCCAGGAGCACGTCCCCGCCCTTGCCCGCGAACGCTTCCGGCGTCGAGGACAGGCTCACGATCCGGTTCCCCGTCTCGAACTCCGCCACCAGGGCCGTGATGCCCCGCTCCGCGTCGATCACCTGCACATTGTCCCCGCCCAGGCCCGTGGCCACCACATTGGCCGCCCGCGCCCACTTGGCCACGTAGTCGGTGATGAACTCCTTGGCCGTCAGCAGGTCCCGGCTCGAGACCCACTGCGTGAACCCGCGCGGGCGCGTCAGGCACTTCTGCACGCAGCGGTAGCTGGTAGCGTAGGTGTAGCCCACCCGCCGCGACTTCTCCGCCAGCTTCAGCTCCCTCTCGTCCGTGATCCACCGCTGCTGGTACGGCAGGAAGAACGGCGTCGCGCCTGCTGGCGTACTCGCCACAGCCACGGGCGCCACGGCGCGGACTGGCGCCGCCGCAGGCGGCTTTCCCGCCGGGGCGCCCATACTCCGGGGGGTCCGGGGGGCCACTCTGGTCCCCCGGCCGTCGGAGACATCCGTTGCCGTGCGCTCCGTCACGCCTTCTTCACCCCCAGCACCTCGTTCATCCGCTCCGCCACCGCGGCGGCGTCCACCTTCCGCCCGTCGTTCCTCAGCCGCGCGACCTCCTCCTCCAGCTCCCGGAGCCGCACCTGCAGCTCCGCCACCTCCGCCTCGTGTTCCCGCTCGGCCGCCGCGACGCGGGCGTCGCACTCCTGCCGCACCTGCTGCGCAACCTGCCTGCGGGCGTCCTGCACGGTGGCCATCAGGCTGCGGACCTCGCCCGCGTCCTCGGCCCCGTCCGCGATCCGCATCGCCTTGGCCGCCAGCGCATAGGCTGCCGCGTCCGCCAGGTCGGAGAGGGCCGCCGGGCCGCCAGCGGCATGGAACAGCTCCGCCAGCCGGTCGCGCTCCGCCTGCTCGCCCGTCACCAGCCGCAGCAGCTCGGCGTACTCCGCACTCTGGCGCCAGTGCTGCCAGGTCGTGCCGTGGATGCGGGGTAGCTCCGGCCACTGTTCCGAGGCCTTCTCCTTGCAGCGGATCGGCGGCAGCCCTTCGATCTCCCGCCAGCGCACCAGCGCCAGCTTGGCGGCCCTGGGGTAGTAGCGCGCGATGTTGTTCCGCTGCTCAGCCATCTGCTCGTCTCTGTCCGTTGCCCGCGCTATGGTAGCCGCAGCCGAAGGGCGATTGAGACTACCGTCCGATGTAGGCCGCGTCGCCGTACACGTACTCGTCCCGCGGCGCGTCCAGCCGGACCTGGTCCAGGCCCCTGGCCGCGATCTTCAGCAGCCAGCCGCGGCCCGCCAGGTGGTTGACCACATAGCCGTGCTCGATCAGCCCCGGCAGCTCCTCCATCAGCTCCGGGCGCGAGACTCCCGCCTCGCCCATCAGCGTCCCTGCCGCCAGCGCGTCCAGCGTCAGAGGCACCTGCGGCTTCCGCGCCAGGTCCGCCAACACCGCCAGCCTCACATCGTGCTTCCGTGCCATGGTGCGTCAGCCTCCCGCCGTCTTGCCCGGATGGTGCTGCCGGTGGTCGTCGAACTTCTCCCACAGCTTCGAGGTGCTGCGGTCGATGATGTCCAGCTTCTCCGTCTGCGCCGCGCCCAGGCGCTGCAACTGGTGCACCCCGCCGAGCAGCTCGTTGCTCTGCGCGATCAGCGTCTCCATCTTCGCGTGCACCACGGCCCCGGCCTTGCAGCCGGCCTCGCGCAGCGTCGCCACGTCCGTCTCGACCTTCGCCACGCGCTCGTCCTTCAGCGCCGCCAGTTCCCGCGCCTGGTCCTCGATCCGGCGCTCGCTGGTCTTCTGCCGCTCGTCCATGTCCGCCATGACGCGGGCAAAGTACCAGCGCGCGAAGGCCATCATCGAGAGCCCGCCGCCGCCCAGCAGCGTCAGGTTCTCCGTCGCGTTGCCCAGGTCCATTGCCTGCCCCTTCTCCTGCCTTGCCCGATCCGTCCGATCCGCCTGATCCGACCGATCATCCCGGCCCTGTGCCTGTCGGCACCGGGTCCGGAGAAGGCTGCCGGGGTGGGAGGGAGGCGCCGCCTTGGGAGGAGGAGAGGGGCGGCGCCGTGTGCCCCGGCAGCCCTCTCCGGGCCCCCCGGCCAGGCGGCCGGGAAGTCCGGGGAGGCCAATGCCCTAAGGAGCAGTGGGTGCCCCTGCGGCAGGCCCTCCTGAGCCGGCGTCGGCCGGCGTCTGTTCGTTCGTAGTCGAGGCTTCAGCCGGTTTCATCCCGGCCGCCAGCGCCGGCGAGAGCAGCGCCCGCACGGTTGTGGTGCTATAGTTCCCCGAGCCGAAAGGCGATTGAGACGGCGTGATCCGCCAGACGCTGCCCGCGCTGCCGTCCGTCGGGACAAACGGCCCCACCGCCGCGCCGGTGACCGAGCCCCCGTTGAAAGTCACCGTCGTGGTCCCGTCCGCGCCCCGGCTCGCGCCGGTGGCCACCACGTCGTAGTTCTTCTCCTGCGTCCCATCCGTCCCCTGGACCCCCCCGCCACCGCCGGACGCCGGGCCTGCCGTGCCCCCGGCCCCGGCCGCGGACGCGGCGGCGCCCGGCGCTCCCGCCGTGGCCCCCCGAGCCGCGGCGATGGGCACGACCGGCTGCACGATGGTGGCCGGCGCGACCGTCCCCGTAGGCCCGGCCCCGGCTCCGCCCGCGGCCCCCGGCCCCAGCGCCGGCGCCGCCCCCTGGCCCAGGTTGCTCGCCTTGGCGCCGGCCAGCATCGAGGCGATGCTCGAGATCTCCATCTCCGCCTGCCGAGTCAGGTCTCCTGCGACCACGATGACGTACTTGCCCGAGCCCGTCGCGGCCTGGCCCGCGCCGGTCGCAGGCATCGTCGGGGTGGTCACATAGGCTCCCATCTTCGGGTTCTCGACCGCCGCGCCGGGGTTGTCTTCGCTCGCGCCCTCGCCCGCCTGGTACATGGGCGAGTTCGTGCCCACCGAGGCCACATTGGTCACCGCGCGCGAATGGGGGTGGTTGTACACCGTGTTCAGCGTCAGGCCGCCCTTGAGCAGCCCGGCGCCTTCCGGGCTCGTGCTCTCCAGCAGCCCGCCCCTGCACCCGGCGCCGATCAGCGCCAGCGTCAGCACGCCCAGGCACACCAGCACCGCCCCCGCCAGCGTCTCCAGCCCCATCCGCGTCTTCATCGTCCGTCTCCCGTTTGCCGTTCCGTTGCCTTGCCCACCCCGCCGACGCGCGCTACAGTCCCCCCGTCAACCGGGAGGAACCCATGCCCGCCGACAGCGCCATGCCCGAGAGCGACCGCCAGGCCTTCGCGCTCTCCCGCCTCTCATGGAGATACTTCCACGAGCGGATGGACGCCCTCATGCCACAGGCCGCACTCCGCGCCCTCGAACCGCACGCCCAGGACATCGCCACCCTGACCGACTCCGAGCATGCCGACATCACCGCAGCCAAGGCCGCGGCCGTCAAGGCCATCTTCTGGATCGCCGCCGTACCCGGCGCAACGGCGGCACAGGCCACGGCAGCCATGCTGCGAGACCCCGACGCCGGCGCCGCGGCGGACGTAATCGCGGCAGCCGCCGCAGTGACCGCCTTCCAACTCCGCGCGCACTGCGGCCTCGACGGCTGGGAGTGCCGCCAGCGCGGCCCGGACGGCAGCGTCAATGTCCTCTCCGCCTACGCCGACCGCGCCCGCCTCGATGCGGCCCTGCGCACCCTGCGCCTGCGCCTGGCGCCCCCCGACCGCGCCCGCCTCGACACCCTCGCCGCGGCCCTCGCCGCCGAAGGCCCCCGCCGCGACCCCGAGGCCGCCGAAACCGCCCTGGCCGAGATCGGCAGCTTCTGCGCCGCCCTGGACTGACCAGGCCAGCACCGCCGCCCCCACCACCATTTTCCGCAGCTTCGGCATCCTGACCTCCGCACTCCCGACACCCGCCGCCGCGCTACCGGCGGCCAACCTGGGGCGCGATGGCCCCGTCACTGATTACCCTATAGCCTATGTTAAGCGCCGTCAACCACAAAAAAGGGGCGAAACCGCCCCTCACCGTCATTTTGTTGACTGTCAGCCTTGTTGTTCGAGCGTCGCGCGCACCACGATCTCTATCGCCTTCTCGCGCGGAACGCCCAGGGCCGCCATCACAGCGGCGGCCTTCTCTTCCAGGTTCGGCGTACTCATGACCTTCGCCACCACCTTCGCAATGTCCTGGTGTGGCGCTCCTTGTGGCCTGGCATCATAGCCCGGTGCGCAGCCCGCAACGGCCGTCATGTCCCGGAACCGCGCACTGCCGTCGGCCAGCGTCTCAACCGCCAGCTTCGCCGCCCGCCCCAGGCTCTGCACGCCGTTCTCGCAGTTGCGTATGGTCGTGCAACTGACGCCGATCCGTAGGGACATCTGATCCCGGTCGAGCCCCATGCTCTCCCGGAGCTCCCTCAGATAGGCCCCGTACGTTTTTCTGCTCTCAGGCGTTTCCATCGCTTGACTTAATCTTTCTCTGCGCTTACTGTAAGCTCCATAAGTCAATCAGTTGACTGGCCTACCGTAGACCCTAAGAGAGTGAAAGTCAATGCCATCCACCGCAGCCAGCGTCAACCGGGCCAGGTTCCGCCGGATCAAGCAGGCCTTTGCCGGCCGGGACCGCTCCTTTGCGGACCTCGCACGCCGGCTACAGGTTACGCCGAGTGCGGTCACGCACGTCGCCCAGGGGAGCAGGGTTTCCAGGAAGGTCCGCCGGGCCATCGCCCGCTCCATGCGAGTGCGGTACCGCGACCTCTGGGAGGATTGACCGTGGAAGCAGCTCTCGCCATCCTGCAGCGCAAGGCCGACGATCTCAACCGCCTGAAGTGCCTCATGGAGGGCTCCCTCCAGGACCTCCAGGTCGTACTCGCCGACCTGACCCGCGACGTCGCCGACCTGCGCGCCCGTGCCTCCGGGCAGGCCGATCTGCCCCTGCCGCCCCCCGCTGAGGACCCCGCGGGCACCCCCACTGAGGCCCCCCGCCCATGATCGCCACCGCCCACCACCTCACCGGCCGCGCCGCAGCCCTCGCGCGCGTCCATCACTGCCTGGCGCGCCCCGTCCACGCCGCGGCCAGGGGCTTGCCCCCTGGGGCGAACCCTTCCCCAGCTACAGACCCCCTTTACGCCGTCTGCGTCTGCGGCCACACCTTCCGCGCCCACACCGGCCACCAGCACGGCCACCCCTGCGCCGCGGTGGGCTGCCCCTGCGGCCAGTTCGCCCCCCGCGCCATCACCGGCAGCGCGTCCGGCGGCGGTATGTCCGCCGGCGGACGCCATACTCCGGGGGGTCCGGGGGGACGCGTTCCCCCGGCCGCCGGCGGCATTCCCCCTGCCGGCACGGTGCCTGTTGGCACCCGCGGCGAGGTCCTGGGCGCCCTCGCCGACATCGAGGACGCGATCGAGGCCGGCGACCGGCCGCGCGCCCGCGAGGGCATGGCCCATCTGCGGCAGGCCCTGGACAGCCTGCCGTTCTGAGGGCCGACAGGCCCGTGCAAAGGATCAGTCGGATCAGGCAGATCAGTCAGACCAGAGGAGAGCGCCGCCCCATGTCAGACCAGGCCTTCCACAACCGCACCGGCAGCGGCCATGGCAACCCCTACCGCGAGCGCATGCGCGCCGCCGACGCCGCCACCGCCGCCGCCCTCGCACGCGTGAGCGCGCGTCCTGCAACAGAGAGCCCCGCAGCGAACCGCGGCCGCACCATCATCGAGCACCGCACCGGCGCCGGCGTCACCCGGCGCGTGTACGGAGAGTCCCCCCTGCGCCGCCCCGTCATGGGGTAACCACCCAGAGGAGAGGAGAGCCCAGTGGCCAACCCCACCACCACCGGCAGGTACCTCAGCCCCCTGATCCGCATGTTTGCCGGCCTGCTCCGCACCTCCCGGCCCCCGCCCGAGACCCTCTGCCGGCCGGCGCCCGTCCCGCGGGCCCCGGCCCCCTCCGGCCGCTCCGCCTCCGAGGCCCGCCTGGCCGCCTGCCGGCGGATGCACCCCCGCCGCCTCTGGGCCCGCATCCGCCGCCGCACCTGGTCCCCCACTTCCATCAAAGCCGCCAGGATCGTCCTGCGCGAGCGTGCCAACCAGGAGTAGTGCCCCCATGAAGAAGAAGCACACCGCCCAAGTCCTCCCCACCCCCAAGGCCACCGAGATCGCCGAAGCCCGCCGCCGGACCGCCATCCGCAGGGACCTCGCCGCGATACTGCTCAAACAGTGCGCCCTGGGCGAGTTCGACGACCCCTGCGGCGTCGCCACCATCGCCGACCGCAACTACGTCACCGCCCTCTGCGACGACCTCGCCCGCAAGCTCCAGGAGGCCTGACCCCCATGCGCAACATGCCCTTCCAGTACCCCTTCGCCCTCGGCCTTGCCCTGGCCTTCCTGCTCTTCGGCCTGATCTCCGGCTGCCAGACCTGCCGGCAGGCCCGCGCCCTGGACGCGTCCGACGCCGCCTGGCTGGCTCTGGTCCAGGCCGCCTACGACCGCGGCTACGAGGCGTCTCAATCGCCTTTCGGCTCTGCCCGCAACGTACCGTCCGCCAGCCTCGCCGCCAACCAGGAGTAACCCCCCATGCCTCCCCGCAAGCCCGCGTCTCAATCGCCTTTCGGCTCCAGCAAACATAGCATCCCGCTGCTGGTCATGCCCCAGGCCGACATTGCCGCCCTGCGGATCGCCCCCGGCGACTGCATCGAGTACCGCACCGCCCGCATGCTGCCCGAGGCCCCCCTGCGCGTCTGCACCGTCGACGAGGCCCGCGACGGCGTCCTCGTCCTCTCCGACGGCGAGCACCTCCACCGCCGCGACTGCGTGTGGCTGCGGCGGCACCAGCCGGAGGCCCAGGATGTCTCCGACGGCCGGGGAAGCACGCTCCCCCGGACCCCCACGGGCATGGGCACGGCGGCAGGCACGGGCGAGTACCCCCGTGACGCCGCCGCGCCCGCTGGCGAGGCGAGGACGCCTGCGGCCCCCGCACTTGCGTTCCCGCGCGTCCCGTCCGCCGCCCGGCCCAAGCGCCAGGGCGCGCACATGTCCGACGCCGACCGGGCCCGCTGGACCGAGGCCTGCCACCGCATCCGCAACCTCCAGCTCTCCGGCATGCGCCAGCCCGATGCCATCGCCCAGGTCGCCCGCGACCCCGGCTTCGCCGGGCTCAAGCTCAACGTGCCTAACCACGGCTGGTGGGCTAACCGCCTGCGCAAGGCCGGCCTGCTGGGCCCCAGCCTCAAGTCCGGTTCCAAGCCTGGGTCCGCCACGCCCCCCGGCCCGCGCCTCGTCTCCCTGCCGCCCCCCGCCGGCGCCGACGAACCCCCGGCTACCCCCCCGGCTCCCGCGCCAGCACCGGCCCCGGGCGCAGCGGCTGCGGTAGCGTCGGCGCGAGCCGACTCCGCTGCCGGTGCGCCCATACCCGAGGGGGTCCGGGGGAGCGAGCTTCCCCGGCCGTCGGAGACCTCCCCGGGCCTCGCCCTCGCCGGTATGGCCTGCCGCCTGCGCCGGCACGCCGACAGGCTTCTCCACGCCATCGACCTGGCGGACGCCACCTCACGCGCCCTCGCCATCCTCGACGCCTACCCGGTCCAGGAGGAGTGACCCATGTGGGTCCGCGTCCGCACCATCGCCGTGTGCCGCAGCCGCAAGGGCTGGATGGCGTCCTCCGACGGCCAGACCGCCTCGGTGGAGTCCACGCCCGCCCGGCCCCTGCACCCGGCCCGGGCCGCCATCGCGCTGGCCGCGGCGATGTATCCGCGGACTCCGCACCGCGTCATGCGCCAGACCAACCTCCTCTACTCGGTGGAGGTGCAGATGCCGGACGCCGCATCCGTCCCATCCGTCCCATTGGTCCCATCCCCAGCGGAGCGCCGCCCGTGAACTACCTCACCGAGCCCACCGAGTACGCCATCGAGACCCGCCAGCGCCACGCGGCCGACACCGTCTACGCCCGCTGCCGGGCACTGGGCCTGCAGGCCAGCAGCACCGCCTGCGCCCAGTATGCCGCCGAGGCCTGCGCCCGCAAGATCCTCGCCCTGGTCTGCCCCGGCGGCACCTGCACCGTGCGCTACTTTGCCGGCGCGACCTGGCTCTGCACCGTCACGCCGCCTGCCGCCCAGCGCCGCTGCCGCGTCTGCGGCTGCACGGCCGCCGACTGCCGCCAGTGCATCGCCAAGACCGGCGAGCCGTGCCACTGGGTCGCGGCCGACCTGTGCAGCGCCTGTGCCCCCGCCGCCCCCCAGGAGGCATCCCCCGCATGACTCCCGCCGGCTACATCGTCGCCGACCCCTACGGCGGCGTCGCCCTCGGGCTGCTGACCCGCGACAATGCGCTGTGGCGCGACATCCCGGAGGGTGGCATCCTCCTGGACTGCGGCAGGACAGCCACCCGCTTGCCCACCCGCGCCGCCGCCCGTGCTGCCATTGCCCGCACCACCGCCTACATGGAGCGCCGCCCGCTCCACCGCAGCCGCGGCTGGGGCCAGGCAGACAACTACCAGATCGTCCGCCTGCAGGATGCCCCTCGCCCATGACCGACACTCCAGAGCCCCGCTGCCACACGGCCGAGTCCGAGGCCATCCAGCGCCAGGTCCTGACCCTGGCCGCCATCGGCCGGGACCCGCGCCTGATCCCCGACACCTGGGAGGCACAGGCGCAGATGGTCGACACCGCCGTCGCCATGGGCACGCGTCTGACCCTGGTGGTGGCCATGATCGTGGCGCGCTCCAAAGAGCAGTTTGCCGACCCATCCGAGTGGGTCCGCCAATGCACCCAGCGATGGGGATGGGTGAAGTCCCACCTTCACCACATGTGCGCGGTCGGCGACCTGCTGCGACGCCAGCCCGGGAGTGTCGCTGCGACACTCATGGCCCTCGACGCAGCCAAGCTGCTGGCGATCTCCCGCCTGCCCCCGCACCTGGTCGCCCCCTTCCTTGAGAAGTCCCGGCCCCAGGACCTCTCCCGCGACGAAGTGCGCGCCGCCGTCAACCGCTGGCTCGTGGCCGCCGGCGAGCCGCCCATACCGCTGCCGGGGGGCAGTCCTACACCCCCCGCACTGAAGGTGCCTGTCGGCACCCAGGCCGACTTCCTGGACCTGCTGTTCGCCGCCGGTCCGCAGTACTCCGACCCGGCCGCCTGGCGCCTGGATATCCAGGCCCGGGCCCGTGCCGTCTCCGACCCCGCCGCGGCCAAGACCGCGGCCGTCCGCGCCCTGGTCTGCGTGGACGCGCTGCTGCCGCAGATCGCCCCCGCCGAGGCGGGCCAGTTCGCCCAGGCCCTGCGGGACCTGGCCGACACCGCCAGCGCCCAGGCCGCCGGCCTGGCGCCCGCGCCCAGGAGGAGCCCATGAGCGACCAGGTCCAGCCCGCCGTCCTCCTCTTCCACGGCCGCGGCCTGATCTCGGCGGCCATCCGCTGGCAGACGCGCAGCCGCTACTCCCACGCGGCCCTGCGCCTGCCCGACGGCCGCATCGTCGAGTCCTGGCAGGGCAGCGGCGTGCGAGTGCGCACCCTCGCCGACTGGACCGGCATCGAGGCCTACGCCGTGCGCGGCATGACCCCGGCCCACTGGGACCTGGCCCTCTCCTACGCCTGCGCCCAAGCCGGCGCCGGCTACGACTACTGGGGCGTCGTGCGCTTTGTCTCCCGCCGGCACATGCCCGACAACCGCCGCTGGTTCTGCTCCGAGCTGGTGTTCGCCTCGCTCCAGTGGGCCGGCGTCCAGCTCCTCTCCCGCATCGACGCCGCCGAAGTCTCCCCCGGAATGCTCGCCCTGAGTCCGCTGCTGGAACAGGAGCAACCATGATCCCCCTGACCTCACGCCCCTGGGTCCTATCCGTCCGCCAGCCATGGGCCTGGCTGCTGGTCCGCGGCTGGAAGAACATCGAGAACCGCGACCGCAGGACCAACGTCCGCGGCCGGGTGCTGATCCACGCCTGCCGGAATGAGCCTGGGCACACGCGGGCCGGCTGGGACGCCTGCGCCGCGTTTGTCGGCGACTTTGCTCCGCACCTGCGGTTGCCGCATCCGGCCAGGCTGTGCTACGGCGGCATCGTCGGCGAGGTGACGGTCCTGGACTGCGTCGACGCCCACCCGTCCGAGTGGTTCGTGGGCCGCTACGGCTATGTGGTCGACCCCGCGCTGTCGCGCCCTCTGCCGTTCCTCGTGCTGCCCGGCATGCCCAGCTTCTTCCGGCTGCCGGAGAGTCTCTGCGTCCCCCCCTACATCCAGGTCCAGCAGTAGCCCCATGCCAGCCGCCCTCGTCAGCCTCATCTCGACCCTCCCCGCCGCCGGCGGCAGCGCCGCCGTGGCGTTGCCGGCGCCCGTGCCCCCGGCGCCGGTGGTCCACGCCGACATCCAGGGCGCCGCACTGGTGCGGGCGGAGAAGGCGGCCGGGCCGCCGCCGAAGCACACCGCCATCGGCAACCAGCGCTGGCAGTTCGTGCGCGCCTGCGCGGACCTGCTGGCCTCGGGCGAGGCCCGCTCGGACAGCCACGCGGTGGCTCTGGTGCGCGTGACGCGGCGGCACGACTTCCCGGACATCCCGCTGAACGTGTTTCTCCTGCGGCGCTGCCGCAAGGCGCTGGAGGACTGCCGTGGCCGCGTCGACTGGAGCCGCCGGGAGGCGCTGGTGCCCCGCTGGGCCACGGGCCGCAGGGAGCGCGACGGCGACGCCAGATTCTGGCCGATCTTTGCCGGCTTCTACGAGTCCCAGGAGCAGTTTTCGCTGCCGACCGCCTACGAGTACGCCTGCATGGCCTGCCGACGCTCCGGCATCGAGGACCTGCCTCTGCTGCACCAGGTCCGCCACTGGTACACCCACCCCGATGTGCGCATGCGCGCCGAGTGCGCCCGGCGCGGCCCCGAGTGGGCCCGCAACCGCGTGGTCGGGCACATCACCAGATCCTGGGACGCCGTCGCCCCCAACGACGTCTGGATCGGCGACCATCACCAGTTCGATTGCATGGTCAAAGTCCCGGACGGGCAGGGGGGCTGGCGCGCGGTGCGGCCCTGGATCACCGCCTGGCTCGACGGCCGGGCCCTGGCCATCGTCGGCTGGGTCGTCTCCGAGACGGCGCCGAACCACCGCACGATCCTCGAAGCGCTGCGCAACGGCATCTTCCTCAACCGCCTGCATTGCGCCGCTGGGCTGCTGACCGACCGGGGCAGCGACTTCCGCCTGGCCGGCTTCACCACGCCATGGGAATGCCGGGACGCCCCCGAGTGTCACCTCCACTCCATCGCCGACCTGGGCTGCACCGCGCGCGCCTCGAACGCCTACAACGCGCGAGCCAAGACCGTGGAGCGGATCTTCGGCATCGTCTGCGGCATGTTCTCCAAGCTCTGGGCCAGCTACCGCGGGCGCAACCCCGTCGAGCGCCCGGACAAGGCCAACTACTACGGCACGCACCCGGACGAACTGCCTGCCCTGGGCCAGTTCTGCCAGGTCTGGGAAGAGTGGCTCGCCAAGGTCTACCACCAGCGCCCCGGCAAGGGCCGCATCCTCCGCGGCCGCAGCCCGGCCGAGGTCTGGACGCCCGGTACCGGGGGGCCGCTCCTGGACCCGCAGAGTCTGCGCCTGGGGCTGGCCGTACCGGTGGCCGCACCCATGGTTCGGGCCGGTGGGACGGTCGTCTACCGCGGCGCCGACTGGCAGGGTCGGGAGCTATGGCCGTACGTGGCCAGCCGCGTGGTGCTCCGCGTGGACCCGGTGAACGGCGCCGCCTTCGCCTGCGACCTGCATGGCCGGCTGCTGGGCGAGCTGCAGCTCAAACGTCTGGTCTCCGCCCTGGCCGGCGGCGCCGATCTGGAGGCCGCCATGCGCGAGCAGGCCACCCAGCGCCGGGCGCTGAACCTGGCCATCGCCGACGCGACCGCGGGGACCTGCGGGCTGGCCGCCATCGACCGCCTGCAGATCGACTGGTCCCGCGCCGTCGAGCTGGAGAAGCGCGGCCAGGTACGCAGCGTCACCGGCCCCGCCCACATCTACCGCCACCTCTCCGCCGTCCAGGACGGGCACTCGACCAGCCTGGCCGCCCCCGAACCGCCCGCCGAGCCGTCCCCGGCCGTCCCATCCTCCCCCCAGGACGCCGCCCTCCTCGAGCGGCTCCTCGGCGGCCATGCGGACGATCCCGCCCTCCATCCCCCCACCACCACCAGCCGGCCGTGCGCCGCCCCTGCGGACCTCGCACTGCTGGCCACTCTCGAAAAGACAGGAGTCTGACCATGCACGACAGCCCGGCCGCCACCCCCACCCCCACCGGCGGATTCGTCGGCCCCCGGCGCGGCGACCACATCAACATCCCCCGCACCGAACTGCTGGCCGGCATCGCCGGCTATTCCAGCGAGCAGCAGGACCTCCTCCTCTGGCTCCACGGCTACTGCATCGAGGCCCTGCACGGGTCGCGCACCGCCCTGGTCGAATGGCTCGCCGTCGACTGGACCACCGTCACCCGCGTCTGGCGCGGCAAGTACGATGCCGACATCGCCCAGTTCTGCGCCCGCGTCGCCCACCTCCGCTCCCGCGACGCCCTGCGCGGCGCCACCCAGTTCGTCGAGACCGTCGTCACCGAGAGAATCTGGCGCACCCTCGACATCGCCCGCGCGCAGAACTGCATGGTCATGGTCGTCGGCCCCTCCGGCCGCAGCAAGACCCACGCCGCCCGCGAGTGGCACCGCCGCAACAACCACGGCGGCTCCTGCTACATCGAGTGCCCCGTCTCCGGCGGACTCCGCAGCCTCATGGAAGCCATCGCCCGCTCCGCCGGCGGCGGCCTCAACCACCCCAACGACAAGCTCATGGACATCCTCGAGCGCTCCTTCGACTACCGCCACACCCTCGTCTTCGACGAGGTCGCCCGACTCCTCCCCGCCAAGTCCAAGAGCATCACCCCCATCGAGTTCATCCGCCGCCTGCACGACACCTGCGGCTGCGGCGTCGCCCTGCTGGCCACGGAGGTCTTCCCCGCCGAGATGCGCGGGGGGCGCCTGCGCGATTGGTTCGAGCAGCTCGACGGCCGCATCGCCGTCACCCTGCGCATTCCGCCGGCCGTCACCCGCCAGGAAGCCGCCGAGATCTGCGCCGCCTTCGCCCCCGATCCCGCCCCCGAACTCGTCCAGGAGGCCCGCCGCATCGCTACCCAGCAGGGCCGCGTGCGCGTCCTCTTCACCGTCCTGCGCCAGGCCGCTCTCCTGGCCCAGGCCAAGCAGGAGCCCCTCGGCGTCGCCCACCTGGCCGCCGCCGCCGACTTCCGCGAGAGCCTCAACCGCTGGCCCAAGGACTGACACCGCACACGGGGGCCCACCCATGGCAACCTACCGCCTCACGATCACGCAGCAGATAAGCATCCGCTGCACCCGCGCCGACCCGCCGCCCGGATTCCCGTCCAGGCCTGTGCGCGCTCACATTCCCGGCTTCGCCCTGGGCCTGCCCACCGAACGCAAGCTCGCCGAGGCTGCCGCCCGCAAGCTGTCCAAAGGGCGCCCGCATACCCTGCGGCACACTGCCGCCGGGCCCTGGCTCATCACCATACCCGACGCCCCCGCGGCGGCCTCCCCGTCTCCGGTCCCACGGGCTTGCCCCGTGGCTCCCCCCTCGGTCCCATCCCTCCCATAGGTCCCATTCCCCCCCTCCCCGGAGCCCTCCCAATGCCCTGGACCAACCTCCAAAAAGGCCTGGTGAAATCCTACCAGCGCTACGCCGGCATGGACGACGTCACCTACCGGGCGCTGCTACACGAGCAGACCGGCGCCACCAGCAGCCGCGATTCCCACCTGACCCAATTCCACTTCGACGCCTTCATGCCCGTCCTGGAAATCAGCGCCCACCTCGCCGAAACCAACGGCCTCGCCATCGGCCGCCGCCCCCCCAAGCTGACCGACTGGTACCACTGGAGACAGCGCGCCCCCGCCCGCGGAAAGGCAACCTCCCGCGAGATGTGGAAGATCACCAACGCCGACCGCACCGGCATCTGGGACCTCCTCATGCCCTCCCTCCCCGAGTCCCAGCGCACCCATGCCTACCTCTGCGGCATCGCCGCCCATGCCGTCGGCCACCCCGTCAGCCATCTCCCCGACCTCACCGTCGCCGCGGCCGGCGCTCTCATCGCGGCCCTCAGGGACCGCCTCCGCCACGCCCTCAGCCGCTCCGCCCCCGCTGCCCCCGGCGCCGCGGAGCCCCAGCGCAGCCAGCCGCCCCCCCGTCCGTCCCCTTCGTCGCCTGCGTACCCTTCGTCCCATCCTTCCCATCCCCCCCATTCCCCGGCCCCCGCATGATCCTCGCCGCCGACATCCCCCGCCCCAAGCTGACCACCGCCGGCCTGGCCCTCTTCGACCACGCCGAACAGGCCGGCCGCACGGTCGCCGCCCCCCCCCCGCAGAACCCCTGCACACCCCCTGCAGACCCCCCGCCAGAAGCCCTGCGGATCGCCCAGGTCCTCGCCGCGCACACCAGCCGCGATCACGCCATCACCGCCCCCCGGATCGCCGCCGCCGCCGGCCTCTGGCCAGACCTCCACGACGCCGACCGCGGCACCAAGGTCCGCGAGCTGATCGCCGACTGGCTGGAGTGCGTAACTCTCCCTGGCTACGTGCCTGTAGCCGACAGCCGCGGCTACTGGCTGACCGACGATCCAGAGGATATGGACCACCAGGACCAGTCTATCCGGTCCCGCATCCGCCAGATGGCATTCCGCCTGCACCGCCAGCGCATCCTCGCGCGGATGGCCGGCATGGTCTACCATGGCCACGGTCACTGGGCCTGCCCACAGCCACCCGCCCCTTGACTTCCAGCCATCCCTGGCCATGGTACTCCCGTCAACCGGGGAGGCACCCATGGCCACCGCCACCGCGACCGGGTTCCGCACACCGCTCCTGTGCTACGTCTGCCGCATCAACGCCTGGGTCAGCCTGGCTGTCTTCGCCGCGACCGCCTGCGGCATCTACTTCGTCGGCGACTCCGACTTCCTGGTCCGCGCCGCCACGGCCGGCGGGCTGATCCTCTCCGGCATCGCCTACTGGGTCATCTCATTCGGCATCGGCGAGGTCATCGGCTACATCGGCCGATCCGCGTACCACCTCGAACGCATTGACGCCGCGATGCGCAAGGCCTCCCGTCCCTCCTCGCCGGCATCCCATGCCCCGGCTTTGGCACCAGTCTCCGCCGACACACCCCGCCTCACCGGCCTCGACTCCGCCACTGTCGCCTCCTGCCCCAGTTGCATGGCCGAACTCGACGTCCGCACCCTGCGCCGCGGCAGCAACCGCTGCCCATCATGCGGCGTCGCATTCACCGCCGAGTGACCCCGCACACCCATTCCCCGGCGGCCCGCACACTCTGCGCGCCCGCCGTTTTGGCGTGTTGTGAGTAAACCTCGATTGCCCCCGGTTGGCCTCAGACGACCTCCGCCCCCCTGAGCAAACCTCGTGTCAGCTTACACTGGGCCATGACCCGGAGAGACAGTGGCGGGACATCCCCCT